>Ga0315532_1002510_pt1 | contig 12581 bp, 16 predicted proteins | sample SalMarWE160370MG_FD_203082 | JGI IMG/M metagenome (GOLD analysis project Ga0315532, IMG submission 203082) | Salt marsh sediment microbial communities from the Plum Island Ecosystem LTER, Massachusetts, United States - Salt Marsh Sediment WE1603-70 ... | reverse complement strand
AAATTATGAAAAATAGAATAAATTATCTTGGGTTTCTGGGATTCTTGGGATTTTTGGGACTTGTGAATCCACCGGAAACGTATCCGTTATTTTTCCTATTCTTTTTATTTTTCCTATTTATTCCAAGGAAACCTAAAAATAATTAAAATTTAGGATGAATTTAAAAAGTCGCCGAAGAAACGATTTTTTGTCAGAATTATTTTATGTGGTTTTTAAATTACTCAAATATAATAGATCCTTTATTAAAAAATCTTAGGATTCGCACTATAAAATTCGCTGGAATAAAAGCGGGGGATAGGGTGTTGGATGTTTGTTGCGGAACAGGAGACCAAGCGTTTTATTATGCCAGAGAAGGCATCATTTCTTACGGAATAGATTTAGACCCTGGCATGATTAAGATAGCTGAAAGAAATAAGAAAAAGTTAGGTTTAAATAATGTATCTTTTCAAATCGCTAATGCCCAAAGTCTGCCATTTGAGGATAATTTTTTTGACTGCGCTTCCATTTCTTTTGCCCTTCATGAGAAAGAACGTGGGGTAAGGGATAAGATAGTTTCTGAAATGAAAAGAGTGGTAAAGAAAGAAGGAAATTTAATTTTTATTGATTTTAAAGTTCCTCAACCTAAAAACATTTATTCTTATTTTGTCAGAGCTATAGAACATTTCGCCGGGAGAAATCATTACGAATATTTCAAGAATTATCTTGAGCAGGGTGGATTAAGTGAAATATTAAAGAAAAATCAAGTTTACGCGGAAAAGAAAAATTATACAAAAAATGGAATTATTGAAATGATAAAAGCAAAAAACTAAAAGGTCGCCGAAAAGGCGGTTTTTTGATAGGATAGAGTTGATGTTGATTAAGGTTAAAGTTTTTCCAGGTTCAAAGAAGGAAGAAATTATTAAAAAATCAGAAGACAGTTTTGAAGTTAGGGTTAAAGAAAAACCGGAAAGGGGATTGGCCAATAGGGGAGTGATAAGAATTCTTTCGGCATATTTTAAGATTCCGGAGTCAAAAGTAAGATTAATCAAAGGATTTAAAGAAAGAAACAAAATTTTTAAAATAATCAAAATTTAGCCCCAAGTTGAGGAAATTAAGAATGAATGTTTTTGAAAAATTATACAAAGAGCTTAAAAGGAAATATGGGACGCCTAAAGGACAATGGAAACTTTGGTGTAAAAGGCCAAAAACTAAACAAGAAAAAGAAGAGGTGATAATCGGGGCAATTTTGACGCAGAGAACTAACTGGAGGAATGTTGAACTGGCAATAAATAATTTAAAAAGAGTAAAAATAAATTCGCTGAAGAATATTTATCGATTGAACGTAAAAAAATTAGCGTCTTTAATTAAACCGTCAGGATTTTATCAAGCTAAGTCTCAATATCTTTTTAATTTAGCCAAGTTCGTTGTTAAAAATTATGGTGGTTTGGTAAGAATAAGAAAGGTAGAGCTCAAAGAATTAAGAGAAGAATTATTAGAATTAAAAGGTATTGGGCCGGAAACCGCAGATAGTATTTTACTTTATGCTTTAGATAAACCAGTTTTTGTCATCGATGAGTATACTCGAATATTGATTAAAAAACGAGGTTTGTCTAAGAATTTGTCTTACTTATTTCTACAAAAATTGTTTGAGAAAAATTTAAGAAAAGATTTTCGATTATACCAAGATTTCCACGCCTTAATTGTTATTGACGGTAAAAAGTCGAAGAATTAATTGAGAAATAAAATTATGGACTATCAGAAAATCTTTTATATTGCGGGTGCAACATTTTTCATTTTAGCTTCTGTCATTGCTATCGCGATGCTTTTTATGATGTTTGGCAGTCGATTTATTGACTAGGGAGATAAACAAAATTTAGCCCGAAGTTGAGGGAAATGTATAAAAAAATAATAAAAGGGAACATTTATAAAGATGAACAAATTCAAAAACCTCAAGAAAAAAGAGGGCAAGGGGGTTGGGTTTTAGGTTGGTTTGCTAAGATTCCTTTTAAAACAAAAGAATTTGAAATCAAACTTGGTGATCATAAAAAAGGAAAAAAGAAAAAAACTATCGCATTTAATAACGAGGCGAAAACTCTTACAATTTTAATACGGGGTAAAATGTCAACAAATTTTTATAACAAAAAAGGAGTATTTATAAAAAGAATTATTTTAAAAAATCCGGGAGATTACAATTTCTATAACTCTGGCATAGCTCATAGTTGGATTGCTTTGAAAAAATCCCGAACCTTAACAATAAGATGGCCATCTGTTGAAAATGATCAAAAACAAATAACTAAAATTTAGCCCGAAGCTGAAGAAAATCTAATTTATGGAAAAATTAAACAGATTAAATTCTATTGGCGCAAAAGATTTGGGTAGTTTAGCTCTACCGGAATTTTGTCCAAGATGTTTTTGGTTTGAACGTCATTTTGGTCCGTTTCCTATGCGTTTTCTCGGCATTTTCAGCGTGATAGATTCTGTTAGTAAAAAGAGCGTTTCTCGGTCATTTTTCCAGCGGAAAAAATTACCTGATTGGCTTAACATTCCTGACGTGAAAGAAGTATTATCCGTGGAAGACGTAGGGAAGGTTGAGGCATATCAAAACCGAAAATATCTTATAATTTTACACAAAGAAAGCGGTTTGATTTTAAAAGGTACGCCTGATGGTATATTTAAACTAAATGACGGAACTATCCATATAGTGGATTTTAAAACAGCCAGATACACTCAAAAACAAAATGAATTGCATCCTCTCTATGAAATTCAACTTAATTCTTATGCGTTATTAGCTCATAAATTTCCTGTTTCTAAACTTTCTTTGGTTTATTGCGAACCAAATTCGGAATTAGAAAATGACATTGACTTCAATCTCAAATTTTCTTCCACAATAGTACCTGTTGAACTTAACACAAAAGCAGTTTTAGATTTATTAAAAAGGGCTAAAGAAATAATAGATCAAAAAAATCCTCCTTCAGCCCGACCAGATTGTAGGGGAACCTGTTTTTATATTAATAAAATCTACCCAGATAACTAAAATTTAGCCTAAATGTTGCACAAGGCGTAAAAACCGTCATTTTGGGCGGTTTTTTGTTCACATAATTTGCCCTGGGCGACATTTATTCGCCTTCTTGCAAATACAACTGTGGATAACTCTATTTTTATATAGAGAATAAAGGACTTGACACCTGTTGTTCAATATGCTATACTGAAAAATGTAAAGGTTGATATATTGCTCAGAATACTTTATTATTAACAAAATAGGCAAAACTATGAAAAAAGCTCCAGAAGGTGAAACGAAAAAGGAAAGATTCAAAAGATTAGCCTCATTGAGGACCAATGAGGTTCTTAAGCGCTTAAAGGTTCTCGGTAATTGTGCTAATCGACATGTTTATGAATATGACGCAGAAGATGTGAACAGAGTTTTTAATGAAATTGACCGGAAACTAAAGGAGGTTAAAGCAAAATTTAATTCTTCGAAAGAGAAAGAGAAAGAATTTAAATTATGATTTATGGAAAAAGGAAAGGCAAATAACTTCATAGAAGAGGAATTTGATCCGGGAATAAAAAACGCCCTTTTTAGTAACTTTACCAGAGCTACCGACGCCATTAAAGAAATAACTGATAATTCAGTAAGCGGTCGAAGGCCAGGCAGAAAGCTTATCGTTGAAATCGATCTTATAAGAAAGAAAAAGTTGAGAATTAAAGACAGCGAAGGGTCGGGGATGACAACCGATGATCTAAGATATTTTTTTAAATGGGGAGCACCCAAGGAAAGATCTTTTCAAGATATCGGTGCTTATGGCCAAGGAGGGAAAGCAGCTATGGGTTATTTGGGATCTTCTATGGTTATAACGACGTCTCCGGTTGGGGAGAAAAAGGCATATCGCATAGAAGACTGGAACCTTCATGACACAACGAAGCTAAAAAAATATCCCATTATGGAGATTCCGAATAGTCGCGAAGAGGGCTACACCCTTATTGAAATCGAAGGACTAAGATCTCACATTAAAGAAAAAGAGGTAAAGGATGAGTTACTAAATACTTACCGGCCCCTGATAGAGAAAGGAGAAGTTGCGATTCTCTTTAATAGCGAAACATTAAGAGTTTCGCCATTTCCTTTGGATAAAGATTTCGAGATTCAAAAATTCTCTTTTCGGATATCTGAGAATAAGCCAGCAACTGGTTGGATCGGTCGACTGGCTCCAAGAAGTGGTATTAGAGGAGGATTACGTTGTTACCACAAAGGAAGGCTTATGTGTGCCGAAGAATTTTTTGGACATCCCGATCCACACTATAAGGGAACATTAAATTTTTTATTTGGAGAAGTATATTTAGATTATGTTCCGGTGGTTACCAACAAAACAGACTTTCGTCGTTATTCCGAAAAATGGATTGAAACCCAAAAAAAGATGTTTCAACTTTTGGGGCCTCATATTGATGAGCTCCTTGGTAGGGAAATTACTGAACCAAGCGAAGAAGAGATAAAGAGGGTAAGTGAAACCAGGGAGATATTTAATGAAGTTCTAAAGATATTAAAAAGAGAGGAAGAAGGAGCGTTGGGACAGGGTCAAAAGCTTCCGAAGGCAAAAGGAGAACATTTACCGCTTGGGTCCAACAAGGGAAAAAGAGGAAAATATGAACCCGCTACTCCTCCTCCAAGAAATGCGATTGGTAGAAGGAAAAGATTGGGTGAGTTTCCGGAGTGGAAGATTCGGGCAATGGACGAACTAACCCGAAGCGTCATTGAGGGGAAAGAAAAAGAAAAAACTTTAATTATTAATAATATATTTCCTGGATATATAGCCAATAAAGGGTCACAGCTTTATTTATTAGAAACGGCTTCACTACAAATAGCAAAGCCATTAGAGGAATCCTTGAAGCCAAATGATTACTTAAAAGCTTTTGACGAATTATTCGCTCAGATTTGTAATCGTTTAGATGAGGTTAAACAAATTTTAAAAAAGAAAAAGAAATAAAATTATGCATAGAAAAACGGTGACATCGTCAAATATAGCCTCTATTGGTTACGATGATTCTACTCAGACGCTTGAAATAGAATTTCATAGCGGTGGCATTTATCAGTACCGCAATGTTCCCTCCGCGATTTACGAAGGGATTATGAGGGCAGGTTCACACGGAAAGTATTTTCATGAATACATTAAAGATCGGTATGGATACTCAAGAATTGCATGACAACTAAAATTTAGCCCGAAGTTAAATGAAGCTTACCATTAAAAATTATCGTTGTTTTGAAGATAGCAAGCCTCTTAAGATTTCAATCAAAGAAGGTTTTTTGTCTTTCGTTGGTCCTAATAATGCTGGGAAAAGTTTTGTTTTAAGATTCTTTTATGAATTTAGAGGACTATTTAGTTTTTTATCTTCAAATAGTGGAGGCTTAACTGAGGCTTTCCACGGTAGAGAAGTTAACATTGACCTAAAAGACGTTAATGACCCAGAAGAGGTTTTTTCCAACCTTAATGATAGAGGAATCAGTATTGAAATTGAGCTAGAAGAATTAGCAACGGAACCAGAAAAGAATGACTCGCTAACGAAGATCTGCATTTCTGTAGACAGAAAACCGGTTAAATTTAGAGTAACAGAACTTCAGAGCAACAGGGGAAGAATTAACTTTGCCACTAAGGTGCCCGAAACTGTCAGATGGCTGAGTCTAGGACTCGTAGAGTTATCTGCAGGCCCATCTTTAAGGTTTGATTTTAGTAGTTTCTTTCAAGAATGCGAATCCATCAGAAAATCTATTTACATTGCTTCCTTTCGTAATGCAATCAACATAGGTGGAATGCCTAATTATTTTGATATTTCAGTTGGGACAGAATTTATAAAGAAATGGAAAGAGTGGAAATCTGGCCCTAATAAATTCAAAAATGATGTTATTCAGAGAGTTCAATTTGATATCAAAGAAATTTTTAAGTTCCAGTCTTTAGAGATTATCGATGCCTCAGATCTGAACACTTTACAGATTTATGTTGACGGTAAGAGTTATAAGCTTAACGAACTGGGATCCGGTATAGCGCAATTTATTATTGTCCTTGGCAATGCGGCTATCGCACAGCCAGATTTTATCTTTATTGATGAGCCGGAACTTCATCTTCATCCGTCACTCCAGTTGAAATTTTTGACGACATTAATTAGCTATTCGAAAAAAGGAGTTATTTTTGCTACTCACTCTATTGGTTTAGCTAGGTCAGTCGCTGACAGAATATACTCGATAAATCGAGACAAAGAAGGGAGGGCGGTAGTTCGTGACCTTGAAGAGACTCCAAGGTTACCAGAATTTTTAGGAGAATTAAGCTTCAGATCTTTCAAAGATATTGGGTGTGATAAAATTCTCCTAGTCGAAGGCGTCCATGAACTTAAAACCATTCAGCAATTCATCAGGAAACTCAAAAAAGATACAGAAATTGTTCTTTTGCCTCTGGGTGGATCATCTATGATAAATGGAAAACGAGAGCTTGAGCTAGCTGAAATAAAACGTATATCAAAAAACATCTCCGCTTTAATCGACAGCGAAAAGCGGTCTAAAGACTCAGCTCTATCGAAAGGCAGAAAAGAATTTGTTGAAATTTGTAAAGAGTCTGGTGTGAAAATACATGTTTTAGAGAGAAGAGCTATTGAGAATTATTTTACAGAAAAATCGATACAAAACATTAAAGGGAAGAGCTATAGTGCCCTATCCGCATACCAAGCATTAGGAGATATCGATCCAACTTGGGCAAAATCAGAAAATTGGAGGATTGCCAAGGAGATGTCTTTTGAGGAGATAAAAGACACCGATTTAGGTAAATTTTTAAAAAGCATATTATAACCTTTATTTATTCCTTTCGGCTCGCCTGCCCGTCCGCCGAAGGTGGACGGCGTTGTAGATAAAATGTCGCACAAGGTATATTTTGAGACGCCGCCTCCCAAAAGTGGCGGTTTTTTGGTAAAGGTTTGACTTTTTTTATTTTTAAAACAGGTTCTAACATTGTCTATTCCTCGAAGCTATGATTTTTGCCTGAGCGCAATTTATTTTGACAAAATAATAAAGATATGGTATCGTTTTCATATTAACAATTAAATAATGAATTATATTTAGAGGAGGGAAAGTAATGCAAGAAGTGATTAATGATAAGATTTTAGCCCAGCTAAAAATCAGAGCAAAACCACCACTTACCAATGATGAGAGGGTAACAGGAGACAAGTCTAACATTTACGGTGATGCTTCAGGAATCTGGGGCGATGCCTCAAGAATCTTTGGTAGTGTCTCAAGAATCTGGGGCGATGTCTCAAATATCTCAGGAGATGTCTCACAAATCTCAGGCGATGTCTCAAACATCAGGGGCGATGTCTCAAACATCTCAGGTAATGTTTCAAGAATCTCAGGTAATGTTTCAAGAATCTCAGGCAATGTCTCAAACATCTTAGGTAATGTTTCAAGAATCTCAGGTAATGTCTCAAGGATCCGGGGTAATGTCTCAGAAGTCTCAGGGAATATTTCAGTAATCTCAGGCAATGTCTCAGGAATCTCAGGCAACACAAGAGATATTCTTGAAGTTTTAAGAAACACGTAAGTAAATGAAACCAAAAGAATGAGCAAGCGGTGAGAGATAATCTCACCGCTCTTTTATTTATACAAATAGGTTCTAACATCATCCAGTTAGGGGAAGCCGAATCCGGCCGCTTTTTAAAGAAGGCGGTTTTTTGGTAGAATGAGGTAATGTCTGAAAAATTAAAAACAATAAGAAGAGTTATTAGGATAGGAGGAAAGTTGAGGGAGCTGATCGTTGTTAAAGATGGGGCTGGCAAGGTACTGCATAAGTTTTTATCTCCTTTAATGGTTGAGTTTCAATTAAAAGATGCTCTTCAAGTTATAGTTGGGGCGGCTATTTTATCTATACCTGTAAGTTTTACTGAAGAGGTTTGGAATTTAGGTGAAAAATTACCATTAAACAATGTCCTTGGGATACTTGCGATCTCTCTTTTATTAATTTCTGCTTTCGTTTATTTTAATTTTTATAAGGGGAATATTAAAGGACACCGATTCGAATTCATAAAAAGAGCTTTGTTCACTTATCTAATTTCTTTAGGAATTGTTTCTATTTTAATGACGTTAATTCAACAAGCCCCCTGGGAGACAAATTGGATTTTAGCTTTAAAACGCATAATAATTGTTACTTTTCCAGCCTCAATGAGTGGAACATTGGTTGATACCCTTAAATAAACAGGTTCTAATATCGTCCGCCAGACGACCACGCTTAAAACCAAAGAATCGCCAATCAGGCGGTTTTTTGGTAGAATATAGAAACATGAAGTTAAATTATATTATTATTCCATTAATTGTTTTTCTGGTGGCTTTTGCCGGGAGTTTGATTACCAGTGGGGGAATGGATTGGTATAAAACCATTAATCTTCCTGCTTGGACACCACTGGGTTCAGTAATTGGGGCTGTCTGGACAACAATTTTCATACTTTCTGCAATTTCTGCTCTTATTGTTTGGAACAGATTCCCGCGAGGAAGGCGTTTTAGCTGGGTTTTCATTATATTTGGAATTAATGCCTTGCTGAATATTTTCTGGAGCTATCTTTTCTTTGGCAAGAATTTGCTTGATTTTGCATTTTGGGAAGCAGGATTTCTTTTTATTTCTGTTGTTTTACTTATTATTCTAATTCGGCCTGTCTCTCGATTAGCTGCAATCCTTTTGTATCCTTACGCTATCTGGGGGGCTTTTGCCACTTATCTTACTTATACAGTCTGGATGCTTAACTAAAATTTAGGTCGAAGTTAAGGAAAATAATTAATAAAAAATAAAAATATGAGAAACCATATTCATCAAGGCGGAAGCAGTGCGGTTTACGGTCTGGGAGTTATCGGCGCGGCTGTCTATTTCATCGGCCACGCGACAACATTTTGGATGGGAGTTCTTGGATTTTTAAAAGCTTTGGTTTGGCCTGCATTTTTGGTCTATCAAGCTTTTGAAATTTTAGCCAAGTAGATTATCTGGAAATTAAAAAATCGCCCTCTGGGCGGTTTTTTATTGATTTTCTGTTAAAATTTAATATAATATAAACAGCACTCCGCTTTAGGGCGTAAACAATAAGGAGGTGAAATATAGTACAAAAATAGATAATAAAGTGGATGTTTTTACCTTCGACAGGCAGACCTAATAAGGGCGAAGATGCTAATCGCTGAGAGAGTGCTAAGCTTTTAGTTATCTTCGCCTCTTTCTTTTTTATAAATTTAGATATCTATAAACACAGGATTTAATATCGTCCGTCTCCTGGAGGGGGTAAGGATTTGGTCCTTCTATTAATATTGTGCGACATTTAATACCGAGGTAAATTGAAGATTTACCGAAGGTCGAAATGAATCAGCAGATTCATTGAGCAGGCGAGAGAAACCCGTTAGGGGAACTAACGGCTTTTTAATTTTAGCTAATAATAGTTTGCTAATAATTGACGATTTTAGAAATATATGCTATAAAAAATTTAGTTCTCTAGATTTATTTAAAGGGAACAAACTGAAAGAAAGGAGGTTTAAAGTGATCGGCAAAAAGACTCTATTGCTAAGTTTGGTGATCGTTCTTGTTGGATTAGGATGTTTATCTTTTTCAGGTTGTAGTCTAGAGAAAGAAGAGATAGTGAGATGTGACGACCTGATTATGGTGAATCTGTCAACAATCGGTGTACAAGCAGGATTTGGTGGAGCCAGTATGGGCGTATACGTTCTTTTTTTTGAGAACCATCCAACAGGGATAGCTTACCTGAATCAGGTGACCATAAAGTTTGACACATCTTTGTGTAAACCGACCGTGGAGGCCATACTTAAGCTGAGGTCGGATTATATACCGGATGAGGGAAAACTTTTTAATGTTGTGATCACTTTCAAAGATAAAGAGCAAATGCTGGAATACTGGCTTGTAGACCGTTAGAACGACCAAACTGGACCTTTATAAAAAAACCGCCTAAGCGATTACTAAAATAATTGCGAGGGCGGCTTTTTCATTTATTGAGGATGAGTCTAAACAAACTATTCTTTTAGATTCTTGCCGCTGTGAAATTGGCGATGCACTATTCTTTAAGGGGATGATATTTTCGAAAAATTCTCTCCGCATAACGGTCCGAAGCGTGAACATATTTTGTTGTAGTATCTAGTGATTCATGGCCTAGAAGTATTTGTATGGCTGCTGGATTAGCTCCACTTTCTGCTAAATAAGTAGCAAATGCATGACGGATACCGTGGACAGAAATAGGAATATTTAATCCAAGTAACTCTCGATATCTTTTAACTCGTTCTTCTAAATAATTAGGAGAAATTTTTTTATCTTTTAGGTTAACATTTCTCCCTCGGTAAGGAACAAATAGATAGGGAGAATAAATTTCGTTTCTAACTTCTAAATAATTTTTAATATACTTTTGAGCTCTTGGAGTTAAATAAACAAATCTTTCTTTTTTTCCTTTACCTCTAATAAAGACCCTACCGGTCTTATCTATTTGTTCTTTTTTTAAATTAATTAATTCCGAAATCCTCATTCCGGTAGAAAATAGAGTTTCAAGTATTGCTCTATTGCGTATGGCAACGATTTTATTTTTTTCAAACCGAGTGGGGGATTCAATTAACTTTGTTACCTCTTCAAATTCAGAAACTCTCGGATGTTTTCTTTCAGTTTTTACTAATTTGATTTCGCTTGGAGAAATTGGTGTTTTATAATCCATGTCAATTAAATATTTTAAGTACGAGCGAAGAACAGATAACATTCTATTTATTGAGAAACTAGCTAGTCTTTTTTTACCCCTTTGAGATTCAGGTGTTTTTCGATCTTGAGAAACTAAATAAGCCTTATAATTAAGGATTGTTTTTTTATCAATATTATCAAATTCAATATTTATTTCTTTTAAGAAATTTTGAAATACCTGTAAATCTCGTTCATAATTATAAATTGTCTCTGGGGAGAAATTATTCACTTGAAGCTCTAAAAGAAAATCATCCAGATTGGGAAGTTGAATATTTTTCATAATAGTTAAGCTTTAAATTCTATTGCGCTGTTTTCAGATGGGACAATCAAAAAACTAACATTTTTCATTGTTGAAAGATTATACCAAAGTTTAAATAATGATACCGTTTCCACTTCAATGTAAAGAGGCTTTTTTGAATAAATCCCTAAATCTGCTCTTCCATAATTCAAAATTGGCTCTAAAATTATCTTACAATTTTGCGATTTAAAATATTCATAAATTACATCCATCATTTTTTTATGCCATTCTTCTCCGTGCCGACTTATCTTTTTAAGGTCTATCTTTTTTGTAATACTATTCCATAAATCTTCACCTGCTTTATTGTTCTTAAATTCAGTAGCTTTGATTTCGCCGCTCGTTATTAAAATTGCTATTTTTCGTAAAATACAATCATCACACCTTAGGAATGAAGGATTTTCCTTATATTTTTCGGGCAAAACTGGAATATTATTTTTAAGCCAAACTATTTCTTTTTTGATATTGCTCTCAACATTGTGCCAAGTGGGGGAGAGGGTTTTTACCGCTCCTTGTTTTGGTAAATAGAATAATGAAAGTTCTTTATTATTGTAATCGTCAGTTAATAAAGTTTTGTGAGTTTGAGGTTTTTGAATTACAACCTCTTTATTTAAAAGAGCAAGGGCACGTGCCCATCGCAATATTTCGGGAGTAATAAAAAAAGGAAGGTTAATCTTCATCCCGTAATAATTGACGATCCTCTCTATGGATCGAGGAGTTAAGCGTTTCTTTGCGTCTCTTCGGGACCGATAATTAATAAATAAAGCTTTATCTTTGTCCTTTCTGGTTTCGAGATATTTCTTAATCCATAGTAAAGCTTCACTTGATAAAATTTGTTCTACTTGATCTCTGTCAAGATTTCTCAATTGATTAACTTTCAGGCCGGTAGAGATTAATGCCTCCAAAATAGCCCTATCTCTTAGGCCGGCTGGCTTTTTAGTGTTAGGAGCCAGTAAAAGCTTCTCAATCTGCTCTAAATTAAGGAATTTAACCGTTTTTTCGGCTTTAGTGCTCTTCGGGAGGGCTATTTTGTCGGCAGGAAGCGAAACCACGTCCTTGGCAGTAAAATAGCCCAGAAGGGCTCTTAGAGCGATAAGATAATATTTCTGAGTGACTTTCTTCAAAGGACGGCCTTTTTCGTCTGTATAACGAGATAAATATAACCTATAGGATTGGATATCTCTAGGAGTAAGTTTATGGGGTGGGAGAGTAGTTTTGTTTTCTTTCTTTAACCATAATATAAATTTATTTAAATAACATTTATAATTCTCTTGAGTTTTATCTGATAAACCTTCCCTCCTACAATAATCTAAAAAACGGGGGATGTGGTTTAATATTGGCTTTGAAGATTTACCCATATATTTATGAGTGTAAGGGTTATTATACTCACTTATCTATATTCATAATAACAGGTTAAGAAGCCCTGTCAAGCCATCCCCCACGCCTATTATCTATATAAAAAACAGAAACACGTCCACAGAGGGACGCGTTCGAAACATGCACATATGATCAATCACTTGATCATTAATTGCGGCAACATTGTGCTTAGGGAATTGACAAAGGGCTAGATTGGGAAG
>Ga0315532_1002509_pt1 | contig 12581 bp, 8 predicted proteins | sample SalMarWE160370MG_FD_203082 | JGI IMG/M metagenome (GOLD analysis project Ga0315532, IMG submission 203082) | Salt marsh sediment microbial communities from the Plum Island Ecosystem LTER, Massachusetts, United States - Salt Marsh Sediment WE1603-70 ... | reverse complement strand
CTTTCGTTGCCTATGGTGAAAATGTTCCATCCGTCACCGAATCCAATCAAAACACCATTTCTGAAGTGAATGTTCACGCTTTTAGGAGAGTCGGCACCGTTCACGGTGTACTTAAAGTAGATGGATGTGCGCGTGGATGTGTAAGTGTATGTGGCGTTACGAGGTATGATGTTTGTTTTAACAGTTACTAGACGCTTCAGATTGCCTATGGTTGCATTTACAGAGTTTATGTCAGAAACTGTATCCATCGAGTCACGTATCATTTCAAGGTGCGAGGCTCCTGAGTAGGTGTAGAGTCTTTGAAGAATTACCTTGGTCGCATCGAGAGTGTTGTTTGGTAATGGTTGAGCGTAAAATGGCGGAAGTGATGACCCCTCAAGCCCGTATAGCATACACCAAGACAAAGTCTTGTTTACAAATACGAAAGCAACCTGTATTTTGCTTCCCGCTGATTCTAAGCTATATCCTACATCTTCTTGGACGAGACCGCCATAATCATCAGGGAACTCCGAAGAGTAATGGGAGAATTCTACGTCATACTTTGTTACGTCAAGTCCTACAACATCTGATATAACCGAAAGCGCCTTCTCTTGAACAGTCAACTCCGTCGAATAGGCGTTAGGCATTTGTACAAATAATATTGTTAAGATTATTGCAAGAGCCAAAGCCGAATAGAACTTGTTTCCAAAGATTTTCATGTGTATTCACTCCCCTAGTAAGGTAGCTCCATGTTTCCGTCGCCGAAGACACGCATCCTGCTCCACCACCATTCCCAGTTGGTTGGATAAGTACTATTTTGACTTGGGTCGAACGCTGGATTACGCGCCCAATATCCATTGTAAAGCCCGGAAGCACCGAAAGTTTGTTGCCAGTTGGTCACATCATACATTGCTCGATCAAGAGCCCAGCTGATATTGTAATGATTAACTAAGGCATGATAGTAGAAGCGCTTGACAAACTCGCCATAGTTATAATTGATAAATTCACTACTATCACACATCCACTTTGAAATGTTCTCAAACCCTATGTAGACATAACCGCTGTAGTCAGGATCATCGTAGCCATCCCAGCTTAGGTCGGTGGTATGGGTCCAAGCGAAGGGCATTCCCACTATCCCTGTGTCATTTTGCATGTCCACGAATCCATAAAAGTCATAATCTCCGTCACCGTCAATGTCAATTAAGCCGCCATTAGTGCATGTGTAAATGAATGTAAACAGGTGTTTCCAACCAGTATGCGGGTAAAGATTCGTATCTATTATTCCATTATCCGCTCCTTGAGAACCGTAGTATGCATAATGTCTTGTTCCAGAAATGACTGTTGGGTACATATCTCCAACATGGAAAGTTGATAGATAATCGTAGTCAGCGCTGCCTTGGATAATATCAGAAACTTGGTATACATTGGTTGCTGTTGTCATAGCGCCAAAGAAATTATTGCCAATCCAGTTAGGTCCAGCTTGACCTGTCCAAATGAGATTCATGATATATTCGGTAGTATCGTTCATTGCAGGTGCTTCATAAGTGGAGTACCAATCTGGATCGGGGTCAAATGTTGTGTTGTGATAAGTAGAGCCCCAAGTTACGCCTACATGTGATGATCCCTGTACTATTGACGGTAGCGAAAAGGACGGTAGTGAAAAAACCAGAGAAAACAAAAGCAATACGACCTTGATTGTCACTTGCATCCTTGTTTTCATAATTACTCCTCAAATTTTTCTATTAATTAAATTACATAACATAAGTTATGCGTTCAAAAATATAAGTCTACAGTTTAGAACACCTGTCCTAACTATTAGAACAGTTTAGTCAAAGTTTCTTGACAAAAATGCAACTGACAGAATTTGGGAAAACATTCCGTTTAAAGATTAAAAGATTTCTTATTGCAAATAGCTTACTCGATTAGCGTCAAGAGGTCTTCACGGATATAGTTGATGAGTTCGTCTTTGGTGCTTTTGCTGAATAGTGTCACCACGCTGTTTCGTGTGATTCCCATTGTAAGCCCACGTTTCTGTGCCTCAAAAACTACGTACCATATCTGCCCATGGGCTAGATAGTCTTGGTAGAGTTGAGTGTCAACGAGGTCTGATCCAGCTAAACAAAGCTTCTCCACCCCGGGTATGTCAATCTGGTCAAACCATATGAGGCGGGTTGCCTGCGGATTTGACTCATGAAGCTCCTTAAGCGTTTCATTGAGAATCTTCGTCTCCACTATCGCTCTTGGCGTTATGAAAAGAATCTTGCTGAGCTTGTTAGCCACGTGATTCGTCAGCAGCTTTTTGACTCCACGAGCCACAGAGGGTGCAACCACAATCAGGAAGTTTCGGTTCTTGAATTGGGTTACCCAGAAAGTGGCTTCTTCAGTAGCAGGGTTCTCAATTAACTTACGTCTGTAGTAACTTCCTCGCATAAAATCTGCGCTGAAAACTCCAGATATCAGATTCTCTTTTAGGTTAAGGTCCAAAATTTCTGTTACCAGATTCACTGTTTCTCCGTCACTTTTTTCGCAGTTTTCTTCTTCACGGAAGTCTTTCAGTTTCTGAATTATCAAACCAAAATTGATTTCTTCTTTGATCTCGAAGATTTTAGCGGGCAGAACCATATTTTAGTTAACTTCCATCTTAGTTTTTATTGTTAAATTTACTTCCATGTTTTAGGTTAGTTTTTCAGCTTTTAATTTTTCTCTCTATGTTGGAGAAGGAAAGGTGTAAGTAAATAAAAGGTAAACAAGCTTTCATACCCTGAAATTCAAGTTCTCCTAGCTAAAGTCTCATCCAAATCGCTTTTAACTCTTCATGCCAACAAGGTTATCTTGGCTGAGGCTGAAGAAAAAAGGGTTCAAATGTTTATGAGCTTTTCTAATAGATTAAGTTCTTTGAGGAGATGAACCATACCACATCGCATAAACTCAGCTTTTGAAGGATAAAGCCCAGACGCTACAATCCTATCAAGGAAAGAATTCAAATTTTCGTCAAGGTGACCCTAACTTCTGGCATGTAACCATCACCAACCCGCTCACTATACTATAATTAACAATAAAAGTATTCCTTATCTTTCTATATCCTTCAAAAATACGCTCCAAATTCAATTAAAAGCCGAATCAACGTATATGTAGCAAAAGCTTATAAACACAAAAAGTCAAACGTAAATAATCGTAGTTGAGTGAAGGCCCATACAGCAGCGATCTTCACCATCATAAACAGCCATCAAAAAGGGGAAAAAGTTACGATTAGAACCTTGCCTTGTAGCAACCGCACAACAACAATTCCTGATTTCTTCGACTTCATTCCTAGCCCTTCCTTTAGCGTTTAGTCTCTTTCAATTCAGCTGCTGAAGGCAACCTGAACTCCATAAAAAAATAAAAAAGGAAATAAAAAAATTGGAAAAACTATATTGTAAAACAAAACTTTCTACTATTGCTTTAATTCTGGTGTTAACAGCATCTGTTATGTTGGTTGCTTTACCAGTCACTAACGCACAGGAAACGAGAACAACCTATGCATTCGTTGGTGCTAACCCTAATCCTGTTGGTGTTGGACAAGAAGTTCTGCTGCACTTCGGAATTACAGAACCACTTAATTTCGCTACTGAAAGTTGGGAGGGCATAACTGTAACAGTTGAAAGACCAGACGGCGAAACCGATACGTTAGGACCTTACGCAACCGATTCAACAGGTGGAACAGGCGATATTTATACGCCTAATATGGTTGGCGAATATGTTTTGCAGTCGCATTTCCCTGAGCAGTGGTACAACTTTACTGGATTTAATGTGTGGGGTATGCACGTTGATACTCACGTGCTTTATAAGGCTAGTGACAGCGACGAGTTGACGCTTGTCGTACAGAAGGAAGCAATATCCGATTATCCTGGCGTGCCACTTCCAACCGAATACTGGACTCGCCCAATAGACTCACAAGCTAGAGAATGGTACATGGTCGCAGGAAGCTGGCTGTACGATCCAAGTAATCGGTTCGCTCCTTACAACGAATACGCACCAGAGACTGCACATATACTGTGGACAAAGCCGCTAGCTATAGGAGGACTCGTTGGAGGAGATGTGGGGCTTGCTGAATCAATAAACCAAGGCGCTGTTGGATTCGGAACAGGAGACGCATACGAGGGCTTATGGAGCAGCCGATTTATCATTGCAGGAAGACTTTACTACGCGACCTATGCGGCTGGCGCATTGTCAATGGGCACCTTCCCTGAGCCAGTTGAATATCACTGCATAGACCTACATACTGGAGAAGAACTTTGGACTAAAGTTTTCATGGACAACGCAACGATAGACTTCGCGCAACTATTATATTATCAAGGCTTCAACTACATGGGCGCTTTCGCGTACTTATGGATAACAGAAGGCGGCTATGATTTTTGGACAGGTACGTATCTGCCAGGAACTTGGTATGCGTTTAACGCCTACACTGGAAACTGGGCGTTCACTATTGAGAATGTTCCGTCAGGCACCACTTTACGCGATTCCAATGGCGGACTCTATGTACTACATGTCGATCAAAGGAATGGTTGGATGGGTCTGTGGAGCATGCCTGGATTTATAGAATCATCATCCACGGGATATTATGAATACGGCGGTAGCTGGGGAAACGTAGTCAACGGAATGACGTTTGATGCGGGAGCGAACACTACAGCAGCAGAGGAGGGATGGGATTTCAATGTGACGATACCAACGGACTTACAGGGAAGCGTCCAAGCGAGCTTTTTTGGCGACAGAGTAATCGGTTCGAACCTTGGCGGCGGTATGATGGGTGGGACTGTACCAAGTCCCGTTGCGGTCTGGGGCTTAAGCTTGAAGCAGGGAGAAGAAGGACGAGTGCTATTCAATGAATCTTGGGTGCCGCCTTCTGATTGGATTGCAGGCAACCAAAGTATAAGCTGGGCAGCTTCGAGTGCAGAAGACAAAGTTGGTGTTCTATGGTCGAAAGAGCTTAGGCAACATTACGGTATTAGCCTTGAAACAGGAAAGATGATTTGGGGTCCAACTGATTCACAGTATTATTTGGACCTCTATGAAGGCACAATGCTTACGTCTCATCTGATTGCTTATGGCAGGCTCTACGCTAGTGGAGTTGCAGGAATCTTATACTGTTATAATGCCACAACAGGCGACTTGCTATGGACATACAAGGCAAGCGACCCCTACACTGAAAGCCCATTTTCGAGTAATTGGTGGCTCGGAATAACTTTCATTACTGATGGCAAACTTTACGTAGGCTCTTCAGAGCACTCTGGCAATCAGCCGTTACCGCGCGGTGCGCCGTTCCTTTGTCTCAACGCTACAACTGGAGATGTAATATGGAGAGCCGATGGTTTGTTCCGTCAAACTGGCTGGGGAGGACTAGCAATTATTGGCGACAGCATAATAGCAACCATGGATACCTTCGACCTACGCATGTATGCTATCGGTAGGGGTGCAAGTCAAACCGAAGCGTGGATTCAAAACGATGTTATTTCACAGGGAAATAGTGTAATGATAAGGGGCAGGGTGACTGATATATCACCGGGTACTGAGGATTCTAATCTAAGATTTCGTTTCCCAGACGGTGTTCCCGCTGTATCTGATGAGAGCATGAGCGAGTGGATGCTATACGTGTACAAGCAGTTTCCGCGTCCAGAAGACGTTGAAGGTGTTAAAGTATTCTTGAAGATTCTTGATCCTAATGGCGAATGGTACTCAACCTACGTCACAAGCAATTCAGATGGCACGTTCAGCCACATGTGGACTCCCAGCGTTGTCGGCGAGTACCATGTCACTGCGATGTTCGAAGGCTCCGAATCCTACTACGCTTCAGAAGCAACAGCTGCGTTTGGTGTAGACCCAGCTCCAGCAGCATATCCAGTGCCTCCAACCGCTGATGAGATTGCTCAGAAGACTATCAGCCAGCTTCCAGCATACCCAGACGTTCCAACAGCAGAGGAGATTGCTGCCGATGCTGCTCAGAGGACTATCAACATGCTTCCAGCATACCCAGAAATGCCAGAAATTCCAGAAATACCAGCATACCTAACAATAGACCTAGTCATCATAGCAGCAGTTGCAATAGCCATCATCATAGGCATAGTCAGTTACTTGGCACTCAAAAAACAAAAATAACCCAAAATTTTCCCTCCCTTTTTTTTATTGGGGAGTAAAACATCGGAAGAAATGGGGCTGAGACGGCTCAAGCACGGAAGATGAAACTAACCAAAGCGGTAATAGCAGAGGGTTGTTCATCTGTCTTTCTTTCCTATATTCAACTACCCGTGCAGGAGCCTCAGCAAACCCTATTAGTTAACTCCCATCTTAGTTTTTATTGTTAAATTTACTTCCACCGACAAACACTTTGTTTTCTAGACTTTAAAGGTTCTGCGAAACACTATGACAGACGTTTGTAGAAAAAGGAAATGTAGCAATCAGTATAAATTGTAAATGGTTTTCTAGGAAAGTTTGGAAAGGAATTATCTGCGTTTTCTTCTGCGTCTTTGACCCGGTTTATACTGGCCGCTTTCTCGGCTTAAGGTGAAGCGTTTATAGTAAGAGCTACGATTGTTGACTCTTGGAGCCGTAGAGTGTCGTTCTCTTGCGTCTACTTTAGGAGTTATGGACCTGACTTTGCCCGCCTTAGATAACGAACCGTGTGATGGTATAATCTCACATCCTTTTTGATGTTTGGTGAAAAATACTAGAGGTAGAGATTCTTATAAACATTCACAATGTGGGGCTTTACTAAACATATATCTTTGAGAAAAAGGATTTCAATAACAAGAAGGTTAGGGGTGAACTTGTTTGAAAGAGGCAATAATCTTGGCTGGAGGAGAAGGGTGGAGACTGAAGCCCGCAACTTGGGTTCCAAAACCGCTCCTGAAAATAAGCAAGAACACGTTGATTGACCATCAGATAGAGTGGCTTCGTTCTCACGATTTCGATAACATAATTGTGGCATCCAACAGAGCAGACCTCACGAAACAGCCGGTTGCTTATTCGTTGGAGGAAGATACTTTGGGCACTGGAGGCGCCACCAAAAAAGCGTTTGAGCAGATTAAAGGAAAAGTAGCCTATGTCATGAATGTGGATGATCTTGTTTTTTATGATCCGAACGAGCTTTTTGATTATGCAGGTAAAGGAGCGGGAATACTGTTGGCGAAGCCGCAGATACCGTTTGGGAAGGTTACGCTTGCGAATGGCATTGATGTTATCAGGTTTCAGCATAGGGAAACTCTTGACTTTTATGTTAGCACTGGCCATTACGTCTTCAAGAAGAGTGTAGTGGAGAAGCTGTTTCCAGACAATGGTGACTTTGAGTTCACTGCCATGCAGCGGTTGGCGGACAAGAAGATGCTTCAGGGATACACGTACCATGGAATGTGGTTTACTCTTAACACGATGAAAGAGCTTATTGATGTAAGGAGATTCTTCAAAGAGTAAAGGCAACTGGCATGAAAATTTTAGCCTTGGTTGGCAGCCCCAGAAGAGAGGGCAATACTGACCTGTTAGTTGAGCAAATTCTGAAAGGCAGCAGAACAAGCGGGCATACAGCAGAGAAACTTTTCCTCTACGACTACACCATTTCCCTGTGCGTTGATTGCCGTAAATGCAAAAAAGGGGATCATGTTTGCTGCATAAACGATGAGATGCAAAAGATTTATCCCCGAATGGAAGAGGCAGATTTGATAATTTTTGGCACACCATTATACTGGTACGGTCCCACTGCGAAGATGAAGCTGCTTGTTGACAGAATGCGTCCATTCGTTGCAAACGGGAAATTAAGGGGCAAAAAAGCCGTTGTTGTAGCGCCTTCGGCAGAGGGAGCGAAAGCTTGTGGTCCGCTGGTTGAAATGTTTCGGTTGTGTTTTGGGTATTTGGGAATGGATTTTGTGGGTGAGGTTCTTGTTAAAGCCTATGAGAGAGGAGAAGTTGCAGAGAATCAAAGAGAAATGGAAAGGGCGTATGAGTTTGGTGCTTCGTTATAGGCTATGTGTTCCAGAGCCAACAATAGACACTCATGTTTTTTAGGCAAAAAGGGTAGGCTTAGTAACCTAAAATATGTGAGTTTCATTCTGTGCTATTTTATGCGTCTCCAGCCTTGTTTGGTTATTGTGGAGGTTTGGTTTTCGAAAACTGTTTTTGCGCCGCATTTACATTTGATATGGATTTTGTGGGTTCCTTTTTCTGTTTTGTGTACGGAGCCGTTTAGGATAACCAGTTTTGCGGGGCAAGAAACGCTTTTTTTGTTATAGAATATTCCCAGAGGACGCTTACAAGCACTACATCTAAGAGTCAACTTCTGCCCACGCTGAGTATCCATCTTACCCACAAGAAACGCTCTCCATTATTGTCTATGTTAAGGGTTGCAGAATAAAACTGTTGACAGACTCCTAGAATATTTTGGTTTACTATGTGCCGCCGTGAGCGAACTGCAGTCTGCCTGTGTTTAGGTGTATTCTCTGAAGGTGTGGTTGCATTTTGTGCATCTGAAGAATTGGGTTGAGGATTCGTCGCCGCCTCTGGTTTGTACTTGCCAGACGTAAGCATGGTTGTTTCCGCATTTTGGGCATGCTATTCTGGTGGTGGGCAAGGTGCGCAGTTGGTGTTCTTTTCCGATTACTGTTACGGATTCTTTGGGTGAACGTTTTATGGGTTTGGCGATATCATCTGCGCTATGTTTTCCCGGTTTTTTGTATCCACATTTTGGGCATACAATCTGAACAGTGACTTTCTCTCCGTCCTTTTTGCGCCTAGAAATCAGACGCATTCCACAGTCTGGACAAAACTCCATAATATACACCATATCGTCTGCGACACTGCTTCACTCCCAACTTTTAAATATTTTCTTTCCTGACACACAGCCAAACCAGCACGGGAAAACAAATCATTAACTTACTAGCAAAAACAGAAAAAAGCTAGATTTCAACAATGAAGTAATATTAGACTCCTAATAGAATCGAATATCAGTTCTTTCTTGTTGATACAACACTTTCACGCCTAGCCGAAAGGACTGAGCAGGGAAAACTACTCTAAAAGGAGAAATCATTCAAGAATACAGTTACTACGTTTTGGGATTTATTCCAGCCGATATAGTTCGCTTAAAGAAAGATGTTTGATTTTAGTAAATTAAATTCTGAACAAACATCTTCAATTGGAAAGTGTCTAGAATCCTCTGTAGGTTGTGTGAGTTCTTATAAAATGTTTAGCATATCGTAATATTTAATATGTAGTTTTTACGATGTACAAGCAGGGGTTCATATGTATTTAGAAGAGAATTTAGCAAGGCTGAATACTAATTTTAATAGTAAAGGTCTCGAATTCAGAAGAGAAGAGAATGTAATACGAATAATTGAAGCAAAGCCTTATTTGTTTAACGAATTCACAACATTGAAAAGTCTTTTAAGGAAAACTTACAATTTGAGTTTTAATTCTGATTTGCTTTGGCATTTCGATTCTTCCGGAATTGAAAAATTATCATTTAAGAAATTAAAATGGAAACCTTCTAAGGCGATAGATGAGTTAATAATTGAGTTTAATAAACATCTAGAAAGAATTGATGAAGAAAATTTAAGAGACTCAATGAAAGGTTTTTTTGATAAAAACAAATTTTTTTTCGAAGCTCCTGCTTCTTTAGGTCCCCATCATACCTATGTGGGAGGTTTACTGGAGCATTCAGTTCAGACAACGAATTTAGCTCTCGCACTTCGAGACAATTTTGACGAAGATGTGAAAATTAATAAAGATTTAGTTATTGCTGGTGCTATCCTTCATGACGTGGGAAAAATGAAGTGCTATCAACTTAACGGTAATAATATTGGCAAAACTCGAACGTATAATATTCAAGATCACATAGTTAGCGGAATAAAAATTGTATCAAAAAACATAGTTAGTTCAAACCTTGATGAATTAATTCACATCATTGCTAGTCATCATTGTTTAAAGGACTGGGGATCGCCAATACAACCACAATCAAACGAAGCATGGATCATACATAATATCGAAAACATATCCGCTAAAATAATGGGATAGTAGTCGCAGGTTAATGAATGGCGGTTTAGGGTATAATTTGGCTAATGTGGAAATTACCTCTAGGCGCGCGCCCAACCCCTCACGTAGTCAGTAGGCGGAACGGCATCCGCCGAAAAACATCCTGAGCGAGCTTGCTGCCACCAATTAAAGTCACACAGTAAATCATTTATAATCAGTTATAGTCTGCCCTGACAATTCAATAATTTTAATATAATATGTGTAAATGGATACACCCTTAATTTATAAAAAACATCCATTATTTTTAAGATATTACAAATTGTATCGATCCTGCATAAATATTAAATAGATTTCTAATTATACAGTTAAGTCAGGTGGGGAAAATTTCATTATCTGAGAAGCTCAGAGACTATGGCGAGACTGTTGACGTTCTCAAGAGATTAAAAGTTAATGAACTCAAAGAATTAGCTGAAAAAAATAAAATCAAACTAGAGAAGAAAGGGTGGTTAAGCGGACCACAACCTGCTTCAACTAAGAACGAAATCATCGATGTTCTCGCCAACTCAAAATTTAAAGAAAAAGATTTGATTGAATCTTTAGGCTTAAAACGCCTACTAAATTCTGAACTTTTGAATTTAATGAACACAAAACAATTACGCTGTTTAGCCAAAGAGTGTGGGATACCCCTTCAAATTGAGTCTTTATTTGGAACACGCACTGCAACCAGTAAAAAAGACATGATTGAAGTACTCGGACCACTGAACACTTCAAGAATAAGGAAACATTCCACAAAAATTGGCTTGATTGGAAAACCAAAAAAATTGAAGAAAACTAAAAAGAACCAAAAGAGCATTCCAAAGGAAATCAAAACGAAAGTTGTAAAACCTAAAAAACAAAGTAAAACAGCTATTGAAAGGAAAATATTGAGGGAGCTGAAAAGCTTCAAACCATTAGCTCGGGGGCGCTTTAAGGAAAAGCATTTTGAAAATCAACTGCTAATCTGGCTCAAAAGACCATTTGAAAACGTCGATTATCAAGTTCAATGTAAGCAGGGCAGAGTCGACATAGTAATTGAAGGAAAATATGCGGTGGAACTCAAGTTAGTATCCTCTCCATCTGCCTTAACTTCATTGATAGGACAAGTTTTTTCTTATTCCAAGGAATTCGAAAAAGTCTATTTGATAATTTATGATGTAAAAGGATCAATTAGACCAGCAAACATTAAGGAACTCAAAGCAAATTTCCAAAAAATGAATGCTCTGAATATTGAATTGATAGAGAAACCATGAGTCTGTAAATTCACTAAAATGCTAGGGAGGTGATTAAGAATACCTGCGCCTAGAGTAAAGAAAGGAAAATGGTCCAAAGAGCGAGAAAGAACCAATTCAGGAAAGTGGCGAAAAAAACGCTCAGATGCTGGCAAGAAAAGAGACTAACATTCAAATTTTGTCGGCATTAAGGATTTAACATGGTTGGCTAGGAACGAGTGGGTGGGAGCAAGGCGAAGTGTCTTGCGAGTCCTAGTCCGCGCATCTTTAATTAAGTTAGGATTTGTCAACATTCAATATGGATTTGTCTCCTAATAACGAAGTTAAACGTGTTATGTTGGTTTTGCTGTGTCCCATAGGAGTTGGAAGTATTCTCGTGCGAATTTTACTAGTCCGATGTGGTTGCTCCAGATGACTAGTAGTCCGCTGTAGCTGCGTTTTGTGTCTGCTTCGCCAAGGAAGAGGAGGGCTTCTTTGCCGTCCACGATTACTCCTCCCCCAAACAGGTTGTCGCGAACTCTTGCCTCGCCAACCTCTGCAACCTTTTCGAGGTAATCACCTTCAGTCATCATTATTTGAACACGAACACCACTACTCCTCACCCGCCCCAAAACGGATACAGAAGCATCAACAAAACCCGTAGCAAACGCAGGCACAGCAATCATCAACTCGTTCTTGGCAACATCCAGCATCTCCTTCAGCTTCGCCAAAATACTAAACTCGCCCCGCAGAATCCAAATGTCAGGCTTCTCCATCAACTCCCGCTTTTCATACAATGGCTGCAGCTCCCCCAAAATAACACGCTTCCAACTGCCCACCATATCCTCCAACCGTAATCTGGCAGCCTCCAGAGACTCAGACGGAGCCTTGGGGAAATATCTGCTGGGTCTACCGCGCTCAACTTCTACCCAACCCTTTCTTTCAAGAGAATTCAGTGTCTCATAAACCTTGGAGTATGGGAGTCCACCATATTCGCTGACTTCGCTTGCGGTCATGACGCCACGCTCAAGCAGAATCAGGTATGCTCTGGTTTCATATTCAGTTAATCCGACTTGATGCAGAATCTTTTTTGCGTCTTCGCTGACGGCTGTGGGCAACCTTTTTCACCTTATGAAAAGTTTGGAAACCTTATTATATGCTCTCCAGCCAATTAAAAAATATTACCCCTACGAGTGGTGTCAAATTGCAAGTAATAAAAGAAACAAAAAGCCTATGCCCAGAATGCCTCCAAGTCCTAGACGCCACCATACTCGAAGAAGACAACAAAGTCTACATAAAAAAAGAATGCCCAGAACACGGAAAATTCAGGGAAATCTACTGGTCAGACTACGAACAATACCAAAG
>Ga0315532_1002508_pt1 | contig 12583 bp, 8 predicted proteins | sample SalMarWE160370MG_FD_203082 | JGI IMG/M metagenome (GOLD analysis project Ga0315532, IMG submission 203082) | Salt marsh sediment microbial communities from the Plum Island Ecosystem LTER, Massachusetts, United States - Salt Marsh Sediment WE1603-70 ... | reverse complement strand
CCCTAGCCATTTGCCTACCCATTTTACGAGCCTCTTCCACCATCTGCGGGTTGTCCCTTGCGTGTTTATCTGGACCGCCAACAGCCGCTTTTAGAGTGAAGACCTTAGCCTGGGAAGCGCCGTGAAGACCGACAAATTTTCTCAATTCCTGAATGGCTTGATCAAAGCCTGCTCTACCTGCTATGGCGATCAGCCCGAAGCATTTGGCTTGCTTCGGTATATTATGTGTGTAAAGGAAGAAAGTTCTGTCCAAAAAGGTCTTGGTCTGCGCTGATATACTTCCAAAATAGACTGGGCTAGCTATAATAACTCCATCTGCTTGGCTGAATTTTTCCAGAATCCAGGGGGCATCGTCTTCTTGCAGGCACTTTGGAGATTGGCGACAGTTACTATGTGCCTGGCACGGGTTAACCCGGTACTGATTTAAAACGATCTTCTCAGTTTCAATCCCTCTCTTGGCTAATTCATTTAGCACTTCGTCCATCAGGTAATTAGTGTTACCATCGAGTCTAGGGCTTCCACCAATAGCGACGACTTTCATTTCAACCTCCGATCAACCTCCGATGCTAGGCATTCCAAACAGAATACCAATTCTCGGACATTGATATCAACTGCTTGTGGTGTTTAAGGCGGGTAAGCTTAAGTCGTTGACCTTTCAAACATGCGCTTTGCCAGGTAAGCTGCGTAGTTAGACTTGTAGGGGCTGGACTCTATATGTCGCTACCTTCATGAATTTCAAAAGCAATCACCGTTTTAGCTTCTGGGCTTTGAAGACTGTGACTAGCAGGCGTGGCTACCTGATTACCTCACTGACTTCGCTGACGGGTCGTCTATCCCGGGTGGGACTTTCTGCCGGATATCCTACCGGTATCATAGCGAGGATATCCATGTCCGATGGGATGTTGAGGATTTTCTCTGTGTCTCCCTTTGCCAGTGCCAGCGGACCAGTCATCCATACAGCACCCAGTCCCATCTGGTGTAACACTAGAAGAAGATAGGCAATAGCTGCTGATACTGATTGAAGGCGTGGATTGAGGATGCTGTCCCACTCGAGCATCTGTACAGCCCTTTCGTCTACCTTTGCCCGGGCAGCCAGAATCTTAACCCTTGGGTTTTCTATCCTTCTGGTGCCGGCCAGGATCATGGCTGGTGCTGCGCTTAGAGGACTGCGCTGTGGTCTTGGTGGAGTAGATGTTGCTTGTGGCGTCCTACCTGGGAACGCAAACCCGCTGGCTTGTGCTGTTTCAGGCCAGGAAGCCATATTCCTTGTGCTGGCTTGTATGGCATCTGCAATGGCTTTGATAATGTCCTTATTCAGAACGATATAGAAGTACCAGTTCTGAAAATTAGCACCGTTTGGCGCCCAGGTAGCCAGCTCTACAGCTTGTAGCAGCATTTCTTCTGGAACAGGCTTATCCTGCCAGACACGAATCGAACGCCGATTTTTAATCAAGTTTGCTAGTTCTGTCGTCTCCATTTCAGGTCCTCCTGGAATTTTGGATTATGCTGATTGTAGCAAGGTTGCTCCTGTTTTGCATGTTGAAATCGAATTATTCGGACACATGTTGTGATGCGGCTGGTTTGGCTAAGATTGGAGTAGAGGTGAAATGTTAAAGAACTTTCTCAGGACGATGGCCATATCAGCAGGGGTTTTCCCCTGTCAATGCCCTAGCGAGCAATGTTGTTTACGGTTTGTTCGGTGTAGAGGAGCTTATCTTTGCTATCGAGGAGTATCGTTCTTAGAGTAACCACCTTTATTGAGGCAGGATCGGACAATGTCGAATTTCCTTGCTAGGCTATCGCCGAACCATGAGCTATTTAATGACACCTTTTTGTTCCAAAGGCGGTAGCCAAAGCTCAAACGAAAGTTACTGCTCATTACTGTGCTGAGCAGCTATATAGCTCCTTAAATCATGGCAGCTTTTTGTTGATCCCCGAGCTCTGTTCTCCACAATCTCTTTAGGTACGCACAGGGATAAACTGAAAGCCTACTCTCCTTTGTACACCGGTTCGCGCTTCTGGACAAATGCCATCATTCCTTCTTGGGCATCTTTTGTTTGCCCTACGCGGCGCGAGCCTTCAGCCTCGATCTTGATTCCCTCTTCAAGTGTCGTCTCGAGCCCACGCATAACACAGTCGAGGATTATACTCATAGCAATCGGAGCCTTTTTAGCTAGCCTCTCAGCTAGTTCTTTAGCATCATTCATCGCCTCGCCAGGGTTAGAGACTTTACTTATAAGCCCAATCTCCAGGGCCTCCGGGGCTCTAATCATTTTCTCTTGACCTAGGAGAAGCATTTCAAGGGCCCGTGTTTTTCCTACCAATCGTGGCAACCTTTGAGTTCCACCCCAGCCCGGAATAATGCCACGATCTATTTCCGGCTGTCCCATAACTGCTCGCTCAGCATCCACCATTATCCGGAAATGACAGGACATCGCCAGTTCACAGCCACCTCCCCCAGCGTAGCCATTGATAGCTGCAATAACGGGTTTTGGAAATCTCTCAATGTTGAAAAACACTTCCTGGCCTGAAGGACCAGCCGGACCACCTCCTCCGCCAGGTCCTACAGCACTCTTTATATCAAATCCAGCTGAAAAAAATCTATCTCCAGCGCCTGTGATTATCAAAGCCCTAATCGCCTTATCCCCCTTGAATTCCGTTAGGGCTTGATTTAATTCGCTCAGCAATGTGGAATTTATCGGGTTAGCAGGTGGACGATTCAAAGTTATGATGCCAACGTTATCTTCGTGCTCGACAATAATTGTTTCGTATGCCATTCGCTTCCTCCTTTTGCTAAGACTTTAGTATATTCAGTTGCAGTCGGTTTACATTTGGTAGCAAGATTAGCTTAATCTGTAGTCCGAAGTTATCACCCCCTTTCATCATCGATTAATGAGAGGTGCGGATAAATCATCGCGCAACATACTCCTTCTCTGGGCAGGCAACGGCAATACTAACACTTCCCTACACAAGTGTCAAGCTCATGTGCTCGTGCGGCACATTAGTGACGCATGACCTCCTTTCTTTGTTTTTGCTTCCACCGAATCCTATCTATACATCCATTGAGTTTAGTAACCTAAATGAAAGAACAAATACCTTGATGTTCCGTCTCTGACATTCTTCTTCAGAAGCTACCTGAAACTCTGAATCACCGTCTACTTGGACGAGATCACCCAGTCGGCTTGCCACATAGTTTATGGGCTTTTTAATGGCATAGGGAGGCTTGTCTATCTTCACTAGCGACAGTGCAAGCGGGCATTTTGACCGTGAGGGCAGTAGTAATCGAAATATTTAGTCTTTACCTGGCGGAGGTTAGCACTCAGTTCCCAGTAAATGAGTCAACCCATGCCGGGCATTGGTGACATGAGCAAATCCCAGGTACCCCAGGCACGGGGCATTTCTTTGGTTAAACGATTTCGTTGCCCTCATCTGCTGACTGTGGATGTTGTAGCCATGTCACCAAGACCCAGTGTGATTCTGGCCCCTTTCTGCACGAATTTGTCAGCTCCGGGTTCCAGTTCCTCCACTACCTCTATGCCTTCATGACCTATTAGAATTAGAGTCGTACCTCTGTTCTCAGCCCGATCTTCCTTGACCAGATGCACGTCTGAATGGCAAACATCGGCGTTTATAAGCTTGACCAGAGCCTCTTCCTACTTGGGGTGGGTTTAGATCCGGCGTCTTTTATTGGCTACGTAATCCACAAGCAGGTATTGCCCCAGATTATCGGCAGTGGTGAAGAAGACACGACCTTTGCTGGCTTTTGCCATCTGCATAACAAAAGTGCTAGACAACTGGTGTGTATCAAGCATGAAAGTGTTGACTCTTATACCGCGCTGCGTGCACCTTTTTGCTTCTCTGAGCGTCAATTGGAGCGTGCGCAGGGTAGGCGGGAACTGGAGGAAAAGATGCCCGTTCTCAATGTGGGCTGTAGGCTCGCCGTCGGTTATCAATATTATCTGCTTGTTGTCACACCTTCTCTTGCTCAAGAGTCCTCCAGCCATAGATAGAGCTTGCTGTATGTTGGTGTAAGGGTCGAACTCGTCCCAGGTTATATAGGGCAGTTTTTCCCTTTTGATGACATGGGCGTAAGTTGAAAAGCCGATGATGTCCAGGATGTCTCTGGGGTATTGTGTCCTGATGAGGCTGTCCAGGGCAATTGCCACCCGTTTTGCTGCTTCAAAGTTACCTCTGAGAGGCATAGACAAGCTCAAGTCCATCATCAGCACTGTAGCTGACCTTGTCAGCGCCTCTGTCTTGAATACCTCTAAGTCATCTGGGCTTATGTGGAGCGGTGGTACCTGCGGCTGGCGGAGAAGGGAGTTCATAATCGTTTTCTGAAGGTGAATCTGGAGCCCATCACCGAATTCGTATTTCTTTGTCTCGTCCATTTTCTCGCTGCCAGGTCCTTTCAGGTTAAGGTTGTGACTTCCCAAGCTATCTTTCTTCAGATGGGCGAATATGTCCTTAAGCGCTTTCTGCCCTATCCTTCTCATGCCGTGGGGAGTCAGCTCATAGCGGTCATCTGTCCACTGTATGTAGCCAGCTTCCTCCAGGATTTTGGTTATGCTGCGCAACTGCTCCAGTTCTTTAGCTGCCTGCTTGTCCATGAGCTCTGTGACCAGCTTTTCATCCACGTTATCCAAGGAACCGCCGAATCGTGCTTCCTCTAGTTGTGCCTCGAGGTTATCCATCTTGTGCAGCATTTCCATCAGCTTGAGGGCTTCGGTGTAGGAAATAGACTCATTGCCAGAGAAGGGGTAAGGGTGGGGCAAATGGCGTGTAGGGTTAAGGGCTTCAAGGCCAGCGGCGAGCTTAGCCAGCTCAAAGCGCGTGGCATTGTCCAGCACCGAGTCCAGCAAGTCTTCCAGCGCCTTTTTGTCTGTGGGCGATAGGCTGTTGAGCAGGGACTGAGCTTGTGCCATCTGATTTTGTAGCTGCTCGATCAGCTCATCCAGGCTCTGGGGTGGCTGGGGTCCGAAGAAGTGACCGAACTCACGAAGGAACTCTTGGAAATCTGGTTCCTCTCCTCTTAAGCGTTCTTCCAGCATCCGGTTTATAGCTTCAACTAAGCGTCTGATTTCAGCCAGGGTGGATGGGTCCATACTTTCGATTTGTCGCATCAAGTCGTGGGCATAGGGCTGGATGGCATTTCGCTTTAACATATCAAGAAGTTCCTGGAACTGGCGCTTGGCATCATCGTCCATAAAGTCATACTGGGTGAGTTCTTTTATACGCCCACCGATATCTGAAGGCAGCTCTTCGAGTTTCTTCAGGTTCTGTGCTGCTCTCTCCTCTACAGACTTCAGCAGCTTTTCGATCATCTCAGAGCTGAGCTCTCCGGAAGCCTCTTTGGCTCGTTGTCTCGTCTCCTCGAGGCGTCGCTCGATCCCTTGACGCTCTGTATTCACTATGTCGTCCAGCCTGATGCGTATATCATCTAGGATAGAGCTCAAATCGTACTTATCTAGTTGTTGCTGTCGCTGTTGCCGAAGCCTGTTCAGCAGTTCCTGCAAACTTGGCAGACGCCGTCCCTGGCTATCCCTTATGCCGCTGTGTTGCAGACGGCGCAGGGCATAAGAGAGGTCTCCATAGGAGAACACATGACGTCCCAGTTCGTCCATGAGCTTATCGGCATCGAGGTCGAACAGTTCCTGTGTGCCATCCCATTCGGAGTAGCGATATATAGCCATGTCACTGCCTGTAAACTATCTTGCCCTGGACTTTGTCTTTGTTCAACTTTTTGTTCTGATGAAGTCCTTCAAGGATGAATTCCACTGCTGCAGCTACCACTTCAGGCCTCTTGGAGTCAGCCACCACCTTTATGGCTTCGGTCATACCTGGTATTGCCTTAACATTACGCATATACGTCTTAGCGCTCATCATGTCAGAGACCACGAAGTTAAATCCTTGTCTGAAGCGGGATAGCATCTCCTCCCAGTCATAAGCACGGTAGTAGCGGTTGAATACGTTTTGCACTGCCTTCTTTATAAGTTGGTCGATGATCCTCTCCTCTTTTGTGTCTTCAAAGCTATCCACTTCGATTTTGCCGCTGGTTGACGACATAATGTATGGAAGGTCGCTGATACGGGGCGCTGCCAGCTTCTCACTAAGGCTGATGGCTCTTCTGATGGCATTTGAGAGCACGGTCTCACAGTTGGCGATAGAGATCCTGACGCTTACGCCCGAGCGCTGGTTGATCTCCGGGCTTCTCCTGGCGAGATGGGTTATTTCGGTGATGATCTCTTTCATATATTGGGGGACATAATGCTCGAAATAATCGTCGCTAAATTGCCTTCGCTCCTGCTCGATGATGGCGATCTCGTCTTCGATACTCAGCGGATAATGTGTCCTGATTTGGGCGCCGTATCTATCTTTAAGGGGCGTTATGATGCGCCCTCTGCTGGTGTAGTCTTCAGGGTTGGCGCTGGCGACAATGACTATGTCTAGAGGCATACGGACACGGTAACCGCGTATCTGTATATCTCCTTCTTCCATCAGGTTGAACAGGCTGACTTGTAACTTTTCGCTGAGGTCGGGCAGCTCATTGATGCAGAAGATGCCCCGATTGCTCCTCGGGATCAGGCCGTAATGGATAGCCAACTCATCGGAAAGGTATCTCCCCTCAGCCACCTTGATCGGGTCGATATCGCCGATGAGGTCAGCCACGGTGATATCAGGTGTAACCAGCTTTTCTCCATAGCGTTCATAGCGGGGTAGCCAGTCAATCTCCATAGCATCGCCTTCTTTAAGTAGCTTGTCCCGGCACTTTTTACAGATGGGTGTCAGCGGCTGGTCGTTGATTTCACAGCCCTTAACCACCGGCACCTCCTCGTCGAGCAGGTTAACCATAAGCCTCATGAGCCTTGACTTTGCCTGCCCCCGTTCGCCGAGGAAGATAATGTCCTGTCCTGAGATTGTGGCGTTTTCGATCTGGGGGATGACGGTCTCGTCGTAGCCAATTATCCCAGGGAAAGCTGTTCGTCCTTTCTTTATCATTTTGATGAGGTTTCGCCTCATCTCCTCTCTGACGGTGAGAGGCTGGTAACCCGAGGCTTTGAGTTCGCCAACGGTTCTTTGTTTATTACGTCGTGTCATGGTTTAAGCCCTTGGTGCTTTCTACTGCTTGTTTGGGAGTGCTGTTATTTTAGCACTGGGTGGCAGGGATGGCAAAAAAGATGCCCCCAAGCATCCTCTCTTGAATTACCTAAGCGGCATGGCCCCACGGCAATCTATCATGTGACCATTACATAGTGCCTGCCATTGTAAAGAATACAAACAATGGGCGGCAGTTGCTTAACTACGGTCGCCCATTGCCGAAAATAATACCAGGCTGTTTACTATGGTCGCTCGATTATGGTGGCTATGCCCTGACCACCGCCGACACACATGGTGATCAGGCCGAACTTAATGTCCCTTTCTTCCATACCGTTGATCGCCGTAGCCAGTAACTTAACACCGGTCTCACCGAGCGGGTGCCCCAGAGCAGTTGCGCCTCCGTGAGGATTGAGTCTGGGGTCATTCCACGGTACGCCCATCTCCTTGGACCAGGCAATGACCACCGAGCAAAAAGCTTCATTGACCTCAATCCAGCCCATGTCACTCAATTTCATGCCAGACCGCTTCAGGACTTTCTGAGTAGCTGGTATAGGTCCAGTCAATTGGTAGGCTCCAGGATCACAGCCCAGAACACACGCCCGGTTAGGCTTCATATAGGCACGTGCCTTAAGACCCAGCTCCTTAGCCTTCTCTTTGCTCATCAGCAGAGCAGCGGAAGCACCATCACAGACTGGGCTCGAATTGGCTGCAGTGACTCTGCCTTCGGTAATGTCCATAAAGGGGGGTGGGATAAATGCTGGTGGTAAGTTTCTCATCTTGTCACGATCTATATCAAACCTTATAGTCTCATCGAGATCCACCACCTTTGTTGTCCCATCTGGCATTTTCACCGGTATGGGCACAATCTCGTTTTTGAATTTCCCGTCCTGGGTAGCTTTTATGGCTTTTTGTTGACTCCAGAAGCCGAAGTCGTCCATTTCCTCTCGTGAGATATCCCACTTACGAGCTATGGCCTCGGCAGATTGCCCCATGTTGGCAAAGCCGCCGTATTTAGCGAAGGCAGACATCATCAGCTCACTCGTATAATCTGGAGGTACTGGGGCACCGGTCGTCGCTTGGGCTGGTGGTGGAACAGCTTGCCGCATGACCTGCCAATCGCGGGACATAGATTCAACTCCACAGGCCACAGTCACCTCGGCATAACCGGTCATTATCTCCATAGCTGCAAAGTGAAGGGCAGTGTTCGCGCCAGCACACTGTCTGTTGATCTGGCATCCGGCAACTTCTGCCGGAAACCCAGCGCCTAGACTGCCGAACCTTCCGGAATTGTGTGGGCGGTCAGATGTTCCGGCAATGACATCCTCAATTATCATGGGGTCAATGCCATTGCGCTCTACCAGGGCCTTCAAGCAGTAAGCCAGAAGTTCATCGGGCATCACCCGGCAGATATCCGTGAATCTCCGCGTGGTCCGAATGCCAACGGGTGACCTCACAACATCCACAATAACTACATCAGTCATTTTTGCTCCTTTCTAATTTTGTTATTCTAGACTTCGGCTGTCATACGACAGCACCAAGTCATATGCTGCCAACGAGATGGACGCAAGACACAAGTTTATAAAATCATTCGGCCAATTGTCAACTCCAATCGGTTCTCAAGTCTACACTTTCTAGCGTGAAGAGTTTGTAGAAGGATACGAGGGAGAGTTTTTGGATTCGCTGGGTCAAGCAGGCCCTCTTATCTGGCAAAACTAAAGCCCAAGCCCAATGGCTATCACTTCTCTGTGCAAGTCAGTGTCGCCGGCAGCAAACTCTGCCGCCTTGACACGACGATAATAGAGCCCAATATCGTGGTCCATGGTATATCCGATAGCGCCATGAGCAGCAATGGCTTCAATGCAAATTCGCTGATAAGCTTCATTGGCTTTAGCCTTGGCTGCGGAAATCTGCCAAGGCGATGGTGAACCAACACTTATTCCCCACGCTGCCTGATAAAGTAAATACTGAACCGCCTCGACATCGAGCACCATGTCAGTCAGTTTGTGCTGTATCGCTTGAAAAGAGCCGATTGCCCGGTCAAACTGAATCCGTTCCTTGGCATAGCTGCTGGTCATGTCCAAAACAGCTTGGCACGCTCCGGACATCTCGGCACACTTCAGCACAGCAGCCCGCTGTAATATGAAGTCCGCTATATCCCAGCCACTACCTATCTTGCCCAGGATATTATCTTTTGGCACCGCTACTCTATCAAAGCTGATTTTGAACTGCCTGTCACCGCCTATAGTCGGGATCGCCTCCATCTTCACATTTGGTTCCTTGGCATCTACTATAAACAGCGTGATTCCATCCTCGGGTCTTTTCCCCTCTTTGGTCCTGCCCACTACCAGGATATAATCAGCTACATGGGCATCGGTAACAAAGAGCTTGTACCCTTGGAGAACATAATTTGTCCCCTCTAATACGGCATGAAGTTTCACCTCGGAAGCTTTATATCTGCCTGATGACTCAGCTAACGCGAAAGTCCAGATAGCCGCGCCCTTAGCTATTCGCGGCAAAAACTTGGTTTTTTGCTCACTGCTTCCATATTCAAGTAGAGGCAGGGCACAAAGGGCGATAGTGGAGAAGAAGGGACCGGGCAGGATATTCCTTCCCATCTCCTCCATCAGGATAACCAGATCCATAAAGCTGGCACCCATACCGCCATATTCTTCCGGAAAGATGAGCCCCATCCAGCCTAGTTCTGCCATGCTGTGCCACATCTGCGGGTCATAGCCTCTTTCATCTTTATCCACATCCCTGATTTTAGCTTTGGGACATTCCTTTGCCAGAAAATCTCCGGCTAAAATCCGCAGCATTTCCTGCTCTTCTGTAAAACTAAAGTCCATGATAACTCCTTAAAAAGTCTACCTTTTTATCACCCTGAACATAGTGGAGATTTTAGATTCTTCGCTCTATTCACAACGACAGGGACATGTTATTAAGCAAACTCTAAAAAACTTCAATATGATTTGGGTAATCCCAATCTAAATTGCGCAATGATGTTTTTTTCGATTTCAGCAGTGCCCGCTGCGATTGCCTGACCAGGAAATCCCAGATACGCACCCTGTATGGTGCCGTTGAGTTTAGCCCATTCGGAATCCGGGTCAACCTGAGAATATATTCCTAAAATCTCTGCTCCAGCGATAGCCACCCGCCTCATCAGATCATCACTCATTATCTTGTTCCTTGAGGATTCATAGGTAGGAATTTGACCTTGACTTATCCGCCAGGTGAGCTGGAAGGCAAACATCTTCAGCGCTTCTAGGTCGATAGCCAGATCAGCTAGCTTGGCACGGATCACAGGATTTTGAGACAAGGGCCGGCCTTCATGCTCGGTTTGACCGGCATACTTGGCGAGCTCTTCTAAAACCCACTTTAGGCTACCGTAGGTAGTAGGCGCTAGGCTGCGCCGCTCAAAAGCTAGTGACTGCATAAGATAATACCAGCCTTTATTTTCCTCTCCAACCAAGTTAGAAGCTGGCACTCTCACATTATCGAAAAATACTTCATTAAAGTGATGCCTCCCGTAATAGTTCAGAATAGGATTAACTGTAACACCCGGGCTTGTCATGTCCACAATAAAGATAGTGATTCCCTGGTGTTTCTTAGCGACATTGGGGTCTGTTCTGGCAGCCAGCCAACACCATCTTGCCCGGTGAGCAGCACTCGTCCACACCTTTTGCCCATTTATAATATAGTCATCTCCATCCCTCACCGCCCGTGTCTGAAGATTGGCAAAGTCTGAGCCAGCATTTGGTTCACTGTAACCCGTACACCAGATACCATCTTTTTCTCCTGAGGCAATTAACGGCAAATATTTTTCTCTTTGCTCTTCGGTACCGAACATCATTAGGCAGGGTCCTACCCATTGTGTTCCGCTTATGCCCATCCAGGCCCCCGGTATATCCCAGTAGGCTATCTCCATTTCGTATACTGTTTGCTCAAAGAGAGAGGCACCACGTCCACCATATTCCTCTGGCCAGCTCATAACGAGCCAACCCCTTTGTGCCAGTTTTCTGGACACCGATATTTCGAATTCAAAGTCTCTGCACTCTCCGTCAATTAGAGTGCTACGCCTCCAGGCCGGAGGCAACTCAGCTTCGGCAAAATTGCGAATTTCTTCCTTCAAGGCTAGTTCTTTTTCGCCCAGTCCAAAGTCCATTCTTACCTTCTTAAAAATTGCCTAAAAATTAATTGTCCAAGGTGTATCGCCTTTGCCCTTGTTATATTGCAAGCGATGATTCAAACAACAAAGCATACTGCCTACCCAAACAGAGTAAATTGTAGCGATAACCGTCGATGTCCAGACTTTTACACAACTAGCCAAAGCGCTGATTTCCAAATATTTGACTACAAATTGAGCCCCGATGATGGCATGCAAAAAGCCATTACTTTGGTTGGAATGGGTCTGGATTTGCCAATTCTCCAGTCAGCGTTACTGGCATAAACATGAATAGCTCGTCAATTGTCCATCCGCCAACTTTAACCATTTGCTTCTCCAACACCGGCTCTGAATAGAGCCCGACTCTGCCTGTTTCTACATAAAATACTCGCCCATTGACATTAGCAGCATCATCGGAAGCGAGCCATACCACCAAAGGAGCGATATCCTCGGGCTTCATTTGCTCAAGCATCTCGATAGCTCTCTTTGGCCAAGTTTTTCTCATTTCATCGCTGAGCGTAAGACGCGTCCCGGCGTTGGGCCGAATACAATTACATGTCACGCCATACCGGCCCATATCCCGCGCCACTTTTCTTGTTAAGCCAACGATTCCCTCTTTAGCTGCACCGTAATTGGCCTGCCCGTAAGTGGTGGCATAGAGCCCTGCTATGGATGAGGTATTTATTATTCGTCCATACCTCTGCTGGCGGAACAGGTGGCTCACCGCTCTGATGGTATGGAAATGACCGTAGAGATGCACTTTGAGCACTAAATCCCAGTCTTCTTCGCTAATGTTAAACACCATTCTATCACGCAGAATACCAGCATTGTTAACCAGTATATCAACCTTACCAAAGCTATCTACGGCAGCCTTTACAATGTTCTCACCGCCCTGCATAGTGGCCACTGAGTCATAGTTGGCAACTGCCTCTCCACCCAGTTTTTTAATCTCTGCCACTATCTCATCCGCTAGTGAACTTGCTGCCCCAGTGCCATCTCTAGCGCCTCCAAGGTCATTTGCGACGACTTTAGCACCCTCTGATGCCAAAGCTAGAGCTTCTCCTCGTCCAATACCTCGTCCCGCACCGGTAACTATAGCTATCTTGCCTTTCAGTCTATCGCCTATTTTTTGCCTCCTTGAACTTTGTTCTCCTGAAAACACGGGCTCGATTCAGTGTTTCTAGGAAGCTGCCTCCGAATAGCTATCAAAACCAATACTCTCGCTTATTTCCCGCTTCGTGTGGGTAAGGCAACCAGGGCAGAGCCAGGCGTCGTCCCTTCTCCCTTTCCATTCTCCACCCAAATTTCGCACTCAACAAGGTG
>Ga0315532_1002506_pt1 | contig 12585 bp, 16 predicted proteins | sample SalMarWE160370MG_FD_203082 | JGI IMG/M metagenome (GOLD analysis project Ga0315532, IMG submission 203082) | Salt marsh sediment microbial communities from the Plum Island Ecosystem LTER, Massachusetts, United States - Salt Marsh Sediment WE1603-70 ... | reverse complement strand
CCTCCCTCCCCTTGAGGGAGGGAGTTAGAGGGAGGGGGAAATTTCACCCTCACCCTTCAACAAGCTCAGGACAGGCCCTTGGCCTCTCCCATCGAGGTAGAGGGAGCATCCTTGGGGGAGGGAAATGGTGCGCTTATATGATTCAAATCATGGTAAGCCGTACAGCCATGCTTTATAGTGATTTTGGAAGTTGAGATGAGCTATCCATGTCCCAGCAAAGATAACAGAGACTTGCGGGTTGGACTCTACAAGTGTCCGAACTGCGGCTATGGAGTAGAAATCTTTTCCGACGAGGTCAAGGCAAAGTGCTCACAATGTGGTGAAACGGTTTATCGAGAAAATCTACCGCCTTGTATCGACTGGTGTGCGTCGGCCCTCCAGTGCCTGGGAGAGGAATATGGTGGTGGCACAAGACAGGAACGAAGTCATTGAGACAACACTGAGGAGGTAAATCCAATGGTGGACGCAACGCCTGAATCTCGGAACGACACTAACCTGACGCTCGAAGAAGAACTGCAAGCATCCTTGGTTAACGGCAGGCTCCCTTGCGCTGTAGCGTTCAAGGTAGCCAGGAAGCTTAAAGTCAGTCCCAGGCAGGTTGGCGAAACGGCGAACAAGCTGGACATAAAAATCGTTAGTTGCCAGCTGGGTTGTTTCCCGTAGCAGGTATTACGGACTGGCCTGCGATGAGCCTCGGCATCGCCCAGCGCGTGGTTATGAACCTGGCGTTAGTCAAGCGTTAGCGGAGGTGTGAGATGACAACAAAGGTTTTGAGGAAGGTCATTAGAATCGACGAGGACAAGTGCAACGGCTGTGGCGACTGCGTCCCAGCATGCGCCGAGGGGGCTATTCAGATTATCGGTGGCAAGGCGAAGCTCATTAGTGAGAGATACTGCGATGGACTCGGCGCTTGTCTCGGGGAATGTCCTCAAGGTGCTATCACCGTCGAGGAGAGGGAAGCCGAAGAGTTCAACGAAGAGGCTGTGGAGCACCACATGCAAGAAATGGAGCTTGCTACAGATGAACTTCCCTGTGGCTGCCCCTCGGCCGCGGTTACTCAGTTTGAGAGGCACGCGGCAACCAGCACCAGCCCGACAGATATAGCTTGTGAGCAGTCGATGCTCGGTCACTGGCCGGTTCAGCTTACGCTAGTCCCGCCGACTGCGACTTTTCTAAATGGGGCTGACCTGGTGCTGGCTGCGGACTGTGTTCCTTTTGCCTATGCTGGCTTTCACCGTGATTTTCTACAGGACCATGCTCTCCTGGTGGCTTGCCCCAAGCTGGATGACTTCCAGGCACATCAGAGGAAGCTGACAGATATCCTGCGCCATTCACTGGTAAAGAGCCTTTTCGTGGCGCACATGGAGGTGCCTTGCTGCTCCGGGCTGGTGCATATGGCGAAGGAGGCAATACGCCTAAGTGGCAAAGATATTCCACTCAGGGAGGTAACAGTCGGTATAAGGGGTGACTTGAAGTCCTGAAAGTTTTCAATACGGAAAATACTGTATGGAGGTGAAAGATGGAGGGTGATCGAATCTCTTACCACGAGTCTGTTCGTAAGGTGTACGACCGGATAAAGAAAGACGGTATGGACAATGTCTGGGATAGGTATGAAGCCCAGGGTGTGAGAACCGATCCTGATAAGAGGTGCCCTTTCTGCATGGGAGGAGTTAGATGCGACTTATGCTCCAACGGGCCTTGCCGTGCAGACGCATCCAAGGACAAGAGGGGTGTGTGCGGTATTACCGCAGATGGCATGGCCATGCGCATGATGTTGCTCAGAAATGTCATGGGTACGTCTACCTACCACTACCATGCTGAACAGACGATCAAGACGCTTCGAGCCACCGCCGAGGGGCAAACGCCCTTCGAGATCAAAGAGCCTGGTAAATTGAAGGATTTCGCCGAACGACTGGGGGTGAGTACGTCAGGATCGACGGATGAAATCGCCATTCGCTTGTGTGATTTTGCCGAGGCGGATTTTAATCGGAAGTTCGATGAACCAAGCCAAGTCGTTGAGGCCCTGGCTCCCCAGGAACGCAAGGAATTATGGAGAAAGCTGGATATCTTCCCCGGCGGTATCTATGGCGAGATGATGCGGGCCACAGGCTCGTGCCTTACCAATGTCGACGGTTACTACGTAAGCCTGGCTCTCAAGGCTATGCGCCTTGGTGTGGCAATGGCCTACCAGAGCCAGATTGTCAACGAATACTGTCAGGATATCCTTTTTGGCATACCGAAGCCACATGAGATGCGCGTGGATCTGGGCGTATCGCATCCCGACTATGTTAATGTTCTGCCCAACGGCCATGAACCTTTTCTCGGCTTTGCTATGGTTCAATTGGCTCGGAAGCCAGAGTGGCAGGAGAAAGCAAAAGCCGTGGGGGCCAAAGGACTTCGTGTCGTCGCCTGCATCGAGACGGGTCAGGAGATGATTCAAAGATGGGAGATGGACGACACGTTTTATGGTTTTACCGGGAACTGGATTATGCAGGAAGCCGTTCTGGCCAGTGGGTGCGTGGACCTCTTCGCCTGTGACATGAACTGTGCTTTGCCACTGGACCCTCTATATGCTGAGAAATATAAGTTCAAACTTGTGCCGGTGAGCGACCTGGTCGTTTTTGAAGGCGTAACGGACCGGGTTAACTATGAGCCAAAGAAGGCGGAAGAACAGGCGGCCCAGCTCCTGCAGATGGCGATCGATAACTTCAAAGAGCGAAGAGCGTCCGTTGAGCCAGTTGAGCAATTACCCATGGGAGAGGCGTTGGTTGGCTTCTCCACCGAAAGCATTCTGGAGGCTCTTGGCGGCAGCCTCGATCCCCTCCTGGGGGCTATAAAAGATGGGGCATTGCGGGGGGTCGCCGGGCTTGTTTCATGTACAACGCTGAGGGATTCTGGCCAGGATGTACATAGTGTGCGTGTAGCCAAGGAACTGATTAAGCGGGATGTCCTGGTGCTTTCAATGGGATGTGGCAACGCCGCTATGCAAGTCGCCGGTCTGTGCAGTCCTGAAGCCAGGGAATTAGCCGGCCCAGGGCTGAGAAAGATATGTGACAATCTGAACATACCTCCTGTTCTCAGCTATGGGACTTGCACTGATACTGGACGACTTGCCGACCTGCTGGCGGCGATCTCAAGTGCTTTGGGAGACGTGCCTCTGCCAGACCTTCCCGTTGTTGCCGCTGCACCGGAATACATGGAGCAAAAGGCCACTATTGATGCAGTGTTCGCTTTGGCTCTGGGTCTCTATACCTACGTCAATCCTGTGCCAACGGTTACCGGAGCACCAAAGTTGGTCAAACTCTTGACCGAAGACTGCAAAGAGGTGACTGGCGGCTTGCTCAATGTTGAAACTGACGCAGTCAAAGCAGTGGACGCCATCATGGCCCATATCGAGGGTAACCGCAAGAAATTGGGCATCTGAGCTTACATGATACAAGTCATGGTGGTTCATTGAATTTTGCTCGATAATAGAATCATAGTATAGGAACGCAGGTGTGTGCTGGTTGCGGCTGTGCATCCAATGATGGTTTATATTGGGCCTGTAGCGTAGCAAGATGAACTATAACATGGTCAGGAGGTAGGGCGATGTTCGATAAATGTCCGGGAGCCGACGATATACGGACGCCAACGCTAAAAATAAAGACGTGCCCGGAATGCGGGGAGGAGGTGGAAATCTTCTCTACCGACATGCAGGTACAATGCCCAAAGTGCGGGTGCACCATCTACAACGATTTGGAGTCGTGTATCCAGTGGTGTAAGTATGCCAAGGAGTGCGTCGGCGAAGAACTCTATGAGCGGTTGATGCATAAGGCGTCCAAATCAGAGTGAAAGGGAGATTGGATAAACGTCGGGGGTAAAGGGTAGCCTGAAGCCCTTCAGCAGAAGGGCTTCAGGCGTGATTGGTCGCCTAAACAGAAGGGCGAAACCCACCTTTTCCATCATCATTTGGGCAAGGTGGGTTCCATTTCATTCCACCCACCCTACTCCTGAGGCTGTCCCCTCTCCCTTGAAGGGAGAGGGAGAGGGTGAGGGACTGTCCTGAGCTTGTCGACAAGCTCAGGACGAACGGAATCTGGCACAGCCTGTTCGCCTATCAATATCCATGAGATATGATGGTGAACCTCGCCGTTGGCACGAGGTTCATAATACTCGTGCTCATATAGTTTACCGATATCTAGAAACGCGAAGTCCTCAATCAACTCTTCTCTGGTGCATAAATGGACGTATCTTTTGTCTATGAATGAATTGGCTTCCCCGGGAACAGGAGTGCCCTTTCCGGAATGTTCGGGGTCTCGTATTGACAGCGTGCTCAGAAATAGCAGTCCGTTTGGCTTTAGTGTTCTTGGAACCGCTTTTCTAAGCTCCTCTCTTTCATCCTTTCTCAGCACCTGGTACAAGTTTGACACAACTACCATATCGTATTTGCCTTCATTCAGTTCGGTGAAATCGTAGCACTGAAATCTCACATCCCTCTTATGCCCCTTGAGGACTGCCTTTGAGGCAATATCTATAGCCTTTTCAGAAATGTCTATCCCAAGAATGCTGCAACTGCAATTGTCGGAAAAGTAGAATGCATCACGACCATAGCCACAGCCAATATCCAGTATGTTTAAAACGTCGGTGTTTGGCTGATGTTGTCTCAGATATCGAACCGCAGCCTTGGCCAGCTCGCTGGGCTGTTCCCCCCAAACATATTGATAGTTCTCATATTCACTGTCCCAATACATGGTTCTCTCTCTCATCACAGTTGCTGCGGACTGCCGCGCTAGCGCCGTCCAAATACACGCTCGCGCACCGGCGACAGCCAGGGGTCGTCTCCAATGAGCCGCAACAGGTTTGACTCCACCGTGTCGATCATCGATTCGACGGTCATCCCTCTAACCCCCGCCAGGGCGGTCGCCACGTCCCGCACCAGCAACGGCATTCTCACCAACCCATCAGGCAAGCGCTGGCCGGCGTTGTCCGTCTCGGTGAGTAAGCAGTCGACAGGGCACTCCATCGCCAGCGCCTGAATGTGTTCCGAGTCCGGCAGCTCGGGGCCAAAGGTGAAGTACGCGCCCCTCAATGCCAGCTTGCGGAAGATGTCGACCGGCCCAGAGTACCAATGGATGATGGCCCGCTGAATATCGTAGCGCTCCAGCAATCGAAGCACGTCTTCTTCAGCGCCCTTGGTGTGGAGGTTGACTATTTTGTTCTGCTCCTTTGCCGCCCGCAGGAAGAACTCCAACACGGTTCGTTCAGCGGGGTATTGAGAGGTATCCTCAATGAAGTGGTAGTCCAGTCCGATCTCACCATAGATGGGGCTTTGCTCCATTGCCCAGCTCAGACTTTTCAGGTTATCGACATATTCGGCAGCCCTCCACGGATGTATGCCGAAGGTGGGCAGCACCAGGGGACACCGCTCGCCTATCTCCAGGTTCCGCCTGTACGACGGTACGTCCATGGAGTTGCTGATGGAGAAAATGCGGTTGTCCACAATCTCCTGCAGGGTGGCGTCCAGTTCCGCTTCGTACCTGTCCAGATGTGTATGAGCATCGATGAGCATGTTATCTAACCTTCACAACAGCGCATAACGTATTGCGTGTTTGATAAGTACTGAAGTAATTTGCATGCGCGAAGAGCGAACCGCAAACACGATGCTAACTGAAGGAATCCTATTAAAATCCTACCGTGGGTTAAAAATCATTATGTCTAGTACCCGTGCCACTGGCACCCTAGGTCTCTGGTCGACACCACCAACGATCTAGCTACTACGTTTGCTGAACTATTTCCCAAATAGCCCTTTGACCTTCTTAGAGAAGGACTTGGATTTCAGTTTTCTAACGAACCCAGCCCACTCAGTCTCGGCGCTTTCCTTCCGCTTTAGGTCTTTGATCCGCCGCTCCATAAACTCCAGTACTCGCTTCTCCTCGCCTGCATCTAGCCATACTCCATGCCCTTGATCGCAGAAGTCCAATTCCAAATCGTAGGCACGGTAGTTGAAGAACTGCATTGGTCGCTGACACTTAGGACACAGGAGATCTCCCCGCATGGAGCGGAACATCAAGCTACCCTTCATCTCATCTTCGTCCAAAACGATGTCCTCTAACTGATCCAGCTCTCCATAATCTAGCCACATACCATTACACTTAGCGCATCGATCAACCTCGATCCCCTTGTACTGCTCTGTAATCAGCTCACCTTGGCAACGTGGGCACTTCATGGTTTAGCTCCTTACTACTGGCATTCCTTGGCAGGAAGTGTGCATCATGGGCAACTTGGCGATAAGTTTGTTACAGATAGCATGAACTACTTAAGGGCTTGTGTCAAGCTGCACCGAGTTCCGGTAGAGTATGCAGACGGGTAGAAGTGAAGTCAAACAATCTGACGGATTATATAGTACAGTTCTGTGGATTCAACAACTACTGCCAGGCTGTCAGCAGTATTGCTTCAAGTGCATATGGCTCGGCAAGTTGTCAGTTTGGCGGCAGTGGGTTGGATGTGAACCAAAGGATACCTATCAGCTTGAAGAAGCCAGGTGACTTCAAGTAAAGTAGACATATGTTAGTCGGCGAAGGGCGAGACTGGCTTGAAGGTGAAGAAAGGGCTTGGGATATTCTCTGCGAACTTTCTCCACAGGATGTAGTCCACAGAGCGAAAGCAGTTTATGATGAGTTGTCTGGCAGATATGTTCTGCCCCTGTTCAATGAAGAGATTTCTGTTTCTCCGAAAGATAGACAAATTCGGGGCAATTCCTTGGCGGCTGACTTCCTACTAAATAAGTTCCATTATTATTCCAGACTCTCGATCCTGTGGTATCTTATTCAATCCAAGGATGTACCCCTCTCTGGGAATCTGGTAAACCCGAGCCATATGATCGGTGGACTGATGTTCGAGGGGGGGGCACATGTACTTCCGCTCGAGGAGATTGCAAAAAGGTATGGCAGTGATGTTCAGGGGTTTCTCCAGAGAGGCGTGAAATTTGGCGGTGACCAACTTGATTATGGGGATGCTTCTTTCAGGTTGTATCCTGTCCCCAGAGTTCCTGTAGTGTTGCTTCTTTGGAAGAGTGATGAGGAGTTCCCCGCACACGCTAACCTCTTATTTGATTCTACCTGCTCGACTCACTTGCCGATGGATATCATCTGGTCAACGGCCATGATGAGTATACTTATAATGCTATAACAAAACGTCCAGGAAAGGGTAGGGACAGGCACGTCTCCAGTATTCTCATTGTCAACTGGGGATGGACCCAACACAAGGATTCTCGGTTTGCTGGCACTCGAATACCAGATTGCACAAATCAGCGTCTTGTTCACGGTGTCTTCGACCAATAGGGGTTCAACCACACGAAGGTGACCTCATGGTTGTCAATGCTGTGTTGCGACGTCAACTGAGAATCGAGCATCGTCCTTCTCTCGTTACACCATCGTATGCCGCCGTAACCCAGGAAACAACATGAAGAGGTACGATGTCCGCACGCTTTTCCAAGGATTGCTGCCGCTCTTTATTCTGGCACACTTCGGGCATCACGTAGTCGGTGCAATGCTCAGGCCGCTGATGCCGATGATACGCACTGACCTTGGCATCAGCTATACCCAGGTAGGGGTGCTAATCTCAGCGTTCGCTATCACCAGCGGTATCAGCCAACTACCAGCGGGGTAGCTGGCCGACCGCTTTGGGCCTAGAGTGATGATTGCCATAGGCGTCACCGGTGTGGCCATAGCCGGGGTTTTGATTGGTCTATCATAGTCCTATTTACTCTTGATTGCCTTTCTGGTGCTTGCGGCAATCCTGGGAGGTGGCTACCACCCCGCCGCAGCGACCGCCATCTCGGCATCAGTCTCTCCGGTACGCCGGGGGCGGGCATTGGGATTCCACTTGATTGGCGGCAGCTCTAGCTTATGGATTGTGCCACTTCTGGCTGCCCCCATTGCTGTCGCCCGGGGCTGGCGTAGTTCATACATCACACTGACGGTTCCCATCATCATTCTCGGTGTGGTGCTCTACGTCCTCATCGGCCGGCGGATAAGAATACAGCGCGGCGAGCCCCAAACACCCGATGGCGAAGTTTCGACGACACCGGCTCGAACCCGCTGGCGGCAACTGGTGCCGTTCCTTGTCATGAGCGTTGCCACTGGCACGATGGTTCAGTCCGTATTAGCATACCTTTCGCTCTACGCAGTTGATCACTTCGGCGTTGCCGAGACGACAGCGGCCGCCCTTGTGGCCATCGCTCCCGCGGTCGGCCTGTTTGCTGCGCCGCTGGGAGGGTATTTATCCGACCGACTCGGTGGGGTGCCGGTTTTAGTGTCATTGAGTTTCCTTGCCGTCCTTCTCATCTACCTGCTGGGTGTTGTGCCCAATATCCCTTTACTTGCTGCCGTGATGGTTGCCATCGGCGTTGTCACTAACACACGCATGCCTACCCCAGAATCTTACATCGTCGGCCATGCCCCCAAGCACCGCCGCTCCACGATACTTGGCCTCTACTTCTTTGCCGGCTCCGAAATGGCCGGCCTGCTAACACCTGTCATGGGCTACCTGATAGACCGATTCGATTTTTATTCCAGTTTTTCCATCGCCACTGCCATCCTGGCGCCGGTGACGGTAGTCTGCTCACTATTGCTTTGGAGAAACAGGCGTAGGGAAAGAACACATCCAATGTAATCACAATAAATGCCGGCCTCGTTGCAGTTGGCTCGGATAGAGTGGACGGCGGAGGTCCATCGTCTGGTCAAACGACCCCAGCCAGGCTGGCCTATCTGGGGCTGCCGACCCGGGTGACCACAGGCTGGCCAAGAGTCAGGCGCCGTTTCTCCTCTGTTGTGCAGACAGTGACCTGCTTGTTTGCCCAACCGTTCTTACTATTATTTCACAGGTTAATCAACGTCAACTGGCTGTCTACAGTTACGGCACCTGTTTGCGCCCCTGAATAGTTTGTAGCCACAATAGGGACAATGGTAGCGTTTTTCTTCCTCCTCCATCCACCTCTTAGTCCCAAGCTCCCTCCAGGTTGGAATAGCACGCAATATCACCTTTTTCCCAACAGGAAGAGGAAAATCCCCGATAAACGCGCAAGGAAAGTCGTTACATTGATGACATCCCTCGATACCCTTTTCAATTGTACAAGACCTAATCTGACAGGTTTTGCAGTATACGAATAATTCATCAGAGAGGCATCCCTCACACTTGATATCATCCACACTTACACCGTAGACCGTTGCTAATCTCTCTTTGAATTTGATGTTATTATCTCTGTGGGCGATATACACACCACAGACACCGCAGTATAGACCACAGGGCGCTGCCAGTTTCTCCTTATTTCCCATTCCCCCATCCCGCAATTCTGTCATTATACTAACGCAGCCCGTTCATTAGGTATACTCCACAGGCATCAGGCTCTTCTAGTGCTCCTAAGCATCTTTGATTCCCTGTTTGCGTATTATAATGTGGGGAGAGCTATAGAGTTGTTAATAGCGAAAATCCTGTGTTGAACCACTTCCTCAAGAGCGGATTCCAGTTCCGCTTCGTACCTGTCAAGATGTGTGTGAGCATCGATGAGCATATTATCTAACCTTCACAACACCGCACAGTATCCATATAGACGAAATCCAAGTCACCTAACTTGTATTCTATCTTATTCCCCAGAGAAGCAAGTAGCGGGGCATACACTGGATCGGTCCAATGCGCAAGTCCCTTTCCATACGCTCTATCCCCCTGTGGAAGGCCTCTTCCGAGATCAAGCGGAGGCATGAAAATGCCTTGTCCCGATATGGTTGGATGTCGGTTTGCTGGTAGCAGTATTCGACCGTATTCTCGGTAATCTCGCCGAACCCCACTTGCGCCATGATTTGCCGCAGTTCGGCGATTGGGGTATATCTGCCCAGGTCAACCTCGACCGTGTCGGGGAAGTAGACGGCAAGGGGTTGGCGGTGGCGAATGATCCACTCGGAATCGGTGACGGTGCAGACTTTTCCACCTGCCTTTAGCACACGATAGGCCTCCCGAAAATAGGCGAGGCGATCACTCACATGGTGAATCACGTCCACAGAAAACACCAGGTCAAACAACTCACGTGGAAAATCGAGTCTCTCAGCCCTGCCACATTGAAAGTTGAGTTTTGCTGAGCCATCTCCAGCGATGGACAGCATCTGCTCCGCCGGGTCAATGCCCCAGCACGAGCAGTCTACAATCTCCTGCAAAGCGACAATGTAGTTGCCCGTGCCGCATCCCACCTCGAGCACCCTGGAAGCAGCCCCAACACCGCTGGTCGAAATAAGGCCTTGCAGCACTTTCGGATGAACCCGACGATGCCGTGCGTAATCCAACGCAATATTTTCGTAATCTATCATCCTGTATTGCTCACCGCTCCCAGCACTCCAATAACTCTTACTTCTCATTCATATCCACCAACCCTGCGCACGATTGGCGGCAACTCTTTCAATCCCTCGACGTCCCCCTCATACTCGATGCGCTTGTATCCCCCTCCCTCTGTTTGTTCTACCACGATGTCCAGTTTAACCTTTTGCTCACCTCCGATTACACTGTACCAACCAGCAAGGTGGTTGGAGATTACCTCAAGGGCAAGGGAAACAGCTTCCGAGTTTTGTTTCAACAGCGAGGAGCCAATAAATATGACAGGCCCAAGCCAACCCCCGAATTCCTTCTCTTTCACATAGGAGAATCTATCTCCTTCCTTCTCAATCCGTGTCTCAGATATTCCCGCCCGCCGCCACAGGACCCTGATGGTTGGCGCCGGGTTCTGGTGAACTAGCTCGTCTTTGGACTTCGCTACATCGAAATTGCGGGGCAGGATGGCAAGCTCCGTGGGCACGTTGCACCCAAGTTCCAGCGCTCGCTGTTTCACGTCTATGTAGTCGGAGATGTCAACTGGCATGGCGTATCCTCACGTTCGTTTTACTATGACGTACATATGGTCTTAACCAGTATGCCATTCCATACGTCATTCGTTTGCCGCGGCTATCAAGCGATCGCCTTAAGTAGTCTCTCCTGGTCATCCCTCACTAAAATATTGGCGTAATCGATACTCTAGGCATTCAAATCACGGCCTTTTTCACTGTGTAAGATGTCCAGGACGTTGTACCGCGCTCCCCACCCCAAATAGTCAATTACGAACACCCTTGAGAAGTCGTTCCTGTTGACCGCCAGAATGAATCTTGGCTTCTCTTTCCATTGTTTGTCCGTCGTTCCCTGGGTAAGAATCAATATACCGCCGTCGCCTGAGGATTTCGGCCAACAGCCATAGATACGAACTCACGGTTTGTCCAGCTCGGATGCTACTTTCGCTATCCGCTCTTTACGCTGTCGTATATCTCCTGGGCCTCTTTCGGGGTAGCGTTCTCATGGATGACAGCACGCAAGGCCTTAATCGCCGCCACGGGAAACTCGTTTTGCCAGACGTTCCTCCCCAGGTTCACACCTACAGCGCCTTTCTGAATGCCGTCGTAAACAAACTCGAACACTTCAAGCTCTGTGTTCACTTTGGGCCCGCCGGCCATAACCACCGGCACGGGACAACCCTCGGTAACCTTGTCAAAATCCTCACACCAGTAGGTCTTCACCACCCGTGCCCCCAGCTCGGCGGCGATGCGAGAGCACAAACTAAGGTAGCGGGCGTCACGCTTCTCCATCTCCTTGCCGACAGCGGTTACCGCCATCACTGGAATGCCATACTTTTCGCCCTCATCGACCAGCTTTGCCAGGTTCAGCAGCGAGTCATGCTCATAATCAGTGCCGACGAATATGGAGATGCCTACAGCGGACACGTTAAGGCGGATAGCCTCCTCCATAGAGGTGGTGATCCCTTCATTGGCAAGGTCGGCACCCACCATGCTGGTGCCGCCAGAAACCCTGAGAATAATCGGTTTAGCGCTGTTCGGGTCCAGCGCCGAACGCAATACCCCCCTGGTTACAAAAAGGGCATCACAATACGGGAGAAGCGGCTTGATAGTCTCGGCCGGCTTCTCTAATTTTCTGGTTGGTCCCTGAAAATATCCATGGTCAATTGGTATAAACAGACATCGGCCGTCCGACTGGATAAGTCGTGACATGCGGTTTTCCATTCCCCAGTCCATGTTGGTATCCCCCCTTCTACTTCTTTTTTTGTCCCCTGGTTCTCACCGCCTTAGTTTATGCCTTGGGTTTTGACTAGTCAATTCGTTGTACCGCTTCGGGTGGTCATTGTAACTTACGACCTCCTCATTGTCCTCGTAATTGTAGGCCCATGCCCTAAGCCAAGCCTTATTGTCATTGCGACCCTTCACAAAGTGAAGGGGAAGCAATCCCACGGTTCCTATTCGCCTCGCCGAGATTGCTTCGTCTCCTATCGCTCCTCGCAATGACAAGTGGAGGGGACACCCCTAGTACCCCGCAAGAGGGGAAGCCCCCTCTGGGCTCCCCTTTTCTATTGCCCTCTCCCTTGAAGGGAGAGGGCAAGGGTGAGGATGAGGATGAGGATGAGATTCCCCCTCCCTCTCCTTCCAGGGAAGGATCCCTCCCGCCAGGTCGAAGACTCTTCGAGGGAGGGAGGATTTCTCACCTTCGCCATTGGAGTGGCTAAGAATAAAAAAGCACCTCGCT
>Ga0315532_1002500_pt1 | contig 12594 bp, 7 predicted proteins | sample SalMarWE160370MG_FD_203082 | JGI IMG/M metagenome (GOLD analysis project Ga0315532, IMG submission 203082) | Salt marsh sediment microbial communities from the Plum Island Ecosystem LTER, Massachusetts, United States - Salt Marsh Sediment WE1603-70 ... | reverse complement strand
GGCCTTAGCCATATCCCTCCTCTTTGAAGATTCTGTACCCGTGGTTCACCACCCGTATCAAAAATCCAGACATCGAACCCTTCTGCAGTCTCTTTTTCGATTATTTTCCAGCCAAATAGGCTTTCATAGAAGTTTGCTGTTTCCGCTATGTCTTTTGTCCTTATCTCAACCCAATCGAACGTATTTGCCATCGTAAAACCTCCTATTCATTGAGGATACACTCACCTGATGCGCGAAAGCAGGAGGATTTCTACCTCCGCTCCCACAGGCAGATGATCGGTTTCCTCCGGGATGATCGCCAACCCATCGGCCTGCACCAGCGAGTTGAGGATGCCGGAGCCCTGGTCGCCGGTCAGCGTCGCTTCGTAGCCCGCGTCGGTCTCCTGCAAGCGCACCCGCAGGTAGTGGCGGCGGCCGTCCTTGCGCGCGATGGGCTGAGTCATGCGCGCCTGCACCGTCGGACGCGACCAATCGGTGAAACCCTGCATCTTCAGGAGTGCCGGGCGGGCGAACAGTTCAGTGCTGATCATTGCCGCCACCGGGTTGCCGGGCAGCCCCAGCAGCGGCACGCCTCCCCCCCCCTGCCCCCCCCATTGGGAGGGCGGCCCGCCCCCCTCCGCCTCCACCCGCTGGGCGGGCGGCCCGCCCCCCTCCGCCTCCACCCGCTGGGCGGGGAGTCCGCCCCCCCCCACCCCCACCCGCTGGGCGGGGAGCCGGATTTGCCCGAAGGCCAGGGGACGCCCCGGCTTCATGTTCAGCGACCAGAAGTGCATCTCTCCCTCGGCCGCCAGCACCTGCTTGACCAGGTCGAAGTCGCCCACGGAGACCCCGCCGGAGGTGATGATGAAGTCCGCTCGCTGAGCCAGCGCCTCCCGCATTCCCCGCCGCACCCACTCCTCCCGGTCGCGGGCTATCCCCAGGAGAAGCGGTACTCCGCCAAACGCTTGCACCTGCGCGGCAACGATGTGGGAGTTGGCGTCGCGAATCTGGCCGGGGCCAGGCGTCTGGTCGGGCGGCACGACCTCGTCGCCGGTGGCCAGGATCGCCACCCGGGGCCGCCGCACCACCGCCACCTCCACGCGCCCGACCGCCGCCAGTTGGCCGATCTCCTGCGGGCGCAGCACCTTCCCCGGCTGCAGCACGACCTGGCCGGCGCGCACGTCCTCGCCCGCCGGCCGCACGTTTGCGCCGGTCGGGGGAGCCTTCAGCACCTCGACCCAATCGCCGTCCCGGCGGTGTCCTGAGCCGCGCCCTGAGCCTGTCGAAGGGCGGGTGTCCTCGAAACGCACGACGGTGTCGGCCCTGGCGGGGAGGGGTGCGCCAGTCATGATGCGCACCGCTGTCCCGGGCTCCACCCGCACCTGGCTCACGTGCCCGGCGGCGACTTCGCCCACCACCCGCAACCGGACGCTGGACTCGGTCGGAGACCGGCCAGAGCAGGGAGCCACGTCCGCCCCGCGCACAGCGTAGCCGTCCATCGCGGAGTTGGTCAGCGGAGGAATGTCCCGGTCGGCGGTGACTTCCTCGGCCAGTACGCGGCCGGCCGCCTCCAGCAGGGACACGTGCTCCGACTCCAGGACGCGCACGGTCGCCAGGATGCGCTCCAGCGCCTCCTCGACGCTCAACACGGGGCGGCGCTCATGAGGGCACGGGGCTAAACCCCCGTGCTGAGAGAGCGAAGCCCCTTCGGGGCTGAATCTTAGCCCGTAGGGCTTTGCTCCTTCAGCCCGGACGTGAACGTCCGGGGCTCTTACCTCGTCAGGCACGGGTCGCCTCCTCCCCATGCTCGGTGTCCACCCCCCGCAGCATCTTGATCGCGTGGGGCAGGACGGGGGCCAGCGTCTCCATCCCTTCGCGCACCGCCCTGGGGCTGCCGGGCAGGTTGACGATGAGCGTCCGCCCACGGATGCCCGCCGCGCCCCGCGAGATGACCGCCAACGGCGTCTTGCGGTAGCCCTCGAAACGCAGCACCTCGGCCAGTCCGGGCATCTCCCGCTCAATGACGGCCCGCGTCGCCTCGGGGGTGATGTCCCGTGGGGCCGGTCCGGTGCCGCCGGTGGTCACGACCAAATCCACCTGCGCCTCGTCGGCCAGCAGTATCAACACGCGCTCGATCTCGGCCCGCTCGTCGGGCACGATCATCTGGCTCACGACCTCAGTGCCCATCTTGCGCAGCAGATCAGCCAGCAGTGGTCCGCTGGCATCCTCCCGCTCCCCCACGTACCCCTTGTCGCTGACAGTCACTACGCCTGCTTGAATTGGCTCCATATTCCTGCTCCCCGCTCACTTCCCATTTTGCTCATTTGTCATTATACACCCGTTCTCTGGAGCCAGTCAAGAGTATGCACGTTACCGCGCCGCCGTGAACAGGCGGCGCTGGGTGAGGTGCACCACGCTTGCCCTTGCGCCAACCTGTGGTACACTTTGCGCCATAGCACCGAGAGGAGGCAAAGCGATGGCACAAATCTTTCTGGATACCGCGAAGCTCGACGAGATCCGTGAGGCGGCCAGTTGGGGCGTCCTTGACGGCGTGACCACCAACCCCACGCTGATGATGCGCGCCGGCACCGCCGACCTCAAGGCAAATACGCTCAAGATCGTGGAGATCGTGCAGGGACCGGTGAGCGCCGAGGTGGTCAGCACCGACGCCGCCGGGATGATTGAGGAAGCGCAGGAGATCCTCTCCTGGTCGGAGCACGTCTTCGTCAAGATCCCGACCACTGTCGAGGGGCTGAAGGCGATGAAGCAGATCTCCTCCTGGCCCAACGGGCGCATCAACGCCACGTTGGCCTTCTCCCCATCCCAGGCCTACCTGGTGGCCAGGGCGGGGGCCAGTTTCGCCTCCATCTTCGTGGGGCGGATGGACGACGCGGGGCTGGACGGCATGGAGGTGGTGCGCCAGACGCGGGAAATCTTCGATAACTACGGCTTCGACTGCCAGGTGTTGGCGGCCAGTATCCGCCACACGGCGCACGTCGTGGACGCGCTGCTGGCCGGGGCGGATATCATCACCGTGCCCTTCCCCGTGCTGCAGAAGATGATCCGCAGCCCCTTCACCGATGTGGGCCTGGACCGCTTCCTGGCCGATTGGGCCAAGGTGGCAAAGATGTAGGTGGAGTCAGAAGCAGAATAAACGGATCGCTCCAACGCCAGCCCCCCGGCCTTTCCAGAAGGCCGGGGGGCTGTGGTTTACGTGTACCCCCTGCGCGTGGGGCTAATGGTAGTCACTGCAGGATTGCCGTTTTTTTCATCGTTCGATCGCTCCTTTCAATCCGGCTCGTGGCCAGGGTTGATGGTCAACTGATCCAGGTCACGCGCAGTGACAAAGGGCACGTAACCTTTGGCGCGCGATTTGGTGTAGGCGTCGTCCACGTGAGCCGGCGTGGTGGCGTAGTCTATTGTCAGCACCAGTTTACCCGCGTTCTTGAACAGGTCCAGATACCCTTCCAGTTCGGCGGTGACGGCCGGCGGTGTCATCGCGTCATCCCCCTCGTAGCCATAGTAGATGTCCTCCTGGCCGATGCCGTCCACGCTATTCAGGTAGGCCGGCACCTCCCTCGCCAGTTCAGGCGCGTTCTGCGGAAAGATGCAGAAATCAGGGTCGCGGGCGCGGGCGTGAGCGCGGATGGCGGCCACGAAGTCGGCCATCTCCTGGGCGGCCGAGTCGCGGCCCTGGCCGGCGTAGTACTCGTAGGCGTCAATGATGTCCAGGTAGGCACCGTCGAAGCCGGCGTCCAGCAGCCGGTCGGTGCAATTGAAGACGATAGTCTGCCAGACAGGGTCCCAGTAGCGCACCTTGTAGTTGCCTGGCCAATCCGGGTTCTCGGCGTCCAACCAGGCTGGGGTGCCTGGCGTCCAATCGTCCTGCCAGTAGGAGCGGTAGTCCTCGGCCTCGCCGATACTCATGTAGGCCAGCACGATCTTGTCGCCGCCGGGGCTGTGCTTGAGGGCGGCGATCTGCGCGGCGGTGAAGGCAGTCTCGTCGTCCCCCTCAGCCGAGTAGTCCATCACCACCAGGTCGTAACCGGTGTCGCCGATGGCTGCCAGGTTGAGATCCTGGAGTTGGTACAGAAAGTCGTTCACGGCCGTCAGGCCGGGCAAAGTCGTGGCGATGAAGCCCTTGAGAATGAGCGGCAGGTAGATAAACGATGGCGCTGCGATACGCCAAATGCTCGCTGGCGTCTCTTCGTCCTGGGCCAGATGGGATTCAAAGGCAATCCACTTCCCGTCGGGCGACCAGGAGGGTGCGCCGTCTTCATGCGCGTCGTCATAGGTCACGCGGATGGGCGTGCCCCCCTCGGCGGAGACGACAAAGATATTCGGCATGGGCAGCCCCCCGTAATCGGATGAATACACAACCCAGCCGCCATCGGGCGACCAACTGGCGTCGGCGTCGCTGGAGGGGGCAGTTGTCACTTGTCGAATATCCGTCCCATCGGGCGCCATGGTGTACAGGTTCCAGTCATCGCTGCCGGGCGTGCGGCGCTGGAACAGGATGCGGTCGCCGGTGGGTGACCAGTTGGGTTGGCGGTCGTCAGTGCCGCCGCCGGGGCCGTCGGTCAGTTGCGTCAGTTTGGTGCCGTCGGCGCGCGCTTTCCAGATGCTCCCCTGCTGCTGGTCTTCGGGTGCACCGGTATCGGCCTCAAAGACGATCCACTGCCCATGCGGCGAGAAACTCGGTTCGATGAAGTAACCGGTCGTGGTGTGGTGGGTGACGCGGAACAGGTCGCTGCCATCGTCAGCCATCGTCCACACCTCGTCGGTATCCTGGCGGTCGGAGGCAAAGGTGATGCGGCTAGTCGCAGCGTTCCAGCAGGAGCCAGGCAGGTTGACGCTGTCGTGGCCTGCTTCGTCGAGCAGGGCCGCAGGGACACCGCCAGCCCAGGGAAGCAAATACAACCCGGCCGGGCCGTTGTTGTAACCCCCGTGGAACAGAGTGAACAGGAGAGTCTGGCCATGTGGCGAGAAAGCCGGATTCTGGGCGCTGGCCGGCGAGTCAGGGACGTAGATGGGTTCGGCCCCGTCACCTCGGTCGCCGCTCGAAGTGACCGGCACGGCAGTCGGATGAGAGGGAAGCGACATCGGCCCGCCACAGGCCAGGGCGAGGGATAAGATGATGAGAAGCAAGAACCAATGTTTCATTCGTTTCTCCACCGTCAGTCCGATAAGTCGTGTCGGGGCGGATGGGGCACTTCAGGCCAACCTGACACTCCGTCCTCAATTCGGTACAATCCTGCTGAGGCCATATCCGAGCCGCGAGAGGAACGACTATGCAAATTCCCCCGGCCATTGCCGCTATCGCCCCCAATGGGCAACTGACGCCCGCTCAACGACGGCGCATCCTGATAGACATCTGCCAGCGTCGTATCCGACCCGGTACCGGCAGCGCACCGGAATTCCTGCGACGGAGGACTGCTATGATCACCTGGCCCGACCTGCACCCTGTGCTGCGAGACATCCCCTGGGCCGTCGTCAGCGGTGTGGCCCCCCGGGCCTACATGCCCGAGCGGACCACCAAGGGCCTGGACATCGGTGATCATGAAGCTCGAAGCCTCGCGCGTCCAGGATACGGCCGACCTGTCCCGGATGCTCGGCCTGGCCTCGGACGAGGACCAGGCGCGGGTGCGAGACGCAGTCGCCTGTTACGCCCCCGACACCGACGACGACCTGGAGTCGCTCATCTACCTGGGCCGGGTGGAAATGGGGAAAGTGAGGAGTGAGAAGTGAGGCGACGCTCCCTCCCGCTGGATGTCCCCGCTCCGTGGCCCCATCTCTCCTTTATGGATTGCCATCCCAACCGGCCAGGCGAGCGGACAGCCACCACAGTGCCTCTCCCTTGAGTTTGCAGTTAAAGCCATGGGAGTGCTGACATTCGTCGTCGTTTGTCGGGAGATTGACGCAGTCTTCAGGGTGATCGTCGCACCAGGTGTAGCACCAGGGACAACTGTCGTCCGTGTCCGGGTAGTAAATCCCGTCCGGGTCATAACTTTCGATGTCCGCAAAATCATACAGAATCTTGCCATGATCCTGGACGTACTGTTGGACCAGGCCATTGTTGTAAGCCAGCGTGGCACTGCCACCGTCCGTATGGCCGGTCATATAGACAAAGCGCACGTTCGGATACTCGCCTTCGAGTTGGGTCATCATGTTCAGGTATTGCTGCACAGGGGTATCCGGCTCGGACATTTGCCCGCACCAGGACCACATAAAGGCGATCGCCTGCGGGGCGTCGTCGAGCAGGTTACGGGCCGTGTCGAGAAAGTCGTCGGGGTCCCACGACCAGCCGTCGTCGTAGCCCATGCGCAGGCAGGGGGGTGTGCACGGGTCGGGAGGAGTCCGCCAGTCCTTGGCAAAGTTGTAGGTGGGCGGGTCCACGTACGTGCTCAGATACTCGGCCCCAGCCCACAGTTGGGTTCCGTGCGAGGTAGAGCCATAGGCCCATACGGTCATCTGCTTGGCCTGCTCCAGCCAATAGGCCGGAATTTGGCTAAGGCCGGTCGAGGTGTGATCCACAATGATTGCCTCCCCGGCCGGAATGGTAGGCGTAGGGGAGGGCGTGCGTGTGGGCGTGACAGGTGGAGCATAATCCTTCAGGATAACCGGCAGGTAGACGCGGTACGCTACCTCCCACACCGTGATGTACTCAGCCTTCATCTCGGTGTCGCTACTGGCTGTTCCACTGACCGTCAGCGTGACGGTGTATGTCCCTGTGGCCGTGTAGACGTGGGTGGGACTTGTCAGTATGCTGGTCATGCCATCCCCAAAACCCCACAGGCTGGCGGTATAGGTCCCGCTGGAGTTGTTGGTGAAAGTCACTGTCAGCGGAGCCAGGCCACTCAACGGCGCGGCGCTGAACACCGCACGCACTGACGGCGAGGCTGCGCCGTACTCATACGCCCCTATGTCACAGATGGCGTTGCCATCCCCATCGCCATCTGCCGGCCGGGCGTTGCCGAGGTAGTCTACGGCCGGGCAGATGGTGTCGTCGCCCGCGTCAATGGCGGGACTCCCCGCAGCGAGGGCCATTCCGTAGGTGGTTCCGCTGAAAGGCCCGGTGAGTTGCGGGTCCGCGCAGGGATCGTGGTCGCCCGAATCCACGTAATCGCCGTTGATGCCGCACTCGATGTTCTTTGTGTTGTAGGCGATGTTGTAGTTCGAGTCGAACTTCAGGTCGGCGCACCCCTCCTGGTAGAATAGGAAGGTGATGTCTCCGGGGTCGAAGTAGTCCGCGTCCCCCAGGAAGACGTTGTTCCGTCCCGTGAGCGTTTCTGTGCCGTTGCAGTTGTAACCTTCACGCGGTCCCGCGTCTACCAGACCGTCCCCCTGGCCGTAGAAGGTGGTGTTTACGATGGAAACGTGCTCCCCTCCCGTGTAAATGACCTCCAGCGTGTTGCCGAGCGCCCGGCAGGGGTCCACATCGTAGGTAAAGGGCTGTCCGTCGAAAAAAGCGCAGTTTCCCACCAGCACACTGTTGGTGATCGCGGTCTGACCAGTGACCTTGACCTGATTGCCGGCGTTCCCCTCGGCGCGGACACGGTTGAGGGTGACGCGACCGCCCAGGCTATGATAGAGCAGGTCCAGGCCATCGGAGGTGTTGTGCAGGAAGGCCGAGTCCTCGATGATCCAGTCCCCGCCGGTCGCGCCGGTGCCGACGCCGTCCCCGTAACCCCCGGCCGTCTGGGCCCAGCATCCGGCCGGCTCGCCGCCGGGGTAGGTCTCGCCACAACCGTTCCACTCCACCGTCCAGCGGCGGAAGGTGAGCGTGCCCGAGTTTGAGTCGTCGCCCTCGATGTCACCATCCCAGCCGACCCAGCCATTGCCGGCGATATGCACGTCCTCCACGGTCCAGTCGCTGAGCCGCCCGGCATGGATGCCGGTTTTGGCCAGGCCGTGGATGTCCAGGTCCTGCAGGCGGACGTTGGCCGAGTCTTCGGCGTAGAGGCCGACGGAGGCCCAGTTTCCGTAGGGATAGGTGTCGCGCTCGCAGGCCAGGCCCCCGGTGTGGTCTTCGACGCAGCCGGAGTGGTCGGTGATCTCCAGGCAAGCGATCTCGACATTGCTGGCGTCGGTGAGGTCGAGGATCACATCCGTCCGCTCGGTGCCCCACAGTTCGGGTGGGTTCGAGCAGCCGCTATCCCGGCCAACGCCCAGGATGCGGGTGGGGTGGGCGGGGTCGGGACCGCTGGGGATCGGTGGCATGTGGCAGTCCCACGGATAGCCTGGATCACAGACGTCGGGGTTATCGGCCCCCGGCGCACCATAGCCCATCATGTAACTGCCGGCTTTGATAATAAGGGTGTCGCCACCGCTGATGCGGGGCGTGCCGCCCGGCGGGAGGGCGCGGAAGGGGTGGTCCCAGGCGCAGGGTTGGGCGGTCCCGCTGCCGGGGTACGGCGCGTCCACCAGGCCGGTGCATTGGGTGGCGTCGCCGCCATCGGGGCGGACGTAGTAGGTGGTGGGGCTTTGCGTGTGCACTGCGGGCGTCCGCTCCGGCGTGTCCCTTGGGGCAGGAGGGCGCGAACAGTTAACTGGCAAAACCAGCAGGTAGATCACACCCACGAGAGCCAACACGAGCATAGGTGGCAGAGATGTTCTTAGGTGCATCATCTTCCTCCTAGAAGACTGGCAACAGAGTGGGATGCATACGCTCCATTTGCTTCCCAACTTCAGCGATAGGGACCAGTACCAGCCCGGGACCTTGGGGGCGGCCCCGGCCTGTCTGTTCCTTTCGTCCTACGGGTTTACGGCCAGTATGGCACGGGGCTGAACCCCATGCGCCTCAAGCTAAGGCCAGTGGTCTGTGAAAATCGCCAGGTGTGCCCGCCAGTCAGCCCCGCCGTGGCATAAAGTGCCACGGCTACGGAGCTGCCACCCCGTGAACGGGGTTCCTGAGACCGATTTCATCGGGCGGAAGCTCCGTAGCCCGGCGACTTTATCGCCGGGCGGCCTTGGCAAGCACGGCATCCCCCTTACTTGACGCGCGTGGGCTGAACCCCCATGCTGAGAGGGCCAAGCCCCTTGCTGTTCTGCCATCCGCTGTTCTATTGGAAGTTACGCATCACCAGCGGCAGGTAGACCTGCTGTTCCCATAGTTCGGCGCGAAAGATGACGCCGTAGGTGTCGCCGCTGGCGGCATAGACGGCACCGTCGGGCGTGGGCAAAAAGTCATAGACGGCATCGGCCATGAACAGGTAACCAGCATCCTGCCAGGTATCCCCACCGTCTTCCGAGACGTACGCGTAGGCAGTAAACTTGCCAGGCCCCATATCCACGCCAGCGTAGACCTTTCCCGCCGCGCCTTCCAACAAAGCGCGCACGGCCTGGCTCCCTCCCAGAGGTTCCGAGGTCTCCCAATTCTGCCCGCCGTCAAGAGACCGGAAGACTCGTCCGGTGTCGTCTGTATAGCGGCCCCCGGCGTAAAGCACCTGGCTGGAGTCCTCCAGCAGCGTGTACACAGCGGCAGCGTTGTCCAGCGCTCCCGTCTCCTCCCAGGTGTCACCGGTGAACCGATAGACAACGCCTCTACCGCCGGTTCGCTTGCCACCGGCGTACAGCACACCCTCGCCTGTCTCCAGGAGCGCGTACACGTGCTCGGCGCTCGGAGGCGTGGGCAGTGGTTCCCAGTGTTCACCGTCGTCGGGAGAGAGGAGGATGATGCCGCCCGGCCCCGCTCCGGCCACGATGTCGCCATTTGCCCGCTGCAGCAGGGTATGTACGGTGGCTGTGTCCGTTCTTTCGACGACCACTGACCAGTGCTCGCCCATGTCGGTGGAGCGATAGATGACGCCCTGGGCCACCGCGTCTGGATCCTCCAGGTCGTACATCATGCCGCCGACCAGCAGCGTCCCAGCGTCAGTTATCAGGATGCTATCCAGCCACCAGGCCAGCGGGAGAGCAGGGACCGGCTCCCAGGTCTCGCCGCCATTGTCAGACCGAAAGACCGTTCCGGTGTTGGCCTCGTTCACCTCGCTGGTGGTGGCGGCAGCGAAGAGAGAGCCGCCGGGGTGCCGGGCCAGACCAGCGACGCGAAACGCCTCACCCACCTGTCCGGTGAAAGCCCAGGCGGGCAGTCCTGTCTGAGACGCAGCCTGAAGGCGTGTGAGCTTCGGCGGACCACCAGCCCGTGAAGAAACCGGGTTTTTCCCCGCCTGAGTGAGTGGATCGTTGCCTGCGGGATCTCCTGGGGTGTGAAAGGGTGCGTTATCAACCAAAAAACCCGGTTTCTGAGGATTGCTGAGAATAACCTGGGGAGACGCCGTCCCACTCCCCGTCGAGGTGAGCCACGGCGCAGCGAAGTAGAGGTTGGTCACCGGAGAACCGTCGCCGGGGTAGACTACACCGCTGCCTGTCGCTGGCGCACCGGGGGAGTAGATCACCTGGGGGCCCATCGCTGGATGGGTGTCGTGGTCGTTGACCACCCGGGGCGCCCACCAGTTGCCTGGGGTCGAGCCGCTGATCCAGCGCCAGACGACGTTGGTGCGGGCAGACTGAGAGTGATGATAAGCGATGTTCATCCAGCGACTGGCGCCGGTGCGATACCCCACCATGTCGGGCATGAGCTCATCGAACCCTTGCTCGGCGCTGAGAATCTGGTTCTTGGTCCAACTGCTCCCTCCGTCTTTGCTGTAGGCAAAGCGCAGGTCGGCGCCCCCATAGGTGACGGTTTCGTAGTAGTTGTAGGCCACCCACACGGTGGGAATGGCCGCGTCGGTCGAGGAAGCCACGACGGGGGCGCCGTGATAATTGGCATCATCCCCGGAGGTGAGGTTCGTCCAGTTGCCCCAGGATGCCCCACGGTCGGTGCTGCGTTTAACGTGCACGTCGTTGGGAAAAGCGTCCGCCACGGCCACCAGATAGACGCGATTGCTGGGGCCGGCGTCAACGTGCGGCTGCTGGTAGTCCTCATACGTGAACTGGCTGCCCCAGGTGCCAGTGCCACCATTGACCGTCGAGCGCGCCACCTTTACCTGATGGGATGTCCCCGAGTCTACCTCCCAGGTCACGTAGAGGTTGAACGCCGACGGCATCGGCATGGTGGGATAGTCGCGGGCCGCCGAGATGAGCGGGAGGTTCTTGCCAGCGCCCTCACTGGCGATGGTTACGTCACTTCGCACGGTTGTGGTCATATCTATGCGAGCATCTATCACGCCACCTGCGGTATCGGTGAAGAAGACGTGCACGTAGTCGCTGCTCCACTCCTCTCCCTCGCATTGCCCCACTATCACGTCAACGGCGTGGATAGGCTCGCCGTGGCCGACCGTCGCCCACGGGTTCCAAGTCTCGCCGTGGTCCGTGGACTTGTAGACCTTGATCTCGCCGTCCTCGGTGCCGGGGCGCGTGCTCACGGCCACGTACATATCCCCGTTATCACCGTTGTCGGTGCCGTAGGCGTAGACGGGGCCGGTGTGGATCGTCTTGTTGCTGCCTTTGGCGGAGTCGTCGTATCCCTCCAGGATCATCGAGGGGTCGCCGAAGAGGTGGAAGGACCAGTGGAACGGCTGGTAGTTGTTGTTCCAGAACTTGTTTGTGTAGCGGATCTTGGCCTCGTAGAGCGACCGGCCTAACGTGTAATGGTTCTGGATCAGGTTCTCGGTGAAGTAGTAAGCGACGCTGTATATCTCGCCGTGGTCGGGCGTGCTCCAGCCGGCCGACGATGCGGGGCCGGGGCTGGAAAAACCAACGACCCCGGCGGCCGCTCCCCGGGCCAGCATCTCACCCCCAACGTTTCCGGTGTAGCCACCCGGATCCGCCATCGTCTCGTCAGGGATGGGCCAGGGGGGCGTGACCAGCATGAGCGTGTTGCAGCCCAGAAGTTCGACGAGCGAGGGGTGGGTGGTGGTCAGCGAAGAGACGTCCGAGAGCCGGAACAGATCGCTCCACACCACCTCACCATTGTCGTTCTTGGTATTGCCATCATTATCCCAGTCGTGCGCCCAAACGTGACCAGATAGCCCGCCCGGGCCCCCATGGTCGAAAAGAACCGCCAGCCCGTGGTTTGAGCCGTTCCAGGCGGTCACTACGTTGGCCGGACTGGTATCGTAGTCCACCGTTCCCGTGTAGGTGCTGGTACCCAGCCCGCTTTGCTCGTAGATGCGGGTGTAGGTCCAGCCGTTGGGGTCCAGCAGATGCTCGCGGATGTACTCCATCAGTACAGCGCCGTCACGTTTGCTGGTAGCGCTGTGAATGGTGGCATAGCCGGCCGCCATCAAACCGCTGTGCTTCCAGGTGCCGTCGTCTTGCTCAAAGGTGATCATCGCCTGGACGGCGATCCCCACCTCTGTGGCGTCGTTGAGGGGGATGCGCCCGACCAGCACGTCAGGCTCCACGGTCATCTCGTCGTCGTCCAGTTCGCCCCAACGCACATCGCCATCGCTGTTCCACACATCTTCGCTCGTGGCACCACCCGACAGTTTGGCGAAGAAGTGGTCGGAGCGGAATCCCCACCCCGTGTCGGCATAGTAGACGCGGCGCGTGGGAATGACTTGCAGATCGCCAACCAGCATGACGTAGCGGATGCCCCACTCGCTGTCCGGGTACTTGTCGTGCAGGAAGTTCCATACCTCCTCGGCCACGTCAACCCCGGAGTAGTTGGAG
>Ga0315532_1002498_pt1 | contig 12597 bp, 16 predicted proteins | sample SalMarWE160370MG_FD_203082 | JGI IMG/M metagenome (GOLD analysis project Ga0315532, IMG submission 203082) | Salt marsh sediment microbial communities from the Plum Island Ecosystem LTER, Massachusetts, United States - Salt Marsh Sediment WE1603-70 ... | reverse complement strand
TACATTATGTCTTCATTAAAGCCATATAGCGTCTCTGGGGACAGCTGAGTCTCATGGCTCCACTGGCCAACCCTATCTAATTTCATACAGAATGTGATGCATGTCCAACGGCTGGTGGGGGGCTATCGACTCTCTATATATTTTTCTTATCTCAGACAACAGAGACTCGGGGTTAACGGGTTTTAGGAAGACCCTGTTGACCGTGAAGCCGAGTTTCTCGACCGCCCTGTAGACCTGGGGGAACCCGGATAGGAATATTATGTTAAGATCCTCTTTGATGTTCTTCAAGTCTTTAACGATCTGATCGCCGGTCTGCTCGGGTAAGATATAGTCCATGATGACTATGTGGACCTCTTTCTCCTTGACGATTACCTTCGCCTGTTCCGCGTTACACGCCGTGTAAACCTTGTGGTCTTCGGTCTCGAGTATCATTTTTATGCTTGCCAGTACGTCGACGTCGTCGTCCACCAGGAGGATGCTTACCTGCATCAGCATGGAGTTTGTCACCGGTAATATAGGGAATATGTAGAACGATTCCATTAATGGGTGCACCCGTTTACAGCCAAGAAGGACCCACGGCATATGACAGAGGAAGGCGACAGCCCAAGAAAAAGGGTTCTCGCTCAGGTTAGGAGTCTTTTCTCTCCCTTTATCCTCTGGATATCCGTAATGTCCTGGCTTACCTCGAGGCAGCCCATGTACTCCCCGTCTTCCCTGACGGCGAAGTAACGTATATGGATCTTCCTGTCGTTGAGGTCGATCCAGAACTCGGCGGAGTCTCTTTTCCCGGTCTTCATCTCGTCGAGGATCTGCTGAACCTTGTGAATGCTCTTAGAGGGGTGACAGTCCTGCACCCTCCTGCCTATGACTCCTGGAGACCTGGGGAATATCCTGTCGCCGTTCTTGTTGAACAACCTGACCCGGTCGTCCTCGTCTACGAAGCTGAACTCGAAGGGTAAAGCGTCGAGGACCCTGCTTAATACCTCTTCGGAGACTTCTCCTTTCATGGATAATCATCTTCCTTACGGCTGATAAACTTGATTATCTACTCGAAGAGGGTCTTGTATGCGCCGCATATTGGGCAGACCCAGTCCTCAGGCAGGTCATCAAACCTGGTGCCCGGCCTCACACCGTGCTCCGGGTCTCCCATAGCGGGATCGTATGAGTACCCGCAGACCGTGCATACGCGCTCAGGGGGCTGATCCTGCGAAGCCTCTGAGGCGGGGAACAGCAGGGGTGTGCCTGTCAGCTCCTCCACGAGGTCCTTGTACCTCTCGTGGATCATGGCCCTGTCGAACCTGTGGAAGCTCTCCAGCATCTGGTCCTGCTCCTCGTCGCTGAGGTACGTCATTACAGGGTAGAAGAAGCGCTTGTCCTCCTTCTCTATGTGAGCCGGGTAGAGCTCGGCGAGAGCCTTCAAGGCTGCGCCTATGTGGTCGATGGCTCCGTCGTCCCCCCTCAACCACATGTCCCTGCCCTCCAGCAGCCTTCCCACGGTGGCCCTGGCGTACTCGTGCTCCTCCCTCAGCTCCTCCATGGTCGCGGCGTGGATCTCGTCGAGCATCTTGGACTCGAGCAACTTGAAGAGTATGTCCTCCTCCTTGCCGTGGTGGGTCCTGTCCGCGTACGTCCTGAAGAAGTCCACGGCGGAGACTATGAACCGGGGGTCCGCCTTACCAGTCTTCTTCATACGGTTGAGCCCCTCCTCCAGCACAGGGACCATCCGCTCGATTATCCTGTGCTCCCACATCAAGGGGCCTATGGGCTTCATGGATACGCCTCCATGTGCAAGTTACTCTTCTTCCACGGTTATCGCTTGCTCGGGGCAACTGTCTACGCACGCCATACACATTATGCAGTCCTCCATCCGGGCCGGATCTGCCTTAGTCTCGTCTCCGTACTCGGGCATCTCCACGAGATCGTAGACGTCCATCGGGCATACGCTCTTGCACACTCCTGCGCCTGAACACTTTTCGAGATCGACTGTCACCTTAGGCATAATTAATACCAACAAACCAAAGGAACCGTAATATTAAAACACAGATAACCCTAAGCCTAGATTTTACCGCTCTGTGGGGCGTATATTAAGACTAGAATGCCTGCATATGAAGTAAAATACGGTGAAATAGATAACACCGGGGTTCAGCGTCTTCTTCTGTATCGCCTATCGTCTGGCCGGTACAATATCCTCGAATGGTAGTTTTGGCGGTTCTTCCTCAAGGGTCCAATACTCTTCGATTTGCTGGTATTATCTACTTGGGGGGTCTGCGCCCGTACCTTGCCGGCCTTGGTCAGCGATCCGTGTGTGGGTACTTCTCTCACCTCCTAGCTTCAGATACCCGGGAAGACTCCAACAGTGTACCTAGCTCTGTTCGCTGGCGGTCTTTATCCATTCTTTGACTACGTCCAGCGTCGGCGGCCGCTTGGTTATTCCTTGGATCTCGTTGACCGCCATAAGGTTGGCTAAAAGGACCTCGGGGGCGTACTCTGTGATCTCTTTGATGGTTTTTACTCCGGCGGCCGTCAACAGCTCCCTGTACTTGGGCCCGACGCCGTTCAGCTCATCTAGGTCCGATGCGCTTTCAGGCTTCTGCTCCATCTCGGCGGGCTCCCCCGAGGCCTCCTCGGCGTCGGGAGGCCCCACCTTGACGTCTACGGGCTCCTCCGAAGCCTCCTCGGCGTCGGGAGGCACCACCTTGACGTCGACGGCTTCCTTCCCCTTTGGGGTGTCTATTACCCTGAACTCTACTTCCTTTCCCTGTTGCGGGATCTCCGTGGGTTGAAAGTTCGATGAGTGGAAGAAGATGTCCTTCTCGTTGTCTTCGACTTCTATGAACCCGTATCCTCTATACGACAGGTATTTCTTGATTTTTCCTTTCACTTTCTTTCTCCTCCTATCACTTGGTGTTATTCATCACTATCTTTATGGTGCTGACGTTCCTAGGCCTCCCCTCTTCGTTGGTCAGCTCCTCGGTCCCTATCTCGATGGAGTCCACCTTGAGGTTGACCAAGAACCTGTTTCTGGTGACCTCGGCCACGTCCACGGCGGTGCTTATCGCCGCTCCCCGGGCCTTCATGGTGACTGTTTCACTGTTTCTCAGCACCTCGAGGACGGCTGTGCAGTAGTTTAGTATCGGTTTACGGCCGATGAATACCGTATTTTCGTTTGTCATGATGTTCTCTACCTTTTAGCAGCGTTAATCAGTTCGCTAAAACGAAGAACGCTATGCGACTAGTAGATAGGGCGCTGTTCTATTAAAGGTATTTAAAATTCAGTCTTTTCAGGAAAAAAAGATGATTCTGGGCCATAAATCTGTGAACCGTACTCTAAATCATCTATCCATACATGCTCTGAGCCCTACGAGGCGGGGGCCGAAGGAATTGTGTCGATTAGACAACTGAAAAATAAATACAGGAGAAATATTCTGATAAAATAATCTCTATAAAACATATATATACATAATGTTAAAAAACTTCAATTCATATTATATAAATGAAAATGCCTAGAAATAGAATAACGACTGAAATTGCGAAAGAGAGGATACTCGAAAAACTTAGTCAAGTCATAGAGGAAGGCAGGAAACCCGTCGTCAAGTTCAAGGATCTGTACAAGGGAAACACCTCCCTGAGTAGGATCTACTTCAAAGCAGGCCACGAGCTGGACGAGGAAAAAAACGACTTGAGAATGACCATGAAGAGCGGGTTCCACCAGATAGAACAGGTAGCCTGAGGGTAGAGAAGTTCTCGCAATAAAGTAGAGGAAAAACACCCTTATTAACCACAATCACGTATACTGCCTCGATAGGCGTTTCAGATTCTAAACGAAGTATTGATTACGCTTTTCGTGGACAGAAGTGAGGTGAAATAGTTGGAAGGTATTGTCAAGAAATGGTTAGACGGCAGAGGATTCGGGTTCATCGAAGTCAATGACAACGATGACGACGTCTTTGTGCACCATTCGGAGCTGCAGGGAACCTATTCGCTCATGAGCGGACAGAAGGTAGAGTTCGAGGTAGAGGACTCCTACAAGGGACCCAGGGCTAAGAACGTTAAGGTCGTTGGCTAGACGCGTTTTCCGATCCCTATAACCATTTAAAGTAACTTTTTTTTAATCAAATATGATTTATGGTTTTTCTTGTTTTATGGTAGAGGTATCAGGTTTCATCGAAGGGCCACATGGGCCTCGGTATGTTCCTGTACGTGAACCACTCCAGGTTGGGTGTGGTGAGCCCCGGCGCGTCCACCTCTATCACGGCCTTGCTGAAGGGCTCGTAGGCCGCCCTGAAGTGGCCCCGGCTCTTGAGCACCAGTATCTTCTTGTCGGTGGGCTCTATGCCGTTCCGCCTGTATATCTCGGGGTCGTTGGGGGCGTGGCTCCTCTCCGTTAGGATGATCTCGATCCCCTCCACGTCGATGACTGCCGTCCTTCCCACGTCGGCGGGGACCCCCACCGCCATGGCCTTGTGGATGAACCTGCCGTCGGTGAGGGTGCGTACAGTTCCCTTGACCCTGACTGGCTTCCCGTGGTAGTCGTCGGTCTTGCCGCCGATATCCATGTTCAACGTGCCCTTCACTCCCACCTCTACTGTCTTGGCTACTGCTTCGGGGTCCTTGATGCAGGCGACGCCCACGTTCACGGCGCCCCGCCTCAGCAGCTCCCTGAGTATCTCGGTGCCGTCCCCCGGGGCTCCTCCGCCGGGGTTGTCCGCCACGTCGGCGAGGATGACGGGGCCCTCGGGTGCGTCCATCGCCGTTTTCACGGCCTCCTTGATGGGTGTGAGCGGCTTCAGGAACTCCTCCCTGAGGCTCCACATCTGCTCGCCCAGCTCGTCGCTGAGTCTCTGGGCCAGATCGGGGTCTCCGTCCGTGACGGCTACCACCGCGGAGCCCACCCTGTCGACGTCGGCGTAGGGGAACGCGGGAAAAAGGCAGACGTTGATGACGCCGGGCTGCCTCTCCATGCGTCTCGCGGTATCCAGCAGCTTCACCATGGGGCCTTCCGCGGTGCGCTGGTTTATGGTAGGAGGCACCATCCTGAGCTTCCTGTGGGCGACGACCGGCCGCAGCTCCCTCCTGACGGTCTTCACCATGCACTCGGCTGCCTCGACGCCCCTCTCGTACATGTCCACGTGGGGGTTGGTGTCGTAGCCGAAGATGGCGTCGCAGTGCTCCACCATCATGTCCGAGACGAGGCCGTGCAGGTCAAGGGTTATTATGACCGGGGTGTCGCCCACCAGCGCCTTGACCTCCCGTAGCAGGGTCCCCTCCGCCTCGGGGACGTCCTCGGCGATCATGGCGCCGTGGAGGGAGAGTAGAACCCCATCCACCCTCCCAGCGCCCCTGACGCCCTCCTTTATCTCCTCCACGATCTCCCAGTAGTCCTCGTTCCTCAGGGGCCCCGCCGGGGTGGCCCCCGCCGTTATCGTCGGGACGTACTCGAAGCCCTCGCGCTCCAGGACGTCGATGTAACCGCCTACGCCGCTCCTAGTGCCCTTGTACTTCTCCACGATCTCGTCGCCGTAGATGGGACGAAAGTCCTCCAGCGTCGTCTTCACGGTGCTGAAGGTGTTGGTCTCGTGGGACATGCCGCCGATGACTATACGGTGATCTGACATGGTTAGAATTCACACGCAGCCGTATATAACATGAGGCAAGCCCGTAAGCGTTAATGATCCACGGAGAAAGCGGGACAGATGTTCATAGGAAAATAATGAAGGGCGATTAAGCCCTGTGGTGCCTCACCTTAGGGTGATGATCTCCTTCGTGTACTTCTCCAGCTTGGAGTCGTCGAGCTCCACGCCCAGCCCCGGTCCGTCCGGCACATGGACGAAGCCCCCCTCGAATCTGATGGGCTCCTTGACGACATCGTCCTTCATCCACTCAGGGAACCCGGACAGCTCACACTTGTGGGTGATGACACGCCTGTACGCCGAGATTAGCTGGGTGGCGGCGGCGAGGCTGACGCCCATCTCCACGTCGTCGTGGAACATGCATGGAATGTTCATCACCCGGGCCATCTCAAGCAGCCTCCTGGCCCCTGTGACCCCGCCCCACGGCCTGTATGTCTTGAGCCCGAGCACCCCGACTGCGCCCACGTCTATGAGGTTCTTGACGTCCGATAGCAGGTACATGGACTCGTGGGGCATTATGGGGGTATCCACCGCGGCCGCGACCTCCGCGAGGGACCCGAAGTCCCACCACACCGTGGGCTGCTCCACCAATTCCACACCGAATGGCTCGATGGCCCGTATCATCTTCACGGCGTCTGAGACCCCGTAGCCCTGGTTGCAGTCCACCCTCAGCGAGACTTCCTCGCCCACTGCCTCCCGGACGGCTGCGGTGCACTCCACGTCCTTACCGGGACCGATCTTGAGCCTGATACCCGTGTAGCCACTGGCCACCAGCCCCTCGGCTGTCGAGGCCACCTCCTCGGGCTCACCTAGGCCGATGAGTGCCACGTTGGGTATCTTCTCCGGCTGTGACCCTCCGAGCAGCCGGTGAACGGGCACTCCGAGCGTCTTTCCCTTGATGTCCCAGAGAGCCATGTCCAGGGCGGCCTTAGCCATGCTGTAGGTAGGCGCAATATAATCCATCCTCGCCCATATCTCCTCGGTCTCGAAGGGGTCCAAGCCGAGCAGCTGGGGGGCCAGCCACCTCTCTATGACGGCTGCGACCACGGGCTGTGACTCCGGGGAGAGCGGCGGAAGCGGCGGGCACTCGCCTACTCCGGTGACTCCTTCGTCCGTGTGTACCCGCGTCAGTATGAACTCGAAGGGCTCGCCTTCCCCCAGGTTACCGTATCGGGCTAGCTTCAGCACCTTGCATCGCGGTAGGTCCACGGGGATGATCTCGATCTCTTTGATCCTCAACTCAAACACTTGGGATAAACCATATCGATTGAGTATATCAGGTTTAAACAAGGTTGTTCTGGGGGCTTGATGCGAGATTTTATCAGACATACAGGTGACTCAAGTAGAGGAGTGGATTCCATGGTTTTTGGCTCTGATAAGATCGGGTACGAAGTGGTCGACGGTTGGGGCAGGCTCCCCGCTGGGTGGATCTTTGGGCGCGTCGTTGGAGTCGCTGGAGACTCACGGGACTACGTCTACGTCCTAAACAGGGGCGAGCATCCCGTGATAGTCTTCGACCGCGACGGCGGATTCAAGGGTTCATGGGGGGAAGGGGTCTTCAACGCCCCTCACGGCATCTACATCGACGGCGAGATCACATACATCTCTGATTACAGGGACCACACCGTGAGGAAGTTCACCCTCGAAGGCGAGCTTCTCCGCACGTGGGGCACCAAGGACCAGCCCGGAGGAGAGGGGAAGCCTTTCAACAGGCCCACGGACGTGGCTATAGCCTCCACCGGTGAGATGTACGTCTCGGACGGCTACGGGAACGCCAAGGTGCACAAGTACTCGAGGGACGGTGAACTCCTCTTCTCTTGGGGGGAGCACGGCTCCGGGCCGGGCCAGTTCGACATAGTACACGACGTCTGGGTTGCGGCTGACGACAGGGTGTTCGTCTCGGACAGGCAGAACCACAGGATACAGATATTCACGCCGGACGGCGATTACCTGGCGGAGTGGACGGGGTTCCGCCAGCCCTGCAGCGTCTACATCGACGACGAAGGGCTCGTATACGTACCCGAGCTCCAGGCCAGGTTTAGCATACTGGACATGGAGGGAAGGGTCGTGGCCAGGTGGGGTGGGGAGAAGAGCAGGGAGCCTGGCCTCTTCATAGCGCCTCACTGCGCGTGGGTCGACTCCAACCGAGACCTTTACGTGGGTGAGACCCTGGAGGGCAGCCGCATACAGAAGTTTAAGAGAATAAAGTGACCGCGCTATCTGTGTGACCCGTATCTAGGTGGTCAAAACCACCTGCCCATACCGCTTTTATTCGGTGGCATTAGCAGATGCCTCATGCTCAGGACCCTAGAGCTGGCCCACCGCAGGAAGACGGTTCGTAGATTCAGCCAGGAACCGGTGGACCTAAACAAGATAATGCAAGCAGTGGAGGTTGCCGGCGAGGCGCCTTCCGGAGCCAACTACCAAGGCTGGAGGTTCTCGATAATCTTGAACCCGAACATCAAACGAACTATAAGAGAGGCCTCTGAAGAGGGTGAGAAAGCGTTCTACGGGAAGGTGTCGGGAGACTGGAAGGAGTGGCTTAACGATAAAAAACTCAGCCACAGCAAGCCGTACCTTGAGAACGCGCCGGTGCTCCTCGTCGTCTTCGCCCGCAACGACGTTCCCTATTCCACGGAATCCGTGTGGCTCGCTATAGGATACATGCTTCTCGCCCTCGAAGAGCTCGGGCTGGCGACGGTGACATACACGCCAAGCGATACCAGGCTGGTCGAGAACGTCATCGAGGTCCCCGAGGGCTACAGGCTCGAGGCCATACTTCCCATAGGGCGATCAGGTGGTGACACGTCGAAGCAGCCGAGAGAGTCTGTGGACAGCCTAGTCAAGATCTATAGATAGTGGTTTTCCGGGAAACGACTCTACGAGTCTTATACACATAGCATGATGTGTTACGTTAAAATTTGTTGAGCATTTCAGAGAACTCGTCCAGCTTGATGCCTGTTCTCTCCGAGAGGACGTCGTGGACTCGATGGTAGTGTTCCTTGGATTCCTTCATCATCTCGACGACATCGGGTTTAAGCCCCACAGAGTCGCTGCCGTCCTCCATGGCCGCGACGAGGTCGATTATTCTCCTCGCGGCAGCCATGACCTCGAAATACTCGATGTCAGCGACCGGTCTCCCGCTGTGCTCCCCGTACAAGGAGAGTATGGGGTCTCTGTAAACGTCACCGCCGAAAGTCGTGTACAGGAGCAGGGTCCAGCCCAAGTCCATTCTGTGGTCCCCGATCCTGGAGGCGCCCCAGTCTATGACCGCCTCTGAGCCGTCCTCCCTCAACATTACGTTCATCCCGTGGTAGTCCATGTGGACAACCGACTGATGAACCGGCTCGATGTACTGTTTACGCTCAGTCAACCAGTCGACGACGGGCTTCAACCACTTTATCTGCCCCTCGGCCGTCCTCCTGTACCAGTCAATGTTGTCTTGGACGGGATCGTCGTGACACGGTAACTCTGTGATGCCTTTGAAGGGGGTGACGTCGAGCCGGTGGAGCCTTACGAACAGTCTGATTAACCTGTTCAGGCCTCTCTGTAACTCCTCGGGGTTCTCGTTCCTGTATGCGTCGTCCAACGTCGTCCCAAGGATCCTCTCCATGATGATGAACGGCTTCCCGATGGTCCCCCCAGATTCTTCGTGGCTGTATACCTTGGGCACGGGGTAGCCTGCCTCGTCAAGCTTCCTCATCAAGTAATACTCTTTAGCAGACTTATGACCCGCGCCGTCTCCCTGGAACACCCGTAGGACCCTGTGCTCCTTGATATGGTCTCCGTTTTTCCTTGAATCGACTTCGAACGTGTATAGCTCGGTCTCCCAGCCCATGTTTATCTCTTCGAGGCTGGCCACGGATACGCTTGTTCTATCCCTGTAAAGCTGCTTTAGATGGGTTACAAGCTGTTTGGCCAGAGTCTGCTTGTTCATCTTGAAACATTTGGATGTCGTGGATAAAAAGAAGATCAGGTTTATTCTACCTGATCCATGCCCAACAACCTCGCAATCTTTTGGTAGCTCTCCTCGAGGGGGTACTCGGGCTGCATGCTCAACCCGAAAGGCATCTTACGCCCCGTCTCCTCCATGTACCTGAGCCCCTCGAGCATGCGTCCGGCTTCGCCAGCGGGGATGCTGAATATCATCTCGTCGTCGCCGGCCATTGCTCGCCACCTGTCGCCACCACATGGAGTGCTGATGCAGCACTCGCCCTTCTGCATCGGGAACACCACGCTGTATACGCACGCGGAGTGGCCGCCAAGCCTGGTCTCCATGTCCAGCCCGGTCCTGTACGCCCACGCGAGAAGCATCAAAGTCATCTGGGCCGGGTTAAGGTAGACAAGTATGACGTCGGGGGTGAACGAGGCGTTGGTGAGCGGCGAAGAGACGACGCCTATATACTTCCCGGCGGGGAGTCTGGGGAACTCTTCGCTCGCCCACGTTTTCCCTGCCTCGATGTCCGCTACGTCTGATGGGTACCTGTTGTTTCCCTCCAGAAAATACCGGGGAGCCTCCTCCAGCCCATACCCTATGACAGGCTCCGGGCACCACATGTCCTCCTTGAGCTGGGCCACCGTCAAGCCGCGGCGTCTACTATACGAGAAAGCCTGGCACGTCGAGAGGCTGTACCCTAGGTCTCTCCGGGGCCTCACTGCGTTCGCCGGTATCTCGTCAACCGTCTCCAGGAGTCTAACGGCTATGGGCATGGTGGCTACCCTTAGCTGAGACTCTATCTGTTCAGCGAGTTCCTTCAAACTCATGACAATCAACGGTACTATAGCCCGACGCCCTTTTAAAAAAAGGTGACTCGGATCTCGATCATATCCTTTTTTTCATGTACTCCTTGACCCGCTGGCTCACTGAGCCGTCTGGCAGAACGTAGTCAGGGGACACGTAGCCTTCCTCCTCGAACCTCTTCTTCCTGACACAGCCTTTCCCACCGTTCCAACAGTACGACTCCACCCACTTACCTTCAATCAGGCCTAGATCATACGCCCTCTTCACGCCGGAGGACGCGTTATACCATACACAGAGGTTTTTCTTCGCCATGCCATCCCTCAATGATCCTTGATACCCATTATATGTTAGCTTCTAGAGTCATGAAATTAAAGCGACAATAGAGAAGTTCGTAGCTACGCTTTAGACGCCTATTTTTAAAAGCCAAACGAGAACCTACAGGTAGATCGATATGCCGAAGAATCATTACCCTGAGGAAACCGCGAGATACGACACCCGCAGCGAGAAGGCGGGCTCGAAGGCGAAGACACTGGACCGGGTGGCCAAGGCCGCCTACGACAACAACCGTGCCTACGAGGGATGCGCAAGGTGCGTCCTTCATGCGCTGCAGACCCATATGAGGGTCATCGACGACGACAGGGCGTTCACCGCCGCCTTCAAGTCGAGCACCGCGCTTTCAGCCGGCGTCGCCAGGAAGGGCGAGACCTGCGGTGCGCTCATAGGGGCCCTCATGGCGGTTGGGCTGGAGACGGGCACCACGAGGCTTGACGACTTCGACGGGTACGTGGAAACGATGGGGGCGGCTTCGAGCATCTTCGACCGGTTCAAGGAAAGGTACGGGACCGTGAAGTGCATGGAGATACAGGAGCGGCTCTTCGGGCGAAGCATCGACTTCTTCAAGGACGAGGACGCCGAGTGGTGGTACCGGAACGAGGGGCTTGACAAGTGTCCAGGCGTCTGCGCGGTGGCTGCGAGGCTAGCCGCCGAGGAACTGTACAATATCCGTGGACAAGGTTAGCCCCAGTCTAAATCTATTGAATAGAGGCGGCAACCGTTTATCTCGGCGTGTGGTTTCATGAAAACAGTTCCGATAAACGATTCACGTCGCCAAGTGTTTCCAGACCGTTAACCGCCTGTATTATCTCTTCGATTTTCTCGCCGGGCAACTGCGTCGATGAAAGCGCGGCGAATTTCTCCTTCACGAAGCTATAAGGTATTGGCAGCTTGTCCTCCTCGAACATGGAGTAACGGCCGTCCTTGGTGGTTATCTCGAGCCTCGTCCCGATCTTCTGTGGGAACACCCTGTCTATCTCCGGGTCGGCGTAGACCTCCGTCTTCCGGCCCAGCTCCACCACCCGTGGGTCGCGGTAGCTCTCGAAGAACTCCTTCATGAACACCTTGCCCTCTACGAGGGCGATGGCCGCCGCCACGGCGGGGTGGTTCTGGGCGTGAAGCGGCGTCTCGGCCACCTTAAGCTGGTTCTCGGCCGTGACGTGGTTCAGCCCGATCCTAATATTCTCCACGTCCTCTGGCTTGAATCCGTGCCTCTTCTGAGCCTCTAGGGCTAGGCGGATGGGTGGACAGAGCTCATGGCAGCACGCGTACGGCTTGAACTTGCATGAGAGTATCTTGTACTCCTCCCCCAGCCTCTCGGTCAACCGCCCAGGGTCGTAGCCCTCCGCGTGGGTGTTCAGCAACCCGTACTTCCCCTCGAAGACCGTCGACGGGCCGGTGTAGCCCTCCCTCGCAAGGAGGGCCGCGAGAACCCCGTTCATGGCCGCCTTACCGGCGTGAAGCCTCTTACTCATGTCGCCTGAGGAAAGCCACTCGTCGAGGCCGGCCGCCTGGGTGCCCGCCAGGCCGAAGGCGTTAACCATCTGCCCCTCGTCGAGCCCAAGCATCTTGCCGGCTGCGGCGGAGGCGCCTATGGTTCCTACCACGCCTGTGGCGTGGAACCCCCTGTCCCTGAGGCCTGGGTAAGCCGCGGAGTCGACGCGGCAGCCGACCTCGTATCCTGCCAGCAGGGCGGTGATGAGCCGTCTCCCGTCGACGCGTTCAGCCTCCGCGGCGGCGTAGGCGGCGGGGATTATGCAGGACCCGGGGTGAGCCCAGCTCGGTCTCGCGCCGGAGTCGTCGGCGTCTATGCCGTGGGCCATGGTGCCGTTCGCAAGTGCGGCCGTCATCATGGGGTACCTCCCTTCGCCCACCACCGTGGACTGGGGCTCC
>Ga0315532_1002488_pt1 | contig 12632 bp, 13 predicted proteins | sample SalMarWE160370MG_FD_203082 | JGI IMG/M metagenome (GOLD analysis project Ga0315532, IMG submission 203082) | Salt marsh sediment microbial communities from the Plum Island Ecosystem LTER, Massachusetts, United States - Salt Marsh Sediment WE1603-70 ... | reverse complement strand
AACATTTCTAAAGCGGTGAACCTTTACACCGTCCATATAGCTCGGATTTTGGATTTGTTTGAAGCGGCACTGGGCATCGTAGACATCGGTCGTATAAACAGTGACTTCATGCCCTCTTCTTGCCAGCTCCTTCGAAATACCGTAAGCCATCTTGAGAGGACCACCATATGCATATGCCGGCGGGAAAGAAGATATCACCTGAAGGATTTTCATTGGTTTTCGACCTCTGATTTGCACTTCTCCGCTACAATCAAACTAGCTGTTGCCGGATAAATAAAATTTCGCAACACAAATCGTAATACTACTCACATAGTTCACGCTAATATTTTTCTCAACTAATGCACTTGCTTTCATGCACTGCCGACAAATCCTTTACACTCAAAACATAGTTAGTTGATTCTCCTTCATAGAGTATTGACTCTATGAAGTAATCTAAGCTTGGATATTTCTTAATCTTACGTTTCGAAGGAGAATACCAATAGAATTCATAGCCTAAATCTGAAAGTTGAGATACCAGATCCGTTGCTTTGTCCTCTACTGTCTCCATGGATTTTGGTCCGATTTCGAGCAGGAGGAAAGGCTTGTGTAATTTCAGTGTTTCAATTGCACCTTGAATAACTTTAAGCTCATAGCCATCAACATCAATCTTAATGAGATCAACCTTGTTATATTGCTTTTCCCTCAGGTACTCGTCCAAAGTAATGAAATCAACGACATCCTTTTCTCGGGCAACATTGTCAGCCTGAGGAAAGCTAGGTTGATCCAGCAGCCAACTTGTTCTAAAATCAACGACTTGATTGCGCTTGCTCTCATTTGAGATTGCTAGCTTTTCAAGGATGATATTGTTGTAACTATTCAGTACCATGTTTCTGTTAAGTCTTGCAAAAGCGTTTGCCATTGGTTCAAATGCTATTACTTTTCCTTCTGAACCCACCAATCTGGCAAAACGAAATGTGTGAAATCCGGCATTTGCCCCAATATCCAGGACAGTCATGCCTTCTCGACACAACAAATCGGTAGCCCAAGTGACCTCTTGCTCATAAATACCCAAAAAGTACAACTGAAAATCCATTTTTTCGTGAAGGTCCACTTCATACGTTATTTCGCCGACTGTAGTTATGAAGGTCATTTTTTTTCTAATCAATTTCAATCCTCTGTAGAACAGTATGAGGACTACTTGGGTCACTCCATTTCTAAAAGGAAAATATCGTGATGTATGAGCCCGATAAATCAACTTTGTCATCAGTGTCTTTAGCATCGCTTACTCTCCTCTTCTTTGTTGCTTGGCAAAACGATATTTTCATACCTTGGTGTAGTACAGTCTGGTTTACGATCTATCATTCTATCCAGATATCCTGAATCTTCTGTCGTTCAATAATTGCCTTGCGTGGCAAGAAATATAGGTATATCCAAACGCCAGAGTTCTAGCACCTACGAACGCGGGGTAGAGAAACCACGACATGTCCCTCTCCCTGAGGAGCCCGAGTATCATTCCCTTTGTGCCCAGTATGACCTGTTCGTAGAATACGTCACGGAGCGACAGTTGCACCAGACGGAAGCCCTGCGACGTGGTGAATGTGGCTGCGCCGGTGAACTGCTTTCGGGTGAACTCTCGGAGAGACATCATGGTGTCATGCCAGATAGGGTCCTTGATGTACACCACCTGGTATCCTCTATCTCTGAGCTTTCCCGCCCAGTCGTAGTCCTCTCCCCAGTGTAGCGAGGTGTTGATACCTCCGATTTCCTTGATTGCTTTCCTCAGGAACAACGCGTTGCCACCACCGCAAAGACCCCGTCCTTTGGCAACGCGGTCCTCCATAGTGACCTTCCAGAAATTGAGATACAGCCTGGTGAAGCGCGATGCGCTGGGAGGAGCTACGTTTCGAGGCCACACGGTGCTGACGCGGTCACTGTAGTTGAAATATCTGATGGCATTGATCAGCCATTTCTGGTGCGGAAGTGTAACATCATCATCCAGCAGCGCAAGAATTGCACCACTGCTCCTCTCGATCGAGAATTGCCGCACCTTACCCAGCGGCCCATCGCAAGTGAAGACGTTGTCGGTGAACTCCCTTGCTACCTCCACAGACGCATCGGTGGACCCATTGTCTACCACCACGGTTTCAATATCGGGGTAATCCTGTGTAACGATGCTCTGGAGGCAATATCTGAGACTCCTTTCCCTGTTCCTGGTGGGTATGCAGAACGAAACTCTTGGCAGATTGCTTAGATCGATATTGCTGCCTCTGAATGTCTCTATTAGTGGTTCAGCCACGACGTAATTGTGATTCATATGGCCTCTTTTCACAGCATCTTCTGCTATTCTAGAACCTTGTGCTTTCCTCTATTCTCTCGCGATTCCCAGCTATCCATTCATAGGCTTTCTTGACCCCGTCCTTCAATTGCGTCTTGGGTTCGTAACCCAATACTCCCCTTGCTCTTTCAATAGAGGCTCTTCTCCTTGTGATCTTGTCCCAATCCCTTCTGCCGACGTACTGCACTGCTCCGTCGTTGCCGGTCAGTTCATTCACCGTGGTGGCAATATCGATGACCTTGGTCTCAATTTCGGAAGCAAGGTTGAAGGCTTGCCCTAGTGCTTCAGGCATAACGCCCAATCGCAGAGTGCCGTCAACGATGTCATCCACAAAGGTGAAGTCCCTGGTCTCTTCACCGGTACCGGTGATTGTCAGAGGTTGGCCATGAAGCCCCCACCAGATGAAATTGGGAATTACGTTGCGATAGGCACCGGGTATTTCTCCAGGGCCATAGACGTTGAAGTAGCGCGCTATGGCTATTGGCAAGCCGTAGTAGTCATGAAAGAAATTACAATATAGTTCTCCCAGGAGCTTGGTGATTTGATAGGGGGTATCCAGGTGAACGGAAACGAAGTCCTCCTTCAGCGGCAGGGGTGCCTGGCTGCCATAGACCGAGCAGCCAGAGGAGGCAAAGACAAGCCTGCCGACGCCCGCCAGGTGGGAGTACTCCAGCATCTTGAGTGTGCCAAGTCCATTGACTTTAAGGTCGGTCTCCGGATTGTCCACCGAATTCTGGTTGGCGAAGTGCGCCGCCAGATGGAAGACAAAGTCGAGCCTGTTTGAAAACGCTCGCTTCAAGACTTCGTCGTCGCAGACGCTCCCTTGGATGAAGACCACGTTGGGGTCATCGGGGACATTCCACCTCTCAGCGGCAGACAGGTCATCAAGGACAATGATACTGGCAGCCTCCGCCTTGATTAAGGCTTTGGTGAGATTGCTGCCGATGCATCCCGCCCCTCCGGTAATGAGGATGTTCTTGCCCTTGTACTTATCTATGTATTGTTTCATTTGTTCCTGCCTTCTCCTTAGTAGCTTCTTCCAAGATTCGCTCAAATTGATCGGTGATTCTGTCCCAATCGTACTTCTCAGCGAAGCTCCTCGCCTTTGTACCTAGTACCTCTACGCTAGCACTATCAATCAGTTCGATAGCCTTTTCGACAACATCCTCTGGTCTATCCACATAGACTATCCCGTTATCCTCGCCGAACTCTTTGATTAATCCAGGGAGCTTGGTTGCGATCACTGGCTTTCTCATCGCCATATACTCGTACATCTTTATGGGGACAATGTGCTGCATTATCTTCTCCGCAGGATAGGCTGGCAAAAGACAAATGTCGGATGCACTTATGAAGGCGGGGATCTCCTGATAGGCCTTCTTGCCGGCCAGAATAAGCCTGTCTTGCAGGCCTTGCCTGTCCCGTATTGCACAGAGTTCGTTGTAGGCATCGCCATCACCAACGATAAATAGCTTGAGGTTATGGTTCTCGATCTGCGCCAGTTGTGAGCAGACTTCTTTTAAGCCAGAAAAGCTGTAAAGCCAGCCCATGAAGAAGAGGATCACATCTTGTTCACTATACCCATATTCTTTTCTAATAGCATCGCCATCACTATTGGGGTTAAATCGCCCGATATCGATGCCAGCTCTCAATACCTGAGATCGCTCAGGCAAAGCCCCCAATGCCACTACATAGTCTTTGAGCTCTTCATTTATTACCAGAACTCGATCAGCCCTTTTCAGAACCGCCCTCTCTACAAGCTTTCCTAGAAAACGCAATGGCTTAGATGGTATGAGCAAGTGCAATACATCTATCCAATAATAAATGAAGGGTATATTACTATTTTTCGTCGCCATTGCAGACAGATAACTATTCAGGATGCCCAGGCCAATAATCACATCGGGAGAGAATTCCTTTATCTGGCGCTTGATTTCTCTTCTGTGGGAAAATATCAGAGAAACATAATCCAACCAAGGGAGTATCTTGACAATACCAGGGCGAATTAAAGTGATATTTGCACCTTGGTGAATCTTGGACACATTTTCAAAGATTCCCCGCATCGAATATAGCCTTTTTCTAGCTTCTATTCTCCATAGAAACTCGTAATCGATAACGCGTATTTCGTGACCCCTTAGCGACAGCATCTCTGCCAGATGATGCTGCTGTGCAGGGTTTCGTTTAAGCCAATCGGTCTCTTGAGTGATTAGGATTCTCATTTGCTGCAATACACCTTCTTCATCCACTCAATAGTCCTTGGTATTCCCTCTTCCAAAGGGACCTTAGGGTCATGGTTCAGGTCTCTCCTCGCCTTGGAGAAGTCCATGTGCTTGACCTTCGTAGTAAAGGGCTCAGCTTCCTTGTACGTGATCCTTGAATCGTCTTTGCCCAGATTCCTGAGGATGAGGTCGGAAACGTACTTTATCTCGTGCTCCCATTCCTCTTTGCCGCCAGTGTTGTACACCTCGCCAGGCTTGAAGTTGTCGGCGATGTTAGCAAAGGTGCGACAGGTATCCTCAACGTAGTCGAAGATGCGATTGTGCCCCAGATATACAGTGTAGGACTCATTGTTTAACGCCTTATAGATAAACGCAGGAATCACCCCCCGATAAGGGCTGTAGTGCTCATGCGGCCCGTAGGCGTTCACCGGCCGCACCCTCACCGTCTCAGTGCCGAACATGGCCTGCGAATTCAGCACCTGCAGCTCCCCTACCCACTTGGTCATGGCATAGTCGTTCATCTGCTTGATTGGTATCCGATCCATTACATCCTCGCTCATCACCCCCTCGTAGTCACCATAGACCTCGGCACTGCTGAAGAATATCAGCCTGAACCTTTTCTTTTCCTGAAGCCGGAGCATGTGCTTCGTACCTACCACGTTGGTGAGCCACAGGTTTTCATAGTAGTCCTCGCCGTTCCAGCGGCCATATTCCGCGGCAAGGTGATAGACGTAGTCGAGGTCATCCTCCTCAAATATCTTCTCAAGCTGGCGGTATTTGGTAACGTCGCAGCGTATGTAATTAGGGCTTTCTGACTGCCCCAGGTCACACACCCAGACATCATGACCACGCTTCTTCAGTTCAGGCACAAGGTTCGAGCCGATAAAGCCCAGCCCGCCGGTAACCAGTATCTTAGCCATCACTTCCTTCCATAATTATGCTAACTATCCTTTCGGCGGCTTTCCCATCACCAAAGGGGTTCTGCCAACCCTTTCCCTCTGTCAGCATCACCCTGGTACATTCGAGTATTTTAACCGCCGAAGTCCCAGCCACCATGTTGGCGCCAACCTCGACCGTTTCAGATCTTTCGGTATTGTCCCTTAAGGTGACACAAGGCACGCCAAGGATGCAGGCTTCCTCCTGTACACCCCCTGAGTCGGTAAGGATAAGCTTTGCATTGCTCTCAAGCTGGGTAAATCCCAGAAAATCGATGGGGTCGATAAGCGTGAGGTTCTGCAGCGCTAGGTGAAACTCATTCATTCTCCTCAAAGAATGGGGGTGCATAGGATAGATTGCCGGTAGATGAAACTCGTCTACCACCTTCTCCAGTCCCTCTAGAATGGAGGCGAATCTTACCTGGTCATCCACATTCTCCTGACGATGAACGGTGACTAGGCAATACTCCTTGGACCTAAGACTTAATTTACTCAGGGTTTCCATTCGTCCTTTAGCAATTTCTAAGTTCTGGAAGATTGCATCGACAATAGTATTACCAGTGACAAAAACCTTCTTTTCAGAGATACCCTCACCCAGGAGAATTGCCTTCGCATTATCAGTTGGTGCAAACAAATAATCGGAGCAATGGTCAGTCAGAGTGCGGTTGATTTCCTCTGGCATGTTTCTGTCGTAACTTCGTAAACCTGCCTCGACATGGCCAACTTCCAGGTGGAGCTTCGCTGCGGAAAGGGCACCAGCAAGAACAGAGTTGGTATCGCCCTCTACCAAAACGATGTCGGGGTTTTCCTTTTGCAAGACCTTCTCAACGCCAATAAGTACTCCTGCTGTCTGCTCAGCATGAGAACCGGAGCCCACCTCCAGGTTGTATTTGGCCTGCGGTAGCTTCAACTGCTCAAAAAAAACCTTGTCCAAGTCATAGAAGTAGTGTTGACCGGTATGAAGGATGAAGAAGTCAACGTGTCTCCGTTCTAGTTCCTTTACCACAGGTGCCATCTTGATTATTTCGGGGCGAGTTCCAAGGATTACTGCTACTTTCACTTTTCTATCCTACGGCATTCAAAGAGCACTGTTCCACCTTCAGTGTAGGGCCTACCAGGATCAACACACTGCATGTAGGCATGCCCGGGCTCATCGGGGGTGGTCAATCCAAGTTCCACTGGACACCAGTGGTGCTCCAATATGGTAACGTAATGGAGCAAGGTTGATAGTGCGTGTGTGCAGAGTTCATCCGTCCTATCCAGTAATATCCTGGGGTCGTCTACCACTATCTTGTCCCCAACCTCATAAACAGGGCACTTGCCCCTGACCTCTCTAACTTCAATCTCAAGCATGTCTGCCCTGCCCTTTGCCAAGGTCACCAATGAGCTTCTTCAAAAGTAATACCAGAGTTCTCAAACCATCCCCCCAAATGGAGAGATGCGAAAACTGGCTATCCCAGTTACAGGTTATCGGAACCTCAGATATAACGAACCTATTCCTCGCTGCCTCATAGATCATCTCAGTCTCTGCCTCGAATCCTCTCGATCTAAGATCAAGCTGTTGCCAAACATCTTTCCTGATTGCCCTGAAGCCGCTGGTGCAGTCGGTTATCCTGATGTACTTTACAGGGCACTTGAGCAGAGTCGCCAAGGGCAACAAGAACGAAATTACAAACGAAATAACGAAGGACGCCAAGCTATTACTCAGCCTCCTAAAAAGGGGAGAAACATCCACTTTTGAGTCTGGAAGAATCCTTGAACCGATAACGAGGTCGGCTTTTCCTTCCAAGATTGGTGCGATTATCGCTGGTATGTCCCACGGGTCATGGGCGCCATCGGCATCAATGAATACAAATAGATCACCTCTGGCATTCTTCACACCGGTCTTCATGGCAGCGCCCTTACCTAGATTCTTTTCGTGAGAAACAACAATTGTATCATTGGTATGTGCGACCTTACTTGTTCCATCATCCGACCCATCGTCAACCAAGATTATCTCATTGTCATATTCATAAAGACTCTGTCTGATTTCTGGGATAAGACTGCCGATGTTTTTCGCCTCGTTTTTTGCTGGAACAATAACGCTCACGAAGTGAGATGTCGAATCAGAAAGTATTAGGCTACCCACGTCGCTATCAAGCCATGTCTTGTCCAAGTTAACTGCTCGCATACCTCCTAAACTATACGCTTATGGCCAAGCCTACAATCGGGAAATCCCTGAGTTCGGGGGTGAAATCCCTGAGTTTAGACTTCGAAATACCTGAGGGCATCATCTATGAAGGCGAACAGGATAGGTCTACGGTGGATGCGGCGTTCTAAACTAATGCGGGGTTAGTCTCCTAGGGAAAGCAATACTTCTGAGAAGATATATTTGGGGAGATAGGCTACGCCAAGAATGTTAAACCTGTCCATGATGTGCTGGCGATAAGTATCATTAGTCTCAGCGCTCGTGCTATGATCGTCTGTGGTATCCTTTGGGGACTGGCCTTTAGCTATGAGTTGTCGCCTTGTGTACTCTAGGCCAGCCCCTGCACCTCATTCCAGCCTCCCGTCCCTGCTAAAGTTGCGCAGGGTGCCGTGCCCAATTAGATAGAAAACGAAGGTAACTAATATCACTGTACCAACGATCTCCGGCACATATGCCCTAGGTATTGTATACGCCAAGAGCCACTGTTTTAGATAGTAACCAAGGCCTTCCACATCGAAACGCCCGAAGCTCCAGCCATAGAGCGGCCACAGAAGCGTCCTGGGGTTGAGCCACATCTCATCCAGTATGATGTGCATCATAGTGCCAAAGGAAAGGCAGAGCAGTACTATACTCCGGCGCCTGGTATATAGATAGAAGCCAACAGCCGCCAGAAGCACGGTAAACAACAGAGTATGGCCAAATGCCCGCCCGTTGTCCAAGAACAAGAACCCCAGAGGTTTATCAATGATGTCTGGCAGCATTGAGCCCAGCAGGATCAGCCTGAAATCGATCCGACTGAGCGCCGAATCGATTCGTGAGGCTCTGGTAGTTGGCCCCGATGGATTGCCAGCGCTATCGCTCTCCAGCGCCACCTCTGGGGCAAGGCCCATCGCCACGATTGCCGCCTTCTGCAACCCCCAGGCAGCACCAACGGTGATTCCCATATGGGCTAGCGGCATCATTTCAAGTTCCTTATACTCCGGTAGGCAGACCTAAGTAACAAGTACATGGAAGATATTTGGAATCCGTCGATCCAATCTTTGTAATCGCCTTATTATCATACACAATTTACCCAACAGATTGGGCAACTGCATTATTAAAAAGCCTCACAATGGAATTTTGGACCGTGAGGCCGCCACTCTGTATCCAGCCACCCTGATAATAAAAGCAAAGTTGCAAGAAATCACATGTGTATTTCTACGTCTCCTGGCGGGAGATCCGAGCCGCTCCTTCTGGAGAGATCTGCGGCAAGGATGCGTACTTCATCACAACTTAGCTTTCTGGAAGTAATATCCCACTCCAGGTTCGGTTATAATGTATCTGGGCTGAGCCGGGTCTGGCTCTATCTTCTGGCGCAGGTGCCACACATAGATACGTACGTAATCCAAATCATCAGCATATTCCCAGCCCCACACTTTTTCCAGTACTTGCTTGTGAGTGAGAACGCGTCCAGCATTCTCCACCAGGAGTGCACATAAGCGAAACTCCGTTGGGGTCAACTTCACTCGCTCTCCATTTACCATAACCATACGCTTGGCGACATCAACAGTAAGGTAGTCATCGTTATAGGCAATCTCCTTCTCAGTACCCGGTGAAGTCGACAAATCAGCGCGTCTCAGCACCGTTCGCACCCTTGCTAATAACTCTTTATTCCCTACGGGTTTGATAACGTATTCATCAGCGCCGTAGTTGAGCCCGCGCACCACATCCTCCTCAGACTTCTGCTCACCGGTAAGCATAATTATGGGTGCGTCAGAGAGTTCGCGGATACGGCTACAGGTTTGCCAGCCATCCATCCTTGGCATCACAACATCCAGAAGCACCAAGCCTGGCTTGTGTGCAAACAGAAGCCGCAAGGCTTCCTGGCCATCACCGGCAGTGAGCACCTCGTACCCTTCGTGGGTAAGAGCCTTGCTAACTAGCCTGACAAAGGCGGGGTCGTCGTCCACTACAAGGATTGTCTTCTCCATTGACACCCACTTTAAAGCTAAGCATTAGCTTTCTTGCGCTTAAGCAGCATTTCGGCAACCACTCTAGCCAACTCGCGAGTATTGATCGGCTTTGGCAAATAGGCATCGCACCCAGCTTCAAAAACCTTCTCCTCATCTCCCTTCATGGCATGCGCAGTGACTGCAATTATAGGAATACCTCCAAAGTCTGGCATCTGCCTGAGCCTTCTTGTTGCCTCAAGTCCATGCACTTTGGGAAGCTGTAAATCCATTATGATGAGGTCTGGTTTGTCCCCGGTAGCAACTGCGAGGGCCTCTTCCCCATCCGTTGCCTGAAGCAAGCTATAACCGTGTGGCCTGAGCGTCATTAGAGCTACCCTCATACTCTGGGGGTTATCTTCTACGATCAGTATTTTCTCCGGCATTGTCTGTTAACCCCACAGTCTAAATCGACCAACCTAATTTTTACCCAGCCCGAGAGCATTCTTCACTTCCGATAAGAAGGCTCCGCGTCTTAAGATTGCCTTCCTCATAATCGCCGTTGTCTGTCTGCTGAGTACTTTTAATTCCTCAGCACTCAAGTCCTTTACGGTTAGCACAATTATCGGGATATTTCTGGTTTCTTCGTCGGCACGTAACTTCTCTATCACTTCGAATCCGCTCAAGTCAGGCATTAATATATCCAGCAGTATTAGTGCCGGCCTATCCTCCTTTGCTACTCGCAGTCCCTCCTCACCCCCGTAAGCACGGAGTACCGCGATGCCTTCCGATTCAAGGATAGAAGCCACCAGGCGAACATCAGCAGGATTATCGTCCATCACCAAGACTTTCTCTCGAGGCTGAAGACCAACCTCGGCTATCCTTTCCAGAAACTCTTGCCTATCAACAGGCTTGACGAAGTAGTCCACCGCTCCCAAGCTAAAACCATACCCTTTTCTTTCAACAATTGAAGTAATCACCACTGGGATTTCTCTTGTCCTCGGCGTTGACTTAAGCTCCCGGAGCACCTGCCAGCCATCCTTTCTAGGCATCAATATATCTAGTACAACCGCTTCTGGCATCAGCTTATTGGCCTCCTCAATCCCATCATCACCGCTCGATACTTCAACGACGGCATAGCCTTCTCTTTCCAGCCAAGCCCTTAACAGACTTCGTGCCATGCGGTCGTCATCCACTACCAAGATTCGCTTCTGTCCTGGCTTAAGAGGCATTTCCTTTGCCTCAGGGAGTTTTTTCCCCGGAATTGCGAACGGTGCTTCCCCCAATATATAAGGCTCGCCCTCTCTTGCCAGTGGAAGGGCAAAACTGAATTTGCTCCCCTTCCCGTATGTGCTCTCTACCCATATCGTGCCGCCCATGGTCTCGACGATTTGCCTGGTAAGTGCTAGACCCAACCCAGTACCTTCTTTCCTTCCCTCAAGTACAGCCTCTGCCTGCATAAAAGCGTCGAATATCCGTGTCTGATCCTCCTCCCTGAGGCCTATGCCATTATCAACCACACTAACTTGGCACCAATCGCCATCCCCACTGGCCTGGATATCGAGCTTACCACCAGATGGTGTGAATTTGATAGCGTTGCTCAGCAGATTAAGAAATATCTGCCTTAATCTGCCTTCATCGGCGCGAACTTGTGGCAGCCCTTCTTGAATGCTTACCGTCAACCTATGTCTGCTTTCGTGGAGCATGGGTCTGACACTTTGAACTACGCTACCGATAACGTCAGCCATATCCACGTCTTCCAGTCTGAACTCCATCTTTCCCGCCTCTACTTTAGACAGGTCCAGGACGTCGTTAATGAGGCTCAGTAGGTGTCGACCACTATCTAATATGTCGGCAAGGCACTGTTTCTGCTCATCATTGACTCCACCGGGGATACCATCCAGCATTAACTCAGAGAAGCCAATAATGGCATTAAGTGGCGTACGGAGTTCATGCGACATTCTAGCCAAAAACTCGGATTTCAGCTTGCTAGCCTCTTCTAGTTGCGCCGTTTTTTCTTTAAGCTCTTCTTGCTGTCCTACCAGTTCTTCCCGCTGCAAGTGAAGCTCTTCATTCTGAGCATCCAGTTGCTCGTTCTTTTCCCGAAGCATGCGTTCTGCCTGCTTACGCTCGGTAACGTCGATAAGTGAGGCCACCATGCGTACTGGCTTGCCAGCCACATCGGTAATCATGCTTGCTGATAGCTGGACATCAAACGTTGAGTCATCCCTTCTTAAGGCGACTAACTCTCCTTGCCAGCCCCCTCTTTCGAATAGTGCCGCCACTACCGCCCCAGCTTTATCTGCCGCCTGGCATAATTCTACAGCAGGCCTTCCGAGAACGTCTTTCTCCGAAGCATATCCCCACATTTGCAGAAAAGACCTATTTACATATGTCAAATTGCCGTCCAGGTCAGCGATGGCAATAGCATTTATCGATGCGGCTATGGCACCATCCGTAACCCTCCTCCCTTCTCTCGCCCGCCTACGCTCTACCGCATATCCGAAAGATGCGCTTTCCTGGCCCTCTTTGTTGATAGACATGGCCACCTCTCGTTCTCTCTGGATATCTTTGCTTCTATATCGATATACCCCAGCTTCTGACACAGACCACCTCATGTTTTACCGGATTGCTACAAGGAAAAAGGTAGAAACAAAACCGGTTGAGAAGATGCCCGGTCTAGCGGTAGCAACTTTACCGGTAATCGCGCTAATGGATGATGGAACACGGGCTTACTTCACCGACGGAGAAACCTAAGCCAAGAACAGCTTTCCTGTTTCGTATCTTTCTTAGCACCGAGGGCACATTCCTCTTCTCAACTCTTCTTGTCCAGCGGTCCCTTGATTTAGATCATCGCCTTTATCACTTCACTGTGAAGTCGAAGAATCTTGGCAGTCCGAAAAGCGACTACACGGCCGTGGGCACCCTTCACATGCTCTTCGCCTTTGCCGTTCTTAGCGAACCCTTGGCTTGAGTTTCCCTCATCCCCCCAACCAAAGATAAAGTGCCCCCCAGCATCAGTGCCAGCAGTGCCCCTATAAAATAGGAAACCAA
>Ga0315532_1002485_pt1 | contig 12639 bp, 11 predicted proteins | sample SalMarWE160370MG_FD_203082 | JGI IMG/M metagenome (GOLD analysis project Ga0315532, IMG submission 203082) | Salt marsh sediment microbial communities from the Plum Island Ecosystem LTER, Massachusetts, United States - Salt Marsh Sediment WE1603-70 ... | reverse complement strand
GTTCTGGCCATGATATGGATAGCATTTGGTCAGCCACAAGGTGACTTCAGGGAACGTATGGCCCGAATGCGTGAAGCGCAATTGAAAGCGCTCGAAGCGATTCAACAGCAGGTCGTGGTGCTGAAAAAAGGCATGGAGCAACAGTCTGGTTTTGACCCAAGCCGTTTTCAGGAAATGTCCGATGAGGAAAGACAAAAATTTAGAGAAGAGCGCATGAAAGCTCGCGAGGCACAGCAGGCTGCGATTAATACAATTATAGCACAAATTGCGGTTCTTCAACGTCAACCACAGCCGGCAGAAGGTGAACGATACATCTTAGTAAATACTGCTGACTTAAAGGCCGCTGCGGAGCTGGCAACGAAAGAGAAAGCCACGGAAACAACTGAGCGCATTAAAGAGCTGCTCGAACCGCGCCGAAGAGGATTCGGCGGCATGCGGGGCAGACCAGGTGAAGGGCCAAGGCCGCAACAGGAAGGAGCAGGAGGCTAAGAAACAAAAAGAACATAAAGTAAAGATTTAGGACAAAACACACAGAAAGCAAAGACAGCGCAGACACAGTAGATTGTCCAATCTTGACTGTCGTCAGACAAGTATATCGAAGTAAATTGAATAAAGAATATCGAACACGGAATTTCTCCACAGGACACCTTACGGTGGAAATTTGAAGTTCTTTATTGACTATTCGATATTCAAAGGAGCTCCTCAGTGCCAATGTGGTTTATTTTTTACCTTACACATTGGCAACGAGGAGCTTTTTTTATTAGAATTAGGATATAAAAACAGGACGTATCGTCGTTTCTATCAGGAAGTTGCAATTTAACACGAAGCTCTCAGAGAGCTTGTTGACCTCGCCAGGCTTTCAGCTTCCGTGGCCAACGGGCAGACGGTACATCTGCCGGCCTCAGAAAATCACGACGTTACTACCGGCAATATGTGGAGATTCGAGAAGTAATTTCGCTCAGTTTGTGTCAAATTGTAGAGTAAAACACAGAAAAAGTGGCCAATCAGCAGATTAACAGCAAATTTTTACAGAAAAACAGAAAATTGTGTATGAACTTTGCTTGCAGAGAATCTAAATAATAAGAAGAGGTGATATGACAGGGCAAGAAGAGCAAAACGAATCGGCACTGGTTCGTGCTGCCCAAAAGGGCGAAAAAGAAGCCTTTCGCTTGCTTCTGACACGAAACTGGACCTGGCTTAGAGCCTTAGTTTACAGCGTTGTAGCTAACGCAGATAGTGTGGATGATGTTATGCAGGACATTTGTGTTCAGGTCATTAGAAAAGTCAATACGTTACGTGAGCCGGCGCGTTTTCGGCCATGGATGGCGGTTGTAGCTCGACGTCAGGCTCTAAGGTATAACCAGCGAAAAAGACAAAGGAATGTCATTTCGCTAAACAATGAGGAAGTAGCTGGCCAGCAGCGCGACTATAAAGCTGGCCAGCTACTTGAAAATTTGGAGCTAAAAGAACAATACCATCAAATACTGCAAGCGGTTAAGGCACTACCTGAAATATACCGCCAGGTATTTGTGCTGGCACATTTAGAAGATTTAACATACGCCAAAACCGCCGAGATATTGGATATACCCATCACAACCGTGCAGATTCGACTTGTGAGGGCCCGGCGAATGATTTTTAACCGGATTATAGGCAAAGAGACAAACAGGGTGCAAGGGGAGTCAATATGAACGAAGATATGCTGGAAATAATGATTGGAAAATACCTCGATGGCCAGATAACACACAGCGAACAGCAAGTATTGGAAGCTGAGCTGGATAACAATTTCCGGGCAAAAGAGTTTCTCCAGCAAATGCAGGATTTGCACCAGTGCAGCCGGGAAGTTATTGCTTCTGAAGTTCTCGACCGCGGCAAAAATGCTGAAGAAATCTTTGAACAAGCATGGCAGCATAGAAAGTATCCTTTAATTAGAATTATAAAAATAGGTGGTGGTCTGCGTCTCGCAGCAGGAATAGCCGCCGGCTTAGTTATAGGACTGGCTTTACATTTTACCATCCTTACGCGTTCAACGACGCCAAACATTCAAAGAGAACCCGCTGTTGCTGCTATAAGCCCGGATAATGCACCAGATAAAAACGGACAAAATCTACCATCTCCACAAAATGTAATCCGTAACGTTGACTGGTATACTTTTACCGACGAAAATGGAGACCAATGGCTCATCAAAGGATTGCGAGAAAATACGGTAAGAACCGCTGCTTTTCAAGAAGCCATATAAGAAGGAAGTACATATAATCGGATTGATCCAAGAAAGGTAAATGGTTATGCGAATAAAAAGAATTGTTTCGATATGTGTTATGACTTTGTTTGCGTGCAATACAGGTTTATCTGCCCAACTCCTCCTGGCGGCTCGTTTTCGCGAAGGGCCAAGTCGTAGCCTGAAGGCCGTGGCCGTAGCAGGATCGAAACAGGAAGAAAGTAAACGTTCTTATATGGGTATAGTACTAGACCGAACGGCTTTGCCTGATTTATTAAGAAAGCATCTCGGTCTTTCGCCCAATCAAGGTATAAGGATAATGAATGTAAATCGTGATGCTCCTGGGGATAAAGCCGGCCTTGAAAGAGACGATATTATAATCGGTTTTCAGGGCGAAGATGTAACAGATGCTAATGAGTTTACCAGTGCGGTGCATAAAGCTGGCGTTGGCACAGAAGTCTCTCTTGAAATTATCCATTTAGGTAAGCGCAAAACCGCCAGAGTAAAGCTCGGTGTTTTTGACGGTAGGATCGACTTGAAATATCCACCTGAGCCAGAAATGGTTAACATTTGGCGTCCTATAAAAGTATATAAGCTCCAGCCAGATAAAGGTAACTGGGTAGAAATTCCCTTTGAAGAACTGCCAGGCAAGTTAGAATTTAACATAACAATACCCATTGGAGATGGCACGTCGGAATTACTTCAGGAGGTGTACGTTTATCACTTTACCGAAGGCGGTGAAACTTACACCATCACCATTAAAGGTAACCCAAACAAAGATGATACCGAGATCATCGTTCGTGTCGGCGAAACAGAGTACAAGACAGAAGCTGGAGCAATAGATAAATTGCCCGAGAAATATCGTGCCAGTGTGGAGGAATCCCTGGCCAAGGCACGAAAAACCTCAAGAGAAAGAACTACAGAGCAAAAAGATGATACAGATAAAAAACCGAATTTCCCCTTCGATCGTCCAGTACCGTCAGTCGGACCAGACGACAAGATATCTGACAGGATAGAAAAGCAGATGAGCGAGTTTCAGGATCGTTTAGAAAAACTTGAAGAGCAACAGAAGGATTTCTTTGAGCGATTGTCGACGGAACTTGAAAAACAAAGATCTCGAGGACAAGAACCAAAAAAAACCGGATAAGATAAAATCTGACTTCCTTCCCCCCGCATGCTTTTTGCATTGCGAAGGGACAAATCGGCAATCTACCGATTTGTCCCTTGTTTTTTATTGACAGCCCTGCCGATAAAGGTACAATTTCACCATTGATGAATTAGAACTAAATCCCTCCAAAGCTTATGACTATGAATATAACCAAAAATCGAATTTTAATAGCAATAACGTTGATTATTTGTTTGCTCTCGCTGTGGACGAATGATGCTATAGCTGCTGAGGGAAGAGGCTACTGGAAAAAACCGGTAAAAGTTACTCGCAACAGTCAAACGCGGAAAATCCCGAATAGGTCCACTGATGCGTTTGTTTACAAACAACTGGCAAAGACCGTTGACCTTTCTGCCCTAAAATTTTCCACACCTTTTAGTCGGGCGATTGAGATTTTACGTAATTCAACGAGCCCTCCATTGAATATAATAGTGCTATGGAAGGATTTGAGCGAAAATGCCCTTGTAGAGCGGGATACACAAATCTACATGGAAGGTCTTTCGGAGATTCCAATTCGTACAGGCTTAGAGCTTTTATTAAGAGCTGTTTCAAGTGGCCCAACAGAATTGGGCTACGTTGTTGAGGGTGGAGTTATCATTATTGCTACAAGGAATTCTCTGCCTGTCAAGGTGGTGACGCGAGTTTATGATATCACCGATATTGTCAGTCAGCCGGCCAATTATGACATCTACCAACAGTATAATATCCACCAGCAACAGATAAGTATGATGTCCACAATGATGAGCAGCATGGGCAGCTACGGTGGCGGCGGCTATGGCGGTACAACAGGCGGTTTTGGCGGCATTACAGGCGGCTTCGGTGCTACAGCCGGTGGCTATGGTGGGCGTTATGGCGGTGGCTACGGCGGCATGGGAGGCTATGGAGGCGGTATTGGCGGCTACGGTGGTGTCGGTTATGGTGGTGGTGATACGAGTATTTATCGGGCCCAGGACCTTATGTATCTTATTCAGGATACCATCGAGCCGGATAGCTGGTATGACTATGGTGGAGAGGGTACTATAACACTATACCCAAGCGGTTTAGGTGGCGGCTATGGCGGCAGAGCCGGCTAACTATCGTTTTGTAATGCAATTTGTGCCTGTTGGAATTGGCAGCCGCCGGATTCGTGACGAACTTGCTAAGTTGTGCGATGAAGTAACTAAAACATTATGCTAAAGAATGTGATTATTTTAGGAATAGTAATAATATTGTTGTCTTGCTCTTGCGATGAAAGTGAGCAAGTTGGCTCCAGAGAAAAAGGAGACAAAAAGATGGATATTAAAGTTACCAGTCCGGCTTTTGAGAATGAAGGAATGATTCCAGCCAAATATACCTGTGATGGTGAGGATATATCACCGCCACTACAATGGGACGCAGTTCCCGAGGGCACCAAGAGCATCGCTCTTATATCCGATGACCCGGATGCACCAATGGGTACATGGGTACATTGGGTTTTGTTTAATTTGCCTGTGGATGCAAGAGAGCTGAAAGAAAACATCCCGCCTGATAAGACTTTGCCCAACGGAGCTAAACAGGGTACCAGCGATTTTGGCAGAATTGGCTATGGCGGCCCATGTCCCCCAGGGGGCACACACCGATACTTTTTTAAGATTTATGCGCTCGATACAGAGCTTAATTTGCAAGCCGGCGCAAGAAAACGAGATTTGCTCAAGGAAATGGAAGGACATATCGTCGGCCAGGGACAATTAATGGGTAAATATAAAAGGCGATAAACCGACATTGGTAGAGTGGACTGCAACCAGCTTTCAAAATAATTTATGGAGGTACAAGAAATGTTTAATTCAAAATGTTTAAGAAATGCAATTATTATAGTATCCCTGTTTCTATTTAGCTTTGCTGCTGTCGCAGCAGAAAAAGCAGCAGGGCCGAAAGGCGATAAGCTGCTTGCGATGACTCCGGCGGAAAGTCTATTTTGTATTCGAGTAAATAATCTTGATTATACTCTCGGCCAAATAGATCAGTTTTTAGTTGGCGTCTCGCCTGTGCCGCTGGCAACTGCGGCCATGGTACGCATGAAGCTCGCGAAAATGTTAGGCAGTCCAGAATTAAATGGCGTAAATATGAGCGGTAGTTTCACTATATTTGGGGCTATTGCTTCCGATGGCTCACTCGGAGACGATTTCTTTTCGTTACTTGTTCCGGTTACAGACTACCAAAAATTGGTCAGCGAAAATCCTAATGTAACCCAGCCGGATGCGAATGGTGTTTCGAAAATCACCGGTGACATAGAGGGACTGATTATACAGGCCGGCGATTTCGCCTTGGTAAAATCACCGGATAGCTATGACAAGATAATCGAAGTTGCAAAATCACTCTCTTCCAGTAAATCAAAAGGATTGGCTGATGTTCTCGATCCCGATGAAGCCAAAAAGGCTGTCACTGAACCTATCTGGCTTTATGGAAATGTTCAATTGGCCTCCAAGGCCTTTGGGCCTATGCTGCTCGGCAAGATTGAAGAGATTAAAAAAATGATGGAGAGTATGAAGGCGGGTGGCCAGGGGCCAATGGGAAACGCAGCAACGATAATGAATATGTATGCTGAAATTCTCAAGACTCTGATGAAGGAAACAAAATCGTTAAGTGTAACTATTGGACCGAAGCCAAGCGTATGCAACTTGAATGTCGGCATTTCAGCCGTACCTGATTCTAATATGGCGAAAATGTTTGTTGCAGATTCTTCAGCAGAGCAGGAGAATAAACTTTTGGGGTACCTCAAAGACGGGGCGATGATGAATATGGGATTCAAAACTAATACTCCCTTCTTCAAACAGTTCAATACCAAGAGAATGGATTTAGTTGCAGCTATGGCTGGTGAAAGTGTGACCGCCGAGGATATAACGGAAATGAAAAAGCTGGCGACAGATATGCTTGATTGTCTTGGCAACTCTACGGCGTTATCATTTTCGGTCGATGCGGCAAATAAACCACCCTTTGCATTTAGGTTTGTCGCTGAGATTAAAGATGCAGATAAATTTAATGAGGTCATTGAAGAAGCTGTGAAGATGGTAAATACAGGCAGCCTTGCTGAATTTTATAAAAGTTTAGGTATGGAAATGAGCTTTGAACTAAAACGAGGCATTGACCGTTACGAGGGAGTATCAATAGACTCTGCAAAGTTGGTTATGAAATCTACCGAACCCAATTTGCCACAAGCTCAGATGTTGAATGCCATGTTTGGTGATGGATTCAATTACCGATGGGCGGTAGCTGATGGGCTTTGGGTTTGTGCTGTCTCGGCTGACCCGGATACTGCGATACGCCAGCTTATCGATGAGGTCAAAGCAGGCGGTCCTAAACAGGTTTCGAGTGAAATGAAGGCAGCGTTGGAGCTTCTACCACAGGCAAGCAAAGCTGACTACGCCGGGACATTTAACTTTTTGCGGTACTTCGGAATAATCACTGCCTTTATACCTATCCCGTTGCCAAAAATGGACATTCCCACCAAGAGTAATATTGCATTTGCCAGCAAGGCTGGCGATGGCAAGATGGCCGTTGATATTGCCCTTCCAAAAGAGCATTTGATGGAAATATCGAGCTTTTTCCAAAAGATGCAACAACAGCAACAACAGCAGGCATCAATGATGAGGTCTACCGCGAACTTAGGTGCGATAGTAAAGGCCTGCCTGATATATGCAAATGACTACGATGATAAATTTCCGCCGAATCTGCAGGAGCTGGCTAAGATAACCGACCTGTCACCTGAGACTTTTGAATCGCCACGTAAGCCAAAGGATTTTGAAGGTCCCAGCTACATATACATATCCGGCCAGACTACATCAATGCCCCCAGATAATATTGTTGTTTACGAAAATCCGGAGTTTTGCAGCGACAGTATTAATGTTCTGTTTATAGACACTCATGTTGAGACAATGAAACCGGAAGCATTTTTACAGAAGCTCGAAGAAACTTACAAACGGCTCGGCAGAGAAATGCCCGATATTAAATTCAAGGATAAGACAAAACCAGCAAATTAAATGCCAAAATGCTGTGTAGAAAAGATTCGATGTCATTTCGACCGAAGCGTCCCTAAGGGACGCGAAGTGGAGAAATCTACTAATAGCAGATTTCTCGACTCGCCTTCGGCTCGCTCGAAATGACGTTTTGACTTGTTTTCGACAGAGCAATGTCTAATTATAAATCTGCCAAAGTGACTATTTTCCCTGCGCCGATGTTTATGTAATTGTTATTGAAGTGCTTTTCAAATAAGCTTCTGGCCTTTTCGCCGGTACAATGACACGGCCCTACATATTGCACGTCGAGCTGCTTGAAAGCCGAAATGATTTTCTCGATCCCACCTTTTGTTGCCCATTCGAGATGGAAGCCGCCCATTACTAAAAGAATGTCGTCTCTCATTAAATCTTTTGCTGCGGTCACTATTTTGACTATACCAGGATGCGCACAGCCGGTTATTACGATTAAGCCTGCTTTTGTTCGGATAATTAACGCCTGCTCTTTTATCCAGCTTCCGAGCTGGCCTGTAGAATAGACGTTTTTACAAATCTTTAACGGCTGGTTAACATCAACTACTTGCGCCCCGTATTTTTGCACGTTTTCTTTGAATTTTTTTGGAAATGATTCCGGCATAAAGACAGTGACGTTATGATTCTTTTGCAGAAAGCCGGCCAATCCTCCTGTGTGGTCGCCGTGAATATGGGAGAGAACCACTACATCTACATCGTTAGGCTCAATCGCTAATTTTTTCATATTGCTGAGCAGTAGCGAGCCGTCTCCACCGGTATCGAAAAGAATGGTTTTTTCGGTGCCGGTTATAAGTGCTGAAAATCCCCAAGCAGTTCCCAATCCCTCGATGTATGGGTTATTATCGAAAACTACCTTAATGGTAAGGTCATTAACGCCGGGCGTCGAAATTGCTTCGGTATCCTGGTTCATAGTTTGTTCCTTTACGGGCTCTTGAGAATGTAGACAAACGGTACTTGACCATACGATAGCAATCGTCATTAACAACAAAGCTGTGGCTGATATTCTCTGCATCCGTTTTACCTTGGTAATTTATTGTTCCAATTCGTTTTGAAAACTGTGTTTTCCGTTACATCTTCAGATTATAATAAGAAAGCTGATAGTATTTGTCTAAAGAATTGCATTATTATCAGAACAACACTTTGGTATAATAAAATACGTTGAAACTACCTTACATGGAGCGAGAGTAAGATGATAACAGAAAGTTTTTTACTATGGTTCAGCTAAAGAAACAGCTTGGTTTGCTTGATGTATTTTCTGTGGCGTCCGGCGCGATGATAAGTTCGGGTCTGTTTGTCCTGCCCTACATTGCTTTTGACAAAGCCGGTCCTGCGGTGGTTCTGTCTTACCTTTTTGCATCATTTTTGATACTTCCCAGCGTGTTCAGCAAAGCCGAACTGGCGACGGCTATGCCGCGAGCCGGAGGAACATATTTCTATGTCGAACGCAGTTTAGGCTCGTTTTGTGGAGTTTTTACAGGTTTTGCAAATTGGTTTGGTTTGGCGCTGAAAAGCGCTTTTGCTGTCGTTGGTATGGCGGTTCTTATCGAGGTATTGGTGCACAGCCTTTTTGGAATGAAAATGACCGAAGCGCATCTGAAGCAGATTTCCGTGCTCTGCTGCATAGGATTTACCGTCCTTAATATTGTAAGTGTAAAGCACACAAGCAGATTTCAAGTTTTGCTTGTGAGTGCCTTGCTCTGCATACTTGCCGTTTTTGTATTTTTGGGAGCCGGAGCTGCCCAGGCCGCTAGGTACTCAGGCTTTCTTAATAAGGGTTGGCCGGCTGTGTTTGCTACTGCAGGACTTGTATTTATCAGCTATGGCGGCTTAACTAAGGTTACCAGCGTCGCGGAAGAAATTAAGGATGCCAAACGAAATCTTCCGCTGGGAATGCTGCTGGCCTGGTTCACGGTCAGTGTGTTATACGTAGCTGTAATTGTGATTACGATAGGCGTTGTCGATGGCCGGGAGCTTGTTGGAAGTCTCACGCCTATCTCGCTTGCGGCATCCAAGTTCATGCCGACGGTGGGCTTTCCACTGCTGGGTATCGCTGCGATAGCCGCCTTTGTGACCACGGCAAATGGCGGCATACTCGCCGCATCACGCTACCCTATGGCTATGAGCAGGGACAGATTGCTGCCACCGCTTCTGGCTCAGGTGAACCAGCGATTCAAAACACCTCATATGAGCATACTTCTGACTGGCGGATTTATGATTGTGGCAATTGCCTTTCTCAACATTGAGCAATTAGTAAAAACCGCTTCGACCCTGATGATAATTCTTTTTATTCTTGTCAACGCCAGCGTAATTATTATGCGGGAGAGCAAAATACAGAGCTATCGCCCCAGCTTCAAATCACCATTGTATCCTTATATCCATATCGTGACGATAATTACCTATAGTACTCTGATAGTATATATGGGTAAAATTCCGTTGATGATTACCGCTGTTTTTGTCGCTTTGAGCGCAGCATGGTTTGGACTGTATGTTTCTCGCCGGGTCAGCCGAGCTTCCGCCGTTATGCACGTGGTCGAACGTGTCACCGACAGAGAGTTAAAAACTGTCACGCTCGAAAATGAGCTTCGAGATATTTTGTTCGAGCGTGACGATATAATCGAGGATAGATTCGATCAGCTTATAAGACAATGCCAAATCCTGGATGTCCAAGGCAAAGTGCCGGCGGAAAAGATCTTCCGAGAAGTTTCCGACATCCTTGCTAAAAAGTTGCAAACAGATGAATACGTACTTTTTGAAAAATTTCTTCACCGCGAAGCAGAAGGCAGCACAGTGGTCCAGCCCGGAATCGCCATACCGCATATTATTGTCGATGGCGAAAACAAGTTTGATATTCTACTTATCCGTGCCCGTGACGGTATCGACTTTCCACATGCTAAAGACCCTGTGAAGATAATGTTCATTCTGGCTGGCAGCAAAGACGAGAGGAATTACCATTTAAGAGCCTTAATGGCTATAGCTCAAATTGCCCAGGAAAAGCAATTTGAGCAACGATGGCTCGCCGCCCGCGGTATCGAAGGGATAAGGAATCTGATTCTTTTGTCCAAGCGTACAAGAGATGCAGGTAATTAAAAGTTGCTTAAACACGTATATGGCAAATTACTGCCAAAGCCCAGAGCAAATCCTTGCTGGGCACGACCTTTGGCTCATATCGTTCGTTGATAGGCATTAGGTGCACTTCGTTTTCTGTTGTTCTTATGAGCTTGCAGGTGACGCCTATTTGATTTATGACCCGTGCTATCGCAATCTGTCCCTGGGCAGCAGGTACAGAAGGACTTAATATCACGATGTCACCGTCATTTATTCTCGGAGACATACTGTCGCCGTCTATCTGCAAAGCAAAGCTATCGGGAAACAGCCTATGAATCTCCTCGCACTGTACAAATTCCACTATCTGTTCCTGCTCCAGCCCACTGAGCTTAATAAGACTAACCTGCTTTTCTTTGAGACCCTCAACCAAAGGACGAGCCTGAAAATCGATCGAGACTGTACCATTGGCTGAACCAATAATAGTTTTGCCGACATGCTTTGTTACTAATTCATCCAATTCTGTAATAGCCTGCTTGGGCTCCGGCAGAAGTGTTTGGTCCCAGAAATGAACAATCCCTGCCGCTGTTCTGCCGAGCACCGGAATCCAGCCAGGACGCTCCGGTTTTGCAGGGGCCGTTTCGGAATAAAACCGGCTTTCAATTCCCTTTTTCTCACATAATAACTCGATAAAAGCCCGTACTGCGTCGGCCATCTCCGGATTGCTTATAAAAAGGTCGTTTAACTTCCGCAGAAGCCCTAAATTTTCCCCAAACGCGAAATTTTTTCCGGTGCTTTCGCCTGTCAACAGCCATTGCAAATCCGCCCCTGTAACCTCGCACATCTTAAGCAGAATCTCAATGGGTGGAACTCTGTCATCTTCATAATAACTGTAAGTAGAAGCACTTATGCCCAAAGCACGGGCAAATTTGCTTTTGCCTCTTTCGCCTGCGTATTGCTTGCGTAAAAGTCTAACGCGTTCTATTACCGGTTTTACGTTAATATTTTGCAGTTATTTTACCTAAATGCGAAGCTTTATGTTTACATCTGCCGCAAAGGCGTTAATATCTTACAAAGATTTTCATATATTAGTGTGAATTGTAGATGTCTATATATAGTTTTGTCAATAAAGAAAGGGCAAAAAGTGACAAAAACAAAAAGAAAAAAAGTAAGGAAGAAGATTTCACTAAAGAAAGCTTGTCAGAGCCGTTCAAAAGCAGCCGAATATGTCGGAAATCTCCTGGAGTTGCATAAATTGCAAGGAATCCTGCTGAATCGGCTCGATAAAGAAGTTTAGAATAATCACAGTGTATTAAGACTGGGACGCATTTCTGCGAAAGAAGACGTGCCAAAAATTAGCTTTAAATATACTTAATTACTTTCAAAACAATGCCTTACAAACCAGCTACTGAAAGCCGCGGCGGGTATTATAACTATACCATCATAGTATTAAATGCTTTTCGGCTATCCATTTCACAACCAGCTTGTTCGCCGGGTTTGAAAGGTAAGGGATCGGCAAATTGAACTGCAATGCGACGCGAGAGCTTGTTTACTTCTTCGATTCGACAAATATGACCTGAGCGAATGAAATCTGATATGTCAAAAGCGCCATCCGGCTCGTAGCGGGGAACGCTAAAACGAGCGGTAATATGCTGGCCAGGATACCTACAACCGCCGTCGATATAGCAGGTAAACGCCGCTCCTCTGCTGGATACATCAACCATCTGACCCTGTGTAAGCTCTCCTTCAAAGTTCTCAGCGAACCAGATAGGCCAATGATAACGAAATCTTTGCTCAGTTCTCTGCTCTTTATTTGCGTCCATTTTTATCACCTCAGTCCCCAAATTTTCTCCTCTTGTTACGATTTGTTATGATAGTTTTCAAATCGACAAAATCCGAGACCGACTTTACAAAGTGCTGCACAAAAAATGATTTTATTTAGACTAAAATAACTGATCCGGTTGTATTATAGGTGACAAACGTCCCGCTCCGGCTTCGGCCTTCGCCGAGACGAGTTTGCCCCAAGTTAAAACCGTGCGGAATATTGATGATAGAAGATAAGCTGCTTATCTGGAAATTTAAGCGAGGTAGCAGTGACGCCCTGTGCCGCATCTATGAAAAGTACAAAGACAATCTGCTCAGATTAGCTATGTCGCTATTGAATGATACGGCTGCTGCTGAGGATATAGTACACGACTGCTTTGTAAATTTTGCGC
>Ga0315532_1002481_pt1 | contig 12650 bp, 7 predicted proteins | sample SalMarWE160370MG_FD_203082 | JGI IMG/M metagenome (GOLD analysis project Ga0315532, IMG submission 203082) | Salt marsh sediment microbial communities from the Plum Island Ecosystem LTER, Massachusetts, United States - Salt Marsh Sediment WE1603-70 ... | reverse complement strand
CTTTTGTACAATGCGCGAAATTGCTACGAGCTATATGACATCAGCGGTGGCTACCCATTCTGACATAAGCAGACAAGCACCGGGTACTCAGAACCGACAGACGGTTATCGAAAGCAAAAAATAAACCGGCCACGCTGGGGCAGCTCGGTTCTTGCACGAAGTTCCGCCGAAGCAGCCTATCTGGAACGAGGCCGACATGGGAGGGTTAGTGAGTAACCCTCCCAATCTTTATTATTATATCGGCATCTGAGGTTATAACTTGATACTAAACCGCAAATGTGTGAGGCCAACAGCCAAAGACTTGCCAAGCAGCTAATGTCTGGTTACAATGCTGTGTCTAACATAACAACAGAAACTTATGACGGACAAAAAGGAAAAAAGACATAAGGAGTGCTGAACAATGTATGAACACCTGATCAAGCCACATGGAGGTAGACTGATAAATCTACTGGTTAATGAACAACAAGCAGCCGAGTTGAAATCCGCTTCTCGTGGGTGGCCGTCGTGGAATCTAACGCCGCGGCAGATATGTGATCTGGAACTTCTTACAAACGGTGGTTTCTCACCATTAAATGGTTTTATGACTAAGGACGATTATAACCACGTGTGTAAAAAGATGCAGCTCGCAGATGGCACCATCTGGCCAATGCCGATTGTGCTTGATGTTACCGAAGAGGTAACCAAGAACCTTAAAACCGGAGAATCCCTTGCCCTTCGCGATCTTGAGGGCACTATGTTAGCAGTTCTTCATGTTGAGGATATATGGCAGGCGGATCTACAGGCAGAAGCAGAGCAAGTTTTTGGAAGCACCAATGAGGAGCATCCTGGGGTTAGATATCTCTTGCACAATACCAACCCGTTTTACCTTGGAGGGAGGATCGACGGTGTGGCGTTACCTCACCATTATGATTTTATTGAGCTACGGCATACACCAAAACAGCTTCGTGAGAAGTTTGCCGCGCTCGGCTGGCAAAAGGTGGTAGCGTTCCAGACACGGAATCCTATGCACAGAGCACATCAGGAGCTAACTTTCCGGGCAGCTACGGAGTTAGAGGCCAATTTGCTCATTCACCCAGTGGTGGGAATGACCAAGCCTGGAGACGTAGACCATTATACCAGGGTTAGATGCTATCAAGTGGTTTTAAGTTACTACCCCAAAAATACAGCTATGCTAAGCTTACTTCCACTGGCCATGCGGATGGGCGGTCCGCGTGAAGCGGTATTGCACGCTATTATTCGCAAAAACTTTGGCTGTACACATTTGATAGTTGGCCGAGATCACGCAGGGCCAGGTTCCGACTCATCAGGTAAACCCTTCTACGGACCTTATGAGGCACAGCAGCTTTTACAGAAACACCAGGATGAACTGCAGATACAGATGGTGCCTTTCAAGATGATGGTTTACGTAGAGGATAAAGACGCATATATGCCCGTGGACCAAGTAAGCGAAGGCGTTAAAACCAAATCTATTTCCGGGACAGAACTTCGGTCTCGTCTGGCGGCGGGCAAAGATATCCCAACCTGGTTTTCATTCCCTGAAGTGATAACCGAGCTCAGGCGGACCTATCCGCCGCGAAGCCGCCAGGGTTTTACCGTGTTCTTCACAGGCCTACCCAGTTCCGGCAAATCTACGCTGGCTAATGTCCTAATTACCAAGCTAATGGAGATTGGCGGTCGGCCCACTACATTATTGGACGGCGACTTGGTACGGAGGCATTTGTCTTCAGAATTAGGCTTTTCGAAAGAGCATCGCGATATTAATATTCGCCGCATCGGGTGGGTAGCTTCAGAAATAACCAAAAATGGTGGAATTGCCGTTTGTGCACCGATTGGGCCTTATGACAGTATTCGCAAGGAGGTGCGTGGGATGGTTGAGCCGCTGGGTGGCTTCATCTTGGTACACGTGGCAACCCCCGTGGAGGTATGTGAACAAAGGGATCGCAAGGGTATGTACGCCAAGGCTCGAACGGGGATTATCAAGGAGTTCACCGGCGTCTCCGATCCTTATGAAAAGCCGAATGACGCCGATATAACTATTGATACTACAGATATGTCCCCGCAAGAGTGCATCCAAAGTGTTATCCTGCATCTGGAAAAGGAAGGATACATCAGTCTATCCAATACTACTCTGCGAAGTGCTACATAGCACGAGGTAGTTTTGCTGACTATTGAAAGCTGCAAGTATGGGTTGGGAAGCTTTTTTATGTTTAGGTGTTCTGATTGCAGTATTCGCTGGGTTGATTACTAACCGGGCACCCGATGCTTTACTGCTTGGAGCAATAGTATTAATAACCATCGCTGGTATCATAAGTCCAGAGGAGGCCCTTGCAGGATTTTCTAATGCAGGCATGTTGACTGTTGGAGCTCTATATGTGGTGGCAGCGGCTTTGCGAGAGACCGGTGCGCTCGACGCAGCCGGGTCCTGGATTTTAGGCCGAGCAAAATCAGAACGAGGCGTGCTAATGCGAATGGCAGCAACGCTTCCAGCAATGTCGGCTTTCCTAAATAATACTCCCATTGTTGCGATGTTCATACCTGTCATATCTAATTGGTGCAAGAGACATCAGATTGCCCCCTCACGGTTACTTTTGCCACTTTCATACCTTTGCATTTTGGGAGGCACATGCACCTTAATCGGCACGAGTACAAATTTGGTCGTTAACGGCCTTATGCAGGAGACATCAATGTCAAATCCGGAGTTAAGGGCAACGCTGCATCCGATGAGGTTCTTTGAATTAGGCTATGTCGGCCTGCCTTACGCGGTCATAGGGACCATGTATTTGCTCTTGATAGGCCAGCGTCTTCTGCCCAGCCGTAAGGGTCTTATTGAGATGCTAACGAATTCTCCTCGTCAGTACCTGGTTAACTTGCACGTGCAACCAGACTGCAAACTTATCGGCCAGACCATCCAGCAGGCGGGACTTCGCCAATTGCCAGGTCTGTTCCTTATCGAAGTTGAACAAGACAATCAGGTCATCTCACCAGTACCTCCGGATCATGTCCTAAAAGCCAATGGTATTCTCACATTCACAGGCATCGTGAGTTCTGTAGTTGACCTTGAAAAAATACCTGGTTTGGTTCCAATTGCGGATAAAGGATATGAAGCACGAGCAGCCAAGCAACGAGGAAGACTGCTTTGCGAAGCGGTGGTTTCACCAAGATGCCCAAGTATTGGCAAAACCATTCGAGATGCAGACTTTCGCGCCTTATACAACGCTGCTGTTGTTGCTGTACATCGAGGCAGAGAACGACTCATTGGTAAGGTTGGAGACACTGTCTTGCGTGCCGGTGACACTCTTTTGCTGCAGGCAGGCGCACATTTTGTTCGGGCGCAGCGAAACAGCTCTCATTTTCTTTTGGTAAGCAGCGTTGAAGACGCCCGACCCTTACGACATGACAAGGCTGTGTGGTCTTTAATTCTGTTGATTGGACTAATCGCGTTGATGGTTAGCGGGCTAATCCCAATAGTTCTGGCTGCTTTCTTGGTGGCAGGTTTGATGGTTTTGACGCGTTGCATCTCAATTGCCCACGCCAGGCAAAGCATCGACTGGCAAACCTTGCTGACCATTGCGGCAGCCTTCGGGCTTGGTAAGGCACTTGTTAAATCGGGATTGGTCGGTTCAGTGGCGGAGTCTGTCGTGGGCATAGCCGGGCATTTGGGGCCGTACGGAGTGCTGGCTTGTGTCTACCTTATGACCAGCCTATTCACCGAAGTTGTCACAAATAATGCCGCTGCAGCCCTTATTTTTCCTTTTGCGGTGGCGATTGCAGGGCAAGTCGGGGCAAGTCCGCGCCCGTTTGTCATGGCGGTAACGTTCGCGGCCTCGGCAAGTTTGATGACACCTTTGGGTTATCAAACAAACCTCATGGTCTACGGGCCGGGTGGCTATCGTTTCACGGACTTTCTGCGAGTGGGGCTGCCTTTGAATCTGCTGCTTTTGGTCTGTGCAACGCTGCTTGTCCCATTTGTGTGGCCTTTTTAGTCCAAAGGCTGGTTATGAGGAAAATGATGGTAGAAAAAGATTTAGCAAAAATTAAATATGCACTTAGCGAGGCCAAACGGACGGCCAGCAAATTCACAAGTGGTCAAATCGAAGCCGAACTAAAAGCAGGCGGCGACCCTGTGACCGCCGCTGACGTAGAACTGGACAAGGTACTCAGAGAATGTCTCTGTGATGATGGTGATGGTTGGCTTTCAGAAGAAACCGTGGACGATTTAACCCGGCTGGATAAATCACGAGTTTGGGTTGTGGATCCATTGGATGGAACGCGAGAATTCATACAGGGTATCAATGAGTGGTGCATTTCAATCGGCTTGGTAGAAAATGGCCGCGTTGTTGCAGCCGGGATTTACAATCCTCCCAGGGACCAACTTTTCCTGGGTTCAAGACCAACTGGTGTGACACTAAATGGAGATAGAGCGAGAATTAGCAAGTGTTCAACTTTAGCGGGAGCAAGGATTTTAGCCAGTCGAAGTGAAGTCAAACGTGGCGAGTGGGACCGCTTCAAAGACGCTCCTTTTAACATTGTACCATGTGGATCAGTTGCCTATAAGCTCGCTCAGGTTTCTGCTGGACTTGCAGATGCCACCTTTACCCTTGTTCCCAAGAACGAATGGGATGTGGCAGCTGGAATACTTTTGGTAGAAGCTGCTGGCGGTAAGGTCATCGACAAACAAGGCCAGCCGTTGAGCTTCAATCGTGAGGACACTCTCTTTGGTGGCGTAATCGCTGCCGGGCAGCCATTGTTTGGCCATATTCGCCGATTCCTTCAGTCAATCGAGTAAGAGGGCGAGTGACATGTATCGCGTATGCTTTATTGACGACGATAGCCAGTTTGAAATACCGCTTTTTCGCGATGTGTTCGCAGATGTCTTTGATATAGTCTCAGCGACAAGTTATGCTGAAATAAAATCACAGATGTCCAACAGGGGAAATTGGCAGCCTAACCTTTTTGTCCTTGACCTGTACTTTCCCAGCGGCTTGCCGGACCAAGATGCTATAGAAGCATTAAAAACGGAGCCATTGACCGTAGAGAATGATAATGGCGAGATCAGACCCGCTTACAGAAATTATCTGAAAGCTGGTGACCATCTGCAGAGAGTACTTGATGCGCACAAGCAAGGTCCTACCGGTGGATTGGAACTCGCCAAGAAGGTTGAAGTTGATTATCCAGATGTTCCTATAGTTTTCTATTCGCGTAAGGCTACCATTGAAGATGTTATTCGATGTTTGGCTGCTAAGAATGTATGGGCGGTTGAAAGAAAACCAACAGGTAGGAATGAAGCGGAGACTATCGAGTTGACCAAATCAGCCAAAGACCGACTTGTCAGGCGATTCGAGAGAGCGATTTTAAAACCTGATGCAGATACTGTCAAAAGGAAAAAAGCTGCGGCAAAAATAATGATAGAGGTACTTACAGAGTTTGATAAGTAAGCAAAGTGATTGCTGACCTTTGTAACCCATTGTATTTATCACATGTTCCGGCATAGGGAAACGTCTACGACTGAAGCCATTTAACCTTACGAAAAACACCGAGCGGCCGATTACCGTAGAAATCGGTTCTAATCAAATCGTGGTACAAATCCGGTCAAGATTGTCGAAGGGTATAAGCAGGCCGTAAATGGTGACTGGCAAAAACCACAAATGCCACTACTCTGGGATGGATGGGCATCAGAGCACATTGTAGAAATACTCATAGATAAACTATCTAACTGATATAGCCAAAGAAGGGTAAAAATAAACCGGCCCCGCAGGGGGCGGCTCGGTGCTTGCACGAAGTTCCGCCGAAGCAGCCTGACCATAACGAGGCCGGCATGAGAGGGTCGCTAAAAACGGCCCTCTTTTTTATTATATCGGTATCTCCGCCTAACACTAAAATAATTTTAGACAGGTCAACAAAACACAAGTGAAAAGCCTGAACATCCAGGACTTTCTAGAGCAATTGAGCGGGCAGATGTGAAAGATTGCCGGAGAATTCTTACCGGTCTTACAGAGGTAAATAAGCTATGACACCTCTAGAACATTCATATTTTTGGAAAATTTCGCTTTTGACGATTTGCCTTCTTTTCACAGCTTATTCGCATAGGAAAAAATCGCTGTTTTTCTTCATTTCCTTCACATTAGTGGCCAAATGTGAAATCAAGGCCCATAAAAACAAGGAAAATTTAATGGAAAAGTGAGGATTAACCTTTACGCATCATCTCCACAGGTAACAAATTCAGTTGGATTTTAGTCGGCGTGATAGTTTCTGTTAAGTGTTCCGTACCAATTTTATCGTTGCCTCACAAAATTACCGCACGCTCGATTACATTTCGCAATTCCCTGATATTCCCTGGCCAGTTATAGTATTTTAAGGCTGTCATCGCATCGTCGGTAAACCCGACAATACTTTTATGGTTCTGGCTATGAAAGAAAGTCAGCATACTTTCTGCCAGTGTTTCTACATCATCAGGATGCTCGCTTAGCAGCAGTATGAAAATCTCGAAGACATCTAAACGGTAGTACAAGTCTTTGCGAAAGCGGCCAGTCTTTCAGGCTTTGTAAATCCCTGATTCCTGTTTAAATCACAGTGCTTAACCTTTGCTCTCGAGCAATTTTATTAGATTTTCTTTTGTCAGCATCTCTAAATCCCGTTGTTTTTCCAAGAAGGGACGAACATCAGCTATAACTTTGCCCCAGTCATATCGTGAAATACGCACGACAGTTTCTTTTTGCCAATTGTCTGTTGTAACTGCCGCTCCTTTCCGGCCCGTCTGTTTTAAGGCATTATTCAAAAGAACGATATTCGGCCCAGGCCAGGTTCTGTCTGATAAATACCACATTAAATCATAAACATCTCTGCCTTTGACATATTTGCGGCTCAATAAAGCATGGAGCTTACCAGCGAATAAAGAACTTTTATCATAATGCTGAAAATTCAACAAACAATGTCTGCGTACAATGCTTGTCTCAAACTTAGCACCATCTGGGGGGTTGGTGTCGATCTCGACTTTTATTGAGATAGTTTCTGATTGATGTGGAGAAAGACCAATTTCATAAAGCAGCCCATCAAATTTTACAAATGCTGATTTGACCGTCTTTGTTGTCTTTACCTTAACTGTCAGGGAATAATCCTCTGCAAAAAAGGCGTTTTTAGCTCTTTTCATAAGATCAGCAAAATCATCTTCAATTCCTGCAACAGATAGAGAAAAATCCAGGTCTTCTGAAAAACGAGGCATCGAATACAGAAAACGCAGGGCCGTACCTCCCACGAATGTCCAATTTTCAAAAGCACCGTTATTCTGAAGGCTCTCGAGTAATCTTGCTTGCAGATATTCACGAACAATACATCTTGCAAGATTATTATCCTGAATTTTCTCAACAAGCTGTTTTAGATAATCTTTCACAGTTCAACACCTTTACCTTCTCTAATGATATGTTCGATGTTTGATGCAGCTCTTTCAAGCTTGGGACTGTCTGAGTTATCAGCATATTGCCAGAGAACATCTCTATCGAGCTTCTCTATATTTTGAAGCCTTAGTTCATCAAGAAATTCTCTCTTGTCTCCACCTGGGGTTAAATATACCAAATCAAGCAGAGCTTTTTCCGCAGCGGCCACAAAAGCTTCTTGTTTTTCAGATAGTTCAACCTTTTGATAACCACAGAAGAAACCTTTGCTGATATGTTTGTATTCAAATCGTCCGAGCGGCGTTTCAATTATTTGAGGTCTGGTAGTAGTAACATTCGTCGTTACAGGGACAAATTCCGGAATAAGACCATGCCAGGACAAAGCTGATTGAAGACTGACATAGGAAGGTGATTTCAGTGAGTTGGCAATGCTGAAAGGTTCTGGCTTAATCTTTCTATAGGGTTCCGCAAGTGTGTAAACTCCCTTATGAATTTTGATAAGCCTGCCATCCCTAACCCAGCGGGCTAGCTGCAATCTAACTTGGGACAGATTCTGTCCTGCAGCTAAAAATCTGGTTGAAAAGCATGATACATTGCCAACTTTTTTTAATAAATCGCCGAATTTCATTGCAGTAATATATCATATTTGACAAATTTCTACAACAATTTTAATAAAAATAACCTTAATCGCTGACGGAACCCTAAAAACCTAATTTATAACTGGTGTGGTTTAGCCATTTACTATGCGGCGAAAAGCCCATAAGAAACGGTTTCAATTAATTCTTTAACTCGCGGCAAAAACCTTAAGCTGGGTGAAATTCGATGCTGCCACAAAACTCTACGCAAGGCAGACAACATGTCTGTAGGTCGTCAGCAGGAAAGAAAACCGTGCTTCGACTGAAATCCAGATGCTTGACCTGAATTCTTACGAACTCACCGACCCTACAACCAAGTTCATAGATTATTTCAAACATCAGCTTATGTTTATAATTATCGATACTATCAAAAAGCTCGGTGATCTCCTTTATGGTAAAGTACCTAATTATCTCTCCGAAACGTTCGTATTTCTTCGAATGTAGTGGTTTCTCGTTCAGACTCTCAGTCGCAGGAGCAAGATCAGCGTGCTGTTCTGATTGCATGCAAATGTGAAATCAGAAGGGTTTATAAATATACCGAATTAAGGTAGTGTCCTAATTTGAAGGCCTATTCAAAAAAGTGTAAGGAGACAAGAAAATGGCAAAGAAAGACCTTAACACGCAAAAGATTCCAATATTATAATGGCACATGCTGTACCGAAGGCAATAACATTGAACAATGTAATCTAAGACAAAGGACAGGCGGAAAACGAGAATGTAAACACTGCAAAAGACTGCATTAAACACTTATTCAGCTTTTTTATAAGCGGTGATAGAAAAACTTATTAAACCTTGCCGGTCTGCATATCGCGGGAGTTAGTCGCTCCTTCACGATGTTGCATTTCAAACGCCGGCAAGGCTTTATGAGGTGATATGATTAGATATGATTATTATTTTTGTTCTTGCAAAAGCTGTTTGGTAGAGGTAATTCAAAGAAATTTATCAAAGAAAGTAGTCAAAGGATGAAGTCGGGTCATAGATCATACAAAGAAAATGAAGTTGATTGAAGCAGATATCATGTCCAGTAAACACGAGGCAAGACAGAGTGGGGTTGCACGAGTTAACAGGTATGTTGTAAGCACATGCCAAGAAGCGAAGATAAATCCCCTATTATTATCCGCTGGAGAGGCCGCAAAACTAATCGGAATTTGCCGTAGTCACTTCTACGCACTACATTCCAGTGGACGATTGGGCCCATTACCTGTTAGACTTGGCAGGCGTATCTTGTGGAATCGCAAGGAACTGGAAACCTGGGTTGAGGCTGGTTGTCCGTCTAGGGAAAGCTGGTTAAGTAAGTGTTCTATTAAGGGTTGATATTTATTACTGATTGTGTTTAATATTAAAACGGAAAGAGAGGTGCAGCGTAAGAGTTTTTAGATCAACATATAAAGTCAGAAGTGGTAAGACGAAACAGACCAAGAAATGGTATATTGAATTAAAGGACCATAATTACATTGTACGGCGTTTCGTCGCTTTTACAGATAAGTCACAGTCTGAATTACTTGGTCGTCAAATCGAACGATTGGTAAACTACAAGGTTGCAGGCGAGCAGCCAGACCCGCAATTATCCCGCTGGCTAACAGAGATACCAGAAAAAATGAGAAATAAATTTGTTGAAATCGGTTTGTTAGATTCGTGCAAAGCAGCCGCAGGAAGATTACTTACCGAGCACGTGGAAGATTTCAGAGTATCTCTTGACGCCAAAGGCAACACTTCGGAGCATGTCAAGAAAACAGTTTCACGCCTTCGCCATGTAATTGAAGGTTGTAAATTCAAAAGTTGGACCGATATATCTGCAAGCAAAGTACAGCGATTCCTTGCGGGTTTGCGGAACAACGAAAATGGTATCAGCGCCCAAACATTTAATTATTATCTAAAAGCTACAAAACAGTTTTGCCGATGGATGGTCGATAACAGGCGTGCCAGTGAAAATCCACTTTCGCACTTGAAAGCAATTAATGCTGAGGCTGACAAACGGCATCCAAGGCGATCGCTTGAACTCGATGAAGTCCGGCTATTACTGGAAACCACCTACAATGGGCCGAAGCGGATGAAGATAACAGGCCCGGAACGAGCAATGCTTTACAGACTTGCGATTGAGACTGGGTTAAGACTGAATGAACTTCGAAGTCTAACTGTTGACTCGTTTGATTTTGAAGCATGTACGGTTACCGTAAATGCAGCTTACAGCAAGCGGAGAAGACAAGACACTTTACCGTTAAAACCTGATACGGCAAACATGCTGAAAGAGTTCCTTAGAGGAAAGTTGCCTCATGCATCTGCTCTTAAGGTGCCGAGACGGAGATATGAAGCTGCATTATTAAGAGCCGACCTTGAAGCTGCCGGTATACCTTATGTCGATGGGTCAGGACGATACGCAGATTTTCACAGTTTAAGACATACAACAGGCAGCCTACTGGCGTTAAGCGGGGTACATCCTAAAGTCGCCCAATCAATTATGAGGCATAGCGATATTAACTTGACGATGTCACATTATACCCATATCTTGCGAGGCCAAGAATCAAAGGCAGTTGCTGCCCTTCCGGACTTATCTTTACCGAGTAAAGAGAGGCAACAAGCTGCTGCTACAGGTACAGACGGCGGGATAAACTCGGCGGAATACTTGGCGCCAAAAGGCGGAAAACCATACAATTCAGTGGATTTTGACGGACAGAAAGCGAGTAAGTTGAATACTCAGCAGATAAGTGTAAAACATGCCCTATAGTGCGATAAAACGCATTCTAAGGCCATAAAGGTCACTGCCGAAGGTGGGGTTTGAACCCACACTCGGGGTGAACCGGACGGGAATTATTTGAACCTTCGTTCCCATGCCCTGATTATACTACCGCGGACGGAATGGTTTAATTCAAAACTGTCAAAATGAGATAATTAACTGCTGATGCTGAAAAAATAGCTGTGAAGCTAAACGACAAGATAATCGTAAGCCCTGGCCAATTCTTCAATCCTATCTTTTATCTGCTCCAGTTCCTGCTGATTGTAATAACAATCGTAGGTTTCGGGTTAATCCGAGCCAGCGATTTGCAACAGAATTTGCAACAGGCATGCGCTTTTAGGCTACTGTCACGCTACGGTTGCGCTTCGGCCAGCATCATAAGTCTTTATTTGACAAACATAAACGATTTACTTACAAACACTTACAAAACCACCTATCGAACCCATAACCCGGAGGTCGCAGGTTCGAATCCTGCCCCCGCTATGCTGGCCAAGAGATAACTTCTTTTCTATCAAGGGGTTATCTCTTTTTTTGTGTCCCAAAATAGCCCGTTATAAACCTGCGACCACCCGTTACGAACCTGCGACTTTTTGAACGGTTGAGGGCGAATATTAATCAGGTCGTAGGTATGAAATGAACCTCCGCTATTAACAGGCTGTGTCGCAATTACGATTGCGGAACTCCACCCTTAGTCGTCCTGATGCTTCCTCGGTACGCTGTGTAAACTCACGTCCATCGGGAATACGGTATTTGTATGTTGCACCGCGAAACCAGTGAGTCCGAAAAGCCCGATACCATGGGGTCATACGGATGTGGCCTTTGGATCCCCGCCTTTTCTGCACCCTGGCTTGCGCTTCCTGCGCAACCCAAGATAATCACGGAATGTCCACGTAAATCTTAGAGAGAAAAGAGAAAAAAACCCAAGAAATCCCGTGTTTACCGCAATTGTTATTCGAGCTTGAGACATTATACTCAAGTTTACTGGTTTTTACTTTTACTCTCAAAATGTTTTTTGGCTTATGTGTACAACTTTAATAATAACACAATAAGTTACAAAGGTTAATCAGAACTCGTTTCGGTGATTTTGAAGAAGTCCTCGGCGAGCCTGCACGGCCTGACGGCTCTTATTCCCATTTTGCGTTGCAAAATGGGGGCCCAGAGCTGGTGGTTAATCCACTTGAGGCCGTGCAGCGCCTGATTCGACAATGCATAATTTTCGGATGAGCATGACACCGCTTCAAAACACCTGTTGCCGGGCTGGTGGTGCAGAGCTCGCTGCTTTGGTTTGACGGAACTGGGCCAGTTTGGTTTGAATGACAGAGATGGAGCTGTTAGTGTTGACGGATCATAAAATTGACTTATCAAGCCCTGGAGATAATGCTCTGTTGTTAATATACTGCAAATAAAGGAGTTGTGTAAAAGCCAACTAAGTTGAATATATTGAGTTGGACCAGAAGAAATTGCAATTTTACTCCAAGAGTCAATATAGTGAGGGGAGATAGTTGCCAATTAAGCGAACGAGAAGATGCATACCTGATAATGAGAAGACCAAAGAGGAATTACTTCAGGAACTGAAGGCATTGCGTGCTCGTGTTGCACAGCCTGAACAACCCGAGTGCAAACGAGCAGTTGATGTACCGCGGGAGAGTGAGGAAAAATACCGCTCGTTAATTATAAACATCCCTGAAGTCATATGGACCACCGATATTAAAGGTAATACCATCTTCATCAGCCCAACCGTAGAAAAAGTCTTTGGATATAATCCAGGAGAGATTTATAAGGCAGGCGATAGCCTATGGTTTGGGAGAATCCATCCTGACGATGTTCAAAAGGTAAAGGATGCGTTCGAAACATTATTTGAAAAGGGAAAACGGTTTGATATTGAATATAGGA
>Ga0315532_1002473_pt1 | contig 12681 bp, 14 predicted proteins | sample SalMarWE160370MG_FD_203082 | JGI IMG/M metagenome (GOLD analysis project Ga0315532, IMG submission 203082) | Salt marsh sediment microbial communities from the Plum Island Ecosystem LTER, Massachusetts, United States - Salt Marsh Sediment WE1603-70 ... | reverse complement strand
GCTATCGACTCTACGCCGTTCTCCCTGAAGAATTCAACTACTCTCTTTGCTTCTGCCGTGTACAGCGGCTCTATGACTTCTCCGCGTTGGTCCATCCTCTCGGTTAATCCCTTCCTTAGGTTCCCCGGCACGAGGGGGGAGAGGCGGCCCACCGTCCAGTCGTATATCCTTGGCCTGGTCTGCCTCCCGATGAGCAGCACGTCCTCGAAGCCCCTCGTGGTTATCAGCCCGGTCTTGGCGCCTTTGCGCTCTATAACCGTGTTGATGCCGATGGTGCTGCCGTGGATAACCGAGTAAATGTCGCCGGCGTGGTATCCGTCGGCATCAAGCATGCGACGTATTCCCTCCATGACGCCCTCTGAGTGATCCTCCGGCGTCGTCAGTATCTTCATGAAACGCATCTTCTCGTTAGCCGGGTCGAAGAGCATCAGGTCGGTGAAGGTGCCGCCGATGTCGACCCCCATGAGCAGACCAGGGCCGGTCATGGTACTCGATCATCAGATATTTTATTATAGATTTCCGGAAACACGTGTCTAGGAGGCTTAGAGATGGTGAAAAGAGCGGCTGTTCTGGGCTGTGGCAGCGGAGGCATGACCATGGCCGTCGATCTCGGGCTCAAGGGCTTCAAGGTGAACCTCTTCGACTTCCCCGAGTATAGCACTAACCTGAAGATCATCGAGGAGAAGGGGTCCATCGAGGCGTACGGTAACCTCGAGGGAAGGGTGGAGCCGGACGTGTTGACGACCGACATGGCGGAGGCCGTGGAGGGCGCCGACGCTATATTCTTGACCATCAGGGCATACGGGGCCGAGAGGTTCGTTCTCGAGGCTGCTAGACACATGGAGCCGGGTCAGGTGATAATGAACTGGTCTTCCTACCTGGCGGCCCTCAGGACATACGTGGGGTTCAAGAAACTCGCGCCAGAGGACACCGTCCTGGGGGAGGGCGCCATCCTTCCATACTTCATTAAGCCAACTGCGCCCGGGGTGCTGAACGTTTTCGGGGTCAAGGCCCACCTCTGGGCCGCGGCGATGCCGGGAAACAAGACGCCCCTGCTAATGAAGAAGGTCAAGGAGTTCTTCCCCAACTGCGAGGCGGCGGAGAATGTGCTCTACACGAGCCTGACGAACCCGAACCTACAGGTACACGTGCCGCCGGCGCTCCTCAACACCGGGCTATGGGAGAAGACCGGCGGCGACCTCGAGTTCTACGGCACGCTGATGACTTCTAAGGTGGCCCACGTGATGGATCTCATCGACAAGGAGAGGATCGCCGTCGGCGAGGCGCTGGGGCTGGAGCTGCTGCCCAAACCGGAGGTGCTCAAGCTGGAGTACGGCCAGTACGGCGTCAAGGGCGAGACCATGTACGAGGTCTACAGCACCTTCGCGAGCCACCGCAGCTGGAGGCCAGGCCTAAGCCTGGACGACTTCGCGGCTAAAACCGCTTTCGGGGAGGACCTCCTCTACGGGTACGTCTTCATCTCTAGCCTCGGGGACCAGTTTGGCGTCCCGACGCCAGCCATCGACACCATGGTCGACCTCGCGGAGATCGTGCTCCAGAGGGAGTTCTGGGGCGAGGGGGCCACCGCCGAGACCCTCGGCCTCGGCGGCATGACCGCTGAACAGATAATGGAATACGTCATGACCGGTTAGCGTCTCCATGGCTCGGCGTCGTCCCCATCCTCAGCACCAAGGACGGCAGACGAGGCTACGAGACAGTGGAGAAGGCCAACATAGCTGACCAGTGGGCCTGAAGTAGCCCCCTTCACTCGCCCCATTTTTATCGTGTGATCCCTGATCTATATCCATGGAAAAGATAGAGATGCCTGAAGCCAGGCTTCTTCAGCCGGGGCCACCGCCGCCGGTCGTGATGGCCACCTGCGTGGACAACCAGGGCAACCCCAACATAATCACCCTCGGCATGTACATGTCCATCTCGCTTAGGCCGCCGCAGGTATGCATCGGCGTGGCGCCTCAACGCTACAGCCACGACCTCATCGCGGAGACGGGGGAGTTCGTCGTCAACGTGCCGCCCATCAGCCTCGAGGAGGAGATGCACTACTGCGGAACCAAATCGGGCAGAAGGGTTGACAAGTTCAAGGAGACGGGGCTCACAGCCATCCCCGCCCTCAAGGTCAAGCCTCCCCGCATCAAGGAGTGCTTCAGCCACATAGAGTGCAGGGTGGCCCAGAGCGTGGTCTGCGGAGACCACACGCTCTTCGTGGGCGAGGTGGTTGCCACCACCGCCGACCGTGGCGTCATGAGGGGCGACGTCATAGACGTGTTGAAGGCCAGGCCGATAGCGCAGAAGAACCACGTCTACTACACGGTCACCGACGAGAAGGACTAGGCGTCCCTGAGCCGCCCCGGGATATCCAGGGCTCGAACAAGGGGCCGCCCAGGTAGGGCCTCTCTCTGCCGTACCTCTCCAGAGGCTTGGTGAGGTGCCGGTGGGCGTCCCTGTCGGGGATGTAAGTCCCGGGCTTCAGCCGTCTTGGCTGGACGACTCTTATCTTCTGTAACTTGTTGTCCCTGTATCCGCATTTCTTACATCGGAGGCCCTGATCTGCGCCCATGGACTCGGTGCCGCCTCCGCACTCCGGGCACCTCGGGTTCCTGAAAGATGCTTTCTCGGCTAGTCCCAGTACCTCTAGCTTCTCCGCGTTCAACGTGAGCCCGGGGTTCATGGGGCGTACGCCGCCGTAGACCTTGACTTCGTCGCCGGGTATGAGCAGCCGGACGACGTTCCTGAAGCTCCCGGTGGGCTCGTAGGCGGCGCAGTCTGCCTCACCCGAGCCGTCTCTCACCTTGAAGATGACGTGGCTACCGGGGATGGTCTCGGGGACTGAATACACTCTCCCCTCAATGATCGCTGGGTTGTACGGCGTGAGGCTGCCTATCGGCGCCGTGGACGCGAAGTGGGCGTCCGTCCCCTGGTTGCTCCTGTAGATCATCCACCGCTCCACGGGCTCCAGCTCCTCGACGATGCCGTAGGCTTCGTATACGGTCTCGGGGGATTCGCCTCTGACGCCGTAGAGGACCGGGTCGGGCCCGTGCGGCGTGATGAGCGGCCTCCCCTCTGCATCCACGTTGTTGAAGGTGTCTCCTCCGGTGGCCTCGTCTATCCTCGTCACGGAGTCCGGGTCTACCCTCCGGGGGGAGCCCCAGTTTTCAGGTGTCCGGTAGGTGATGAGCTCGTATGTGTGGTCGCCGTGGAGGGTGCCCCCCACAGCCGCGAGGGCGCCGATGATGCCTCTGCCGTTCTTCCATGCATAGGCGTGCATCCCGTGATCCCTGATGAGCTCCATGGCTTCTTCCCTCTCTACTATCTGCCTAACGACTTTCCTTGAGAAGCCCTCGACCTCCTCCGGGACCTCGCCGAAGTGGAAGACGGCTCCAGGGTTCGTGTTGTCGCAACCGAACTGCCCGTACCTCTCCACGAGATCGAGGGTGAGTCTGACCGCGTCGTCTTCACGCCCTTCATCGACCTCGACTCTGAGGCAGACCGCGGCGTTCCCCCTGGTCTTCCACGGCGTGTTGGGGTTCAGCCTCAGCAGTATGGGGTAGTCGAGGAACCTGGCGCCCAGCCCTAGCAGCCGCTCCGCTAGCACCGCCGCCACGTACGTGGTGCACCCGCCCTCGGGGCTGTCCGTGTCGTCCAGGCCGATGTGGAGCCTCAACTGGGTTCGAACACTGCTATGGGCTGGCTTGTAAAAAGGTTGCTAAAAATAGGATGGGTGTTTAGACTACGATCATGGTCAGAGTGCTTCGCACCTTGTCGAGGCGGCGGATCTTCCAGCTTATGATGTCCTTGAGTTCCTGCATCGTATCCGTCTCGATGCGGGCGATGATGTCGTATACGCCGTACACCATGTGGGCCTCCTTGACCTCTCCGATCTCCTTCAAGCCCTTCAGTACCTCGCTCTCTGCCCCGATCTCAGCATTAATCAGGACGAACGCCGTTGCCAAAACCTGCACCGTGATAACTTGAGTTTTAGGGGATTTAAAAGTTATCAGAGACAACGACTCTAAAGGCATGGGAGTTACATAGATTTGCCGATGCTAAGGATCAATGACGAGAAACAGGAGGCCGAGTTCATCCTCTTCGACGTGGACGGTACCCTAGTTGACGACAGGGAGCGGAGCAGGAGGCTCGCCGAGAGCAGGATGGAGGCCGTTACCAAGCGGGCGGGGAGGGAGGCGGCTGAGACCTGGGCGCGGCTATCTGGGGTCGACCCGGACAGCTTCGCTGTAGACATGAACGGCCCCCTGAGCAAAGCGCCGAGGAGGGAGGACCTCACAGTGGCGGCGGTAGCCCTCTACCAGCACGGCTACCCGTGGCACAGGGCCCGGGAGCTGTCCAAGGCCATCTACGACGAGGCCGACGAGATACAGAGACGGAGCTACATCCCCCGGTTCTTCCCCGGAGCCAGAGAGACGCTTGAAGGGCTGAGGTCCATCGGCTTCAGGCTCGGGGTAGCCACCAACGGCGAGGCGGGCCTTTCCCGGCTGGTCTTAGAGGCGCTGGGAGCCCTCGATCTGTTCGACGTGGTGGTGGGGGCAGACATGGTGAAGGAGGGGAAACCCGAGCCGGACATGGTACTCAAGGCATGCGAGCTAGTCGGGGTTCCGCCGGAGAAGACCGTGTACGTCGGAGACCAGCCGACTGACGCTCAGGCGGCGAGCCGCGCGAGAGTGGCGTTCGTCGTGGGCGTGGGCGGCGCCGAGCTGCTGGACGCCGGGGCTGACGTCGTCGTGGGCTCTGTGTCCGAGATAAAATTTGCATAACCGAAATAGGTTGAACGGTTAAAAAATCATGGGAAGCTCTTAACGGTTTAAAATAGGGGAGGAATCACGTTTCCCATTTTTCGCTGGTGTAGTAGGTGTCGGGGGTCTTGATCCTGAAGGGCTCCTTCCCCTCCACCACCCGCATCACGTTGTCGATGGCTACCTCGAGCATGTACCTGAGGGCTCCGGGGGTCGAGCCTATGTGGGGGGTCATCACGACGTTGTCGAGGCTCCTGAGGGGGTTGTCCTTCTCTATGGGCTCGGTCTCGAAGACGTCGAGGCCGGCGCCGCTGATCTTTTCACCCTTCAACGCCTTGATTAGCGCTTTCTCGTCCACCACGGGCCCCCTCGACGTGTTGATGAGTATGGCCGTGGGCTTCATGAGGCTGAGCTCTTTTTCGCCTATGAGGTGGTGCGTCTCCTCGTTGAGGGGCGTGTGCGTCGTAACCACGTCGGACTCTTTAAGCAGGGTCTCCATGTCCACCAGCTTGCCGCCGAACTGCTCGGCTCGGTCGGGTATGATGTAGGGGTCGCAGGCTAGCACCCTCATGTTGAACGCTTTTCTACCGATCTGGGCCACCCTACTCCCGATGGCTCCGAGGCCGATGATGCCAAGGGTGCTTCCCCGGATCTGTACCTGCCGTTCGACGTGGTACCTGGCCCAGCCGCCGTCCCTGAGGAGACGGTCGTGGGCGGATATTCTCCTCGCCACGTCCAGCACGAGCCCAAAGACCAGCTCGGCCACGCTGTTGGCGTTCGCCTCCGCCACGTTGCATATGATGACCCCGTTGGCGGCGGCCGCGTCCACGTCTATGCGGTCGTACCCGACGCTCGTCGTCTGGATCATCTTAAGCTGCTTCGCCTTGTTGATTAATTTCGCGGACACGGGCGCCCCCGTGATGATTATGTCCACGTCCTCGGCCTTTGCAGCCAAGGCATCCTGATCCGTTTCCCTCGTCAGATGGACCTCGGCCTTCTCCGCCAGAGCCTGGTAGTTCTTGGATTCCTCGACGTTCTGGGCCCATCTTCCGGCCATGAATAGGATTTTCATGGTTATCCTATAGCCTGAGACTAAATATATTATCTTAGATGACAGAGACTTAGGCTAGATACGTGGTGGTGAATGGTGTTGCTTGGTGAGTACCTAACCGTCTCCGAGATGGTGGCCGTTGAGATGAACTCGGAGCACCTCGGCGTCTCGACGCAGATGCTCATGGAGGCGGCCGGTAAATCAGTGGCCGACGAGACGGCGAGGCGCCTTAAACGGGGCTCCAAGGTGGTCGTCGTGTCGGGGCTCAGCGGCAACGGCGGCGACGGCTTCGTGGCCGCCCGCCACCTCGCGGGCATGGGCTACGAGGTTGAGGTGCTGGTCCTCGGAGACCCCGCGGGCATCAAGCTGGAGAACACCCGCGTCAACTACGAGGCCGTCAGGAAAATGAGCTCCAGCGTCGAAGTCACCGTGGTCAGGGACTCTTCCCAGATACCTGAGATCGAGGCCGACGCGGTGATAGACGGGCTCATAGGTACGAGCATGCACGGTGCTCTGCGGCCCCCGTACAAGCAGATGGTGTATGCGATGAACGCCGCCGAGGCGTACAGGATAGCGGTGGACGTTCCCACGGGGCTCGTCGCGGATATGGGCGTCGCCCACGGCGAGTGCGTGAACGCCGACCTCACGGTCACCTTCCACAAGCCCAAGAAGGGCTACGAGGGAAAACCCAGGCAGGCGGGGGAGATAGCCGTCGCCCCCATAGGCATCCCCCCCGAGGCGGAGCTCTACACGGGGCCGGGGGACGCGGCCATGGTCCACCCCGAGAGGAAGCCAGACAGCCACAAGGGCATGCACGGCACCCTGCTCGTGGTGGGGGGCAGCGAGACCTACTCGGGTGCCCCCGCCCTCACCGCCATGGCCGCGTACGCCGCCGGCTGTGACCTCGTCTACGCGGCGGTCCCCGAGACGGCCGCAGGGGCGGTGGCCGGGTTCAGCCCCAGCCTCATAACGGTGAAGCTCGAAGGCAAACGCCTCACCCCGAAGAATCTGGAGACGGTCAAGCCGTTCCTCGACAGGGTGGACGCGGTGGCCGTGGGGCCGGGCTTGGGCCTGCACGAGAAGACAGTCGAAGCCTACACGCGGCTACACGACGCCGTCCAGATGAAGGGGCTTCCCATGGTGGTTGACGCCGACGGCCTCAAGGCGTACGCCCAGACCAAGCCCGGGATAGAGGCGCCTCTGGTGTTCACCCCCCACGGCAGGGAGTTCGAGCTGTTGACCGGGAAGAAGGCGGAGGGAGGCTTCAAGGAGAAAGGGGCCGTCGTGGAGAAGGCGGCTAGAAAGCTGGGGGCCGTGGTTTTGCTGAAGGGCAACGTAGATGTTGTGAGCGACGGGCAGTTCACCCGGTACAACTGGACCGGCAACCCCGGCATGACCGTCGGTGGTACAGGCGACGTCCTCACAGGCCTCACCGGCGGATACATAGCCATGGGCGCCGACCCCTTCCACGCGGCGTGTGCGTCGGCGTTCATCAACGGAGCAGCCGGCGACAAGGTGTACGCCGAGAAAGGCTACCACCTCCTGCCTGAGGACATCGTGGAGAAGATTCCCTACGTGGTCGAGGGCTGCCTAAGGAAGTAGGGGCTGGACGTTCCTGTCCAGCATCGCGGATATCCTGTCCAGGGGTATCCGTAGGTCCTCGTGGGTGGCGTACCTGTTCAGGTTCATGAGCATGTCCACGTAGGGCCGCTGCCTGACGCCGGGGTAGTCTGTGCCAAAAACCATCTTGTCCATGACGCCGAGGTTCAGCGCCACCAGTAGGTCCCTCCACAGCATGTAGAGGTAGCTGGGGTGGTTGACGTCGCCGTATGGCCAGCTTATGTCGCACCAGACGTTCCTGTGCTTCCTGCAGACGTAGAGGGTCTCCTCGACGCGGGGGTAGCCCAGGTGGGCGAGAATGATCTTCAGCTCCGGGAAGCACTGGGCCACCACGTCGATCTGAGCCGGGTCCGTGTGCTTCATGTAGTCGTAGGTATCCGGCATCCCGGCGTGATGGAACATGACGGGCATCCCCATGCTTGAAGCCGCCTCGTAGACCTCGAATGCGTGGGTGTCGTCGGGCGCGTAGCCGTCGCTGCAAGGGTACAGCTTCAGGCCGTGGAGACCCAGCTCGCTCCTCTGCCTGAGCACCTCCTCGGCGGCGCCTTTCCTCGTGGGGTCAACGTACCCGAAACCTATGAACCGCCCCGGGTCCTGAGAGACGAAGGCGGAGACCTGCTCGGGGCTAGTGCGCCGGTCGCTGAGGACCACCGCCTTGTCGATTCCCGCCTCCTGGAGGTCGGCCTGGAACTCTTCAAGGCTGACCGTGACGACGGTGGGGTTGGCTGGATCGCTGTACTCGGTGATGCTGATGTGGCAGTGGTAGTCCACCTTGGGAAGAACGGGGCGTGACGCGTCCATCTTCTCTCGGTTCATGAGAAGCGAGCCGCTGTGGGAAGACATACTTTGTGATCGTGTTTCATAAATAAAAGGGGCTCAGCTGTTCCCCCATAGACGCCCGCAGCGAATAGGGTTGACTTCGGTTTTCGTCCCGTCGATCTGGTTAGAGGGCGTTCTCGCGTCATGGCAATAGTTTTAACAAATACCTCAGACAAAGCAGTCTCGGTCATAGACGTGGTCGACGAGGAACCCGGTGAGTCGCCTTTCATCCAGACTTACCGTGAGATGCTTGAAGAGATGTACAGGGCAGTGGGCGGGGACGACGGCAGGTTCCTGGTGCTGGCGCTGGCGCTCCAGAGGGACATCATTGACGCCACGCTTGACACTGTCCTATCCAAGATGAAGACCCAGGACAACCAGGAGATGGTCCGGAGCCTCATCCAGCAGTTCATCGAGTTAAACAAGGACGAGCTGGAGCCCGCTAGACGAAGTACGTGACTATCATGTAGAGCCCAGCCAGGATCAGCACCGCCGCGTTGATCTTCTTCATCCAAGGCAGGACCCCCATGAGCCTCCCGTGCACGTAGTCCTTCGAGTAGGTGAGGGCCAGCGTGAGAGGCACCACAACGGCCGAGGCGCCCAGCCCGTAGACCAGGAACGCCGCCAACACCTCTAACGGGCCGCCCGCCGTCGAAGACTGGAGAACCAGCAGTATGAAGACGGGGAGGCTGCAGGCGAGGCTCGCCGCGCCGTAGCCCACGCCGTAGAGGAAGAAGCTCCTGTAGCCCGCCTTCTGGGGCGCGGAGAAGTTGACGGCCGGCATCCTGTTGAAGACGCCGCTGAACCCGGACGCCAACCCTATCAGCACAAGCAGCGCCCCGATGAAGGGCGCGACGTACTCGAGACTCGACGACACCTGGTTCAACGCGAACGACGGGAGCAGCCCTATGACCAGGAAGACGGCGAGGAACCCCGCGACGACGGTGAACGCGAACCCGAGGGAGGCTCCGACGCCCCTTTCGCCCTCGTCGAGGTTCATGTAGTACGCTATGTAGGACGGAAGCATGGGTAGCGCGCAGGGCGCCAGCACCGCTAGCACCCCCGCGGTGAAGGATACGCCGAGTCTTGCTAACTCCATGTCACTCAGCCATAACTCTGCATCAGCTGCTCAAATTGGTTTAGAGTCGTGTAGAAGCCCCGGTACCGGATGACCCCCTCCTCGTCCACGAAGAGTATGGTGGGTATGGCGTTCGTCTGGTATATATAAGCCGCCTCGCTGGAGCTGCCGAAGCTCCACGTGATCCCCTCGGCCTCCGCCAACTGTCTGAGGACGCTGCTGTTGTACCTTGAGTCTATGTTTATAGTGATTATCTCGATGTTCGGGTACTCGTTCAGCTCCTTCAGCACCTTGAGCTGTTCCCAGCAGGGCGCACACCACGGCGCCATGAAGTCCACCACCAGTAAACCGCCCTCGTAGTCGCTGAACCTGACCGATCCGCCGTCCACCAGAGGGATCTCGACGTCCGTGATCAGGTAGTCCGTGGTGATGCCTTCCTCATACGTCGAGTCGCCGCCGCGGCTGAAGTACAGGTACGAAGCTGCTGCCCCGACCATCAGCACGGCGACCGCTAAGAGGACCTTTCTCTTGGATAGACCTGACATTCCTAGTGTTCTCGCGGCGCCAAGGCTAAAAAAGGTGATGAAACCATCCTACCTTCTCTCGGCGGCTCCACCGAGGTAGATCCCGGCTCGGAGCGCGTTTACAGCCGTCTGGTAGTCAGCGAACTCGCCCCTCATGGTGCGGCCCTCCACACGCTTGAAGCTGGGAATCAATGAGACCAAGTCGCACATGGTCGAGGACGTGAACCTCAGCTTGACCTCGACGGGCTCCTCCACACGCCTAGGCTCGGGGAACGGCTTCAACAGCGCCTCCTTCACCTTGGCGGTTATAAGCCTCCCAGACTCGTTGGGGTGCAGACACTTGGCGCTGTACCTGCCCACCGCCCATTTGACGGCCGCCGTGGTGATGCCGGGCACGAACGCCTCGGCCTCCTTGGTGGCCGCGTAGTCGCCGGCGAGGAACACCGACGGGACGCCGTAGAAGCCCGCCAGCGCGGAGTTCAGCCCGAACTCCCCCGTCTCCCGCCCGTTTATGAAGACGCCGTCCACGGTGCTCCCCGAGATGGTGTGGCACATGACGCCGTTCTCGGTGCCCTTCATGCTGTGGTAGCCCACGTATAGGGCGGCGTCGAAGCCTTCGTCTATGCCCTCCATCATGCTGTTGGGCTTCGGGCTGCCCCTGACGAGGTACGCCGCCTCGTGCACGTCCTCGGGCCTCATGTTCCGCATGCCGCCGTGGGCGTCCGAGACCAACACCTCCTTGACGCCGGCCGCCAGCGCGCCCTCCACCGCAGCGTTGAGGTCCCCCACCATGAGCTTGCGTGCGAAGGCGTACTCGCTGTTGTTCCTGTCCACCTCGGCCCAGTCGACGATCCCGCTTATGCCCTCCATGTCAATGGAGATCAATACTTTACCCGGTTTTGACATGGATAACACATATCCCGCGCGCTTGTAAGACTTGCTAGTCGAGGCTCCGGGGCCGGGGAAAACATGAACCAGTGTTCTGGTTCATGCATCCGTTTTCAATATAAATTTACCACAACGATTCTGTCTCAACAAAGGGCGATAGGTGTCAGACATTTCCACGTTTCTGGGGATCTTCGAGGACGAATCCGAGGGCACGCAGACACCAGAGGGTAAGCCGCTCGCCGCCTTGAACAACGAGGAGGAGTTCTTCCTCCAGCAGATGAAGGACCTCAAGGTAAAGAAGATACTCCCCAAGTTCACGCCCGACGGCATAGCCTACGGCGAGCTCGCTTCCCTGCTGACCTACTACGACAGCGAACAGATGAGGGCGCTCCTCGAGTCACTGGCCCAGAAAGGGTATATAAAGAAGATCAACTACGGCACCGTCGCCCTGTGCCCGAGCTGCTACAGCCCTGTGATGATGATAGTTCTGTCCTGCCCTAGATGCGGGTCCATGAAGATCACCAAGAAGGAGGTTATCAAGCACAGGACATGCGGCTACACGGGTTACGCGGAGGACTACTTCGACGGCATAGACTGCCGCTGCCCACTCTGCGGCGCAGAGTATGACCCGTCGGGTTACCATGACCCCGACGCCGAGGACGAGTCCGGCTTCACCGTAGCCGAGTCCATGTACGAGTGCGACGGCTGTGGCGCCGTCTCCGGGAAGCCCTCCGTCACCTATAACTGCATCAAGTGCAAGACGAAGTTCCAGAGCAAGGACATCTGCTTCGAGAACCCGAAAGGCTACGAGTTGATAGACCCGAACGAGATTGCTCCACCCAAGGAGGAGGACCAAAAATCGGTGCGCCTCGGAGCCGTGGAGGAGCCCGTCGACACACCAGACGAGGAAATAGATGATGAAATAGAGCGGCTTGAGAGCCTCAAGAACAAGTTTCTAGAAGAGGAGCCTGAGCCAGAGGATTATCCGGAGGAGCCAAGCCACGAGGAACCGGACCCCATGCTTTTCCCGGATGAGCCGGCGTACGAGGAAGGCGAGGCCGAGGATTTCCAGCTGGAGTACACGGAGACCAGCGAGACCACTGAGCCTGAGCAGGAGCCGGAGCACGAGGTTGAAGAGGAGGAGATGGAGGAGCCTCCCGAGCCGGCGGCCGAGGAGAAGCCCCAAAAGAAGAAGAGGCTCTTCGGCGGCCTCTTCTCGAAGAACGAGAAGAAAGAGAAGCCCAAACCAGTCGAGAAGAAACCTATGCGCGTCGAGCGTGAGGTGGTCCGGAGAAACGGGACCTCGATACTCCTCATAGAGCAAAACGAGGAGAAGGCGAAAAAGATACTGGAGAGCCTTGAGAGAACCAGGCTGCATAACGTGGAGGTTCGCCACGCCTTCACGGGGAGGCTGGGCCTCAGAGAGCTCCGGAGAGAACACGACGCCATCATACTGGACGCCGAGATAGACGACATAGACCCGAAGCTGATACTCTTGGAGATGGTGCGGTGGAACATCGAGACCCCCGTGATAGTGATCTGCGGAGACATGGCGAAGCTGAAGAGCTTTAAGGGTTATAAGCTGAGCAGGGCGGAGTTCATAGAGCCGTCCGACGAGTCGATGAAGCGGATATCGGTGATAATAAACGAGCTGTTATCCCGATAAACCTATTTTTTCATGCCCTCGGGCATCTTGAAGAGTATGGGGGAGCCGCAGTAGAGGCAGAGCATCGTCTTGGGTACCACGTGTTTACAGTTTTCGCAGACGGTGAGCGCCCCGTCGTCCTCTTCCTCCTCGGGCGTCTCCGTGGAAGCCTCGTACACCAGTTCCTGTGTCATGTCCATCGGGGTCTCGACGGGTTTCAGGCTTTTAAGTGAAACGGATCGATTTCACCGACAGAGATCGGTGAAAGTGAACACTCATCCATGTCAGGC
>Ga0315532_1002470_pt1 | contig 12693 bp, 9 predicted proteins | sample SalMarWE160370MG_FD_203082 | JGI IMG/M metagenome (GOLD analysis project Ga0315532, IMG submission 203082) | Salt marsh sediment microbial communities from the Plum Island Ecosystem LTER, Massachusetts, United States - Salt Marsh Sediment WE1603-70 ... | reverse complement strand
ATAATACCTACGCTCTACCCATTTGGTTCTAGAAAGGGTGATTCTCGAGGTCAATGTATATGACTCAAAAGGAGGTTTGATAAACATGATGAAAGAGACAGACAAAGTTGCTTCGCGAATTGAGGAGGTAATTGATGAAGCCAGCGGCAAGGTATATTTGCCTCCTTGTCAGGTTCGCTGTCCTCTTAAAATAGATATTCAGCGCAATCATGCCATGATTTCATGCCTTCCCTTGGATGAGAAGGAGGCCTCCAGCCAGATATTAAAGATAGGTGATGAAATTTATGACAAAAACCCCCTATTCCCAATAATCTGCAGCTATATTTGTGGGCTTTGCGAAAAAGAGTGCAATTACAAAGACCAAACCGGAGCAGTGAGAAGAAAATTGCTTTTGCGATTTATCGCCGAGCATTATCTGCCCTACTTGGAGACAAAACCTTCATACGCTCCTCCTACCAGGGAAAAGGTGGCGGTGATCGGAGGAGGACCGGCAAGCCTGATGTGTGCTTATACACTGAGCAGAAATGGTTACCAAGTCACCATTTTGGAGAGAAGTTCGAAGTTGGGGGGTGCCCTGAGATGGATTCCTCGATATCGCCTTCCTGAAAATATCATAGATGCTACCCTGAATAATTTAGTCAGGATTGCTCATATAGATGTCAAGCTCGGGTTCAGAATGGGAGATGGTGAGAAAACGCTGGATGAACTCAGAAAAGAAGGTTACCAAGCTGTATTTATTGCTACTGGCACCCCCTCTCCAAGACCTCTTAGCTTTGAAGGGAAACCCGTGGCGGGAGCAGACCTGGAAGGAGTCATGTTTGGTTTGAACCTCCTCTCTGACGTCAGCCAGAAGAAAGTTCATCCTCGGCTCTTTGAGCGCAAGAGGGTGATAGTAATCGGAGGCGGTAACGTGGCTTTTGATGCAGCAAGAACCGCCCGACGACTTGGCGGAAAAGTTACTCTGGTGTGTCTGGAGAATGAAGACAAATCTTCTAAGGACGGAATTCCGGCTGATGTTGAAGAAATCGAAGGCGCCAGTGAAGAAGGAATTAAAATCGTCTATTCTCGGGGCGTAGAAGAGATAATTGGCGAGGATGGGAAATTCAGGAAGATAAAGTGCCCCCGGTGCACATGGGTCTACGATGAAATGGGGTATATCGGATTTAATCCCAAGTTCGACAAGAGCGACGTGATATATCTTGAGGGAGACGTGCTCCTCGTTACCATCGGACAGGGTGCGGAGAGAAAATTCTTCCAGCAAGAGGATTTATTGGATGAAAGAGGTAGGATTGATGTCGACCCACTTACTCTGATGAGCAATCGCAAAAAGGGGATTTTTATCGGAGGCGATGTTAGGAGAATAGGCTTTGCCGCCGAGGCAATGAGAGAGGGGATGATAGCCGCCGAGTCTATAGACCGCTACCTCAAGGGCGAAGACCTTAAGAAAGGGAGAGAGACGGAGTATGAGAAAGCAGCTATTCCCAGGGCTGCAGAGTACAAACCTCAACCTGAGCTTATGTGGTTGCCGGCGGAAGAAAGGTTGAACTTCGAGCCTTTTGAGAAGGGATTTACCCTGGAACAGGCGGTGGAAGAGGCTGGGAGATGTCTGTGCTGCGGCCCGTGTAAGAGTTGTAAAGCATGTGTGATGCTGGAGCTTCAGGTTGAGATACCAGAAATTGAACTCAATCAAGAGATATGTAGCGGATGTGGGGTCTGTGTGCTCTTATGCAGCTATGACGCCATCAAATTAGAAAAATCTGGGGACGGAGCTCTAGCAGTTATTAATGACGTTAGGTGCAAGCGATGCGGCGTGTGCGCTGCTGCTTGCCCCAGCGCGGCAATTGCCCCTGAACACTTCACTAACAAAGAAATTATGGCCGAAATCGAGGGCGTGTTGGTATAAACTTGACTGAATATTGCATTCCTCAGGAATCGTCTTATAAACTAACCCCAGGCAAATTTTGATTTTAAATTAAGCGGGGTCCCCACGAAAATCGTGCGATTTTCGTGGGGTAGTGTATGTCAAAAGCAACAAGGCAATCCCTCAAATCAGCTTCTATTAGCGTCCGGGGCATTGTTCAGGGCGTCGGCTTCAGGCCTTTCGTCTATGGACTGGCTGTCGAACACAACCTTAAGGGCTGGGTTTGCAACACTTCAGAGGATGTCAAGATTGAGGTAGAAGGTGTAGCAGAAGCTATTGAGCAGTTTGAGCGGGAGCTCGAGACAAAAGCCCCACCGCTAGCTCACATCGAGAACGTGACTATTGAGCATCACCCACCCATCGGTTATAAAAACTTTGAAATTCGGCATAGCCAGGCACAGGAAGGGAAATATCAGCTTATCTCTCCAGATGTCGCTACTTGTCAAGCTTGCCTTGTTGAGTTGCTAAATCCTGAAGGCCGCCGTTACCGCTATCCCTTTACCAACTGCACCAATTGCGGCCCGCGATTCACTATAATCGAGGACATGCCCTATGACCGCCCCAAAACAACCATGCGCTATTTCCAGATGTGCCCCCAATGCCAGGCGGAATATGATAATCCCCTGGACCGCCGCTTCCATGCTCAACCAAACGCCTGCCCAAAATGCGGTCCCCAGGTCGAGTTAGTTGATAACCAGGGCAATCTCATAACCGAGTCGAACCCTATAGCCGCTGCCAGTCAGCTTCTTAAAGAAGGGAAAATCGTAGCCATTAAAGGCTTAGGCGGTTTTCTCATGGCTTGCGATGCCACGAACGACACCGTAGTTAAAACGCTGCGGCAGAGGAAGAAGCGCCCCTCCAAGCCCCTTGCCATAATGGTAACCGATATAGACGAAGCTAAGAGGCATTGCTATGTCTCGCCGGAGGAGGAAAATTTACTTACCTCACCTCAAAGCCCCATCGTGCTCATGAGGTGGCGGGAGGACTCATCTGTATCTCTGGAGGTAGCGCCAAATTTGCGGTTCTTAGGGATTATGCTGCCATATACACCGCTTCACCACATACTGCTCAGGGATACGGGACTGCCTTTGGTAATGACCAGCGGCAATCTCAGTGAAGAGCCTATAGCCAGAGACAATAATGAAGCCTTAAGGAGGCTTTCCGATATCGCCGATTACTTTCTAATCCATAATCGTGATATCTATTCCCGCTACGATGACAGCGTGGCCATAGTGGAAAGGGGCACAAGCCAGCTTGTAAGGCGGGCGCGTAGCTACGCTCCCTATCCCATCCGCCTCCTATTTGAGGCCAGACAGGTACTTGGTTGCGGTGTTGAGGAGAAGAATACTTTCTGCCTGACCAGAGACAACTATGCCTTCGTATCACAGCACATAGGCGATATGGAGAACATGGAGACCCTGGAACATTTCGACAGCACTATATCCCTGTATAAAAGGCTTTTTCATATTGAGCCTGAAATCATTGCCTATGACCTCCACCCTGATTATCTGGCCACGAAATATGCCCAGGAGTTAGGTGAATCGGGTATAAAGCTCGTTCCTGTGCAACACCATCATGCCCACATCGCCAGTTGTCTGGCTGACAATGGGCTGGATGGCCCGGTTATCGGCGTAGCCTTCGATGGCACTGGGATGGGTGCGGACGGCAATATCTGGGGAGGGGAATTCCTGGTCGCCGACTATCGTAATTTTCACAGGGTAGGACACCTGGAATATCTTCCCTTGCCTGGAGGAGACGCGGCGGTAAAAAGGCCCCGCCGCACCGCCATCGGCTATATTCTCACTCTATTAGGGGAAAATGCCCTCAAAGGCGATTTACCCGTTATGAGGGAAGCCGACGACATGGAAATAGAGGTTATCAAGCGCCAGATAGAAAGAAAGATAAATTCACCGCTTAGCTCAAGCATGGGACGACTTTTTGATGCCATATCAGCCCTGCTGGGCATAAGGGGCGAAATAGATTATGAAGGGCAGGCGGCGGTGGAATTGGAAATGGCTGCCTTCTCCTCCGTCATTGCGAGGCCTGCCCCGAGTGAAGCGAGGGAACTCGACGAAGCAATCTCCAGTAATAATAATAATGTAGGCTACCCATATCGCATAGTAGAAGACAAAGGAATAAAAATCGTATGTCTGAGGGACCTGCTCTCAGCCGTAATAGAAGACTTACGTCAGGGTATCTCAAAGGGGAGGATAGCAGTTAAATTCCACAATACCGTAGCTCGGATGATAAACGAAATGTGTCACTTGATAGCTGGTGAAACTGGCCTCAGTCAGGTAGCCTTAAGTGGCGGCGTATTCCAGAATCGTTTACTGTTGAGAAGAACGGTCAGCTTACTGGAAAGCAGCGGTTTCCAGGTTTTTACCCACAGGCAAGTGCCCTGTAATGATGGTGGCATCTCCCTGGGTCAAGCAGTTATTGCCAATTTCACCATATAAAGAATTACTTCCCCCATCTGTCATTGCGAGGCTGGCGAAGCCAGCCACAGCAATATCCGTATGAAAAAGAGTTGACTCTACTTTGCATCCCCACCTGTCATTGCGAGTCCCGATTTATCGGGACGAAGCAATCTGGGTGGGAAAAGGAATTGCCCTATTTTTACGACTGCCAGCTCAGGAAAGGATAAGTCTGAACATCAACGATATTCCAGATATAGGAAGGGTTAGTCTGGTTCAGAGCGACTGCGATTATCTTCCACCCCGCCCCTGAGAAAGTGGCGATGTCCTTCATTTGCGCTGTAGTCTTACCCATCCCGCCATCCGAAGTAGCTTGTCCGCTCGTTTCAGTATCCCAGAAGGAGTCGCTCACAGTGCCGCCAAAACTCCGTCCCACTAGACCGCCGACGTAAGAATTGCCAGTCACGCTGCCTGTGGAATAGGACTTGCTCACAGTGTCATAATTTTCTCCCACCAGACCGCCAACACCATCTTCGCCAGTCACGCTGCTAGTGGAATAGGAACTTTCCACAGTGCTATCATTACCATTATCCCCCACCAGACCGCCAACCTCGTCGCTACCATTCACATTACCTGTGGAATAGGAGTTGCTCACAGTACCACCATCATTCAATCCCACCAGACCACCAACACGCCAATTGCCAGTCATGCTGCCTATGGAATAGGACTCACCCACAGTGCCCTTATTCCACCCCACCAGACCGCCAACAATATCTTCGCCAGTCACGCTGCCACTAGAATGGGAACTGCTTACAGTGCCCACATTCAATCCCACCAGACCGCCAACACAGGATACGCCAGTTATATTCACATTCTCGACACCGACCTCAGTGACTTTTCCATCAGAAGCAAGGTATCCAAATAGTCCGACTTGAGAAACAGAGCCGAAATCGCAGCTTAAGTTCAAGATTTTGTGACCATTGCCATCAAATTCTCCAGCCAGATAAGGAATGTAGAAATTGGGTTCATCGACTAAATCCAGGTCGTTTGTCAATCTGAACTTCAGAGTAGCATCCTGCCCGAACGCCCATAGCTGTTTGAAATCACTGACATTATTTACCACATAATAACCATTTTCTTGAGAAAGCCTTTCATTGACATCTAAAAACTTATCGTTAGCTAACCATTCCTCAAAGTTCTCACCGAACAAGGCTCCGAACGTAATTACATTCTCGCCATTAATCAAAACCTCGCCATAGTTATAATACGAGTTGCTCAGGGTGCCCTCCCAATTGGCTCCCACCAGACCGCCAACATCAACGTTACCAGTCACGCTACCTGTGGAATAGGAATTGCTCACAGTGCCGGTATTCATAAACCCCACCAGGCCGCCGGTAGACTTATCGCCAATGACGTTACCGCTGGAATAGGAGTTGCTCACAACCCCGATATTTCCTCCCGCCAACCCGCCAGTACCCCAAGCGCCGGTCACGCTGCCTGTGGAATAGCAGTTGCTCACAATGCCCTCATAAGTGCCCTCATAATTATATCCTACCAAACCACCAACCCAGCTATCGCCAGTGACATTGCCGGTGGAATAGGAGTTGCTCACAGTGCCCTCCCAATTATGTCCCGTCAGACCGCCAACATTCGAATGCCCGGTCACGCTGCCGGTGGAATAGGAGTTGCCCACAGTGCCACGATTAACTCCCGCCAGACCGCCAACATACGAGGCGGCAGTTATGTTCACGTTCTCAATACCAACCTGAGTGACTTTTCCACCAGGAGCAAGGTATCCAAATAACCCAACATTGTAAACAAAGCCGAAGTTGAAGCTCAAGCTCAAGTTTGAGATTCTGTGATTATTTCCATCAAACTCCCCGGCGAAATAAGGGATGTAGAAGTTGGATTCATCGCCTAAGTCCAGGTCGTTTGTCAATCTGAATTTCAGAGTATCATTTTGACCGAAAACCAGTAGCTGTTTGAAATCACTGACATCGTTTATCAAGTAATAACCATTTTCTTGAGAAAGCCTTTCATTGACATCCAAAAACTTATCGTCAGCCAGCCATTCCTCAAAGTCTTCACCGAACAAAGCTCCGGCAGTAATTACGTTCTTGCCATTAATCAGAGCCTTATCATAGTTATAGTAGGAGTTGCTTACGGTGCCATGATTCAATCCCACTAGACCGCCAACATACTCATTGCCACTCACGCTGCCCGTGGAACAGGAGTTGCTCACAGTGCCGAAATTATATCCCACCAGCCCGCCGACACCCTCACTGCCACTCACGCTGCCCGTCGCATAACAGTTGCTCACAGTGCCCTCATTATCTCCCACCATCCCGCCGACACCCGAATCGCCATTCACATTGCCCATGACATAGCAATTGCTCACAGTGCCCCCGTTATATCCCACCAACCCGCCAACAGCTACCACGCTGGCTACGTCAAAACATCTCACATTGTCCTCATTAAATCCCAGCGGACCGCCAGTAGCTTCACCGTCAGTCACAGTCGCATTTATCAGGGTAATATCCTTGATGATTGCCCCTTCAGCAACAAAACCAAAAAGCCCGACCTGTTGCTCCTGGCTGTTGATATATAGGTCACGTATCTCATATCCTTGCCCATCGAGGGTCCCTTTGAAGATTTCTCCGACCACTTGTATGCCAGTTCGCGCGCTAGCCCAGTATCCCCATCCAATTGCCTCCCAGCCCTTCCCACCGTTGGCTCTAGGGCTGGCCAGCTCCTCATAACCGGGAGTAGTGGAATCAAGGTCGTTCATCAGGATGTGGTTGCCGCTCAAGTTGTCTCTGATGGCATCCAAATCATACCAATCCTGTATTTCAAGGTTCTGGGAAGGGGGAGGATTATAACCAAGACAGCCTGCCAACCCGGCAATTAAGGCTACCGTAATCAAAAAGATGCTAACTGCTACTAGGTAATGGTCTCTCCTCGAGCCAAATATTGTCTTCATCTTCCACTTCCAAGTTTTTGTTTAAGCCTGCCAGCTGAGGAAGGGATAGGTCTGTTTATCAACGATATTCCAGATATAGTAAGGGTTGCGTGTGCCAGGATTGGCGACTGCGATTATGTTCCATGCCACGCCTGAAAAAGTGGCGATATCCTGCATTTCTGTGGTATTTTTGCCTGTCCCGCCATCTGAAGTAGCTTGTCCGCTGGTTTCGGTGTCCCAGAAGGAGTTACTCACAGTGCCATTATTCGCTCCCACCAGACCGCCAACAAAATCTCCGCCAGTCACGTTGCCGGTGGAATAGGAGCTGTCCACAGTGCCAGGATTCATTCCCACCAGACCGCCAACGTACTCATCGCCAGTGACGTTACCGGTGGCATAGCAGTTGCTCACAATGCCTTCGTAGTTCTGTCCCATCAGACCGCCAACATGGTTGTGGCCAGCCACGCTGCCAGTGGAATAAGATTTGCTCACAGTGCCCTCAATATTCAGTCCCACCAGACCGCCAACATGGTTGTTGCCAGTCACGCTGCCGGTGGAATAGGAGTTCTCTACAGTGCCCCCGATGTGGTTTCGTCCCACCAGACCGCCAACCATCCCAGAGCCGGCCATAACCCCAGAGCCGGTCACAGTGCCGGTAAAATGTGAATTGCTCACAGTGCCCCAATTGTGTCCCACCAGACCGCCAACATATGAATGGCTGGTCACGCTGCCAGTAAAATAGGAGTTACTCACAGTGCCGGAGTTATACCCCACCAGACCGCCAACAGACGTATCGCCAGTCACAGTGACGTTCACGACGCCGATATCTTCGATGCGCACCCCCTTATCAACAATACTAAAAATCCCGACATAAGTCTCGTATGGGCGGTTGATAAATAGGTCACGTATCTCGTATCCTTGCCCATCGAAAGTGCCCGTAAGGCCCCTAGATTCATCTGGAGGAATAAAGGTTCCAATCGGCTGCCAGCCCTTTCCCTCGTTGGCAGTCGGGCTCGCCAGTTCCTCATAACCGGCAGTAGCGGAATCGAGGTCGTTCATCAGGATGTAACTGCCGCCCAGGTTATCTCTGATGGCATCCAAATCATACCAATCCCGTATTTCAGAACTAGGAGCAGATTGTTCCTCACATGCCACCATCCCGGCAATTAAGGCTACCGTAATCAAAAAGATGCTAACTCTTGCCATGTAAGAGCTTAGTTTTTCCAACATCTCTTTCTTATATTATTATATCACATCCGCTGCACCACCAACCGATAGGTTTGGCGTGTGTGCCAATTGGGATATCACTTCACAGACGAGCCTACTTACCTGGCCGAATAAAGAGGAACATAAGCAGGGCAGCGATGCTTTTGGCATCGCAGATTGCGCCCGAGGTGATAAGTCGGGGTATCTCATCCGGGGAAACGCGGACCAGCTCGATATCCTCAGTATCCTCAGCCACGAGACGTCTGGGCACAAGGTCGGTAGCAAGAAAGCAGTGGAGGTACTCCGTGCCATAGCCCGGGGTGGCATAAAAGCCCCCCAAATTGTCTATTTTTTGGGGGAAGTAGCCAATTTCCTCCTGTAATTCACGGCGCACAGAGTCGATGGGCTCTTCACCGGGGTCAATGCCACCAGCAGGTATTTCCAGAAGAAACCTGTCCACTGCATGGCGGAATTGGCGAACTAGAAGGACATTATCTTGTTCATCAAGGGCCACTACAGCGATACAATCGCTGTGCTCCACCACCTCTCTGGTGGTCTTTTTGCCGCCAGCCTTCTCCACGGTGTCCACACGTATATTGACCGCGCGTCCGTGATAAATCTGTTGGGTAGCTAGCTTCTTTTCCGGCTTCACTATACTCTTGCTACTCAGCTAAAAATTGTATCGCTTTGCTTGCAGAGCTTCAAAGGTGGCGAATAAGAGCTACCTCATCACAGTTGGGAAACTTGGGACAGCGATAGCATTCCGCCCATACCTTCTGGGGCAGCTCCGTTTTGTCAATTAGCTGGAAGCCATGTTTTTCAAAAAAAGCCGGCTTACGGACGAGACAAAAAACCCTGGGTATACCCAATTCCTTAGCCTCTTCAAGACAGGCCTGGGCAAGCAACGAGCCAATCCTTTGGTTCTGTTCCTTTTCGTCGACAGCTAGAGACCTGATTTCAGCTAAATCAACCCAGGTAACGTGCAATGCCGCACAACCAATAACCTGGCCGCCTTTCCTGACCACGAAGTAATCTCTAATGCCATCATATATCTCAGATAAGGCGCGGGGCAACATCTCCCCCTTGTCAGCAAAATGACTGATCATCTGGTGCATGGAGGCAGCATCGCTCACTCTTGCCCTATCAACCTTCGTATCAGCTTTCATTTCCTCTTCCCAGTTTTTGCCACAGTGAACTATAAAAATAGGTTGGCTCGTGAATTCTTAAGAAGCGAGCTGTGTGAGGGCTGAGCTTCACTCTGATATTTTGCCCATCGGACAATGGCATTTCAACTTGTCCATCAATGCTAAATATGACCTTTTCTCTGTGGGCAACCTTCAAATCAACTATGCTCTGCGGAGGCAGTACCAGGGCATGACTCAATCCCAGGTGGCAGGATATTGGTTGGAGGACGATTTCCTTGGATTGAGGATGCAGAACTGGTCCGCCAGATGCCAGTGAATAGCTGGTGCTCCCAGTAGCACTGGCTACAATTACACCATCAGCCCGGTAAGTGGTTAGCGCTGTGCCATCAATTTCGACTTCTATGTTAACCAGGCGAACCGCCACACTTCGTAGCACCACATCATTTAAGGCATGAAGGCTTTTGTCTTCAACCTGAGCCTCGAGCATGGCCCTTTCCTCAATCCAGCCTTTCCCCTTGAGCAAAGCTGGCAAATTAGACAAGACCTCGTCGCCATCTATCTCTGTGATAAATCCCAGCCTGCCCAGGTTTATACCTAAAATAGGCACCGACAGGGGAGTTATGATTCGAGCAACATGGAGGATAGTGCCATCTCCGCCAATACTGAGAATTAACTCCGTGCCCGCCACCTGGGATTTAGCTTCATCCTCATCTCTGGTTGAGCATCGCCACGAAAAGACTCCCTGAGAGGATAGAAACTCTTCCAGTTTCTCAGCTAAGTCTCGGGCTTTCTCCCGTAGAGGGTGATACAGAATGCCAATACGCTTCACAGGTGAGCGAAGTGTAGCACTGGCAAATTCTGGCTGTCAAACCAGTTGACAGAACCAGCTCATGTCGCCTTCTGGGAATTTAGCAGGGAGTGCCTATTTCCCCTTGAACCTGGGCAAGGGCTTCCTCTCTAGGAAGGCTTTCACGCTCTCGCGGTGGTCCTCACTCTGCCGACATATCCGTATGGAGTCGGTCTCAAGGTCAAGCTGACGCGCCAGCCTGTCGAAGAAACCGCGCCACACCATCTTCTTGGTTAGTTCCACAGAAAGAGGTGCCTGCTGGACGACCTTGGTGGCCAATTCTCTGGCTATCTTCATCAAGTCGTCAGGTGGAACGACCCGACTGACAAGGCCGATTCGCTGGGCTTCGGCGGCATCGATTAGCTCGGCGGTGTACATCAATTCCAGAGCACTGGACATTCCCGCGGCTAGAGGCAGGTAACATGTCAGGCCGAAGTCAGGCACCAGTGCTCGTGCCACCTGGGCAACACCAAACCTGGCTGTCTCCGAGGCTATTCTGATGTCACAGCTCAGTGCTAGAGATAGACCAGCGCCAACACAGGGCCCGTTTATAGCGGCAATGGTTGGTTTCAGCAGCTTGGGGAAGATATCAGCAGCGGGCCACCCGGTTACTTGAAGACGGTTGAACCGGGATTGTTCGGCAGCCCCAGTCAGCAATTGCATGGCGGAGACATCAGCGCCGGAGCAGAAACCACGCCCGGCACCGGTAACAATCAATACCCTGACATTGTCATCCCGGGCCACTTCATCTACTGCCAGAGGCAGGTTCATACCCATTTTAACGGTAAGGGCGTTCAACTTATTCGGTACATTGAGGATTAAAGTGGCAATGCCGGAATCATCCTTTTCCAGTAGCAGGTCTTCATATTCCATCCTAATTCACCTCCTGTTCATATGATCATTTGAAGATAAGAATTATAGCAAGGGCAGAGGAATTTTTCTGACCATCCCGCACCCATTTAGCATATTCGAGGTAGCAATTCTCCGGATAGCATATCGACGATTCGAGAAGGGCCGAGCTTTGTTTTCATTACCACCTTCCCCGGGTGCTCAGTGGTTACCTCGCCGATGATGGCAGCGTCTCTGCCGTAGCTATTCTTCTTCATTTGAGCGAGAATCTTATCGGCATCGGCGGGGTCAGCTATAGCTACCAGCTTGCCTTCATTTGCCACATAAATGGGGTCCAGTCCCAGGAGCTCGCAGGCAGCTTTAACCTCTTCCTTCACTGGTATCTTAGCCTCTTCTACTATAATGCCCACCTTCGATTGCCGGGCCAATTCGTTGAGCGTGGTGGCTAGCCCACCCCTGGTAGGGTCACGCATACAATGAATCCTGGATGAGACCTCCAGCATCTGAGACACTAGTTTATTCAATGGAGCACAGTCGCTTTTCAAAGTCATGGAGAACTTTAATCCTTCACGCTGACTCATTATAGCTATACCGTGGTCGCCAATAGTGCCACTCAGCAGGACCTTATCCCCGGCTCTGGCGTTAGCTCCTGAGATATCAACTCCGGGAGAGATTATCCCTACTCCTGAGGTGGTGATAAACAACTTATCAGCTTGTCCTCGATTTACCACCTTGGTATCCCCGGCGATTATGCTCACCTTGGCTTCTTCAGCAGCTTTCTTTATTGATTGCACTATCTGCTCAAGCTCACTGAAGAGAAAGCCTTCTTCTATGATTGCGGAGAGACTCAAATATAGGGGCTTGGCTCCATTCATAGCTAAGTCGTTCACCGTGCCACAAACGGCTAGCTTGCCTATATCGCCGCCAGGAAAGAAGATGGGATTTACCACATAGCCATCGGTGGTGAAAGCCAGGCGTCCACTGGCTTCGAAAACAGCTGAATCATCTAGTTTATTTAACGCCGGATTAGCCAGGAAGGGCAGGAATTTTTTCTCCACCAATTCGTGGCTCAACTTGCCACCACTGCCATGGGCTAAAAGAATGCTGTCATCCATAAGCCTGCTCCATATCTACCCTAGGAATCTTGTAAATTTTCAGTAGTCCCGTATTGATAATAGGCGGCGCAGGCGCCTTCACTGGAGACCATGCAAGGACCGACAGGGCTTTCCGGGGTGCAGACCTTTCTAAAGAGTTTGCACTCAAGCGGTGTAGCTGCGCCACGGATTACATCCCCGCACCGGCATCCTTTAGGCTCCCTCGGTGGTTTCAGGCTCACTGAAAAAGCCTTGTCG
>Ga0315532_1002469_pt1 | contig 12694 bp, 11 predicted proteins | sample SalMarWE160370MG_FD_203082 | JGI IMG/M metagenome (GOLD analysis project Ga0315532, IMG submission 203082) | Salt marsh sediment microbial communities from the Plum Island Ecosystem LTER, Massachusetts, United States - Salt Marsh Sediment WE1603-70 ... | reverse complement strand
TGTATATTCTCAGTGTGACACCGTCATACGTGGCAGCCACATGCATCCACGTTTCGGGTACGAATGGAGCTGCGACATAGCCAGCAACAGTACCCCAATTTACCGTGCGGACACCGAAGACCAAGCTGCCCTCCTGCTTTGGGGGACCACCAAGATTACGGGCATCGGGCTCACCTTCCGTCACACCCAGGTACCAGTTTGCCCATGCAACACACCCCTCGCCACTGAATAAAATGAGTCCGCCGTCCGGGTTCACGACATTCACCCAGACCGCCACCGTATATTGCCCAGTACTACGCAATTGCAGTGCCGAGCTATTTGGGATAGTCACAAGGTCTTCATTGCCGTCAAAGTCAAGGGCACCATTGACCGGGCCGACAATCCACGTGGGATCTCCCTGCAAGGTGCCGTTATTGCCGCCGACGACATCATTCAACGTGGTTCCTGAGCCCTCGTCAAAGGGCCAGTGCGCAATCAGTTCGGCTGAAGCTGAGCCGGTCACCCCAAGAACTAAGACACACAACATCAGATAAATCAATTTCTTGCACATAATATTCCTCCTTCAAAAAAATCAATTGGCTCCACTTGGCTCTGGTTCCGGTTCGGGTGTTGGAAGATACAGCCTGATATCGTCAATGAACATTGTACCTGCACCACCGGGTTGCAGCATATTTGACTGATCGCCGATACCTATGGCCAAGCGCTTGATAGCCTGTATATTCACGTCGGTAAAATCAGCAAAGGGGATATTCCACTCCGTCCAGCTTCCTATGAGAGATGCAGCCGGGTCTGGGTAGTTGACCAATGCACTATTACCGGCACTATCGGCCAGAGCTACATACATCGGCTCGGCAATGTTACTCTCTATACCGATGTCCTGTGACAGCCAGTCGCCTGTAACCATGCCGGATATGGTAACATCAGAGAATTCTGCTGTGCACGTTTCATCAACGTTATGGCTGGTCAGGCATAAGCCTGCATAAACTTCCAGAAGCATAGGTATATTCACAGTACCCAGTGTTGTCCAGGTAGCTCCGTTATCAGAATGCTGTCCGATTAGGGTGTTGCCGGCGCGGATTAATCTGACCCAATGTGGCGCTGTGATATCTTCTTGTTGAGTTTCTTCGCTGCCGCCGTTCACGGCTGTTCGGCGTTGGAAGGAAACTCCACTGCCAGGCGTGACTACCATCGCAGCATGCAGAGAGCCGGGCTCAAGCGACTGGCGAATCATTACACCCGCCTTGGCCCATAGGTGTGTATTGCTAACGCTGAGAACCTTGGCTGTTATGCTACCAGCACCAGAAAACCGTTTATAGGCAAAGTGGAACTCGTCAGCCGTATCGTAGATGTCCTTACCATTAGCGGTCATCGTGATTGGTGGCCCTTCTGCTTGTCCCTCAGGGACGAAGCTGCCAACAGATGCAGGTAAGCCTCTGAACCACAGCGTTAAGGACTCAATGTCGTTCGCGGTCCAATCCTGCGGAGTCTCCCACTGGCGTTCAACTTCAGAATAAAACAGTGTTCCGCTTTGTTCGTAGTCGGTCCCCTCGTTGACGGTACCATCGTTGTCGTAACGCATGTACATGGCTTGAAAGCCGGTGTGAACTATAGTTTGCTCGGCATACGGAGGATTAAAGTGACCCACAGTCATGCCGGTGTTATTCACGACATAGTCCGCCCACGTATCGTATATCCTGTTAGTAGCGTCATTATAGTCTTCAAAGTCGTCCACTGTAGTGAAGTTGGCAACTGTAAAACTCCAGATGTTACCTTTCCAGGGACTATTTGGCTCTGTGTCATTAACCTCATCGATCCGCCAGTAGTAGGTCTGATCAAAATCCAGATAGACGGGAGGGTCAAAAGTGGATTCGGCCAGGTTTTGGCTGAGAAGAACACCCCGCGTATCGTCTGTACTCGCCTCGTTGACATCATCGAAAACTGTTCCTAAGTACACATTATGCGTCTCGGTATAGATTCCGGCTTTCCATCTAAGAACCACATCCTGTAGTACATCTGTTTGACCGTTAATCGGATTCGCTCCCCAGGCAAGTGAGGGGTCATCTCCCATATATGACATCACTGCCGCTATCTCATCTTCCGTCAGTGCTACATTGTAAACCCGGACATCGTCGATGAAGCCATCCCAGTAGCGTTCTGCTGCTTCTGGGTTTTCGCCAATAAGTAGGTTTTCGGTATTGGTACCTATGCCAGTATCATTGGAAATGTTCACGTCAAGCACTCCGTCCAAATATAAGTTGATGTTTGAACCATCATACATTCCGGCGACGTGATGCCATTCGTCGTAGCCGACCGCAGTGCTTCCATTGACTGAAGGATTATCGTCCGACCAGATAGTGATACCAAAGTGAAACCTCGGGTCGCTATCATCGTTACTAAGTCTCCAAGCGTATTCACCCTTAGCGACGATAGCCATCCACTGAACGGAGATCGACCTAATATTTACCCATGCAGCGAGCGTAATCTCGTCGGTGATATCAAAGATCGGATCATATCCGCAGTCGATGTAGTCGCCATCACCGTCAAAATCCAGTGTGCCGCCTATGTACCCGGACACCCATTGCGGGTCACCCACGAGGCTGCCATGATTGTCATGACCGGACCAATCAGTAGCGATGGTGCCAAAACCATCATCTAACTTCCACCAGCCGACAAGATTCGGGTCAATTTCTTCCGCTGCGCTTGCTCCAGCGATGCCCAGCACCAATACAAAGGAAATCATATAAATCAATCCGTTCCGTCTGTATGCCGGACCGGATCTTTGCCCCCCATAGTGGAACTTCGACTTTCTACACATAATATTCCTCCTTCAAAAAAGCTACACTAACAAATAACAGTACTTTAATCTAACATCTTTCGCAGAAAACCAGGGGTTTTAGCCGTGGAAGCTGCTTTCCATAGCCGAACTGTGGCGTCGGATGATGAATGCAAATGGCGGTCCCACGGGCTTTGCCCGTGGAACCGCCATGTTAACAAAATCTGCCAAGGGAATATTCCACTGGTTCCAGATGTCTGTGGTTGCTGCACCCATGTCCGGATGTGCGACCACTGTACTGTTGCCAGAGGTATCCTCAGTATTATTCTCACATGCATTGTACCAGGCCCTCATTGCCAGGATCAACCGTCTCCACCTTCATCCGGCTCTTGTTCAGGTTCAGGTGTCGGAAGATACAGCCTGATATCATCAATGAACATTGTACCTGCACCACCGGGTTGCAGCGTATTTGACTGATCGCCGACGCCTATGACCATACGCTTGACAGCCTGCATATTCACGTTGGTAAAATCAGCAAAGGGGATATTCCACTCCGTCCAGCTTGGTGTAGCCGATACGCCTGGATCCGGGTGTGTGACCACAATACTATTACCGGCGCTATCAGCCAGAACTACATACATCGGCTCGGCAATGTTACTTTCTATACCAATGTCCTGCGACTGCCAGCCGCCTGTAACCGTGCCGGATATGGCAACATTAGAGAGTTCAGCTGTGCACGTTGCATTAACGTTATGGCCGGTCAGACATAAGCCTGCATAGACCTCCGAAAGCATAGGCATATTCACAGTACCCAGTGTTGTCCATGTAGCTCCGTTAGCTGAATACTGCCCTATAAAGGAGTTGCCGGCGCGGATTAATCTGACCCATTGTGGAGCGGTGATATCGGTTTGCTGAGTTTGCTCGCTAACGGCACTCACAGCAGCTCGGCGTTGGAAGGAAACTCCACTCTCAGGCGTGATGACTACTGAAGCATGTGGAGAGCTGGGCTCAAGTGACTGGCGAATCATTACACCTGCTTTGGCCCATGGGTCGGTATTACTAACGCTGAGGATCTTAGCTGTTATGCTCCCAAGACCGGAGAGCTGCTTATAGGCGAAGTGGAACTCGTCAGCCGTATCCCAGATGTCCATACCGGCAGCAGTCATCGTGATTGGCGGGCCTTCTGCGAAGCTACCAACAGGTTCTCGATAGCCTCTGAACCACAGCGTTAAGGACTCAGCTTCATTTGCGGTCCAGTCCTGCGGGTCCGCCCACTGGCGCTCGGCTTCTGAGTAAAGCAATGTCCCGCTCTGTTCGAAATTGGTGTCCTCGTTTACAGTACCATCGTTGTCGTAAGTCATGTACATTGCTTGAGAACCACCGTGAACTATGCTCTTCTCGGCAAACGGAGGATCAAGATATCCCACAGTCATACCAGTATTATTCACGGCGTAGTCTGACCACACATCGAATATCCTGTTAAGCTCATAGTCATTGTAGTCCTCGAAATCGTCCATAACAAGATACCAGCCTACCGTAAAGCTCCAGACAGTACCTTTCCAGACGGTTTCATTGACCTCGTCAATCCTCCAGTAGTAGGTTGTGCCAAATGACAAAGGATATCCGAGCTCACCTGTGATATCAATATTGTTAGCGTCGTAGTCCCGGTCCTCACCGTAAAATAGCAAGTCAGGGTGGTCTGCTTTGCTGGCGTCGTTTACTTTGTCATAATCGGTGCCGAAATATACGTCGTGTGTGCCGGCACCTTCCCCAGGACTCCAGCTAAGTGTCGGTTCCCTCTGTGCTTCTGCCTCATTGTCGCCCGGCATTGGGAGAGAGGCAACTTTCGAGCTGTACAATCGCGCATTGTCGAAGTGATAAAGACCTCTGTCATCTGCCATTGTGGCGATACTCAACGTCAGGTTCTCAGGTTCAGCAGGAAGCAAACTAAAATCAACAGCAGAGTAGTCCCATGTAAACGTCGTCGTATCCAAGCCACCAGCAGAACCAATAATCGTTTCACTTATAGGTGCTAACTGCAACCCTCCAATCCCGTCGCCATCGATAACAATACTTTCGATATCCCCTCCAAACATGGTAGTATCCCATGTCACGTCCAATGAGAATCGGTTGTTAGCCATAAGTTGGTGAGTAAAACCAGTTTCGTTAATCGGGATTTGCACAGTCTCATACCATTCTATCGGAGCTTCCACCGTGAGGCTGTAGTTGTTCAACGTGGCCCCGGCAGTGCTGTAGCCTAACACCATATTGGCATCATCGGGGTTGGCGGCAACCCATCCGTCCATCTGCTGTTCCCAGTCGCCGATAACAGTGGTTTTTGCGCCCGGAAGAAAACTCGTAAAGTGCCAGACAGTACCTTTCACGGGGGTGCCGTCAACAACATCATCGATCCGCCAGTAATAAGTCGTACCATTAGTGGTTCCGCTTAAAGGATAGTTGTTAGGATCCTGGTTCTCGCTATAAAACAGCAAGCCCGTTTGGTCTGTTCTGTCGGCGTCGTTCACATTGTTAAAATCGGTGCCGACATATACATCGAATGTGTCAGACGGTGATGCTTCATCCCACTTAAGGGTGGGATTAAGCTCCATACCCCACGCACCGTTTCGCGGTTGCTCGTGACGGCTGGCCAGTAGTTTTATATTGTCAATGTACCAGGTCCCGTTGCCGGTGTAACCATTGGTATTGGTGGCGATTACAATCTGTACCGACGTAGCGTCAGGGGACAGCACGTCAGGTTGATCTTTATATACAGTGTAGTCCCAGGTAGCTGTCATCGTATCGTTAGCGTTGAGGTCATTACTATCCCAATCACCACTGTTGCCTAAGCCCACCAAGTTATAGTTAGAGGTGTCTTGGAAACGCAAGTCGAGGTTGCACCCATGGTCTCCGGTTCCACGTGTCCACTCGTTAGCTAACCGCGTGATGTCTATCGAGATGATGTTGTTAGCCCTGAAGTCATTACCACTCACATTGGTATTTATCAAAAACCAATTGAATCCATCGGTCGGCTGCACCGCCTTGAGACTGTAGCTGCCTAATGTGACCCCGGTCGTGCCGTAATCAAAAGTAGGATTCCCGGGAGGACTCCAGGTGCATGATGTCCATCTGTCCATTTGCTGCTCAAAGTTGCCTATCACAACTTCACCGTAACTGGTGCACGCCAGACTTAGCATCAAAACAGAAAGGATTAAAAAACACAATTTCTTACACATAATAATCCTCCTTCAAAAGCAAAAATGATAATAATGGTAATTTAGTTAGACACCAAAACAACAACTTAGAATAAGAATACCGATTTCTAAAAAGGTTAAATCTATCTGACTATGGCCATCCTGCTTCGGTGAAGGGCTATGCAGAGCCGGGGGCTTCGCCGGACAAGCACTCAATTTTACGCTGAAAAAAGAATTTGTAACTGGCCTGATTTACTACCTCCTTCCTTCACTTTCAGCAGAGCTGATCTATACAAAAAAACACATTATTTTGATTCGCTGAAAAGCAAAACCACAAATTTACACATTTTATTTATACCAAATTATTGCCCGGTAGTACAGCTTTTTCTTAATAATCTTGCAATATCAGACTATTTTTTATATAGAATAAGCTGAAAATAACAAGAGGTGTTGCTATACCCAGAAAGAATATCTCTGGAAGCTATAATCATAAGTTTTTTGTTTTGGACTAATTATTGGGGAATAGTGTAACGGTAGCACGACTGACTCTGGATCAGTTAGTCCAGGTTCAAATCCTGGTTCCCCAGTTTCTGCAAGTGCCACCAAAGCAAAAGGTTACAAACCAAGGGCAAAATGGCAGGGTAATCGGCATCACGAAACTTGCGATATACTCGCCATCTTGAAACGGAATTTTTCCAGAATTTTTTTAATCCTACGCAGCTTCTTCGTGATAATACTGATGTGGAACTGAAATGACATTTTATTGAACCATAAGTAGGGGTGACAGCCTCGGAGGTAAGCTCTTCGTCGCAGGTCGTTCTATCCAGTGGCGGCTGCGTCGCCCCTGCTTTATTTAATACACTGGATAACTGGGAAACTGGGAAACTGGAATTATGAATTTCAAGACGACAAAACCTACAAAGCAGAGATACAAGAATCCCAAGCGTAAGCTCAACAAACACGAGGTGGAGTTCATCAGGATTTACGGTCGCGAGCTTTACGATAAACTAAGAGCATGCAGGCCTGAACTTAGGAAGATACCCACGGACTTCAGGTTCATGCTCAGGGCGGGAGAGCTGTTCGGTGTCGGCTATTATCTTCTCCTCGTAGAGGGGGATGACTGATGGCCAAAAACATTCGTCATCGAAACTTCAACAAAAAGTACGGTTCATTTTCTCGGATACACGATTCCGTCAAGGGACATATCAATGAGATTGAGGCTAAGGGACTTGCTCTTTATGTGATCATCGCCAGTCATGCCATTAAACAGGAATATATCTGGTGTTCACAGGATACATTGGCTAAGGAGATGTCTGTCACTGTACCCACAATCATCAAGTATCTGAGGAAGCTTGAGAATGCTAAACTTATAAAAAGAGTAAAACAGCGTAGAAATGAAACTGACATCATTCATCTACTTCAAATGCCGAAGGTACTAAAAACTTTTAACCAAGGTACTAAAAATCCTTTAGTACAGTACTCAAAATCCTTTAGTACAGGTACTAAAAATCCTTTAGTCAAATCATATAAAGAGAAACAAATAAAAAGAAACAGAGTAAATGAATCAATTGCAAAATTTGAGGATGATGCTAATTTTGCTGATGTATATTTTAATAAATTGATAGATATGTTCAATAAGGGATTTAAGAAGCTCAACAAAACCAACAGAAGTAAAGCTCAACAAAGTATAAGCTCATTAGCAAAGCTCAATAAGGAGGGAATCAAGAAAAAAAGGATAAAAGAAGTCATGCAATACTGGCTCAAGAACATATCTAAGTTTTCCAAAATGCTCAGAGAGATAAACTCAATCAAAGACTTCTGTGAAAACTTTGGCCAAATCGAAAGGGAGATGGAATACGAAGATGATGACTAACAAAACTCAGTACAGGCCAATTAGTTGAAAGGTATATTATGTTCAAAAAGAAACAACTGCTCAATAATAGTTCAAATGTCAGAAATCAGGGAAAATCCAGTTTAGCAAAACTCATTAAGCAATTATCCGTGCTCAACAAGGAAAGTGAATATAAGCCAGTTTTTGAAGGTTATGATTACAATGGGTTCTATGAAAAAAAAGTGCGTGAAAAAATACGTATGTGGAAGTGCGGGCGATGTCTTAACGATTATTTTGAAATGTCAAAAAAGAGCGAATCATATAATCAGTTGTCGAAAAAATTGAAGCATTGTGCAAGCACACTCAAGCGTTGGCACGAGACTTATTTGAAATGCCCTAATTTCGATGCTTATGTGAAAGTCGCTGAGCAGGAATGTAAACAATGGCGTGAGGCTTATTTTGCACGGTTAATGTTCAATCAAAGAAGATAATTCAACTGACGTAGAAAATTGCGCCAGAAGCGCTGAAATGCTCAGATTTGTAGCAAAGTATAGGCCGGCGCGAGAAAACGCAGCCCATAAAGCGCCAGGCGCCTTAAATCGAGCGTTCTAAGGCGGCATCTGGGCCGTTGGGAGAGATAAAATGACGAATCAGAAACCTAAAAGGGGTGCAAGCCAATACAGGACGATTGCGACATTTCTGGATCAGTGGCTGAAACTTTTCCCGACTGATGAATCGCCGCTCGGTAAGCAGAAGATGCAGTCACAGAACCAAAAGGGCTGGTTCGATGCTTTCGCATCGTCTTTGAGCATCCGTATTTTTCAGCAATGCGGGCCTGAAGCATCATCGCAGAAAAAGCAATGGAAGAAAATCTGTGAACTTCAAGAGCAATATGAACATGAGCAAGATTTGGAGAAAGCTGGAGACTTGCTCATCGAGATCAGCAAAGAGGTAGAGCAACTGCGGGATTCGTTCGTCAGAGTGCATAATAGGCATTATGGCCCAACAGAGTTGACCAAAGGTGAAAAAGCAATAGTTCTGCGATACCAACACCCCGACTGGTCACATGAACAAGTTGCCAAAGAAGCAAGTTTAGCTCGCAAAGAGGAATTATATCGAATTGCTGGTTATAAACAATTGTGTGATATGCAAAAAAACTTGGCTATAAGAAAAGCGTTGCCAACGATAATACGTGGTACTAAGAACGAAAAAACAGGTGAGATCGACACTCGTTAAAAAGTCATATCACTCTCAAATTTTTTTGAAAAATTTTTAACTCCTTGCACAACAAATAGTTAGCAACTCAATCACACTTCAAACAGCGTCTAATCACATTACTTTGACGCATTTACAGAGAGGCACAGTTTTTTGGAGAGTAATTATGACAGAAAAAACAGAAGAATGGAGAAATAGCCCCATAGCGTGGTTCGCTGTTTTGCAAAGAGGACTGGCCGAGGGGGATTATGAACTTGCCAGTGAAGCGCAAAACCAGCTAAAGCGGCTCGGCGTGACAGTGAGCTTTCAGAGAGAGAAATCCGGCTCGTCAGGACATTTCACTGAGCAGCTAAAATCTCTGTATGCGACAATAACCCGATTATTGAAGGTCAAGAATGCCCGAAGCTCATAACAATTTTGTAGCTGTTGAACCCTTGCTGGTCAGCGTGTCTGATGTAGCCTCGATGCTCGGAGTCTCAAAGGCTCTCCTGTACCAAATGATTTCAGATGGCAGGTTCGGTTTGATGGGAATAAGGTTTGGAAGAAAAAGACTGTTCCCAGTAGAAGAACTGAAAAGCTGGGTTCGTGCAGGTTGTCCAAAAAGAGAAAAATGGATGAAAGAAAAATAAGATGTTAAAGAACAGGAAGGTAAAAAAGGAAGAAAATGATTATCAATAAACAAACATCAGACAAGTGTAGAAAGTCAAGTAAGGCAAGTATGTATGCACCTGCCCCTAAGGTATGGAATAACTGTATGAATATGTGTGGGAAATCCGGCTTATCGCTATTTCCTTAATTTGTTGAGTAGTCTGGATCTGAACCACTGAGGTAAGTGGAAAATGAATTGAAACGTCATGGCAGACAGCGAGTATATCGTAAGTTTTTTGGAAAAACGGTGTTTGAGAATCAAAAACAAATGAGACTAACTGATAGTGAATAGGTTTTCTGCGTTTTTGATACGATAAACAAGGATTATTGAGGTTATCAAAATGAGTGCCAAATTGAACGTCTGTCGTCTCTACAACAGCTGGATCAGTGCGAATCAAGGCAGGATTCGACAATCATCAGAGGGAGAAGCTGAGATTATCCGTGATGCTTGTTTTATGTCGAGTACACGGAGACAAAAACAGGGTAATCAAGAAACTGTCAAACAGGGGTAATTCTATATGTCTGGATACAGAAGCAGGGTGTCTTACCATGCAAAAACCGAGATGGGTAGGAAACGTCAGATGAGTAATCTGAAGTCTGGCAAGAGAACTACGCAGAAGCGTTTTGACTTGCGTTATAAGAAAATTTTGCAAAACCTCAATATCATAGATTTTGCTACGAAGTATCTCGGTATAAGTTTCAAAGAACGCCCTGCTCAAGAAGTCATATTGAGGTCTTTGTATGGCTTGCCGTTGGATGAAGAACAAATTGAAATATACAAGAAGTTGGCGATTAACAAACAAGTCTTTGAATCAGATAATGAGAAGTCAGAAGCAGTCTTATGTATCGGTGCCCGTAGCGGCAAGAGCTTGTTGTCAAGCATCTGTGCCCTCTACGAGGCTATCTGTAGGGCTGCTCAGTGGCGAAAATCCCTGATGGCTGACGAGACTGGCTATGTCTGCATTGTCGCAACAAGGCAAAAGCAAGCAGAATCCGTCTGTCAAGCTAACTGTGCCCGTTTGCTTTCAAGATCACCGTTGCACAAACTAATCAAGAGCAGCCTTAAGACCGAGCTTGTCTTGACGAACGGTATGTCAATCATCAGCCTGCCTTGCAACTCCACAGCCGGCAGGGGTCTGCCGATTGCCTGTCTGATAATGGACGAGGTCGGTCATTTCAGCATTGAGGGCATTCGTGCAGACGAAACCATTTACAACAGCTTGAGGCCGAGGATGTCCCAATTTTCAAGTGCCAAGTTATTCCTGATTTCGACTCCGTCTGCGAAGCAGGGATTATTCTGGGATTTTTACAGCGAAGGTTTTCAAGTGCCTTCTCGACTCACAGTTCAGGCCGAGACTAAGCTTGTGAACCCGTTGGTCGATGATGATTTTCTCGCAAAAGAGCAGCAGCGAAACCCCGACAACTACGAGCGTGAGTTTCTCGCGAAATTCGCCGAAAAGGTCGATGCGTTTTTCGATAGTGCCAAGCTCGATGCTTGCTTTGTGCTGAGTTCAGACAACGAATATCAGTCCAGGTATAAGTATCAGTCCGGAATTGACCAGTCGGGGCTGACCGGACGGGACAGATTCGCATTTGCAATAAGCCACTATGAGAAAGATTCAAAAAAGGTCATCGTTGATTGCGTTCGTTCCTGGTCGACAAAAGACAGTGAAGCGATACTGTCAGAAATACAATCACTCGCGAACGCATATAACCTGCGAACCGTCTCGATAGACAGGTACGGGGCCGGTTGGGTCCAGCAGGCGCTCGAAAAGCTCGGCCTTGAAGTCACAGTCAGACCTTCGCTGCCCGATGTGTATGTCAATTTCAAGAGCCTCGTCATATCGGGCAGAGTGACGCTTCCCATCAATCGTGAGCTGCGGGACGGCTTGATTCAGACGCAGGCGTATTACTCTCGTTCAAACACGCTCTCGATAGGCCACGAGCGTATGAGCACCGGCCACGGCGATCTGGCTGACGCGGTCGTGACGGGTGTCTACGAGTCGTCCAAGGTTCGTGATGTGCAGAAGGGAAAAATCTACATCCCAGGAATCGTAAATGATTGGAGTGACGGCGAGGATACTTTCTCTACCGAGCAATTTGTCAGGCAAAGAATGGGCCTCGATAAGAAAGAGACAAATGCAAACGATGGCAAAGGCCGTATTTTCATTGGATAGAAAGGAACTAAAATGTTCAATTTTTTCAAATCAAAAAATAAGCAAGAAGTAGTGACACCTGCTGCGTCTGTAGAGATTGCGTCAAAACCAGCGGAAACCAAGAAGGGCAAGATTTTCTTTGCCGAGAAATCGGGCGGATTGTTGCCAAGTTTCGCCTTCAAAAAGAAAGACGAGGACAGCAAGCAACTTTCGTCGGCTACAAACAAGTGGCTTAATCAGCATGCCCTCGTCAGCAGGCCATATCCGGCAAGTTCATTCATTGCGTTGAAGGATCGTTGCCCCATACTGGCAGCTTGCGTTGATGTAATTGCAAATGATGTTAGCTCGACAGGTTGGAATTTATCGCTTAAAGACAGCGTTAAACAAAATTCCGCAACCGACAGTGAGCGAAAAGAGCTTGAAGCATTTTTGAAGAATCCAAACGATGAAGATTCGTTGAAAGAGCTAATTGCAAGCTGCATAAACGATCTTGAGACTGTTGGTGACTTTTCACTTGAAGTTGCACGCAATAATGTTGGCAGAGTCGCTAAATTATTTCACGTGCCCGCACACACGCTTTACAGAAATCGAGACATGGATAGATTCATCCAGAAACGAAATAACAAAGTCGTATGGTTTACGCCGTTCAACAGTAAAATAATTGCCGACTCTAAGACAGGCGAGGAAAAGGAAGTCTCTCCGAAATTACAGGCAAACGAGTTGATTTTCAAGAAACTCTACAACTCGCAAAGTGACTATTACGGTCGATCACCGATGCTGCCTTGTGTCGGAGCGATTCAATCTTCAATAGCCGCCGAGGAGTATAATCTTGCGTTTTTTGAGAATCGGGGAATTCCTGATTATGCCGTACTTTTGACAG
>Ga0315532_1002466_pt1 | contig 12697 bp, 9 predicted proteins | sample SalMarWE160370MG_FD_203082 | JGI IMG/M metagenome (GOLD analysis project Ga0315532, IMG submission 203082) | Salt marsh sediment microbial communities from the Plum Island Ecosystem LTER, Massachusetts, United States - Salt Marsh Sediment WE1603-70 ... | reverse complement strand
TTGCTAATATCATAGTAAATAAAAAAAGCTAGACTTTGCCCTTTAATTGTTTTATAACGCCTTATACAAGCGAAATAGGAGGCGCTATGAAGCAATTTGAAACACGGTTCAAACAAGTCAACGTATTGCCCATGGTCAAGTATTTCATGGATGAACTTGGCCTGTTCAATTTATTTAAAAAATATGTCCGGGCAACCCCGGATAGCCTTGTGGATCATGCGGAAAGCTTATGCATATTAACAGCTAATATCGTATGCAACAACAAGCCACTGTACAAAGTTCAAGAATGGCTGTCCAAATATTCCGATGGCTTGGTTGATGAGCCCATAGAGGCGAACCTTTTCAATGATGATCGCCTGGGCAGAGCCCTTTGTGCTCTTTTTGACTCAGACCGGCACTCTTTAATGACAGAGGTATCGTGTAATGCAATAAGAGTGCACAAACTGCTGACAGATGAAATTCACAACGATAGCACTACGATTACCTTTATTGGCAATTACAAAAATCCGGACCCCGATGCCGTTAAGCTTAAGCATGGTCACAACAAGGATTTTCGGCCTGACTGTAAACAGCTTGTCTTTGGTTTAAACATCACTTCTGACGGCCATGTCCCGCTGAGCTATAAGCTTTTTGACGGCAATACAAATGATGATGTCACCCATATACCCAACTGGAACGGGCTGCGCACTCTATTAGAAAAAGAGGATTTTATTTATGTAGCTGATTGCAAACTGTGCAGCCAAAAAAATCTAAGCCATATTTCACAAAACGGTGGCCTTTTTATTACCATCGTCCCGAAAGATCGAAAGGAAGTAAAACAGTTTCTAAAGCGGTTAAAAAGCGACGATATCCAATTCAAATATGCTTATCAAGTTGAGAGCTCGCGTAAAAAAGGCAAAGTCAATATATTTCAAACATATGAAGCCGATCCGACTAAAAACGGGTTCCGTATCATATGGGTTCACAGCAGTTCAAAACAAGAAGACGATCAAGCCAGAAGACAGAAAAAAATAGATAAAGCCATGGTGGCATTAGAAGAATTATCTCCGAAATTAAACGCATATCATTTAAAGACCAAAAAAGAGATCAGGGCAACCGTGGATAGTATTCTTAAAGGAATTAAAGAATTCCTTGACGTTAAGATATTAACCGAACGCAAACAAATAAAAGTGAAAATTTCACCCGGCAGGCCCTCTTTAAAAAGTGTTTATAATAACAAATGGGAATTTACACACAGCATCCAATGGGAGTTAAACAAACACGCTCTTTTGGAAGCGTCAAAAACAGATGGAATTTTCCCGTTGATTACCAATACTGCCTTAACGGCTTGTGACGTATTAAAAAAATATAAAAGCCAGCCATTCCTTGAAAAACGGTTGTATACCAAAAAGACTGTTTTGGAAGTAGCACCGGTTTTCCTGAAAAAAGAAAAGCGAATTGAAGCCATATTGTTTCTGTATTTTACGGCATTAATGATTGTATCCCTTATGGAACGAAAGGTTCGTATGAATATGGCAAAAGAAAACATAGAAAAACTGCCCATTCTGCCCCAAGGAATGAATTCGAAGAAGCCGACATGGAACAATATCAGATACTTTTTTCGAAATGTCCACTACTCGGAAATAATACGTGATGGGGTATGCATACAATCAATGGTGAAAGGACTCAGTGATCTGCATAAACAGATCAATCGGCTTTTAGATGTCCCCAGCTCGGTGTACAAGAATCTTCAACCCCGTTGGTGGCAATTCAAATATACGTGATTGATTTGTCAAAATAATTTACATTAATTCTAAAAATATTTTTTCAAAGAGCGAAATGTAAGTTTTAAGGCCATATTTGAAGCAAAATTTAAACGTTTTAACTGTAATATCAATAAGATGATATGGCCCGACCCCCATTCGATAAATCTTTTTCAAACTCATCGATCGTCTGCCCATCTATGCCAGCGGCACCCCGATTAACCTTCACCCGTTTGTACGCTTCCCAAACCTCTCGCTTAGCAATCGAAAACGGCTTTGTTTTACCCAAAAGATTCCTCCCAGTTCTGGTTGATCCATCGAATAAAACCAGACGATGCAGCCCCTTCGCTCCAGTTCCATTACAGAACTTTCATCACTACTACAAGCTGCTCCGCCCCCGTGCCCTGCATCGGTACTCTCACTCTCGTGGGTCCTCCACTTGAGCTTCTCCCTTTACATCAGGACGACAGGTTCCCACGTTCCCCACAGGAGCCTTAATCAGAGTCACGCCACCTTTATGCCGGACGCCACCCAGGCAGTAAGCAGGTTTCCCCTGGGCTTATCCTGGCGTACAGATAGCCACCAGTTTTGACGTCATCCTTAATTTTCGACACCTCATCAGTGGTTCGCTTACGCTCGTCTCTCTGATCCACAACTGACATACTTCTTGGCATGCCTTTTCCTCAACGCTCACCACAATGGCTCTTTACCAATGCAGCTTGAGGTGTTTTGGAGCCTGCTCCTGCAAGCCGACTCCGAGGTACCAACATACCCTCATCTCCTGTGCAGTTACGCACACTCTATATTTAAAGTGCGCTCGTGGCGCACTATCTGCAATAAATGACAGGTTTTTGAAGGCTTAAAATTCGTGTGATATCGTTTTTCAAAAAGGGCAAATCCGTTTTCGGGGTTTGCCTTTTTTGATTCAGAGACTTTCCTAAATTGATCAACGAGCAATGGCGATACCGATACATAAAGGCTAAGTCCTTCTTCGATATTTTTTGATTTCCAGTTGATTAAGTTACCCCCATCTTTCCGGAACGTCACTCATTGTTATGTTTTTAATTTTATTTAATTTTTTGATAAAGAAAATTGACAGTGTCACAATGTGGCATTACTATCAATAATAAGGCTACAATGTAGGCTTATTATTGTTTTAATAAATCACCAATTGGTGGGGATATGAGGCTACAAACGTCTCACTTCTACTAAAATAAAAGGAGGTGATTGTATGAGCGATCATATAAAATCAGAAAATACCGATACTAGGGATCGAAATGCCTCTGAATCCTGTTGTTATATAATCGATCCTTGTTGCTGCCGCGTAGTTGATCCCTGCGGTTGTTACGTTGATCCTTGTTGTTATGTCGATCTTTGCTGTCGTTAAATATAAATAGTATTCAAGGGGATCGGGAATAAATCCTGGTCCCTTTTTTGTAATTTTAGAGATTCACATTTGCTTTTACAAAGTGGTTTATCTGAAGCCCTCGGCAGCTTCATATACTCGGAAGGTGTAAATTCTGTCATAGGCCGGTCCGGTCCGCCGGAGGCAGAACAGAAAAAGGGACTAAAGTTCATTGCAAAAAGAATAAGAAAGGAGGCCGTATGAAACGTTTTGAATATGAGATTACCCAGCATTTGGCCGATACCTTTGACAAGATCGTCTATTTTTGTTCTAAGTCCGGCCAATGCAGTATTGATGAAGTCTCGAAATATCAGACAAAAATTTTGACTAATATTCTGAACAACCGTGGAAAGGAGGGCTGGGAGCTTGTCCAAGTTTCTTTCGGCAAAGATGGCATTATGGCCTATTGGAAACGTAGAATTAAAGACAAGGAGAAATAGCCTCCTGGAAAGAAGTGAAGAGTCAAGTCCATAAGGAAAAAAGAATTGCAAAAATAATATTCTGGTGTTTTACGCCTTTTTTCTTCATAGCATTTATGCGTTTCTTTTTTATGATTTTCAATTTCATATATGGGACGATTCTACGCCTTATAATTGGGAAAAAATATGGTGATATAATCACAGTAATTGCTATCATAACTGCATTGTTTTTCACAGTCGCTGTTTGCTCAATGTTGTGGAAGCAATATAAAAAGCATATCTTGGAAAGTTGATTGTGTTTGAAATATTTAATTCCGATTGATTTTATCGATTGTGGTCATTATTATCTTATTAAAAATTCATCATATTCGTTTTTGGGCTGGTTGATATTAGTGTTTAGATGAAGACATAAGTCGAAACTAATTCAAGTACTAAGAAAGGTTAGTTATGCCATTTGTTAAGATGCCCGGTTTAAGGGGAAAAGTTTATGTTCCCGAAAACCAGCAGGGAAGTCCCCAAAAACATCCGTGCAAGGATTGCTATTTTTGCCAGATGTGCAATGACGATAGGTGCAGATTGTGTCTTAGCCCAAAAAACCGCAAATGCCAGAAACCTTCTGAGAAATAAACGCCTTCTTTAAAAACAGTAAGATACAGACCTTTAAAACTCATAAAGCCAATTATCATTTTGTTGCGTACAACGATACGAATTATTGAATGATGCGATGTTGTGCTTTCTGCAATTGAATGCAACAATCTAAATTTGTTTGATGTCAAAACAGTATCTTAGCAACCATTTTATTTTTCACGCCAACAGGATAATCGCCGCACGACACAATATATAGCATCATCACCGATTCTAAATTTTTCAGCGGTGATATCGTTTTTTCAATAAGGGGCAAATCCTTTTTCGGGGGTTTGTCCTTTTTGACTTTTTTGTGGACTTATGCGATATATGTAATCGGAGTTGATCAACCTTGGGTTGCTGTTCTGGCAAGATATCTTATAACAGATCCTTTCGTTCTCTCCATCAATCTGCCCACGCTGATAATACCACAACATAATATGTGTCTATTGGGAGTATTTCATGAATAATATAAATGGTAATATACTTTTTATGTATTTTTCCCCACAATTACATAGTTTTTTTCCATCTGGCAAATCCATTAATTACGACTCCGTTCGGAATCATATCATTCACCCCTGTTTTCCAATACTTGTTTAATTCATGTTCAAATATAGATAGCAATTATTCAAAAATTAAACAGTCCTACTGTTTAGCTTTTTAACAGTTTAACAGTTGGATGACAAAAAAAATTTAAATTTGAGCTTCAATTCCACACTGTTTTATTCAACAACTGGCAATAGGTGACGAGCAGGCATCATTCAATCTTACTTGGCATAATTATTGCTTAATAATTATTAAACCGACAGGACTCAAACGGATAGGAGGGTTACCATGATCAAGCAATTCTCTTAACAGATCGTCCTAAAGAATGTGACACCTAAATATCAGCTTTAAGATACTGATTCCCAAATCTAATATCCATATTCAGCCCAAGCGTACAGCAGAATTCAACGTGCGGCCTTCCCTTTGTAACAACAGTCCATACCCGATACGACTGGTATCCGAACAGCATTGATTCCTTAAACCTTTTGTGTAGGCGGAATTATATAAATCGTGCAAGGAAATAGGTCTTCACCTTCGGTCTTGCCTTAAATGAAAGGAGGTGAGTTAGAAATGAAAAATTAGTCTATGTCTTTATATTCGTAGGTGTGATGGAGAAGTAATATTTATTTAACAAACTCAAAGAAGGACAATTTGTCGGGAGGCAACAAGATGGAAATAATAAAAAAATATAAGTTTCTGGTGATTATTTTAATTGCTCTGATTATCTCCGGTTTAACTCCAGCGGAAAAGGTTTACGGCAAGCTCCAAATTGTACCCGAAGGCAAGGACCAGATGACCATTCAAAAATTAATCGACAACTTCAATGATTACAACATTTATTGTTCAGACTGTTATGCCGGATACAGCACAAATTCACCTCGGGGAATCCTGTTCGATCCGAAAAATAATGATACAGTAATAGTGGGGAATCGGTGGAAAAAGGTCAAAAATCAAAAAGACCTGATAGAGATGACACATTGGATTTATCCGACTACTTGTAATGAACCCTTCCTCAACAAAATTTTTGGGCCGGATGGCCAGTTCTATGGATATCTTTATTATTCATGTGGATGTGTAAACTGTAAAATGGTTGGGGATAACAAAATGTATTTATTTAGCGTGGAGAGAGCGTCTAATGAGGGAGGCGACCAATGAATAATTGCTTCAAAATTTAATAAAAAGATATTTCAAACGAGCAGGGTCATCAATGGTCCTGCTTTTTATTTGTGCTGATGGCAGATAACTGCAATGTATCTTTCTGCTTTGAAATGGCTTCAGTGGTTGTGATATCGATTTTTTATCGTGTCAGATTGTCGCCGATTATGTTTCAATAACCCTTAATATGACCAAAAAATCGCGCAAAATCACTGAAACATATTCGTTTACAAAATCCCCATATTTCCCCATTATCCATAATCATTCCATAACCTTCCGACCCACAAACCCACAGCCCTCTGATGTCGCCGTTTCTCCTCCCCCCCCTTTCCTTTAAAAATCAAATTCATTCCCGTTCTTTGGGAACGTTGTTGGCGATGTTGACTCAATCCCTTTTTGTTTGTTTGGAATGCAGGGTGGCCAGTTCACCGGCCCAGTCGATGGACGTTTGAAGGGCCGCCTTGATCTTATTGCCGTCGAGGTTTAACTGATGAATCATTTTTTCGGCTTCTGCCCATTTGGCTTCTTCGAAATATTGCGCCAGATGAAGCAGGGGCAAATACTCATTGTTCGGCTCCCGGCACAACGCCGCCTTGAGCCGGTTTTCCAGGGGCAAATACCCCACGATCTCGGTCATGGGAATACCGAGCAGGGCGTCCAGCAGAGAAAATATTCCCAGTAAATTCAAGCTGTCCGGATCGAATCCCCAAAAATCATGGTCCCGGGCGATGAGCTCTAAAAATTTTCCCCGCTGTGCGGAGAGCAACACCAGCTCAGGGGCATCTTTGCTGTGGCTCATGTCCGTCAACAGAACCACCCGAAGCCAGTTCTTCATTTTTTGCCACCCCAAAAGCAAAATGGCCTGGTGGATGGACTTTATCTTTTGGCGTAGACCAAAGGCCGTTGAATTGAGATATGCCAGGAGGCGAAAGCTGATGGAGACATCCCCCTGGATGGTTGCCGCGAGGTGATCAAGGTCAGGCTCGTCTGATTCAATGAGTTGTAGGAGGTTGAACCGCGACACCTCGATGGAGGACAGTTTCCGGACGGTGATCTTGTCCGGCGATTTGAAAAACGGGCCGTGAAACAGTGTAAACCCCAATTCCTTGCACATCTTGAAACGGGCCGGATCCTCCACCTGGCCGGCCAGAAGCAAGGCCGTGTAGGATCGGGCGATGTCGAGTAAGGCCCCAAGCGCGTCCTTTTGTCTGGTGGAGACGTCCGTGCCGATGATATCGGCCAAACCATACAGCGGCCCGAAAGCAGGATTTCCAGTAAATCCCCCGACGGCAATCAGATACCCGTCGGATTTTAATCGTTTCAACACGTCCGGAACATGGGGCTGTGTGTATATGTCCTCGGCCACCTTAACAGCGGCGAGAATCGGCGGAAACGCATAGGGGAGATCGTCCAGCATACTTTTTTCATTAAAATTGACAATTATTTTTTTTCCTCTGTCCAGAATCTGCTGCAAGCCGATGTAGGCGCTGGATGCCACGTTCAAAGCGACGTTCTCGTGTTCCGGGAAACCGGAACGGGTGGTTTCATCGCTTCCCACACAGAAAAGTTCATAGCCCCAGAGCTGGCCCTTTTCATCGAACACGGGCTGTCGGGCAATGGATACGGAAACCGGATGTTCATTTTGGGTCTTTTTTTCGGTCACAGGCTTTATCTCCTCTTGTCCTTAAATGCTTGGGGCATCAAACGGATCATTCAACCGGCTGTAAGTTCCAGATGTCTCTTGCATAATCCAATATGGACCGGTCGCTGGAAAACTTGCCCATGTGGGCGGTGTTGAGAATGGATCGGCGCGTCCATTGGTCCGGATCCAAAAATACCCGGCTCACTTCTTCCTGGGCGGTCACATAGGGCCGGTAATCGGCCAGCAACATGTAGTAATCGCCCTGGTCGAGAAGCGCCCTGACAATGGGTGCAAACAGCACCGGTTCCGTGGGAGAAAAAAATCCGGAACCGATCATTTCCAGTACCTTTTGAAGCTCCGGATCATTTCCGTAATAGTGCCCGGGATCGTAGCCGCCGGCGCGCAAGGCCATGACGTCTTCGGCGTTCAAGCCGAAAATAAAGATGTTTTTCGGGCCCACCTCGCTCATGATTTCCACATTGGCGCCGTCTAAGGTTCCGATGGTCAAGGCGCCGTTGAGTGCCATTTTCATGTTCCCTGTTCCGGACGCTTCCATGCCTGCCGTAGAGATTTGCTCGGACAGGTCCGCGGCCGGAATGATTTTTTCGGCCTGGGACACACAGTAATTGGGCAAAAAAAGCACCCGGAGCCTTCCCTGGACGTCCGGGTCGTTGTTGACAACATCCGCCACGGCATTGATCAGCTTGATGATGATTTTGGCCTGGTGGTAAGCAGGGGCGGCCTTTCCGGCAAAAAGGACGGTCCGAGGAACAACGGTTGCTTCGGGATTTTCCTTGATGCGGTTGTACAGGGTAACCACGTGCAACACATTGAGGAGCTGGCGCTTGTATTCGTGCAACCGCTTGACATGGACATCGAACAGGGTGTTCGGGTTTACCCCCAACCCGATTTTGCGCAAAATATATCGGGCAAGCCGTTTTTTGTTTTCCTGTTTCGTTTCTATCCAGGCCGCGCGAAATTCCGGATCATCGGCATAGGGAACCAATTTTTTAAGCCGGCCGAGGTCAACGATCCAGTCCGGACCGATGACCGACGTAATGAGCCGTGAAAGCGAAGGATTCGCCTGATACAGCCAGCGACGCGGGGTGATGCCGTTGGTGACGTTTTTGATTCGGCCCGGGAAAATTTCATCGAAATCCCTGAACAGGCCGCTTTTTAAAATGCGGGTGTGAAGGTCGGCAACCCCATTGACCGAATGACTCCCCACGATAGCCAGATGAGCCATACGCACCTGTCGAACGTCGCCTTCCTGAATGATGGAAAGTTTTGCCGGCAGTTCCGGATGGTCCGGATATCGTTTTCTTAAATCCTCTAAAAAACGGTGATTGATTTCAAAAATAATTTCCATATGTCTGGGCAAAAGCCGCGCGATCAGGTCCTGTGGCCAGGTTTCAAGGGCTTCGGGCATCACCGTATGGTTGGTGTATGCAAACGTTTTTTCACAAATGGCCCAGGCGTCGTCCCACTCCAGCCCTTCATCATCCATTAAAAGGCGCATGAGTTCGGGAATGGCAATGGACGGATGGGTGTCGTTCAATTGAATGGCAACAAAGTTCGAAAACTCTTCAAAGGACCGGTTCTGCTTTTTATATCGCCGGATGATGTCGAGCAGTGTGGCGGCAACAAAGAAGTACTGCTGTTTGAGTCTGAGTTCCTTGCCCGGCTCGGCCTCGTCGCTGGGATAGAGCACTTTTGAAATGTTTTCGGTCAAAACCTTGGACTCCACAGCACCGATATAATCTCCCCGGTTGAAGTGTGTAAGGTTGAATTCCCGGCCGGATTTGGCGGCCCACAGCCGCATGTTGGTGACATAATCATCGCCATACCCGGGAATGAGAATGTCGCAGGCCATGGCCATCACCACCTCTGTGTCCATCCAGCGGTATCGGCGCCGTCCCTGGCCGTCCACGTACGACTCCGATCGACCGTAGAACCGGATCGGCATCAGATGGTCCCGGCGCTGGATTTCCCAGGGATTTCCCCGCCTTCGCCAGTTGTCGCACTGCTCACGCTGGTAACCGTTGTCCAGGGTCTGAAAAAAAATTCCATAGTCATACCGGATGCCGTATCCGTATCCGGGCAGATTCCGGCAGGCCATAGAATCCATATAGCACGACGCCAGTCTCCCAAGACCGCCGTTCCCCAGACCGGCATCCCATTCTTCTTCTTCGAGTTCGTCGAGATCGAATCCCATTTCCTGAACGGTGTTGCGGGCTTCTTCGACCATATTTAGGCTGACGATGTAGTTCTTCAAAAATCGACCCGGCAAGAATTCAAGGGAAAGAAAATAGACCCGCTTGGCCAAGGTGTCGTAAAGCGAACGCTGGGTTTTAATCCACCGTTCGATGAGCCGATCCCGCACGCTGTAGGCGAGCCCCATAAAACAGGCATACTTGTCCGGCCTGTAGGTATCTTTGCCCAGGGTGAAGCGGATGTGGCGGAGGATATCGTTTTTCAAAGCGGCCGTTTCCCGGGAAGCGGAGTCAGGGGTGTCTCCAGGGAGTTGTTGGTTTTTATCCATGAGAGCATCCTCCATAGGGTTCAGTGTTCTTGGATACGTTGATGCTGAACGTGTTTTAAACCCTCATCAATAATCCGGGACGTATTCCGGAATGATTATGTAATTATGCGTTTTTCTGTCTCGAATATTCTGAAAACAATTAATCCACAATCCGAAAATACTCAATAAATATTACCCTAAATGAGCGAAAGTCGAGGATGCCCCAGATTCGAGGCATCAAGGGTGAAGCCCCGCTGATAAACCGGGATAAACCTCCGTCGTCTACTGCGAGCCCTTGATAACGAAGAAGATGGGGTATCATCGGCTTTCCCAACGGGTAAACAAAATGGGATTTTTGAATTAATTTATATCTCATTTATAGAAGAGTTATGAAAATGCATCTGAATCCACAAAAATACATAATAAATCAAACAGATCTAATATGTTAACCGTTTTGTTTACGCTCAATTAGGGTATTATATTCCCGTGATAGTAGGTTTGATTGTAAGTGTTTGACCGTCCGTGGACATGGATACGGCGCCGTTACCGGCGGTGCCCAGTATGCGGCATCCCTTCTCCTTATACCTTTTTAAAACCAATGGGTGTGGAAATCCAAATCTGCTTTTCCATCCGGATGAAATAATGATGACTTCAGGATTGACCTTTTCTATGAACATCTCCGTACTCGATGTTTTGCTGCCGTGGTGCGGTGCTAAAAGGACGGTGCTTTTTAGTTTGTCACCGGCAATTGCCGCCAATTCATATTCCGCCCGAGTCTGGATATCCCCGGGGAACAGGAAGGATTTCGCTCCGAAAGACGCTTTCAGAACCAGGGAATTATTGTTTAAATTACGCCATGTTTCCTTTTTTCTTTTCTCAATGAAATCCGGCGGCGGATAAAATATGTTTAAACATACGCCGTTAATGAGGTGGATGCCGGCGATTTCTTTGTATTCGGGCATATGAATTTTGTTTTTTTTAATGGCTTCCATGAATTTTTTATATCCCAAAGTGCTTGCTGCTTCATTATTTGTCCATACATTTTTTACATTAAAGTGTTCGGCTATATATATGAGCCCGTTTAAGTGATCACTATTGGGATGGGAAAGCACAAGGGTGTCGACGGTTTTGATTTTTTTTTGCCATAAAAACGGGGCAATAATCCTGGCACCTGTATCAAAAATACTGTTATCGGAAAACCCGCCGCCATCTATGAGAATGTTGTATCCTTCCGGAAGTTCCATAAGTGCCGCATTGCCATGCCCGACGTCTATCATTGTCACCCGGAGATCATCATGCCAGAAGCGGTTATAGAGCCAGTAGCAGCCATCGACGCTCAAAGCCGCAATAACCAGCAGTACAGCGATTGCTTCCGGTTTTTGTATAAAATTTTTGCCCGGCGCGTTGTTTTCCCCGCCCGGGACGTTATCTTTTTCTGCCGCCGTTTTTGATGAAACATATCTTAAATTTAAAATAGCCCAAAACAGGATATAAAAACAGCAAATCTCAAAATAACTGGGGGTTACGGTTTTTAAAGCCGCAAAAGGCAGGTCAGCAAAAAAATTAACCAAACCCATGGCCTGTGCCAGAACAAAAGCACCTGCCTTGAGGCACCCTAAAGCCACTGAACCGGTCAGCGGATATAAAAACACGGCCAGCAAACCCAGAGGAACCACCACAAAACCAATCACGGGGACAAAAATAAAGTTTGCAAGAAGTCCGACCAGGGAAATCTGGTTAAAGTAAAACATAACAATGGGCATGGTGCCGAGGATAGCAAAAAAAGAAGTCATGAAAAAGTAAAACAGATTTGTTTTAACGGTAAATCTTTTTGACTTTTTAATCCCGATTGAATCAGACCGCCATGGAATTTGCACTTGAGACAATCCGTACAGTATTGCAAGAACAGCGGTAAACGAAAGCTGGAATGAAATTGAAAAAAGCGACGGCGGATGAATAATAAGGATCAGCAGTGCCGCCACGGCAAGGGTGTTCATGGGGTCATGTTCTCTTTCAAATAAAAATGCCGCCAAAAACACGGTAACCATGATAACCGCTCTCTGGGTGGAAGGCGACATCCCTGAAAGCAGGCCGTATATAAATACGGGAATAACAGATAAGATTACCGCCCCCTTTTTCGTCCATGCATGCCACAACAAAAATTTAATATGAGAAAGGAGATACTTGAAAAATAAAAATGCACCGGTGGCCACAATACCGATATGAAGTCCTGAAATGGCCAGAAGATGACCGATCCCTGCGCGGTTAAATGCTTGTTTTAAATCGTTTGAAATTGAATTTCTGTCCCCGACGATCAATGCTTTTAATACATCCTGCTCCGTTCCCTGCCCTGTTTTGTCGATGAGATCAGAAATTTTCCTGCGGGTGTCTGCGATAATCATGCCGATCCCTGTCTCTGAATTTCTTTTGATCAGGGTAAGCTTTTTTGCTGAGACGTAGGCAGTTCCATATACTTTTCTAAAAGCCATATATCTCTTATAATTAAACCCTCCGGGGTTATTGAAATTTCTGATGGATTTTATCCTGCCGAAAAAAACAATCCGATCTCCAATTAAGAGTTTAGGGCCGTTCCCTGAAACGGTCAAGCGAATCCTTCCGCACACAGGAAAAGGCTTATTATTC
>Ga0315532_1002464_pt1 | contig 12706 bp, 11 predicted proteins | sample SalMarWE160370MG_FD_203082 | JGI IMG/M metagenome (GOLD analysis project Ga0315532, IMG submission 203082) | Salt marsh sediment microbial communities from the Plum Island Ecosystem LTER, Massachusetts, United States - Salt Marsh Sediment WE1603-70 ... | reverse complement strand
CCTCCATAGCCTGTCTCTCGATGGACATATTCTTGTGTATGAACCCCAATCCACCTTGCCTGGCCAATGCTATAGCCGTGTCGGATTCGGTGACCGTATCCATGGCCGCGCTGGTTATCGGTATATGGAGCGAGATGTTTCTCGAAAGCCTCGTTGTCACCTCCACATCTTTCGGCAGCACAGTGGATTCACCGGGTACCAGTAGGACATCGTTAAAGGTAAGGGCCTCTTGTATTGATTGTCTGTCCATTCACCTCTCCTTCGATATAATCTACCAGAATGCCTTCAAGCATATCGGAGTAACTCGCCACGATCTCATCTTGGTGAAAATACTCCATTACCTTTGCCGCTACAAGGGTTCCTGCCACAATAATATCTTCTCTGCCTGGTTCAAGGCCTTTCAGCTTCAGCCTATCGTTTGCAGGGATGCCTTTCATCGTCTCAATGAGGGATTGCAGCGCCTCGGCCCGAATCACCAGGCCGTTTATTGTTTCACCAAACTCACCTGCCTCAATGCCATGTATCATGGCAGCGAGGGTGACTACAGTGCCGCCTGTTCCTACGATCAAAGGCCTTCCACGAATGGTTGCCTTCCATGGGTCAAGGCATTGTTTGAACACCTGCTCGATATAGTCCGTAAGGTTGTGTATCTCAGCATCGGCCGGCGGGTGGGAGGTGAGATACTCATCCGTCAAGGTAACCGCCCCCATATCCAATGAGAGGTCTTTCCTCTGGTCGGCATCGCTGAGGATAAATTCGGTGCTCCCTCCTCCGAGGTCAAAGATGAGATCGGCGGCTCCTCCCCCCTCCAGGCACCTTGTAACCCCTTTCCATGTGAGATCAGCCTCCCTTTGCCCTGAGATGATCGTTATCGCGGTATTCAGGTTTTGGGCGATCATATCCACAAAGGCATCCCTGTTGGTTGCCCTCCTCACTACCCCTGTTGCTAGCACGAGGGGAGAGGAGGCGCCCTGTTGCGAGGCAAGGCTCAGGAAACCATTGAGGACTTCAATGCTCCTCGCCATGGCCTTGTGGGTGAGGGCGCCGGGGCCATGAGTGCTGAAACCTTCTCCCAGCCTGGTGATGCTCCTTTTTCTCAGCACAGTCCTGAGCCCGCCGCCCGTTCCGTCGATCCGGGCAATCAGCATCCTGATGGAGTTTGAGCCAATTTCAATGGATGCAAGGGTATCTTCCATAGACGCCTCTAACCCTGTATAGCAATGTCATGATGTGCGGCTCCCCGTGCATACCATTCGAATCCCCATCCTCAGCTCAGCCATGGGTTCAGCCTATGGCACGGGATAACACGGAGTGCAGCGCATCACATGTACCGAGATAGAAGTGATCCGCACCCTCAATGACCTCGAATCGTGCCTCCGGATTCCAGCGAACGATCAGATCCTTAATCCTATGGGCAGGCGCGATCTCATCCCTATCCCCTGCCACCACTACCTGTATCTTCGGGCTTTGCAGAAAAGGGGAAAATTCCAGAAAGGCAACCGGAGGGGATACCATGATAATCCTTTTAATCAATGGCTCGGAGTCTATGATCTTGGCGTTTACCCATGCCCCGAATGAATACCCGGCGAGATTGAGATCACTCTTTCCCCGCTCATGGAGGTAATGCAAGGCCGATCTTACATCCTCCTTTTCCCCATCCCCTTGATCATAATCCCCCTCGCTGGAGCCAACGCCCCTGAAGTTAAACCTCAGGGTGGAGAACCCCTTTTCCTGATACACGGTGGTCAAAACCTCCACTACCTTGTTATACATGGAGCCGCCGTAACTGGGATGCGGGTGGGTGATTACTGCGCCCCGTTCGCCATCTTGCACACAGAGCAAGCCCTCTATCTGGATCGTATCGGATTGGAATGTGATCTTTTCCTCTACCATAAGAAATGCGCCGCATGAGAATCGCCTGCGGTTACTCCATGGCCTTGAACACCTCAAACAGCTTATTCATGTCTGCCTTCAGTTTGTCGGGCACCAAGCGGAGATCCTTATCGGAAAGCAGGGCAAATGTGGCCTTTGCTCTGGCAAGGACCTTATGATCCTTGTCCTGAATAAATCCCTTGGCCGTGCACAGGCGCCTTTTCTCTTCTTCTACCATGCCCTTGGCTGTTAAGGACGTGTGCAGGGGAACGGGTTTGAGGTATTTAATGCTCATTTGTCTCGTGACAAAGAAGGTTCTCTTAAAATAGATCATGGCCCAGGACATAATCTCATCGAGTAGGGTTGATGCGATCCCGCCGTGAGCCATGTTTTCCCATCCCTCATGGTTCTTTCCCAGGGTTATATCAGAACAGATGTAGTGCCCCTGTCGGTAAAAGGTAAGATTGAGCCCTATCGGATTAGCGGTGCCGCAAGCAAAACAGCTATATCCTTCGAGCTTGGGAATACTCACTTTCTTTTCAACCATGCTCTATCCTCGATCCAAAACTCCTCACCCGCCTTAGCCAGGATGCTCCATGCAGAAGCACGGGGAGCTTCACTTTGACCATCGCCGAAGATGCCAGGATATCCTGTTCGGAAAAGCAGGAATGGTTACCGAAGGCTCATCCTCCCCATGATCGTATGCCAGATCATGTCGTGATCCCATTCCTGCGTGATTTCTACCGGAAGCCGGGAGAACTCCCTTTTAATATCCCGTGCCTGACTCCTCATAAGCCCTGAGAGAATGAAGGATTTTTTTTGAAGAACCCCCTTCTTCTTTACCAGGGCAAGGATTACCTTGTAGTGGATATTGGCTATGAGCAGATCGAATGGATAGTCCATGAAATCCTCTGCACGGCCCTCCATCACCGTTACGGCGTGCGCAAGCCCATTCAGTTTCACATTGCGAGCGGCAGTCCTTACAGCCAGGGGATTAGTGTCCACGGCTAACACGGACGTAGCCCCCAAAAGGGCTGCACCTATGGCAAGTATACCCGTACCCGTGCCGAGATCCAAAACCCTTGAGCAACTCAATGCCCCGGACATCTCAAGCAGGCCCAGCAAACAATGCCTTGTGGTGGGATGGAGCAAGGTGCCGAACACGACGCCGGGATCTAACAGCATCTTTATCTCTCCGTTGCCCGAATTTTGATCATCCCATGGAGGGACGATTAAAAAACGGGATAGCCTGTTTGCCGTAATCGCCCCGCCCATCCACTGCTCGTGAGTGAAATGGAATTCATCGATCAATCGGAGCCGCTCGTCGCTGTCTAGGATTATCTGCACGGTTTCCTTGGATGGCCTTGAGAAAAAGAGAAATGAGCTCTCTCCCTCAACCCAGTTTCCCAGGAAATCAGGACCCAACCCGTGCTCTTCCTCCTTGTTTGGAAGGCCTTCCAGATAGTAGATGTAGAGGCTCTCATAAGGATTACAGCCCCTGCCAGCAGTAACCATTGCTTGCCCTTTATGGTTCCAGATTAGATTTCCACAGGATGTTGTCATTTTTTTATCCTCTCTGCAAGGATATTTTATTGACACGATAGAAGAATTCTCCTAATAGAGAGTGTTCGCAGATTTCGGAGAGAGCTAAGAAGGAGTTGGCCTTGTTGAGATCATTCACGCTTGTGTGTCCCTTTTGTAAGAATTTCTTTCCCTTCCCGGAAAATATCGAAGAGGTATATCGGTGTCGGTGCGGGGCCTTATTTATGATTTCCTGGCGCTCTGATATGGAGGAAGCGGTGAACGAGTTGGCAACCTCCTTTCTCGAGGATGAAGGTAACCTAAGGCACGCCTCGGGAGATAATCTCTTGTGTCAGGCGGTGATCTACGAAGACATAGAGAATATTATGAGGATGAAACGGGAGTACGAGGCGCATAAGCTCTTTCGGGCGTTCCAAGGCTTTGATCAGGATTACCTTCAAAAACTCGTACTCGTGTGGTTGGGTAGCAAGGGGCAAACGCCGTATTCTCTCGATTCATATAAGCTCATTTCCATCACTTAAAAAGCTGGGCCAATACAGAGCTTAGCTCATTCATATCGATGGGCTTGGTAAGATACCCTCGTATGAATTTTTTTCTCTCCTCATCGAGCGCTACCGGACCATGTTCGTCATAACCTGAGATAATCACGATCTTCGCGTTAGGATCGAATTTCATGATCTTCTCGCCACAGGAAATACCGTCCATTTCCGGCATATTTCTATCCAGTAGCACGGCGTCGGGGCGCCAGGATTGGTATTTGGTAATGGCCGCCCTGCCGGTATTCACAGACTCAGCGCTGTAGCCGATTCCTGTAAGGAGCTCTGCCATGGATTGGCACATCTCGCTCTCGTCATCGACGATCAGGATCTTTTGGCCATCGCCGTGCGCAATCTCCGTTGCCTGCTCTTGGGTACTCTTCTCACCAGAGAGATCGATGGGAAAGGAGAGCATGAAGGTTGTCCCCTGGTCAACCTCTGAATACACATGGATTTCACCACCATGTTCTTTAACGATTCCATAGGTGGTGGAGAGCCCTAAGCCTGTTCCCTTGTGTACCTCTTTTGTGGTGAAAAAGGGGTCGAGGCACTTCTCCCGCGTTGTCCTATCCATGCCGCATCCCGTATCAGAAACCAGCACCACCGCCCTGTCTCCCCGCATATGGGCCTCAATATGTAAGGCTCCTCCTCCGGGCATGGCATCGCTGGCGTTGGTGCAGAGATTCATCAATGCTTGGCTGAGCCCGTAATGATCCCCCAGGACAGGCAGCGATTCCGGTGCTGATAGGCGGATATCGATCATCTTGTCAAAGGATTTGCTTATCAACTCATAGGTCTCCTCAAGGACGCTGGTGAGATTGAGGTGTTGAAATTCCTTGTTATCCTGTTTACGGGCGAATTGCATCAGCCCGCTCACCAGTTTTGCTCCTCGATCAACATAGCTGTTGAGTACCTCGGCGATTCTTTGAAGGGTGGACTCATCGCTATATCGCATTTGCAGGATCTGGCTATTCATGGAAATTACGTTGAGGATATTTCTGAAATTATGCGCGACGCCCCCTGCTATGGTACCGATGGCTTCCATCTTCTGGGCTTGCATAAGTTGGGCCTCGAGCTTCCTTCTTTCTTCCTCGCCCCTCTTGCGCTCGGTGATATCCCGTATGATTCCCTGGTATCCGGGGATACCTCCGTCATCTGCCCTCCGCACGGTCGCGGTGAGCAGGCATTCCATCTCGGCGCCATCCTTTCTTGTAAACCTGGTTTCAAAGTCCCTCACCAATCCCTTGTTGAACTCCTCAAGAAGGCTGACCCGGTCATCATGGTGGGAATGGATTTGCAGTATATTCATCCCAAGCATCCCCTCCCTTGTGTAGCCGAACAGATCAAGCATTGATCGATTTACATCAATAAAGTCCCCCTCCTTGGTGGTAATAAAGATCGGATCCCTCGAGTCCTCGAAGAGGGTGCGGTACCTCTCCTCGCTTTCCTGGAGCTTCTGAAAGGAGTTGGCATTGGTGATGCTCACCGCGATCTGCGATGCGATGCCTATCAAAAGGCTCATGTCGCTCTGGGTGAAGAGCCGCTTTGAGTGCAAGTTGTCCACCATCAATAATCCCAGGGATTCTCTCTCATAGATAATGGGCACGCAGATAAAGGATTGAGTACCAATCTCTTTGACAAACTCAAGTGTCCTCCTGGAAAGATCCGTTCTTATCTCATTGACGTCGTTCACCATATAGGATCGTTGACGTTTAAATGCCTGGACTGCCGGTCCCTTCGATGCAGAGCGGTCAACATGGAATGCGCTTTTTCGTAAGATGTCCTCTATTTCAGGGCCATATCCATATCCCACGTAATAGATGAGGCGAGTCTTATCACTGTCAGGAAGCCATATCCCGCCTCTGTCAAAGTCCAACCTCTTTTCCATGGCCTCGGTAACGGCCTCGAGCAGTGTTCTGATATCCAGAATAGTAGAGGTAGCCTGACCTATTTCACGAATGAGCATCGCATTGTTGTACCGTATATTGATCTCATCAAGCTGGTCCCGGGCAATATCGCCCTGAATATCGATGGTCTTGGCCAGTTCCTTTTTCTCGAGGCGTTCAGCATGGAGTGTAAGCGCGAGAATAATGGAGGCAAAGAAGAGCACGAGCGTCATCATGTCCGTGAGCGGTAGGGCGAAGCAGAGCGCCGCAGAGGCTATGAGGCCGAGTATGATGCTATACGTACGAATCCTTTTCCAGATGAGAGAAGGCGTCCTTTTCCAGGTGATGATGTAGAGGCAGGCATCCCCGCCCTTATGGATGCAGGTGGGATGCTCAATCTCGGCAAGCTTGTTAGTGAAGACCTTGGCGACGGCCTCGAGCTGTCCCATTCGATTATCGCACTGATAAGGTTTTTCGACTACACCTGGATTTTGGGTCACCAAGACCTCTACCTTATTGGGCCCTATTTTCCTTGATTTAAAGGTGTGGCCTCTGGTTATATGGGGAGTGATTTTTTCCAATAGCCAATAGGCAGATTCAGGCGTGACAAAACCCAATGTGTATCTCTTCAAGATCTCAGAAGCCTTCGATGTTGCTGCATAGCGGCCTGCCTCTCTTGATATATTTTCATTGCCGGTCATTGCAGACGATATATCATGAAATCGATCCACCTGCTGCTGGGTGAACCAGTGAGCGGGGTCGTCTACCTCGTACCGGGTCATTCCCGCATGCTTGAGAAGGGCAGTCACATCGATATCGGGATAGTTTACATCGATGAACTCCAGATAGTTTTTGATATTTCGGCTGTTATAGAGAGGGGATTTAACCTTCATTTTTCAAGGGCTTTTTTGAGTAGTAACGGTATAAGCGGTACCAAGAATTATATGACAGGCAGGATACACAAGAAACTCTGTTTTTTCCTGTCTGCTCCTTATACTATTCAGTCCCCATAGAGTAACCCTGCGGTACCTCGGGTTGGCTTTCCCTTTTCAGGAACAATTGCCGCATGGAGAACGATACCATCACAGGGCATGGAGGGCCTCGTCGAAATCCTCGATGAGGTCCTCGGTTGCCTCAATCCCCACCGAAAGCCGGATCAGGCCGTCGGTGATACCAAGCGCGAGCCTATCTTCCCGTGACATGCCTGAGTGGGAGGTGGTGGCCGGCCTGGTTATGAGCGTCTCAACGCCTCCCAGGCTTGGAGCGACAATGGGTATGGTGATATGTTTCAAGAATTGCTCCGCCGCCTTGATGCCCTTTCTCAGCTCGAAGCTCAACATACCGCTGAAGCCGTCGAAGAGCTCACGAGCACGCTGGTGCCGGGGGTGGCTTTCCAGGCCCGGGTAGTTTACCTTACCGACCTCGGTATGGGCTTCCAGAAATTGCGCAATCTTGAGCGCGCTCTCGTTTTGATATCGCATCCTTACACCAAGCGTCTTTACGCCCCGGTGCAGCAGAAAACATGCGTGAGGGTCAAGGGAGCCGCCGAGGTGGTTGAGGGTGTGCCTGATTTCATCAATGAGCCGGGTACGGCCAATAACAGCCCCTGCCACGATATCGGAATGACCGTTCAGGTATTTGGTGCAGCTATGGAGTGAAAGATCAAAGCCCAGTTCAGCCGGCCTGAAATTTATGGGGCTTGCGAAGGTGTTATCGATCACCGAAACTATCCCATGGGTCTTGGCGAATTCGACCACTGCCTTTAGATCGGCGACTTGCAGCAGGGGGTTGGTCATGGTTTCCACATAGATGGCCCTGGTGTTAGGGCGCAGTTTCCTGTTCCATGATTCCGGTGCGTCGCCGTCGATGAAGTCAAAGGAGATGCCGAAATGGACGAGGTCTTTGGTGATAAAGTCATGGGTTCCTCCATACAGGCACTCCTGGGCGAGGAAGTGACCACCAGAGGAGAGTATGCCCAAAAGGGTAGCTGAAATAGCCGCCATGCCGCTTCCGGTCACCAGTGCGTCCTCAGCACCTTCCAATGCCGCAAGCTTTTCATGGAGGGCTACATGGTTGGGCGTATTGCTCAAGCGGATGTATCTCAGATCGTGATAGCCTGCTTTACCGGTATACTCATAGGTAGAGGACTGAAAGATAGGAAGGCTCACTGCCCCCCGTATGAGTGGATCAGGTTCACCTGCGTGGATGAGTTTGGTATCAAGGCGTTTGCCTGTCTTGGACATGCCATGACCTCATGAAATCAATCTTTCGGCAGGGCGCTCTTAGGAACTGGATTCCTCATATATTTCAGAGGCTGCCCCAAGGGCGCCGCTCTTTATCGGAACGCCCTCGGCCTTCAGTATTGTTTCCAGGGCTGCGAGAAACAGCAGCACATGTTTCCGGAACGAGGAGTGTCCCATGAGTCCCACGCGCCAGATCTTGCCCTGGAGGGCGCCTAAACCGCCGCCGATCTCGATCCCGAAATCGTTGAGGAGCGCCTTTCTCACCTTGAGATCGTCGGCCCTCTCAGGGATGCGAATGGCATTCAGCATGGGGAGGCGCTCCGATTCGGGAACGAGCATCGTAAGGCCCATAGCCTCTATACCGGCGACAAGGGCGCTGTGATTCAGCCTGTGTCTCGCAAAACGCGCCTCAAGCCCCTCTTCTGCAATGATGCGCAAGGCTTCACGAAGTGCATAGATCATATTAATAGGCGCGGTATGGTGGTATTTTCTCTCCGTGCCCCAGTAGCTCTTCACCATGCTCATATCCAGATACCAGCTCTTCACCGGGCTCTTGCGGCTTTCAAGCGCATCTATGGCAGCGGAGCTGAACGAAACGGGAGCAAGTCCAGGGGGGCATGATATACATTTTTGTGTGCCGCTGTACACGGCGTCTATGCCGGTCCTGTCAATCGCTGCCTCCATTCCGCCGAGAGAGGTGACCATATCCACGAGGAACAGGGCGCCGGCCTCTCGTGCGATGCCGGCTATGTCCTCAAGGTCTTGACATACGCCCGTTGAGGTCTCAGCGTGGACAATGGCAAGCAGCTTTGGGCTCCTGCCGGTCACCGCCTTTCGGACTGCCTCGGGATCGATTGCCCTGCCCCATTCTCCCTCCACCGGAATGAGTACACCGCCGATTCGCTGGACGATGTCCGCCATTCGTGTTCCGAAGACGCCATGGATACACACCACCACCTCATCTCCGGGCTCCACGAGATTGACGAAACACGTCTCCATTCCAGCGCTGCCTGTGCCTGAAACAGGTATGGTGAAGGGATTTTCTGTTTGAAAGAGAAACCTGAGCAACTGTTGGGTTTCATCCATGATAGAGAGAAAGGAGGGGTCAAGGTGGCCGATGCACGGAGCGGACAGAGCCCGCAACACACGGGCAGGCACGTTGCTCGGCCCTGGACCCATGAGCAGGCGTTCCCCAGGATCAAGGTCTCTCAATTTGTTGAGGTCGATAGTCATGGTAACCTCTGAGTCTCGCAGAGACCGGAATTACCATATCTCCGCGCTCCTCCTCAGATCAAGCCATCTCCTCTGCTCCCTGGTAAGCGGCCCGATCTGCTCCTCGATCCAGGTGATATCCCCGGTGAGAAGGGCCAGCTTCTCGGCACCGGTGAGCGTATAGGAATCCAGGGCGTCAGCGGCCTGCTCCATGAGCTCGGTAAAGAACTCCTTGTCGGTGGCCGCACGCTCCAGCACCGTGAGCATCTCGTCTTTGTGCACAATGGCCTGCTCCTCGGGCTCCTGGGTGACAGCGAGGTTCAGGGCGCCCTTCGCGGCCTTGAGCAGCTGATCAGGGGTAAAGGGCTTCTCCAGGTAGTCTGCTGCCCCCAGCTTCATGGCCTGGACTGCGGAGCGTACCGTGGCATAGCCGGTGATGATCACCACAGGCAGCTTTGGTTTGGCCCGCTTGACATCCCTGAGCACCCGCATCCCCCCGATATCGGGCATGCGGATGTCGGTGAGCACGAGGTCATAGCCGCCCTTCAGGGCCTTGGCGAGTCCTTCCCTTCCGCTGAGGCTGGTGTCCACCTGGTAGTTTTCCTCGCTCAGGATCCTGGTTACGCTGTCAAGCACGATCTGCTCGTCATCGATCACGAGGGTTCGGGTGGTGTTCATGGGATTACTCCTTTCCAATGGCTCCCTGAACTGCTCTGAGAAGCTTATGAGGTGAAGGATTTCTGAATTCGGAAAAAGACCATACCCCATTATGTAGTATAATAGCAAGATTTTTTGTGACTACTCACATAGTCAGTCCCGCCTTCGGCGGGATTTAGACTGAATGCTTACAGTGATCAGAAGAGCACTCGTGCCGCACTCTGGTGAAGAAACAGCAGCTTCTCGTACCAAACATTGCTTCAAGATGCCCCGTATCCCCGTTATTTCCTAACAGTCTTCAGCCTACAACCTATCTACCTGAGTAATTAAGATATTTTCTAATCAAACGCAGCCGGGCGAAGCTCCTCCATGAGGTGTGCCTGTACCTCGGCGAGATGCCGATCGTTGGTGCGAAACCTCGATAAAGGCGGCAGATCATCAAAACCGAAGAAATCGACGGCAAGAGTCTCCTCGCTTGGACGTGCTTGACCACCGATGATCTCGCAAAGAAACACGATCTTGTAAGCGTGGTAAAATTCAACAGGCCTTGGTCCTCTGTTAGCGTCGTATACGCCGATACATTTTCGTGGCGCTACCGCAAAGCCGCTCTCCTCTCTTATCTCGCGTATAATCGATTGGGAAGGGAGTTCGCCAACCTCTGCCCAGCCTCCCGGCATGCACCAACACATATCCAGTCGCTCCTGCACGAGAAGAATCTTCCCATCCTGAATCATTGCACCCCGTACATCTATCTTAGGGGTTGCGTATCCGGGTTGGGCGAGGAAATTTTCAATCAATTGGTTTTTATCCAGATCCGTGTGGTTTTGAACGATCTCCGCAGCGATCTCCATGAAGCGGCGGTATCGTTGGACATCATAGTCTTTGGTAGCATAGGTGAGCCCTGTTTGGCTCAATGATTGGATCTCCCGGGCCCACCGAAGCCAGGGCAGCATATCGGTTTCAGTCATCGCCACATTCCTCAAATCTGAACGTTGTTAAGGCTTTAGAAACGGATGAGTACGCAAGGGTCAGGCTTCTCGCAGCCCCTAAGACGGTATCCATAGGCAGGGCTCAGGGTAATCTATTCGTGGGCCTTGTGTCAAGGACCGGGGGAAGTTAGGCGGCGAGGTGAGGAGGGGTGATATCCCGTGCCATGATCGAGACCTCATATCCCCGATATTCAGTCCGTTCAACGGTGGACCATCCGAGGCGTCTATAGAATTGCTCCCTCTCAGGGGTAAACACATAGAGCGTCTCTACTCCAAGAGCCTCAACTTCCTTGATAACGCGATGAACCAGAGCACTCCCAACGCCACGGCCTCTGAATATGGGTGAGACATACAGGATCGAGAGCCAGGGGGAGAGGTCCATACGGGTATCCATGTCGTAGGAGACGAGACCTGAGCTCCCCATGAGGATCCCCCCGGTTAAGGCCACAAAGGTAGTGGGAATCCGCTTTTTATCCAGGTAAGAATGCAGCCGTGCGATATAGCGTTCAATCGTCGTATTCGGGAAGAGGTATCTCCACTGCTCGTAATGCCATTGTGCGAGCGTAGGTATGAGCGCCGCATTATCACCAAGATACTCGATCCGCACGGTATCACCCCCATCTTGAGCCCGAATAGACAGAGATGAACATCTTCTATCCCATCTATCAGCTGGTGCATCCAAAGCTATTATAGATCAAAATCGGTCCCGAGGAATAGACAAATCCAGCGATCACCGTGAACCATTGCAGGTTTCCCCATTTCCTTTTACGAGTGGATTCGTAGCATGGCGAAGCTGCTACGGGTACCCCTCGTTTGCCCACCAGTAATGATCAAGGCCCCTTTTTGTATAGAATTCCCGGCCCAGATCCCAGTATAGATCGGTACGTGCCCTGCCTTGTGCATAGGAGTCATGCCAATCCTCCGGCACCGGCATCTTCTGGTAAAGCTGGGGCCTCTGTGCCTCCAGAAGGATTCTTGACTTACCCATGAAATCGGCGCTGCACACAACGTTTCTCGGTGCTTTTGAGCTTAGGCGATCCAGCCACCCGGCACCCTCTAGACTCCTCAACAGGTGATGGTCAAGGATGAGGGTAGCTACCTTTTGTGAGAGAATGAGAGCGTTCTGCCAGGCCTTTTCCACATCCTCGCCGGCAAGCTTGTGTAGATAGAGGGGAGGTCCGCTTGCGAGGACCATATCAGGCCTCCATGATACTATCTGGGAGATTGCCTCGTCATTGAGCAATTGGATATCAGAGGCATGCACAAAGGTGAAGTCCTCCTGGATTCTGGTCATAATCACCTTTTCCAGGCCCTCGGCTTTTCCATGGGGGACCGGCTGGGAGAAGCTCATTATTCCCCCTGATTTTCCCTCCGCAGCGATGATAGTGTTGTTGAGGGCTATGGAGAAAGCTCTTGCCCTTTTTGCCTCCATGGGGGAGAGCTGTGTCGATTTGGCCCAGATCACGGCATCTGGATTGAGAGAGGCCACCTTTTCAAGGTTCAGCTGGTAGGGATTGGCATCTACTAGGGGCACGTGATCGCCATGAAAGTGGCTGATCACAATGTCGGTGGCTGTGCTCCATTCATGAATGATCCTCTTCTGGATTCGCTCATCTACTGCCACCTGGAGGGGGTGGGGAAACAAGCGAAACCTCGTGTAACCCAATGCCAGGCCTGGATCGATGAGTATTTTCCTGTCTCTCGTCCTCACCACGGTACAGAGGCTTCGGACCCCCAGGGATTCCGTTGCCACAATCTCGATTTCCATA
>Ga0315532_1002462_pt1 | contig 12707 bp, 11 predicted proteins | sample SalMarWE160370MG_FD_203082 | JGI IMG/M metagenome (GOLD analysis project Ga0315532, IMG submission 203082) | Salt marsh sediment microbial communities from the Plum Island Ecosystem LTER, Massachusetts, United States - Salt Marsh Sediment WE1603-70 ... | reverse complement strand
TCAAGCCTTGATGCAACCTGGAGAGGCAGCTAACTCTGACAACTTTCACCGATGCTGGATAGGAAAGCCTAGCCTGCGCTGCCGCCTCGACACTGCTCAGGCCGCCCCAGTTGCAGGCAAAGACAACTATATTTGCCTCTGAGTTACTCATGAAACCTCAACCGTAATGGGTGTTCTTCCTAATAAAGCTTCCATTGTGGCTAATATGTGATGGTCACTTTGAGTAGACTGAGTTATGGCACCTGTTGGACAGTGAGCAATACATGCCCCACAACCTAGACACAGTGCCTGGTCAACATAGGCGCAGGATATGCCACCACTGCGTTCTTTCATCTCTATGTAAGGGCATATAGCGGAGCAGTCACCGCAGCCACGGCACAGCTTGCTATTAATGATCACCGCAGTAGCGCGCGGGCTCACCACACCTTGGCCAATATAGGCGGATGCCCTGGCGGCAACCGCTGCCCCCTTGCGTAGCTGTTCCTCAAGCGACTCCTCCCCATCCGTCGATATGATGAATATGCCGCCCGTTTCTTTCATGGTGGGACTTCTGAGAGCAGCAGTATCTCCCCCACTAAGTTTATCCGAGTACTTCTTATGAGCAAGGATTCGACCGAGCAAGTTCTCTCTAGGAATAGCATCATCACCGGCTGGCACTTCCCCGGTTAGCCGTCCAAGGTCCAATATCACCGCACCAGCCTTGATCCGGCAAGTCTGTGACTGGTACCTCACCACAGCCTCATAGCTACCCGGCGAGCCGTCCAACTCCAAGACGCGGGGCCACAGCCTAATACGCATACCTTGTTCCTCGAGCTCTTTCGCTAGGGTATCCCTTCTGTCTATATATTCATGGCTATATTGCCCTGTGGTACTGTCCGATTGGGGACCGGAAACAACCTCTACTGAATAGCCCTGGTCCACCAGGTTTCTCGCTGCTGCAAGGCCACAAAGCCCTGCGCCCAATACGAACACGCTTTCAGCCAACGGACGCTCCTCGTTTGCCGCTGCCAACGACATCTTGGCACGGGCGACCCCTGACGAGATTATGTCTATCGCTTTGCGTGTTGCCCCTACTGGGTCGTCTTGGTGAACCCAAGCGCATTGCTCACGGATATTTACAAACTCTATATTCCTGCCATAATCCAAAGAGAGACTACTGCTGAGATTCTGCTGGCACATCACCCGCCTGTCTGTGCAGCTAAAGCATACCTGCTCCAGGCCACAGCATCGGCAGGCAGCGAGCACCACCTTGTCCAGGTCCCACTCTGCGGCCTGGGCCACAATCATATCTGCTCCTTCCTTACTACATGCCTGCGATATCTCCAGAACGTTGCACACATCGGGAAGCTGGAGCACTTTATTGGTCACCTGATTGCAATCTATCACCGAGCTTATGCTACCGCCGCAGCGGCATAGTACCACTCCTACACGAGCTTCCCCACGAATGGCTGGCTCTGCTTCCTCACGAGTTTGATCCAAATAGATACCTGGAGCGCCTGCGGTATCAGGTGCCTTTGGGCGTAGTGCCTCCCTCGACTTAAGCTCAATGGCGGCCTTAAGGGCGGTGGCTGAGGCCCGGTCAAGTTCGCCTTCCAGTCCAATGTCTTCCTCTCTGCCCACTATATAGATGCCCTGTCCTGTGACCTGCATAGATGTACCTTGATCAATTTCATACGTTCGCAGATAACTTTTTGTCCCGTTGTCTGAGGCGGTGAAATCAATTACTATCTCGGCAGGTATATCTACCTGCTGGGCATTATCCTTGTGGAATATCGCATTCAGTTCGCATACTCGCTCACATTCCATGCATTCGCTGCATAGGGCGCAGTTTATACAACGACCAGCCTCGCGCTCTGCCACCTCCATAGGAAGCCCCAACTCAGTTTCCTCAAAATTGCCCACCCTTCTAGAAGGGGGGATTGCAGGCATGTGGGCTCGCTTGTAATATGAAACATCCCTTTCTCTTATATCAACCTCGACCGGCTCAGGTTTCTCCAGACTGCGACCCTTCCTCAGATCGCGCCCCCTCAGGTATCGGTCTATCGACTCCGCTCCTCGCAGGCCAGCTGCCATGGCATCCACAACGTTGTTGGAACCAGTTATGCAATCACCGCCAGCAAAAATACCGGGCAAGCCGGCCTCAAGGGTTAGAGGATCCACTTTTATAGTATCCCTATCGCTATCAACATCAAGCCACCTCATATTCAACATGGAAGTGTTGGGCCGCTGCCCTATGGCCACCACCACCTGGTCAGCGTCGATCACGAACTCACTTCCTGGCACTGGCTCGGGCAATGAAAAAGCATCGGGTTGCGGATTGCCCCCTTCCATTCGCTGGCAGCGTACGCCGGTTATCTTGTTGCCATCACCGATGACCTCCACCGGACCTGTGCGATATTCTATAGCAATTCCTTCCCTGATGGCGTCCTCTGTATCCTCTTTTACCGCTGTCATCTCATCCCATATGCAGAGTATACGCACTCCTCCCTTGCTTCGTCTGTTTGCCGTCCTGGCCGTATCAACGGCGCTGTTGCCGCCGCCAATGACTACCACATTGGAGCCTACGGAGGTGCCCACCCTCAGATTCAACGCAAACAGGAGCGACATGCCATCCACTACACCCTCTAGATCCTCACCGGGGATGTTCAACCTGTTGTTTTGATGAGCACCTATAGCCAGGAAGAAAGCCCTGTACTTTCGCTCTCTTAGATCGGTTATCGTTACGTCGCTGCCTACCGTTACCCCTGTCTTTATGTCCACCCCCAGGGCCTTGATTGCTTCCATCTCTCTATATCGTACCTCCCAGGGGAGGCGGAATCGGGGAATGCCCGTGGCCAGCATGCCACCCACCACTGCATGTGATTCAAATATAGTAGGCTGATAGCCACGGCGCGCCAGCTCCCAGGCAGCAGCAAGGCCAGCAGGGCCGCTGCCAACGATGGCTATTTTTTCTCTCCTGGACCCGGCGGCGGCCTTGCGCCTGTAGTTGATACCGCCAGGGGCGTTATCCGCAGCATAGCGATGCAGGGCACGGATGAATACCGGGTTGTCAACTTCGTTTCGCTTACAGTTTTCCTCACACGGGTGCGTACATACGCGGCCGAGCACTCCGGCCAGAGGGGCCGCCTCATTTATCAAGCTTAAGGCCTCGTCCACTTTACCCTTAGATAGTAACGAGACGAACCCTTGGACGTTGATACCGAGGGGACATGCTGCGCGACAGGGAGCAACCCCCTTCTTCTCTATGCTATACGCTGAAGGTACTGTCTTGGCACCTAAAACGGGAGCGTGGATGGCACTATGGGACACTAACCGGCCGCCAAATAGTAAGGGCACCTGCACTGAGCACTCCTCCTCACAGCGGCCGCAGCCGGTGCACAGTTCCGTTCGTACATAGCGAGGGTTTCTGGTTGCCCTTATGGTGAACCTTCCCCGTTTACCACCTATAGCGGTAACCTCCGAGTTGGTATATAGGTTAACCAGTGGGTGGCTCGCCGCTCGAAGCAATAGTGGCCAGGCGCCAAGCAGCTCCTCAGAAGAAGTGATCGAGGTATTCTCAGTAGTATTATCTAAGCCCATTGCCGCGCGGGGTGTAATTAGCTTGACCTCCACACCCAACTCGGCCAGGGTAAGGGCAGCCTGCGCCGCACCAACACTGCTGCCAATCACGGCGACCCCTCTAGTCATTTGCGCCATCGCCTCGCTTTCCGTGCTCTAACCCATAGCTATATCCTAACTCGAAAGCCTTGGTATTGAACTCCTCCGTTCCCTTGGGAACAGAGGTAAGGACAGATTGCTTGAGTGACTCATGGGAGACCAGATCGCTCACCGCTGCTAGAAAGCCGAGCATTATGATATTGGCGACCACCACTCGCCCCATGTCCCGCGCCATGCGTGTAGCTGGTATGGAGAAGGGTGGCGGGTTTTGCGATGGTTCAGGTTTTACCAAATCTGGATCTATTATCATCAGTGTATCGTCAGGGAGATTTTGCCTATTCTTACTGTAGGCCTCCTGCGATAGGATGATAAATACATTTGGATTCTGCACATAGGGATAACCTATGGGCTCATCGGAGATCAGCACTTCGGATGTGCATGACCCACCGCGGGCCTCCGGCCCATAGCTTTGGGTCAGAGTGGCGTAACCATCATCATATATGGAAGCGGCTTGGCCAATTATATGCCCTGATAATATGACTCCTTGTCCACCGAATCCTGCTATTCTTACTTCCTTTACACTCAAACTCTTCCACTCCGATTTATTAAAATCTGGCGAGAAGACCCCTCAGTTTGTTGGGGGAAATGAATCACTGGGGTGGGGATGGCTTTAGGTATTCCAGATGTCCCCTAGCTTGCTGCAGGGTGATTCACTATCCTGGTAATTCCAAACACGCTCGGCTGCCTATTGGTTTTCCTTACCGCCTATCCTGTCAAGCAATTGTTCGTATTGCTCCCAGTATGTCGGCCTTTCTATGTCGACAAACTTTCCGACAACAATGGGGCCGTCTATAGTTATGGCTAGATCCCTGGGATCGGCTCCATCTCGAACTATGCTTCTTTCCTGGTATGAGTGCATGGTATCCAGCCCCTGTGGCTGCTTGTTCATGCGTCCATACAACGCCGGGCAGGGACTTATCACCTCTATGAAGCTGAATCCTGGTTTGACCATCGCCTCAGCGATAGACCTCTCCAGCTGGCGCGCGTGCAGCACTGTCCAGCGGGCAACGTATGTGGCACCACTGGCAGCCACAATGTAGGGGATGTTAAAGGGATTCTCGAAATTGCCGTATGGCGACGTGGTGCTGCGGGCGTCAACAGGCGTAGTGGGCCCCAATTGTCCGCCGGTCATGCCATAGTTGAAATTGTTTATGCAGATGACAGTCATATCCATATTGCGCCGTGCAGTATGGATGAGATGATTTCCCCCTATAGACACCAGATCGCCGTCTCCCGAAAAGACTACCACGTTCAGCTCAGGTTTTCCCAGCTTCAGACCGGTGGCGAAGGGAAGGGCACGACCGTGTGTAGTGTGAAATGAGTCCAACCTAAGATAGCCTGCTGCCCTTCCAGCGCAGCCTATTCCCGAGACGACCGCAATCTTATCTGGGTCAAGGCTATCGCGGTGGATGGCCTTGATAAAACACCCCACCGCTGGCCCTATACCACACCCGGCACACCAGATATGCGGCATCCTGTCCAATCTGAGGAATTCATCCATAATGTTTTGTTCCACAGTTACTGTATTTGTCATTGCACTACTTCCTTTATGGCTTTAAGTATGGTCTCGGGAGTGTGTACGCTACCACCCATATGCGGCACAAGCAACGTAGTGGCCCTGCCGGCGGCGCACCTCTCTACCTCTAGCACAATCTGACCATAGTTTAGCTCGGGAACAACGAAAGCCTTGACCTGCTGCGCAAGCTCCCTGATGCGCTCCTCAGCAAAAGGCCACACTGTTATCAGTTGCAGCAAACCGGCGCGAATCCCGCTGTCCCTTGCCTGCTGCACCGCCAGTCGGGCTACGCGTGCGGTTATTCCATAGGCACAGACCACAACCTCTGCATCCTCTACATCGACCTCGTCATATTTTATTATATCTTTCCTGTTGAGCCTGATCTTGTCCACCAGACGGCGCACCAGCTTGTCCTGGGCTTCAGCGGTCATTACCGGGTATCCCTTCTCATCGTGGGTAAGCCCGGTTACGTGGAAGCGGTAGCCCTCGCCAGCTATAGCCATTGGCGGTACCAAATCCCCATCAGCTTTGTAAGGTAGGTATTGTTCCGGCGCCACAGAAGGCCGTCGTCGATTTGAGAGTTCCTCAGGTGATATACTTGGTATCACTACCTTCTCGCTCATATGCCCCACCGCCTCGTCAGCCATCACCAGCACAGGAACACGGTATACCTCCGACAGGTTAAACGCCATGACAGTAAGGTCGAATATCTCCTGGGGAGAGCTAGGCACCAGCGCGATAATCTCATAGCTGCCATGTGAGCCCCATCGTGCCTGCATCATGTCTGCATGAGCGGGCAGGGTAGGCAAACCAGTGGATGGTCCGGCTCGCTGTATATTAACCAGAACGCAGGGCGTTTCCAGCATCACTCCCAACCCCAGGTTCTCCATCATCAGAGTGAATCCCGGTCCCGATGTCGCCGTCATTGCCTTCATCCCCGCCCACGATGCACCCAGTATCACATTCATGGATGCGAGCTCGTCCTCCATCTGGATATATATGCCCCCCACATGGGGAAGCCGCTCACTCATCCTCTCAGCCACCTCTGTAGCTGGGGTGATGGGATAGCCAGCGAAGAAGCGACAACCTGCGCTGATAGCCCCCTCAGCGCATGCAACATCGCCATTCATGAAAAACGTCCCACAGAGCACTCCGTCTTCAGACATACAAACTCCTGTTAGTTCTCGTTATCTCACAATTCCAGGTGGATGGCGAACTCGGGACAAAGCATCTCACACAATCCGCAGCCCAAGCACTTGCTCTCATCTGCCACCATAGCGAGGGTATAGCCCTTTGGGTTCAGTTCCTCGCTCATCTCAAGCACTTCCCTAGGGCAGAATTCCACGCAGTATTCGCACCCCTTGCATCTATCTTTGTCGATCAGCACTTTAGCTGGCTTAACAGCCTTTTCTACATGATCGAAGGGTGTTCTCCACAAATTCACCTTAGTTCCTTTAATACCTGCATGTTGCAGTTACATCCCTGTTACGAATAGTGCAGCCATTCCCATAATGATGGCTGCGTACCATTACCAGAAGCAAACCTTCGTGCTTATATCTTACACTCCTATCACCGTAGCAGTCAAATCAACTTAGAAGATTGATACTCGATAAAGGAACTCCTGCTTCAGCTAAATCCAAGCTAACGGGCTTACCGTCACTCGCTCCGTTCAGGCCATTCTTACACGGTTTCATGTAGCCCTACGTATAAAATGAAGCCTCACCTTTCAACCATTCCGACCAACCCGACCTCCGGGCACCCACACCCTCTTTTCATCGATGATGTGAGCGACTTCGAATCCATCCCGTTGCAGCTCCCGGTCAATAAGCCTTCTATGGCACCGCCAATAAAGGCGATCAGCACAGAAAATTACTACCTTCCTCTCACAGGCCAGTTCTTCAAGTCTTCTAAGCCTCCGCCTAAATACTTCTGTGCTGACATGAACCTCATATCCCTTCCTTCGATATCCCCTTAGTTCGTCGCCGAGATAGATATAACTTAAGCCCGCTTTTCAAAGTATTTGAATCTCGATATGGGGAAGCAACGCACGTCCATCACCACCTACGTCCTTGAGTAGCGCCAAGAACTCGTCTAGGGTACGATAGCTCGTTCCCAATGTATACACAACCTCACCGCTCACCCTCTACTATCTTCTCGAAACTCACGAAATCCTAATCATCTGAGGCAAAAATCCACCATCTTTAAGGATGTTTATTTGTTTTCGCCCCGTACTCAAAACCAGTCCGCTCGGCGACGATGGTGAGCAGCCTTGACGAGGTGCCCCTTGGACGGTATATATCCCGCTCCCACTCGCTGATGGTCTGCTGGCGCGTGCCCAGCTCATCGGCCATCTCCTGCTGGGTGATGCCCAAATGTTGCCTCAGGGCGCGAACGCCTTCCGCATCCCACTGTGCCTTCTCCTTTCTCCCCCCAGCTCTCATAGAAATATTTTACACGTTTCCGTGTTCACTGTCAAAGGTAGCATTCAAGAGAAAAAGAGACCTATTTAGAATAAATTAACAATAAGAAAAATTTAAATTTAGCTCAATTGCTTCTAATAGCTATTAATGCTTATCTGCCCACTTGCAGCCTACGCCAATCTAGGCTAATATGATTAGCAGTCTGCTGGTGAGAGTGCTAATGAGATAATTTATAGGGAGGACGAAAGTGGTAACTAAGTTGAAGCCGTTGGGAGACCGAGTAGTAGTGAGACCGATAATGGAGGAAGAGGTAAGTAAGGGAGGTATTATATTACCTGATACAGCGAAGGAGAAGCCTCAGCGTGGTAAAGTCATCGCCGTAGGCCCAGGAAGATTAGACGAGAATGCCAAGAGGGTGGTTATGGAGGTGAAAAAAGGAGACAAGGTGGTCTACGCTAAGTATGCTGGCACTGATATCACCGTCAACGATGAGGAACTCCTGATCCTGCGCGAGAGCGATATATTGGCCAAGTTTAGTTAAAGGGAGGAGAAATGGCAAAACAACTGGCTTATAGTGAAAATGCAAGGGCACATTTAAAAATGGGGATGGATGCTCTGGCCGATGCGGTCAAGATTACCCTGGGACCAAAAGGGCGGAACGTAGTACTGGACAAAAAATTCGGCCCCCCTACCATAACCAATGACGGCGTCACCATCGCCAAGGAGATCGAACTGGAGGAACCATTCGAGAACATTGGGGCTCAACTTATAAAGGAGGTGGCAACCAAGACTAATGATATCGCTGGCGATGGCACTACTACCGCCACCGTGCTCGCCCAAGCGATGCTCCACGAGGGAATGAAGAATGTCGCTGCTGGGGCAAACCCCATGGCATTAAAAAGGGGCATTCATAATGCAACCAACGTTGTCATCGAGGAACTCAAGAAGATATCAACTCCGGTAACCACACGTGAGCAGGTATCCCAGGTCGCCGCTATCTCGGCGGCCGATGAGGAGATCGGCAATATCATAGCCGAGGTTATGGACAAGGTGGGCAAGGATGGCGTGATCACCGTAGAGGAAGGTAAGGGGATACAATTTGAAACGGAGTATGTAGAGGGGATGAAGATCGACAGAGGTTACATCTCCCCATACTTCGTCACCAATCCAGAGAGAATGGAGACAGAACTGGAGGATCCCTACATTTTGCTTACCGATAAGAAGATATCCGCTGTTGCCGACCTTCTGCCACTACTGGAGAAGGTGCTTCAAGTTTCAAAGAACATTCTTATCATCGGTGAGGATGTTGATGGAGAGGCGCTGGCTACCTTGGTAGTCAATAAGCTGAGGGGCACCCTCAACTGCCTAACGGTTAAGGCACCAGGCTTTGGCGATCGCAGAAAGGCAATGCTTGAGGATATGGCCATCCTCACCGGGGGTACAGTGATTACCGAGGAGATGGGGCGAAAGCTCGATTCAGCCACAATTGAGGATCTCGGCAGAGCAAGAAAGGCGGTGGCTACCAAGGAGGATACCACCATCATCGAGGGCAAGGGCTCAGATGAAGCCATTCAGTCGAGGATAAAGCAGATAAAGGCCCAAATAGAGGATAGCACATCCGAATTTGATAAAGAGAAGCTGCAGGAGCGCTTGGCAAAGCTCGCCGGCGGCGTTGCCGTTCTTAAGGTGGGGGCCGCCACCGAGGTCGAACTTAAGGAGAAGAAACATCGCGTCGAGGATGCCCTCTCCGCTACCAGGGCTGCTGTGGAGGAGGGGATCGTTGCCGGCGGTGGGGTCGCCTTCATTAATGTCCTCCACAGTCTGAACAAGATAAAGGCCTCTGGTGATGAAGCAACCGGGGTTAACATTGTCAGAAACGCCCTCGTTGAGCCGCTGAAGTTGATCGCTATCAACGCCGGGCGAGAGGGCTCTGTGGTAGTCGAGAAGGTGAGAAAGAGCAAGCCAGGCATTGGCTACGACGCCCTGAGAGACGACTTCGCTGACATGCAGAAGCGGGGTATCATCGACCCGGCCAAGGTGACAATAGCCGGGCTAGAAAATGCAGCGAGCGTCGCCGCTATGGTGATCACCACCGAGTCGCTGATCGCCGACATCCCAGAAAAGGAAAAGGCGGCAATGCCCCCAATGCCAGAGTACTAGTGCTCGAAAAAAGCTAGCCCTGAAATTGGCAGCCATGGTTTCCTAGAGCCATGGCTGCTATTCTCCACAAGATTGTTGGGTAATGCATAGGATGATGAGGTGAAGGGATGCGTATTGCCCAAATAGCACCATTGGAGATGAGAGTGCCCCCTATTGCATATGGGGGTATCGAGCTAGTGGCTAGCCTGCTCACCGAGGAACTGGTGAGGAGGGGACATGATGTAACCCTCTTTGCCAGTGGCGATTCGGTGACAGCGGCGAAGCTTCAATCTGTTTGCCCCTGTTTTCTTCGGGGCTCTAATAGAGATAGAGAAATCCTAAATATAATCAACTTCGTTTCTTGTCTGGAACAAGCGGAAAGGTTCGACATCATCCACAACCATACCGATTTTGAAGGTCTAGCCACAGCAGGTCTGGTGAAGACGCCAGTCCTTACAACTTTTCATAACAGATTGAAGGGTGACCAGCTCACCCTTTTCTCTGCCTACAAAGGATACTATAATACCATCAGCAGATCGGCCAAGGATTTACTACCCGAGAAGAAGGGGTATGTAGGGGTAATATATAATGCGATCGACTGTAAATCCTACCCCTTTAATGGCAAACAAGGAGACTATCTTCTTTCCCTGAGCCGTATAAGCGAAGAGAAGGGCATTCACATCGCCGTCGAGGTAGCAAAGCGGCTAAAGCGAAGGCTTATCATCGCTGGCAATATTGACACCATAGATGAGCAGTATTCCTCGCAAAGAATAATGCCGCAGGTCGATGGCGATATTGTTCAATTCTTCGGGGAGGCAGATTACCAGCAGAAGAAGAAGCTATTCGCCAACGCCTTGTGCTTCCTTATGCCTATAACCTGGCCCGAGCCCTTCGGCTTGGTCATGGTGGAAGCTATGGCCTGCGGAACCCCGGTCATCGCCTTCAACATGGGCTCAGCGCCAGAGGTCGTTCTTCATGGTGAGACGGGCTTCATCGTGGAGGATATAGATGAAATGGCGGAGGCAGTGGGGGATATAAGCTGTATCGACCGCAGGGCTTGCCGTGAGCATGTGGAGCGAAACTTCGATGTCCCGCGAATGGCGACAGACTATCTCGATGTCTATGGGCGGATACTTGAGTTGGAGACTGAGGAAAAGTATCCAACCATCAATTTGACTCACCACGCAGAACAAATTGCCACCCACCAGAGCACGATACTTCTCGGAGAGTCCAAATAGGCGGCAAGCGCGATCTCAAAAAACTAAGCAGAGGGGCTCACTTTTGGAAAGGCACGTCCTTAAAGAGAACGATCTGACGATGGTCTCGGATAAGTGGGGGGATATGCCTCTTAGACGGCGCAGGCTCGGGCTATACTGCTGCGATACGCGGTTCCTTTCTATTCTCGAGACGACTATCGGTGGACAGCGACCGCGCCTTCTCGCTTCATCAAGCGAGGAAAACTATGTCTGCGACGTCCAAATGGCAAACCCCACTATGCAGCTTTCTGATGGTAACACCGCCCTGGCACGTACTATTAGCATCAGGCGCAGCCGCTTCCTCAAGGATGGCCTCCATGAACGTATTAGCTTTTATAACCACAATCCAAGCCCCTATCCTATCCAGTTCACCATCGTCTTTGGCAGCGACTTTTGCGACATCTTTGAGGTACGTGGCCGGAAAAGAGAGAGACGAGGACAGCTTAACCCACCCCGCTTCGCTGATTCCCGTCTGACCTTAAAATACCTTGGGCTGGATGAGGTGGAGCGTAGGACAGAGATCATTTTCGAGGTCAACCCATCAAACGTAGAGATTGATGTATGCGACGCAGAACCCGTCCTTCGTCGCCCTAGCACGTTCCTACCCAACGCTGTGGAGCCCGCGATCATGACGGTGTTGCAACCCGCTTGTGCCAAGATGACCTGGGATTTAAACCTTATGCCAGGTAAGCCTCAGTCCATCACATTTCATATCCTAACTATAGAAGGGGAGCCTACCCCTATGGTGGGAGCCTTTGACAACGGCCTTGCTGATTTGCGCAACTCGTATCAAGATTGGCACAACCAGTGCACCAAGCTGGAAACCGATAACCAGCTATTCAATCAGTTTCTCCACAGGAGCACACTTGACCTCCGCCTCCTCATGGATATAACTCCTGAGGGGCCGGTTCCCGCCGCAGGCATCCCCTGGTTCGCATGTATCTTCGGTCGTGACAGCCTCATTACCTCCCTTCAGACGCTGATGCTCAATCCGCAAATAGCTGTTAGCACTTTGCGCTTTCTGGCAAAGCATCAGGGAACGAAAGTCGACCCCTGGCGAGATGAGGAGCCAGGTAGAATTCTTCACGAGATGCGCAAGGGAGAGATGGCAAGGGTGGGGGAGCTACCACACAGCGCCTATTACGGGAGCGTGGATGCTACTCCTCTTTTCCTGATATTGTTCGCTGAGACCATGAGATGGCTCGACGATGATGCACTTTACCAAGAGATCTTGCCTGCAGCTAAGAATACTTAAGCCGCTCGTCACGCGGCATCAGAGACCAGGGCTGGAAAGACAGCTATGGGGCCATAACCTACCCCGATGGCACCCCTGTTGACCCTCCGGTTGCGCTAGTTGAGGTACAGGGCTATGCCTACAAGGCGATGAAGGAGATAGCTGTATTATTAACCCGAAAAGGTGAGATTTCCCTTGCTGCCAAGCTCGAAAAAAGGGCGGCGCTGTTGAAGGAAAGGTTTAACCGGGATTTCTGGCTTGAGGAAAAACACACCTTCGCCCAGGCACTTGATGCCGAGAAGAAACCGGTGGAGGTGCTCACCTCAAACCCGGGGCACTGCCTCTTTTGTGACATTGTCGATGAAGAGAAGGCGAGGTACTTGGTGCTGCGCCTTACCTCAGCCGATATGGCCAGCGGTTGGGGC
>Ga0315532_1002460_pt1 | contig 12723 bp, 12 predicted proteins | sample SalMarWE160370MG_FD_203082 | JGI IMG/M metagenome (GOLD analysis project Ga0315532, IMG submission 203082) | Salt marsh sediment microbial communities from the Plum Island Ecosystem LTER, Massachusetts, United States - Salt Marsh Sediment WE1603-70 ... | reverse complement strand
GTCAACCAGGCGGAGGTGCAGGCCCAGCAGGAAGCAGAGTCCCTGAGAGCACAGGCTGAAAAGCAACGTCAGGAATTACACAACAAGGTAGGAAGCAAAATTGGTGGAGCCGCAGCAAAAGTAATGGGTTATCTGCAAGGAAAAAACCAATAGACTCGTACTTCACAGAGTAGTATTGGTAACTGGTAATTGACCTATTTAACCAATAACCATTTAACCAATTACCAGTTATGTCTCGGTGGTTTATTATGGCCATAGCCCGAATGTCAAAAGTGATAATCGTGAGCTTCTACACGGAGGCATCCGAGCTTTTGGAGAAGCTACAGCGCGAAGGTATCTGCCAAATCCTCAATGCTGAAGAGGCAATGGTCAGCAAAGATTCGCCCGATCTGGCTGCTACGACCCGACGCCCGAAAGATATCGAAGAGCTGCTGGGCAAACTGCGAAGGAGCATCGCGTTTCTTGACAATTATACCGATGTAAAAAAGGGCTTGGCCGACATCCTTTCGCCACGCGCGGTAGTCGATGAGAAATTGTACAACGATGTCGTTTCAGATGAGCAAATTTTCAAAATTATAAACCAATGCGAGCAACTGCAATCTCATATCGAAAGGCTAAGGAGCGAATGTGAAAGCCTTCGCGGCACTTTAGAGCAGCTTAGCCCGTGGCGGTCTCTGCAAACCCCCGTGGAAGAGATCGGCCAACTCCAGCAGACAATCTGTCTGGCAGGACTGCTGCCTGTGGGCCACTTTGAAAACCTCCAGGAGCAATTATCCGAGCTTGCCGGTGCAATCCAGCTCGTCTCGGCGAAGGCCGAAGCCGGAGCGGGGCAGGTCGGAGCAGCAGGTAATCGGTTTGCCTGTCTTGTGATCTGTTTGAAAGAAAACGCCAGCGAGGTACAAAAGCTTCTACGTTCAGCCGAGTTCGAGCCTGTCAACTTTGGCACCTGGACCGGCACCATAGCAGAACTGATAAAAAAGCATACCGAAAAATTAAAAGAGGCTGAAAATCAGTTAAACAGCCGCATAGACTCCGCGGCAGCACTAACTAAAAATCTGCTCAAACTGCAAATTCTTCTTGACCATTACGAAAATCTCTTAAAAAGAGAGCAGGCCAAAGATAATGCTCCTGCAACGCAACATGCAGTATTTTTAGAGGGCTGGGTAAAGGAACATGATTATCCGCGCCTGGAAAAGATTGTATCGAGTTTTGGGGCATCGAGCGTGACGAAAGTCGAACCGGCTGAGGGTGAGGAGATTCCGGTAGAGATTGAAAATAAGACCGCTGTCAAACCGTTTGAGGTAATAACACGTCTATATGGTATGCCGCACCATTTGAACGTCGATCCGACGGTGTATCTTGCGCCGTTTTTTGCAATATTTTTCGGAATGTGCTTAGCCGATGCGGGTTATGGTCTTATTATGGTTGTTTTAACCGCGTTACTCACGCGAAAAATGCAGGGTGACAAGAAATTGATAATGATGCTGGGACTCTGCGGGGCGGCTACTATTGTAATAGGTGTGTTAACAGGAGGATGGTTTGGAGACGCGGTTCAGCAGTTTGTCCCGGCCCTAAAGCCACTGCGGGAAAAGTTGATGTGGTTCGATCCATTAGATAAGCCGATGTACTTTTTTGCCGCGGCCGTCGGCCTCGGGTATTTTCAGATACAGACAGGTCTGGTGATAGCATTAGTGCACAGCATTAAACAGAAAGACTATGCTTCGGCACTATTCAATAAACTAACCTGGCTTGTAATGCTGAATTCAGTCCTGATTCTTGGTGCCAGCAAGACAGGATACATACCGCCACACATCGGCAGTATCTTTGGAAAGGTCGCAATCGTTCCGGCAGCGATGATATTCCTCTTTAGCCATCGCCAAGGCGGGTTGGCCGCCCGCCTGGGAATGGGATTTTATAATCTCTTCAGTTCAATATTCTATTTAGGCGATGTACTCAGCTATCTTCGGTTGATGGCGCTTGGCATGGTAGGTGCGGGATTGGCGATGGCTATCAACGTTATAGCCGGAATTTCATACAAGATTCCTGTGATAGGTATCCTGGTGATGATATTAGTGCTCGTGGGCGGGCATTTGTTCAATCTTGTTCTGGCGATGTTAAGCGCGTTCGTTCATACACTGCGGCTCCAATATGTAGAGTTCTTTCCGAAGTTCCTCGTAGGCGGCGGAAAATCATTTGAGCCGCTCAATAAGAAATATGAACATATCTATGTTACGAAGGGAATCTAAAAAATTTTTAATTGAGAAAGAGAGGTTTTGAATGAGTGGTCTGACATTAGCCTTGATCGGAGCAGGGTTGGCGGCTCTTTTGGCCGGTATCGGTTCGGCAATCGGGATTGGTATTGCCGGCAGAAGTGCTACGGGCGTATTGAGTGAGAAGCCGGAGAGGTACGGCCAGATGTTTATTATGGTTGTGCTTCCGGGCACCCAGGGCTTCTATGGCTTCCTTGCTGCGTTTATGGTTATGCTTCAGCTTCACTTTTTCGAAAAGAAGGTTCCGGATTTGACCTTCGCACTGGGTTTGGAAGTTCTGGTGGCCTGTATGCCGATCGCTTTTGCGGGTTTGGTAAGCGCGATCTATCAGGGCAAGGTTTGCTCAGGTGGTATCTTGATGGCCGCCAAACATCCTGAGATGGCCTTCAAAGCAGGTGTTGTTTATGCGGTCATGGTTGAGATTTACGCCATATTAGGACTGCTTATAACCCTGTTTATGATATTGTTCGGCATTAGCTGGCCAGCCGTAGCTTAATGACTTAACCAAAATACGAAATACGAGTTACGAGATACAAAATTATGGAAGCTGAACAGGTTATAGAAAAGATATTGTCCGATGCAAAAACAGAGGCCGAGAAGATACAAAACCAGGCCCAGGAAAAAGAAGCCGCTGAGCAAGCCGGGTACGATGAGCAATTAGACGAGTACAGAAAACAGACGGAGATTCTTTCTCAAAAGGCTGCTGAAAACAAGAAATTACATCTGCTTGCAGCGGCAAGGATGCGGAACGCCAGGGACTTGCTGGCAGAGAAACGCAAGATACTTGATGAAGTCTTTACTCAAGCCCGCGGGCAATTGCTGAATCTGCCGGACGACCAGTATCGCCAACTGATAACCAATCTAATGCTCAAGGCAGTTGAAACCGGCGATGAAGAGGTCATCATCGACAAAAACGAGAAACGAATCGACCTGCAATTGGTAAATCAGGTCAATGAGCAATTGCAATCAGTTTCCTCGACTTCGCTCCCCTCGACTTCGCTCAGGGCAGGCGGCAGGGGAAATCTTACCTTGTCCGACGAAAGGAAGGACCTCGGCGGTGGTTTTATCCTAAAACATGGCAAGATAAAAAATAATGCTTCGCTTGAGGTGTTGTTGGCTCAGGCCCGAAGAGAGCTGGAAATTGAATTGGCGAAAGAACTATTTCAATAATAAAATACGAAATCCAAAGCACCACCGTAAGGTGTCCTGTGGAGAAATACGAAACAAATTCAAATGACAAAAATACAAAATTCTAAACGAAACATTTTGAGAATTTGAATTTTGATATTGTTTCGAATTTCGGATTTCGATATTCGGATTTATGTGGTATGCAAAACGTACAGTCTGAACAAGCAATTCTCGACTTTTACACGTATCCTCCCGTCGGCGGTGACGACTGGCGATATGTTTACGAGACCGCACAGGTCAGGGCGATGCAGATTCAGATGCTCTCCAGAGCCACCCTTTTGGATATGGCTAATGCGCCAAGTTTTGAGGCCGCTGCAGATTTGTTATCCTCTACCGAATATGCTCTGCCGCGTGGAGGCGGAAATTTTGCAGAAGTCGAGGAAACTCTGCTTAAGCTGCGTTCGGAGGTTCGCCAGCTTTTTGCAGATTTAATGATAGATAAGCCGCTCGTCGAACTTTTCAGAACGCGGGATGATTTTACTAATCTTCGCCTGGCGTTGCGGCGGATGATAACCCAAAAGCCCATCGGTCCGGATTACAGCACCGACGGCAATTTCCCTCCAGAGCTTTTTGAACAGGTCTTTGAGCAGGAAAATTACAATCTCTTTCCTGAATATATGGCAGAGGCGGCGGAACAGGCCTTCTTAGCCTATTACAAAGATAAAGATATCCGCCGAATAGATTACGCAATCGACAGCGTCCAGGCCGAGTATAATCTAAATAGAGCAGACCGGTTAGACAGCATTTTTCTCTCCGGGCTTTTCAGGATACAGATTGATTTGACTAATATTCGAACTCTTCTTCGGCTAAAATCCACTGAATCTGAAGAGCGTAATGTTTTTCTAAAAGGAGGTTTCATAGAGCTGCAACGATTGCAGCATGGGCTGGAACTCGGCTATGAAGCGCTTGGGCCGTTATTTTTCGTGACTCCTTACCATCGAATTGTCGAAGCCGGTGCCGGCTACTCAGCGGCAAACAAATCGTTTTTGAAGATTGAGCAGCAGTGTGAAGAACACCTAATGGGATTTTTAAAATCAACGATTCAGATTACAGCCGGGCCTCAGCCGATTATCGCATATTTATTAATGAAGGAAAATGAAATCCGCACGGTACGGCTAATTCTAACAGCAAAGAAAAATCATCTTGATACACAGTTAATCTTGGACAGGTTAGACTAAAAATAACTAAAGGCGGCTAACAGCGGCTATATAAGAAATAAGGAGTTTAAGGGGTGATTAAAATGAAACAAGTAAAATTATCATGGTTGGCTTTGGCAATGACGTTTATTGCAGTGGGTTGTCAAAAGAGAGAGGCTGAACTATCTGGGCAGGCTGATCCGGTGGTCGTTGAAAGTTTAGCTTTACGTTCCAATGAGACTGAATCGTTGCGCCAGGCTGTTTATGACGGCGATACTGATATGGTTCAATCATATATTTTAACGGGTGCCGATATCAATACCAAAAATAGGTATGGTCACTCACTATTGCACCTTGCGGCACAGAGAGGTCATAAAGATATTGCCAAGCTCCTTATTGATAAAGGAGCCGAGCTTAATGCGAAAAATTCACGCAGCCGAACGCCCTTGTTCGAAGCTATCAATACGGGCCATATAGATGTGGCTGAAATTCTCATAGATGGTGGCGCCGATATTAATACTGAGATTAACGAGGGCTGGACAATCCTGCATTTTGCAGCCGAGAAAGGTCGAAAGGACATAGCTGATTTCCTTATCGGCAAAGGCGCCGATGTTAACGCAAAGGACATTAACGGCTGTACGCCCTTGTATTTTGCGCTGGTTTATAACCATGCAGATGTAGCAGAGCTGCTGATTAACAAAGGTGCTGACGTAAATACAAAGGACAAACGCGGCCAGACGCCTTTGCACTTTGCGGCCAATCACAACCACGGCGATATTGCCTTGCTGCTTATCGCTAAAGGTGCCGACGTAAATGCAAAGGCCGAGAATGGTCAGACACCTCTGCAGTGGGCGCAGCAGGAAGGAAATGTGGAAATCGTTACTCTATTGCGCAAATATGGAGCAAGAGAATAATATACTCTAAAAGCACGAAGCACGAAATCCGAAGCACGAAACAAATGCAAATGACCAAAATACAAAATTCAAAACGAAACGTTTTGAACATTTGAAATTTGAATTTTGAGATTGTTTCGGATTTCGATATTAGAATTTCGGATTTGTAGGATATATGGAAGGTAAAATTGCAGTATTAGGTGACACCGATTTTGTAATGCCGTTTGCGGCACTGGGAGTGGATACGTACCCGGTGGACCAGACGCAGCAGATAATCGAAGCTGCTAAAGAGATAATTGACAATAAATATGCTCTTGTTGTCGTGGCTGAAGATAAGCTCAAGGCGGCTGAAGAGGTTTTTGCAGCTTACGAAAATTCCCCGACGCCATGTGTTGTAGTTGTGCCGTTTACGACCGAATCCAAAGGCCTTGCAACAGAGGCCCTTGGAAAAGTGCTGAAAATGGCAACGGGCATAAATATCCTACAAGGTGGTTGATACCGCATGACAGGGAAAATTCAAAAATTAGAACGCAAAAATAAAAATGACATATAAAAATGCAAAATGTAAAAGTCATTTTTGAATTTTGATTTGTAATTTTGATATTTGATTTTTAACGTTTAATTTTAAAGTTGGGGTTTTGACAATGGACGAGACAAAAGTTGGTCGGGTAGTTAAGGTTGCAGGTCCTGTTGTTGTAGCTGAAAATATGACCGGTGCACGAATGTACGATGTTGTTCGCGTCAGTGAGCTGAACCTTATTGGTGAAATCGTGGAGCTGCACGGTGACTTAGCTTCGATCCAGGTCTACGAAGAAACCGGCGGCATTGGCCCCGGCGAAGAGGTAATCGATACGCAAGCTCCTTTGAGTGTCGAGCTTGGGCCAGGGCTGATTGAGAGCATTTATGACGGTATCCAAAGACCTCTGGATTCTCTGGTTAAAGTCGAGGGCGAATATATGAGCAGGGGAAGCTCCCTGCCGGGTTTAAACAGAGAAAAGAGATGGCACTTTAAGCCGACTGTAGGCAATGGAACAAAAGTTGGTCCAGGGGACATTATAGGCGAGGTTCAGGAAACCACCCCTGTTTTGCACAAGATTATGGTGCCAGCAGGCGTAACCGGAACTCTCCAGGAAATAAACGAAGGGGATTACACCGTTACCGATAGGATAGCGGTTGTGGTATCGGAGGATGGTAAGCAGACCGAGCTGAAGTTGATGCAGATATGTCCCGTTCGCAGTCCCAGGCCGATGAAGGCTCGGCTTGCACCAAACAGAATCCTTGTTACCGGCCAGAGGGTTGTTGACGCCTTCTTCCCCGTTGTCAAGGGCGGAACCGCCTGTGTGCCGGGGCCGTTCGGCTCAGGCAAAACCGTTATTCAGCATCAATTAGCCAAGTGGGTTGACGCCGACATCGTTGTTTATGTCGGCTGCGGCGAACGCGGCAATGAAATGACCGATGTTTTGACTGAGTTTCCGGAGTTAAAAGACCCGCGAAGCGGTGAGCCGCTTATGAAACGCTCGGTGCTGATTGCCAACACCTCTAATATGCCGGTCGCTGCGAGGGAGGCCTCGGTCTATACCGGCATCACCATAGCCGAGTACTTCCGCGATATGGGTTATGTCGTAGCCTTGATGGCCGACAGCACCAGCCGATGGGCTGAGGCGATGCGTGAAATATCGACCCGCCTGGAGGAAATGCCCGCGGAAGAAGGGTATCCCGCGTATCTGGCAGCCCGTATCGCAGCGTTCTACGAAAGGGCCGGCCGAGTACAGTGCTTGGGCAATCCCCAGCGAGAGGGCGCGCTGTCGGTTGTCGGTGCGGTAAGTCCCCCCGGCGGTGACCTGTCGGATTCGGTTGTCCAGGCAACGCTACATGTGGTTAAAGTTTTCTGGTCACTAAAGGCAGAACTCGCCTATCAGAGACACTTCCCGGCGATAGATTGGCTGACGTCATACTCGTTTTATAAACAGTACCTAAGAGAGTGCTTTGAGGACAAAGACCAGGGTCAGGAAATGCACGAGCTGACAGCTCAGGCGATGAGCCTGCTTCAGCAGGAATCCGAGCTTCGCGAGATTGTCCGTCTTGTCGGTGCGGAAGCTTTGTCACCAAGAGAGAGATTAGTGCTGGAAACTGCCAGGTCCATTCGTGAGGACTTCCTGCACCAGAACGCCTTTCATGAGGTTGACACGTTTACTTCGATGAACAAACAATATGAAATATTAAAGACTGTACTTGCCTTTTATAAGTGTGCCCTTGATGCAGTTGAGGCCGGCGTTGAAACGGCAGACATATTTAAACTGGCGGTGCGTGAGGAAATCGCGAGGGCGAAATATACCCCGGAAAGTGATATTAACAAGATTACTAAAATAAGGGAAACTATCGAAAATCAGATAAAACAATTACAAACCGCAACGGTGACGTGAACACGTTAAATAGTTAATTGGTGAGTGGTAAGTGGTTAATTAGTAAGTGATGGTTATAAGCAGAATGAATGAGTATAGTTTTGAGAATTTAGAAGTTTATAAATTAGCAAGAGAATACAGGAAAAAAATCTATAAATTGACATACCAGCTGCCTAAGGAAGAACAATTCAATCTTATAAGTCAAATGCGTAAGGCTGCGGTGTCTTTGACAAATAACATAGCTGAAGGACACGGAAGATACCATTACCAAGAAAATATACAATTCTTAAGGCATTCCAGAGGCTCCTTAGAAGAATTGCTCGACGATTTGAATGTTTGCATTGATGAAAAGTATGCTGACAAAGATTATATCGAAGGGCTTAAAGAGGAAGGATATTCTCTTCTAAAGAAACTGAATAGCTATATTAAGTACCTAAAAGGTAAAAAAACCGGCACAATTAACAACCAAATTAACCAATTGGTGAATGGTTAACTGGTGGGCGGTTAATTCGTGAATGTTACGGATAGAAAAAATTAACCAATTAACAATTTAACCAGTTAACCAGATCAGGAGTTTGAAATGCTTAAAGAATATCAGACAGTTGCTGAAATCGCAGGGCCGTTAATGCTGGTTCAGATGGTTGATGAGGCGAAGTACGCCCACATTGTAGAGGTCGAGCTTGGTGACGGCTCGATACGTCACGGCCAGATTCTGCAGGTGGAAAAAGATACGGCGCTCGTGCAGGTCTTTGAGGGGACCGATGGCATAGATGTCAAAGACAGCACGGTTCGTTTTTTGGGCAGGCCTCTCGAATTAGGTGTCTCACAGGACATATTGGGCAGAGTATTCAGCGGCTTGGGTGAGCCGAAAGACGGCGGCCCCGCCTTAATCCCGGATAAGCTGATGAATATAAACGGCAGCCCCATCAATCCGTACGCCCGTGATTATCCGAACGAATTCATCCAGACCGGCATATCAACGATTGACGGCCTAAATCCGCTTGTACGCGGCCAGAAGCTGCCGATTTTTTCCGGTTCGGGTTTGCCGCACGATGACATCACTGCTCAACTGGCCCGCCAAGCCACGGTTCTCGGCCAGGCTGAAGAGTTTGCAGTTGTTTTTGCCGCGATGGGCATCACCTTTGAGGCCGCACAATTTTTCATTAACGACCTGCAGGAAACCGGCGCTATTGAGCGTGCCGTTATGTTCGTTAATCTCGCAAACGACCCCGCTATTGAGCGCATAGCGACGCCGAGGTTTGCACTGACCGCTGCTGAATATCTGGCGTTTGACCTCGATAAGCATGTGCTGGTAATCTTAAATGACATGACAAACTACTGCGAGGCGCTAAGAGAAATTAGTGCCGCCAGAAAAGAAGTGCCGGGCCGGCGCGGCTATCCGGGTTATCTCTATACGGACTTGGCAACTGTTTACGAAAGGTCCGGCCGAATCAAAGGCAAAAAAGGCTCTATCACAATGGTGCCTGTATTGACTATGCCGGAGGACGATAAGACTCATCCGGTGCCGGACCTGACCGGCTATATTACTGAGGGACAGATTATCCTGTCACGTCCTTTGCAAAGAAAAGGCGTTTCTCCGCCGGTTGATGTTTTGCCGAGCCTGTCACGACTTAAAGATAAAGGTATCGGCGAAGGCAAAACCCGTGAAGACCACGCCGACCTTTACAATCAGCTTTACGCTGCATACGCACGCGGCAAAGAGATGGAAGAGCTGGCAACAATCATGGGCGAAGCCGCCCTGTCGGATGAAGACAAGAAATACATGACTTTTGCCATCGAATTCGAGAAAAGATATGTCTCGCAGGATTATTATGAAAATCGCACAATCGAAGCGACCCTCGATCTCGGCTGGGAACTCTTGAGCATGTTCGAGAACGTCGAGCTAAAGCGTATCGACATCAAGCTCATAGAAAAATATATGCCGAGATTTCGCAAGCAAGACCAGACCCCATCAGAACAAAACAGCACAGCCCAACCTGAAAATCAAAACCCTGAGTTTGAAATAAATATTGATGACCAAAAGGAAAAACCTAAAACAGATAACAGCAACAACCCTGCTGCGGAAAATGGCGGAATCCCGTTAGCTCAAACGAGTTATGAAACCGCCGGCTGAATCCGCCCTCTGTTTTTACAGGGAATTCTGCAGGATTTAAAAGGGATTAGCTTCACGGTTCACGAGATAAGAGATACGAGATATGTTAGCTAATGTAAATGCGACACGAATGGAGCTATTACGCTTGCGAAGGCGAGTGTCACTTGCCAGCCGAGGACACCGTCTTTTAAGCGAGAAACGCGATGAGATTTCCCGACAGCTAATTAAAATAGCCAGAGAGATTCAGCCATTACGCCAGAAGGTAGAAAAAGATCTCTTGGAAACCTGCCGGCGGTTTATGTTAGCTCGTGCGACGATGGAGCCGGAGGATGTAAAAGCCGCCCTTGAGGTCCCGACAAAGAAGTTTAGCTTGACTGTTGAGTTCGCCCGCATAATGAACGTAAGGGTGCCGCGTTTAGTTAAAGAGATTTCCGGCGAGATTATCTGTTACGGCTTTGCCACGACGTCCGGCGAGATGGACGTAGCTTTAATGGCTCTGGAGCGCGCCTTTGATAATTTAATGCAGCTTGCTGAAAAGGAAAAGCAGGCCCGACTTTTAGCTACTGAACTGAATATGACCCGCCGAAGGGTCAATGTATTAGAGCACATTGTAATTCCGGAGCTGCATGAGACGATAAAGTTTATTTTCGACAAATTAGCTGAGGCCGAGCGAGATAATATTAGTAGGTTGATGAAGATAACGGATATCATCCGTGCCTGATAGTTATTACTTCGAGCAGGGCTCTACGCGGCAATCTCGATCCAATAGACAATAGTCAATCGTAAACTACAGTGTCCTCCCGCCTAATGAAAATCACCGACATAATCAGAGCGTAGTTCGTATTTCGTGATGCGTATTGCATATATCGCATTGCGTGAAGACTTTCACTCCAATTTATCTGCATGATGAGGCAATATCTGATTCAAAATTTTGACAATTAAACATGAGAAAAAAACCCATACGTAAAGCGCGTACGCGCTTTACGTACGTGTGACATATCAATTCTGTATTTTCAAAAGAAATCTGTGACGTCTATAGTAAAATGAAACACTTCAGATCGATTGAATGTTGAACGTTAAACGCCGAAAGTAATAAAATCTCCCGCCTTATGAAAATCACAGACATCATCCGTGCCTAATTATAGCTCTGTATAGATGGAGCAGTCATACTTACGTGTAGTTGCCACCAAAACTCATATTTTATGTGCGATATTCTCAGACAAAATAATAAACCAGAAATCCTTCTTCAAAAGCCCAAGTTCTTCCTTAACCTGTTCGATCCTCTCGATATTAGCAGCCAATGTATTCGATTTGCCCCTAATAATTCCGATGCGTAAATCAACGTCGACTTGAAAAAGTTTTTCAATGCTCTTGAATTTCAAATGGATCCCATTATCAAACTCAAGCGCAACCTTATGCTCATTTTTGACCGCGACCAAATCTATGTTGCCATTTTTGAGAATCCTATCGCCGCTTTTTCTTATCATCGAATCAAAACATAATGGATATTCCAAATTAACCCTGTATCCGTTCTTTACGAATAGTCTCCTCAATCTATCCAATACATCTCCATGAATTCCCTTTCTCTCTTCAGTATTGAGGCCAAAACATGCAGCCTGGATCTTACTTATTATCTCAATCATACTTGAGTCAATAGGCAAGAACAAGTTTTTCCTTTAATGGAGGGGAGAAATGGGGGCCCCCTATACCTAATCCCCATTTTTAAAACCAACTACCTTATTCTTGCAGACTAAATCGATTTTTTCAAAAACCTGGTTCCTCTTTTCAATCTATTTTAACGCACTGAACCTACTTCCAGTAGGTATCCTTGTCAAAAGGATTCTCTGGATACCATTCTACAAATTCCTTTTCTTGTTTATCAAATTGAACTAAAACAAAAGCAAAAGTCCAATGCCTGCTAGAAGAAGTTGATCGTTCATAGCTTTATCTAATCGTTTTATTTCTGTAGGGATTGGTTCTAAAGAAATTAAAAATGTAAATTTCGCGTTGAATAACTCCCGATACTTTTTAGTTTGGTAAATGTCGTTTAACTCTATTCGCCCTTTCTTGAATTCAATAACTACAAACCCTGACGAATCTTCGATAAATCCAGTGATATCAGGACGCACGTTTTTAAGAAAATTGAAAATTATATTTCTTTCTGGTCGTATTTTATTTTTTAAGTTCTCACTAAAATTTTTATCAGCTGTAATCTCAAGATAAACACCACTAACCTTTATATTCAAAAGTTCCTCTATTTTGGTTTTAATCAATGGATAATATTCTTTTTCTTGCTTTTTCACATGCTCACCCCTACCCAAAATTTTCTAATCCGTCAATCCCTAATTGTTCACTGGTGTTAAGCCCAAATCCGTCAAAAGATCATCCCATTCGTCATAAGCGAAAACCTCGTCACGAAGTTCTTCAAACCTTCGTTGGTATTCTTCATCAGTGAGATGGTTTGTACCTTCTCGTAAAAAACTTTTACCCGGTAACCTGGTATATTTGTTAACGACAATAACATTTAACAACGGTATTCCTCTCTTGAGGCAGATTTCATCTCTTATATAACCTAACAAAAACCGCACGGGACGATGGTGTATGCCGATTCTTCTGCCCAGTTCCCCATAAGTGATACTTGCTCGTGAGTGAGCACAATAAACCAAGTGCGGTAGAGCTCTATAAGCATTATCACGTGCATTATTAGTATAAGTCATTTTC
>Ga0315532_1002451_pt1 | contig 12800 bp, 11 predicted proteins | sample SalMarWE160370MG_FD_203082 | JGI IMG/M metagenome (GOLD analysis project Ga0315532, IMG submission 203082) | Salt marsh sediment microbial communities from the Plum Island Ecosystem LTER, Massachusetts, United States - Salt Marsh Sediment WE1603-70 ... | reverse complement strand
GAAAATCCCCCGACCTCTCATTATAAAAGGTGATACAGCGCTCGGCATGCAGAAGAAATCGGTCCGTGCTGATGGCGCCGGTCGGACAATTGCGAAGACAGGCCCAACAGTCCTTGCATCTTTCCATCAGCCTAGATTCTTGCCATCTGCTCTCACTAGAAGGAACTTCAGTGTAGAAAGCCGCCAGCTGATGAAAACTACCCATTCCCTCGACGTAACAGAGATTATTCCTTCCGTAGAAACCCAGTCCACTGCGCACAGCCAGAAGTTTTTTTGGAAGGAGCACTTGAGCTACTCAATACTTTCCGGGATTGAGGGCTCTCCTCAGTAGATTCTCCAGCTGCCTATTCGTCTCTCTATTAGCCACATAGGTTGGGGAAATTACACACGGTATCTTTTTCCCTTTCAAGGTTAAGACGATCCTGACCTTAGGCTGGGGAACAGCGATTATGACGATCGATCTGGCCTCAGGTAGACTCTCAGGCGGATTGAACCTGAGCCATGCTAACCTTTGCTTATAGAATTCCTTATCAAAGAGACCTCTGGCATGGAAATCGGTAATCTCTTTTTCTAAATCATGGACATGCCTGAGAGGAACTATACTCGCCTTATATCCAAGTTCTGAAAGCTGAGAAAAAAGAGTCTCCATCAATTTGGTATCCTGTTTCTGATCTCTTCAAATAGAGCCTAAACCAAATCTCAGTATTTGTCAATCTGGGTTTTGGAATGGGAGTAGAATAAATACTTTTATCCAGAAGGAGAATGAATTTGTAGCTTCCTTTATTCATTGTCCTTTTCCTGTACGTGGTCATAATGACTAGAAAACTGCTTCAGAGATTGGCGGATACCCGAGGCTTGAAGAACGAGTTTGCCTTTAGAAACTTAACCCAGACCTCAGCACTTGTCAATCCGGTTGGGGAGTGCAACGTGGGAGGTTTGTGCATTAGTCGTTTTTGCCGTGTTGTTCGTTGTTACGCCGTGTTTCCATTAAGGTATACAATTCCTGATATCTTTTTTCTCTTTCTCTTTCCGCAATCCACCACAGATATGGAGGTATAATTACGCTTAATGAACCTACTAAGAATAATACTGCTGTGCTCACCAAATTCCCCAGGAACAACCCTTTCGTGGCTATTGTTATTACTCTTATGAGCCAAATAACTGTTCCTCCTAGAACTCCGGACATAAAAGGTGTTATGAAGTCTCGTGGGCCTCTGAATAATCCCACGATGCACTCTACTAGCCATATAATAGCGAAAAGAAATAGTCCTATGGTCTGTGCCTTGATTATACTTTCAAAGAAATAATCTGCTTTTCGAAGCACTCCATAGGAATTCAACCTGCCGGCGCCCAGTTCACCCTGATCGTATAGATACTCTTCTATAGATTCGGCTGTATTGTTGATAAGCTCAACTATATCTTGGGAAGATAAATCTGGTCTCTGATAGAGTAAATAGGCAATGAGCCCCGTGACCCTGGGAGCTGCAAAAGAGGTGCCTCCTTTTATTAGATAGGTAATCTTTTCCTCTCTATAAACACCGTAGTCCTTACTTTCTATTGATTGTATCTCAGTCTGTAAATGACCTTCAGCTGCTATATCTATCCAGGGCCCGTAATTAGAATATCTCTCCTTTCTGTGTATGCTACTCACCGCCGCAACTGCTATCGCCTCATCATAAGCAGCCGGATAACATGGAGAAGATGTATTTTCATTACCTGCTGCTGCAATAATTACCACTCCTTTATTGGAAAGCTCTCCGATAAGGGTATGTTCTGAAGAATCATAACTATAACTACCGAAACTGAGATTAACAACTACCCGAGCTTTAGGACGATTTCGAACATGATCTAAAACTCTAGTCAAAGCCTCTAAATAGTCTTTCTTATTAATGGTATCACCTAAATCAACCGCTTTCACTTCGCCTTTGCCAAAGTTATTCTTTTGAATAATTTCTAGAACATTTTTGCCGTGAGACTCTTCTCCTCCAAAGCAATCAAGGACAAAAACAACTACTTTGTCTTTGCTCTCAATTATAGGTGTCTCAGTATGGTGAGATGCTAACTTAACTAAGCTGACTTTAACAACAGGATTTTGAGCTTGTACTTGCTGCACCTCAAGCACTAAAACTGGCAGAGAAACCGGCCTTCCAGGAACTATAGGCGCAGAAATGCCAAGAAGGAAAAGTACAGGTATCAATGAGATTATGGCTATTTTTGCCACTCTTACAACTTTCTATCTAGATAAGCCCGCAGCAGGTTGAGGAGTCTAATCATGTCCTTCGGTATTAGTTGAGCTGTCTTTCCATTTGTAGAAATATTAGGATCTGTCAGGTCCCGCTAGAACAGAATATTTGGTACGTGAAGCTATACCTGAGCGCACCATTTATCCAGGAAATCTCTACTAATGTACTCCAGGAGTAGATTAAGCCAAATCTCAGCACCTGTCAATCTGGGCTGGGGTTCGGGTAGCATGTGTTAGATGAAGGTAATGGAGAGAGTTTATTCTCCAAGATGCCGAATGAGACCATATTTTCGAGGCACTATCAGGTCGGCCCTTCGAACGGGTTCACCTTCCTTGATACGATAGTTAGTATCCATTACTTCAATGAACTCAGCGGTATACTCCTTCAAGATACAGGGATACTCAATCATTTTCTTATCCTCGAGTATCTCCAGAACTACTTTCTTGCCAATATGTGGTTCGAGTAAAGGCTCATAAGCAGTTCCTGAGGCAGGACCAAGTTCTTGCTGCAATTGGGAGACGTGTTTATCCTGGCCTACTAGTATCCTACCACCGGGACCGGTTTTCTTGACCTGGCCGACGAAGAGATTGACTATCTCAATTACTGAGTTTCTAAAGGTGTTTAGGAAATTACGGATTTTTCTTCGTAGTCTCCTCAAAGTGCTTGGATGATAGGTCTTCTCTAACTCTATTTCTCTCCTTTTCCTTGCCTCATCATCCAGCTCATCATGATAGCGAATTAGGACCTTGAGTGTGGGATACTCTTGCTTATAGAGAATGTAGCTGGTTTCATCGTGCCCTTCATTATCTTTGTGAGGAGTGCGATAAACTAATTCAATACCTGTGTTCTCCACTCTGAGCTTGCCCCAAATAAGTTTATCCGCTGTATCCTGGAGAGTGAGGAGGCTTCCCGAAAAATCCTTCAGACACTTATCTTTATTTCTTCCCCGAACGAAGGCAGCGATGACGGTAACCACGACAACAAAAATGATAGTTAAAGCAAAAGCATTAAGCATAAGATCCTCGCAAAATAAACCCTTGGTTTTGGATAGTGCAATTATACATAATAATCATCCTTTGTTAAATCTGACGAACAGGCGAATTCATCACTGATCTAAGAACCTTTAATAGCATTTGTCGGACAGTGACCTCCACCAAATCTCAGCACTTGTCAATCTGGGTTTTGGAAGGATTACTCAGGAAATGTATGACAAAAAGTTAAAAGAATACAAAGAAAAACAGGAGGATCTATTGTTGCAGATGGAAGAACATAGCAAAGCTGACAAAAACTTCTACATTACGGCTGCAACTGTATTAGACCTCTCAAGCAGAGCCTTGGAAATATTTAAAAGTTCTGGAGTGACATCCTCCCCACCCGCAAGGGGTGGGGCTTTCTGGCAATTTCGGTAATAGAGAGTTGGTTGTTCAAGTAATGGGAGAGTAAGAAACCAGAAAAGGAAAACTACCCAGGGGTTATTTAATCTCGAAGTTTCCTTTCAAGCGTATATCCTCTGAAGAGCTTCCTATCATCACCTCAAAGATGCCCGGCTCTACGCCCAAGTTCATATCGATGTCATAAGAGGCCAGATCCTCTGAGGTAAGAGTGAAGTCCACTGTTTTTCTTTTGCCTGGTTCAAGGGTTATTTTCTTGAATCTCTTAAGCTCCTTTACCGACTTGGCTATAGTGGCTACTGCATCGTGGATATAGAGCTGAACTACTTCGTCTCCTTTGTATCTGCCCACATTCTCCACCTCCATGCTGATGTTTACCTTTTCTCCAGAATTTATCTTCTCAGGATTTATTTTAAGATTACTATACTCAAATTCTGTATAGCTCAGTCCATAGCCAAAAGGAAACATCGCCTGCTTTCCTCTCATGTCCACATAATCATCTACCCTGCCCGTGGGCTTGTGATTGTAATAAAAAGGCAGCTGACCAATCGTCCTGGGGAAGGTGATGGGTAACTTCCCACCAGGATTATAATCACCAAATAAGACATCGGCGATAGCATTTCCTCCTTCCTCTCCTGGATACCAGGCTTCAACCAATGCCTCTACCTTATTTATCCATTTACTCATAGTAATAGCACTTCCATTTATGAGCACCACAACCACAGGCGTTCCGGTATTGCATATTTCCTTGATTAAATCTTCCTGCACGCCGGGTAAGTCTAAATCGCATCTGTCCCTCTGTTCGCCCTCGGTTTCTGGTACAGAATTTCCTACAAATAAAATAGCTACACTGGATTTCTTAGCTGCATTTATCGCCTTTCCAAAACCTTCTTTAGAATTTCCCGTCAGTTTACAGCCCTCAGCGAAGTAAACTTGCATATCCTTGCAGACCTTATTTTTAATTCCTTCTAAGGGTGTAACCACCTTTACCCCATAACCACTATATCCTCCAAGCCTTATCTTATTCGCATTTGGACCTATGACGGCAATGGATTTAAGATCCTTGCTCAAAGGCAGAATCCCTTCATTCTTCAATAGAACCACTGCCTTCCGCGCCGCCCTCAAGGATAATCTTCTGTGTTCTTCACAATCACAAATCTCTTCGGCATACTCAGGGTCGACATAAGGGTCATCAAATAGGCCCAACCAAAATTTCACTCTTAAAATCCTACGAACCGCCTCATTGATCACTTCCTCGGACAGCTCCCCTTCCTTAACCAAGTTTAGAAGTTCCTCGAAACAGTCACTTTCGGGTAGTTCCATATCCAATCCCGCCTCCAGAGCTTTTTTAGCGGCTTCGGCCTTTGTCTCTGCAACTTTATGCTTGGTATATATATCTAAAACAGAGAAGTAATCTGAGACCACAAACCCCTTAAATCCCCACTCTCTTCTGAGAATGTCGGTAAGAAGCTCCTTATTAGAAGAGCAGGGTACGCCATCAAGGGAGTTATAAGCTGGCATAAGGGATAAGGCATTTGCCTTTTGAATGCAGGCTTTAAAAGCAGGAAAGTAGATCTCCTTTAGAATTCTTTTAGAAAAATGAATCTCGCTGCTATCCCGTCCACCATTGCCCACAAAGTTGGCGATAAAGTGTTTAGGAGTAGCTACCACCTTTTGACTCTGAAGGCCCTCAACGAAGGAGATGGCCATAATTGAAGTCAGGTAAGGATCCTCGCCGTAGGTCTCCTCTGTCCTTCCGCATCTTGGGTCCCTGGCGATGTTGATGGTTGGCGAGAGGGCGTGATGAATGCCACGTGCCTTCGTTTCCTTTCCAATTGCTGTGGATACCTCCCGCATTAAATCAGGATCCCAGGTGCTGGCCAGGGCTATTGCTTGAGGAAAAATCGTAGAACCCTTAGCTCTACATCCATGTAGACACTCCTCATGGATCATTACGGGTATCCCCAGGCGAGTGTTCTCAATGATGAACTTTTGTATTTCATTGACAAACTCTGTGCTTTCTCTGGGAGAAAATGGCCTGAGGGCTGTACTCAACTGGCCTATGCTGTATTTTTCTCCTTCTACAACTACCTCCTTCCAGTGTCTCCTCCAATAATTGGCCGAAAGGGGAAACCAACTGTCTCCTCCCTCAAAAATTAACCAGAAATATACTTTTTTAATCTTTTTTATTTGATCCGCTGATAACCCTTCACAAAGCTCGGAAAATATTCTTCGCAAAGGGGATAGCCTTGCCTTTAGTTGGCCAATCTTCTCCTCTAAGGTCATCCTAGAAAGAAGATCTTCAACTCTTTTCTCAACTGGCAGACTAGAATTTAAGTAGGCTTTCTCTTCCTTCATATTAGTTTAACTCCTTCTCTGAAGAACTCCTTTATTTCAAGTGTTGAGAGTTTTGCCTCTCCTTTCCATTTTTTATTAGGATTCGGTTTCTGCGATAGAGATGGCACTTAACAAGTATACCGTCGACATAAATATCTTCTGGCGCTTCGCGCTTGCATATATCCATTGCTCTAGGGCATCTTCCCGCGAACTTACAACCTTCCCTTAAATACTCCTCATGCTCGATATCCGAAAGCGTGATTTTTCCGCTCCATCTTTTTCCCGGATCCACTTCGGGAATGGAGTTCCTGAGGAGTTTTGTGTATGGATGCTTGGCCTCCATTAAGACCTTCTCCACTGGTCCCATCTCCACTATATTTCCTCTGAACATAATGGCAACTCGATCGCTTATATAGTAAGCAGTAGCCAGATCGTGAGTGATGTAGATAACGCTCACACCGAATTCTTCCCTCAGTTTTTTAAACAAATTCATAATTGACATTCTCAAAGAGGCGTCGACCATCGAGACAGGCTCATCTGCGATCAACAGAGAGGGATCTATCAGCAAGGACCTGGCGATCGAGACTCTCTGAAGCTGTCCGCCTGAGAACTCGCTCGGATATCTTCCAGAGATTTCCTCGAACGAAAGGCCCACGGACTTCAGCTTTCTATTAATCAGTTCCTGGGCCTCTTTCTTGTCCCTTGCCAGCTTGTAGTTGTGAACCGCCTCGAAGAAATAGCAATCGACCCTTCTCAAGGGGTTGAACGTCCCAAACGGGTCTTGGAAGATCGCTTGCACTCCCTGTGTGAACCAGACCTTCTCCCGCTTCTTCAGCCTTCTGCCCTTATGTACAATCGCGCCCGAAGTGGGTTCCTCAAAGCCCAAGATCATTTTCGCGATCGTTGTTTTCCCACACCCGCTTTCGCCGGCCAAAGTGAAGATCTCTGCAGGTTTGATGCCAAAGGAAACGTTGTCGACCGCCGTGATTCTCAGCCTCGAGATGATACTCCCCAAGGAGAACTTTTTCGTCAGATTCTTGATTTCAAGAAGCGATTGCATCTTTTCCTTCCTTCATCAACCAACAGGCGACTTTGTGGTGATTGCCAACATCGAGGAATTCCGGCATTTGTTCTGTGCAGATATCAAACGCATACGGACATCTTGGGTGGAACGGACAGCCGCTAGGAAGATCCACAAGAGACGGTGGACTTCCAGGTGCGCTCTCCCTGCTCCCTTTATCACCGAACTTCGGAAGTGAGTTGATTAAGTACTGCGTGTAGGGATGGAGCGAGTTCCCAAAGATCTCCTCGGTTTTCGCTTCTTCGATCATCTTCCCCGCGTACATAATGCCTATCCTGTCGGTGAGATTCGCATGAACGCCCATGTCGTGCGTCACGAGTACGATCGTGTTCCCGAGGATCTCCTGAATGCCTTTCAGGAGCTGGATCACTCCTCTTTGGACGACCACATCAAGCGCGGTCGTGGGTTCATCAGCAAACATGATTCGCGGTTTCAGAAGCGCTGCCAGGGCAATCGTGACTCTTTGTCTCATTCCGCCCGACAATTGGTGCGGATAGGCGTCCAATATCTTTGCCGGGAGCCCCAATTTGTTGATATGTTCTCTGGTCATATCAAACGCTTCTTTCTTCGTTTTTCCAGCTACGTGACTGTCCAGGAAATCTCGGTAGGTCTGCTTCAGCTTGATGACGGGATTGAGAACGCTCATGGCTCCCTGCGGAATGTAGGCGATATACTCCCAGCGCAGTCTCCTTTTCTCCTCCTTGCTCAGGGAGTAGACGTCGATCTCCTGACTGTCCCGGACGTAGAAGACCCTGCCACTGATCAGCCTCAACGGGGGCTCGATCGAAGCGTAAAGCGCTTTCAGCAGCGTCGTCTTTCCGCACCCGCTTTCCCCAGCAATTCCGTAGATTTCGTTCTCTCGAATCTCGAGATCGACCTCGTTGACCGCCTTCACCACCTTTTCGGCGCCGAGAATATCGAGGACATAGAAAGATTTCAGCTTTTCAGCCGTTAACACCGACATCTCATTTGCCACCTTATTTCTCTCCCACTCTTTGTACTCGTGTTCTTGGATCGAGGTACTCACTGATGCTGACAGACAGCCAGTACAGCGCAATAAACAAGAAAATCGACAGGATAACGGGCGTCAATAGCCACGTCCAAAGCCCAAGCAGCAGCGATTGGTAGCTGATCGCCCATTGGAGCATAGTCCCAAGCGTTGGAATATCCATGTTCGTCAAGCCCACAATGGAGAGCGTGATCTCCATTCCAATCGCCCAGGACATATTGTTGATCAGTGTGGAGAACACGAGCGGCGTGACAAACGGTAGATACTCCTTAATCACCAACTTCAGCGTCCCTGTCCCGGAAAGAATAGCGGTCTGAGTGAACTCCCGTTCCCGCAGACTCAAGACCTGCGATCGGATCACCCTTGCATCCCAGGCCCATCCAAAAAATGCTAGCAGTAACCCCAGGTTCACCAGATTCATCCTCTCTCGAACCAGCATGGCAAGAAGAACAATGATCAGGAACAACGGCATGACCAAGAGACCATCACTGATGAACATCAAAACTCTGTCCGTCGTTCGTCCTCTGTATCCCGCGACCAGACCGACCAGGACCGCGATGACCCTTGAGACTACTCCCGCAATCACCGAAATGATCAGGGAGTTTCGTATGGCAAACGTCGCTTGCCAGAAGATATCTTGTCCTTTGGAATTGGTTCCTAGGAAGTGCGTCCAAGAGGCAGGCAGATTCCTGGGCGCATGGAACCAAAACGTGGGATCATAGGGAGAAAAGGTGGAAAGCGCCGCGAAAATGACCAGTAGACAGAAGATACTAAAGCTGAATGCGAACCGATAATCCTTGAAAAGGTCTTTCACTACTCTCACCATATCCGCACTCCTTACCTATATTTGACTCTCGGGTCCCAAAGAGGATAAAGTAGATCGATGACCAGAATCATCGTTGTGATTGCCAAGATGGAAATGGCTGTGATGCCCATGATCAGGTTGTAATCCCCGGTGATGATGGCATGGAAGAGCAGGGTGCCTAGCCCTGGGTACGAGAAGACGATTTCCGTAATCAGCGCACCACTGAGGATCTGTCCCAGGGAAAGTCCAAGACCCGTGACCTGCGGCAGCATAGCGTTTCGGATCACGTATCTAAACACGATTCTTCGTTCTTTGATGCCGCCTAGCTTCGCGTATTGTACAAAGTCCTCGGCGTTGACGTTCTGAACGATCAGTTTCATGGTCTGGAACCATATCACTCCACCCAAGATGACAAGAGATAATGCCGGAAGAAACGCATGCTTTAAGACGTCTAAGATGAAGTCGAGATTGAATGCCGCTTTCCTCCCAATCGCGGTGCCTCCGGCGATCGGAAACCACCTCAAGACGTAGGTAAACAAAATGAGAAGTGCCAGCGCAAAAATGTAGTACGGCATCGGCCGGATGACCATCGCAATGCTATCAAGGATCCTTAACCAGCGGTTGCGAGCGAAGTAACCCGCCACTCCCCCAATCACATTCCCGATGACCCACGAGAGCATCGTCGTCAAAATCAACAGACTCAGTGTCCAAGGAAGTGCTGTACGGATCAGATCGATCACCGGAGTGGGAAACTGGAAGAAGGAAATGCCGAAATCGACAGTAAACACCCTTTTCCAGAACGTGCCGTACTGCTCAAGCCATGATCCTCCCAGACCGTAGAGCTCTCTTAGGTCATCGACCATGTCTTGCACGGTCGCAGGATCCAGATACGTGCCTCGCGACCGGAGTTCCGCGATCGTTCTCTGAACAGGGTCCGTGGGCGCAAAACGAGGGATGAAAAACACGGCGGTTATCCCAAGGAATATCACCAAAAAATACTGAATCAGCCGTGGAATGAAATACCGTCTTACGAACGTGAACGTCAACGCTTCCTCCTTTTCACTCGCAAACAAAAAATAACCCCCGAGCACAGGGTTATCCCATGCTCGGGGAAACTGTTACTGGTCACTGTTCTATTTATTCCCAGTTGGTTCCAGGAACGGCATCATGTACTTGAACGGACCCCAGTGCGCATAGGGCTGGGTGTAGGGGTTCTCCGATCCAGGCCAGTTGGTCCAGTAGTACTCGTCCCACGTAAGGAAACCGCAGTAGCCGTAGGTCGGGATTCCAGGCATCGCCGCGACGGCGAGCTTTAGACCCTCGATGCCGAGGGCTACCGTCGCCGCGGTGTCGGCTGGGTCGGTCTCTCTCAGGCCCTTGATGACTGCGTCCATCTCAGGACTCGACCACCGCGAGTTGTTCCCCTGGTTGAGCTCTCCGAGAGGTTTCATGTACGCGGAGTTGTAGTAGTTGAGGGTCCTATAGAGGTCAACGCCAGCACCCCACGGCTCCTGGGCCGGCCAGCTGCCGCTGACTTGGAACTTACCGTTCCCCTGCAGCGTGGCTTGGGCGTCCGACGCAACATACTCCGCATCGATCCCGAACTGCTTCCACTGCTGGACCGCAGCATTACCGTTCTTGAACCCATGAGTCGAGGTATCGGTCGTCTCTATAACCTCGATCTTCCAGACCGTGCCGTCCGGCAGCAGCCATTGCCCGTCGCTGTTCTTCGAGAAACCGTTCTTTTCGAGCAGCTTCGAAGCAGCTTCGGGAGCGTACTTATACCAGCCGAGACCAAAGGCCTGGTCCTGGACGGCGGGGTCGTCTGAGACAACGTAGCCCCTGCCCTTTGCGTACTCGACGATCCTCTGCGGAGCATCCGGATCGTACGGATGGAACGTCTCGCCGTTGCCCAGGTCGAGCGTGAAGTCCATCAGCCATTCTTCCATCGGCTCAATGAACGTCTCCGGGTACGAGCCAAGCGACGGAATATGAACCGGGCTCAACGTGCCCATTCCGTCGACGGCCTGACCGAGGTGCTCGACGATATCGATCGCCAGCAGCAATGCCCAGCGCACGTCAACATTGTCGAACGGGGCTACCGCCGTGTTAAACAGCAGTCCGGTGATGCACGGGTCGTTGTTCACAACCCACGGGAATTCCGGCTGATATGCTCGGATCGTCTTGCCCTGCGCCAACGCGGCCATGAGTCCCTCTGCCGAAAGGTCCACTGCGTCAAGCTGATGCGTCAATTGGGCAACGATTTTCGCTCCCTCAGTACCGAAGGTTTGAAAGATGATGTATTTGGGTTTCGGTTCTCCGTAGAGGATCCCCGTTGGGCTCTTGTCCCAATCTGCCCTCTTCTCCCAGATGGTCCAGTACCCGTTCGGGTCGTAGCTGTGCAACTTGTACGGTCCACAACCGACGAACGGATCAAATTCGAACGTGAGCGGATCTGTCACTGTTTCGAAGATGTGCTTCGGCATGATCCAGATACAACCCCAGCGATCGAGAAAGTGCGTATGGAACCGTGAGTTGGCTTGTTTGAGATCGAACATGACTTTGTAATCACCGTCTTTGTAGACAGCGCCTACGTCGTTGGACAGGGCGGAATGGGCGTTGAAGCCCGGTGTCGCCATGATCGTCTTAACGGTATAGACGACATCGTCCGCTGTAAACGGAACCCCATCGGTCCAGGTGACCCCTTCTCGTAACGGAATGGTCACGTGACGGAAGTCTTTGCTGTAGATCGCGTCCCCCGCAGCCAGGCCATTGATAATCTCGCCGGTGGCGAAATCAATAGACCATAGGGGCTCGTTCGCCAGATTCTGCATCCCTCGATCCCGCCACTTCCAACCAACCCACTCGTTGAAGTTGCTGGCACTACCAACACGTCCCGTCAATATACCAACTATCAGTGTCTCGCTTCTTGGCAGCTCCGGCGCGAGCTGGGCAAGACCTGGAAGGGCAAGCAACGCAACTCCAATCCACACTACTGTTAAAACTTTCCACATTCTCTTCATACGTAACCTCCTAATACATATTCACTATGAGGTGAATATGTATTTGACTATATGTTTCTTGTGACATAGTTTATTCTTCTGTGGAAAACTTTCCTTTCCCAAGCTAATGGGTCTACCTATTTTCTTAATCTCTCACCTCCTCACCGGCCTTATTTTTAGCTTTTCTTTTCAGGAAAAGATCTAGCTTCTTAAATCACCTTAAACTGTAGAAACATTTCACCCCGGCTAACTTAGCCACGTCACGAATAGCAATGCTCACGCCTTCATCTGCTGAATATCGAACTGATTAAATTAGTATTTTTGTTTACTGTTACAATTATGTATCTTTTCAAAAAACACTATAAAACTAGTTTTTATCGAACTAGTTTTATAATAATACATTTAATTTTTTTGTCAAGGGGTGAAAAATATGTGAATTTCCATTCCGAGCTCTGCCCCGAAACTCTTACCATCTTAATCTGGTCCTTTCCAAACTATGTAGACTCTAAACCTCTTGTGAGATTAATTAATATGCTTACAGTTTTCGCCGCCAGGGTTTGACATTGCTTTCTGCGCCCTGAATCCACAAATTTCCTCTTTCCTTCTAAGGTATTAAAATCACATTGAGTAATATCATAACAGAGAGTACTTCCCGCTACTTTTTCAAATTGACGGATAAATCGTCGAACTAAATTCTTGGTTTTTTGATCCGCTTTGATCTGGGTAACCTCGGATCTTCCGTATTTAATGCCTATCGCCATCACTCCACCAACTAGGGCTCCACAGACCGATCCACTACTTGCTATTCCTCCCCCAAAACCTGTGGCGATCTTGGAAATAAACTCGGAGGTTATCTCTATAAGATGAAATGTCTCCTGTAAATTATGCTCTGGTATAGTAAAAAGAGTAATAAAGCAAATGGGTCATAGAGA
>Ga0315532_1002447_pt1 | contig 12807 bp, 7 predicted proteins | sample SalMarWE160370MG_FD_203082 | JGI IMG/M metagenome (GOLD analysis project Ga0315532, IMG submission 203082) | Salt marsh sediment microbial communities from the Plum Island Ecosystem LTER, Massachusetts, United States - Salt Marsh Sediment WE1603-70 ... | reverse complement strand
GGATCCCCGCAATTCCGGCACTGTTTATGTCGCGTCCCAAGGGCCGCTTTGGTCTTCCGGCGGAGAGCGTGGGCTCTACAAAACTACGGATGGCGGCAAGACTTGGGAGCAGATTCTTTCTAAAGGACCCTACACGGGTGTGACCGATGTCGTGTTTGATCCCCGCAATCTGGATATCCTTTATGCCGCCACCCATCAACGTCATCGCACTGTCTGGGCATTGGTCAATGGTGGGCCGGAAACGGGAATATTCAAATCCATTGATGGAGGCCAAAATTGGAAGGAGCTGAAAAGCGGTTTGCCTGGTACGGACAAGGGTAAAATTGCCCTGGCGGTTTCACAGATGAAACCCGACGTGGTTTATGCCTCTATTGAACTGGCTGGGCGTAAAGGCGGTTTCTGGCGCTCAGAAAATGGCGGGGAAAGTTGGAGCAAGATGAGCGATTACATCAGCGGCGGCACCGGGCCACATTATTACCAGGAAATCTATTGTGACCCGCACCGCTTCGATGTGGTCTATCAGGCGAATGTTCGGTTAGGACGAACCGAGGATGGAGGTAAGACCTGGGAGACTGTCGAAAGCCGCTGGAAACACGTGGACAATCACGTCGTGGTTTTTCATCCGAATGATCCCGACTTTCTGCTGGTCGGTTGCGACGGGGGGCTTTACAGGTCTTTCGATCGCGGCGAAACATTTGAATATTTCCCCAATCTTCCTTTGACCCAGTTCTACAAAGTAGATGTTGATTATGATGAACCGTTCTACCATCTGGTGGGCGGCACCCAAGATAACAACACCCAGTATGGCCCGAGTCGCACAGGAAACAGTTCCGGCATTCGTAATAGCGACTGGCAAACGATCATCGGCGGCGATGGGCATGATTGCGCAATTGATCCAGAGAATCCGAATATCATCTACGGCGAATCCCAGCAGGGATACTTGAGACGCTTTGATCGTCGCACCGGTGAAGCAATTGTTATCCGCCCGCGTCCGGAGAAAGGCGAGGAGGACCTGCGGTTCAACTGGGACTCACCCATTCTTATCAGTCCTCATTCCCACACCCGTCTTTACTATGGCTCCAAGAAACTCCACCGCAGTGACGACCGAGGAGATTCCTGGACCACCATCAGCCCCGACCTCTCCCGCAACCGGGATCGCTACAAATTGAAACACATGGACCGGGTTTGGAGTATTGATGCCGTTTATGATACAGGCGCCATGTCACAATACGGCAATATTACCTCCATCTCCGAATCTCCTTTACAGGAAGGCCTTCTTTACGTCGGCACGGATGATGGTCTCATCCAGGTGACTGAGGACGCAGGCCAGACCTGGCGAAAAATTGACCGGATTTACGGCGTCCCGGAAGAGGCATTCGTCAATGACATCAAGGCGGATCGTCATGATGTGGACACGGTTTACGCCGTGTTTGATCATCATAAAACGGGGGATTTCAAACCCTACCTGATGAAAAGCAATGATCGCGGCAAGACCTGGCATTCCATTGCCGGCGATTTGCCCGAACGGCAAATCCTCTGGCGGTTTGCCCAGGATCATGTCAAGCCCAATCTCTATTTTCTTGGAGCCGAATTTGGTTTGTATTTCAGTCTTGACGGAGGAAACAAATGGATCCAGCTCAAGGGAAATGTTCCAACGATTTCCTTTCGAGATATCGAGATTCAGCGTCGGGAAAACGACCTGGTGGGCGCTTCTTTTGGCCGCAGCTTTTTCGTGCTGGATGACTATTCTTTCCTGCGCGAGATCAGTGATGAGGTGCTGAACAAAAAAGAGTTTGTCCTGTTCGGCGTCCGGAAAGCCTTACTGTATGTGCCCGCCCGGGTACTCGGGGGCGAAAAAGGAAGCCAAGGCGATGGTTTTTTTACTGCGCCTAATCCCTCATTCGGCGCAGTGTTCACTTACTATCTCAAAGACTCGTTTAAGACGCTTAAGCAATCCCGCCGTGAAAAAGAGGGGAAGATTAAAAAACAGAGTGGCGACAACGTGTATCCCGGATGGGATGCACTGAAGAAGGAAGAGCGTGAAGAAAGTCCGGTCATCACCTTTGTTATCAAGGACACGGAGGGTAATGTAGTGAATCGTGTTACCGGACCGACCTCCGCCGGTTTCCATCGCGCGAACTGGAGCTTGCGCTATTCCCCCCTATCATCTACCGGTGGCAGTGGACCTTTTGTCACCCCTGGAAAATACACGATAACTGCCGAGAAACGGGTCCGGGACGAGGTCATGCCTCTTGGCAGTCTGCAGACAGTTGAAGTAGTTCCCATACTCACCTCCTCCTTGCCCGCCCAGGACCGTGACGCGGTTCTCCAATTCTACATGACCTCCGGCGAACTCCAACGGGCCATTCGTGGCGCCAACGGAAAAGCGGTCGAAGTCTTGAGCCAATTGGCCGAAATCAAACAGGCACTGAACAAATCGGACAAAGGTACCACGCAACTGTTTGAAGAAGCCAGAGGGTTGGAATTGAAGTTGAAGGACATCCGCGAATTGCTGGTCGGCAACACCGCTAAGTCGCGATACAATGAACCCGACCGCCTCTCTATTATGAGTCGGGTCAATTCGGCGATGAATGCCATGAGATCAACCTATGGTCCGACACAAACGCATCGGCGAGATTATGAGATCGCGCAAGAAGAATTCGAAACCATACTTGGCCAGTTGAAAGAATTGATTGAAGTGGACTTCGTGAATCTACAGAAAGATCTGGAAGCGGCTGGTTTGCCGTGGACGTCTGGTCGGCCAATTCCGGAATTGAAAAAGTAAGCTACGTCCCAATTGAATTGAAGTTTGTTCTCTATAAGCCAGAGTCATCTTACATGACTGAAATTCCAGGGAGCTACGCGTTAAATATCTTGTTCGACAAGTCTTCAATACTCAGTATAATTTAAGAATGACACAAAAGAAACAAACCAAGAAGGCATTTACACTTATCGAGCTTTTAGTAGTAATAAGTATTATTACCCTACTCACGGGAATTCTGTTACCAGCCTTAAGTAGCGTTAGAGAATACGCTCGTTCGGCGGTCTGTCTGGCAAATGTCAGACGTTTGGCGTTGGCTGGTGTGATGTATGCACAGGCGAACGGGGCATTTCCTCCTCACAGGATGAAAAAAAGGAGCTTCTCTGATCCACATAATTTTGTGAATAAATACGGCAGGGAACGACCCCGCTGGCAGTGGTTCTTCGATCAGGGAGTAGGGCCGGTAATTAATCCTTCCCCCTGGGTAGAGAAAAAAGGCGACATTTTCACTGATTATGATACGTTAATGATGACCAATGATTACTTTATTTGTCCCTCGTTTCGTCACTATGAATATAGTGTCTATGACATTCGCAATGGATCGTACGGCTATAATTATCAATATCTTGGTAATGCCCGAGACAGACCCGATTTGGGAAAATATCAAAATTTCCCTGTGAGGGAATCAGCAATCAAGATGCCTTCGGCTACTATTATTGTAGGTGACGGCCAGGGCAGCAAGTATCCACATGGCCCACATTCATATAAACTTGATCCACCTAAAATAGCTTTAAGTACCGGCGCGATATATTTTGGCAACTGGAAACAACCAACAATTGAGGAACAACATTGCCCGGCTGAAGCTCGTCATAACCATAAGGCGAACGTTTCGTTTCTTGATGGACATGTAAAGAGTATGACTCTTGAAGAACTGGGCTATGTTGTCGATGAAAATGGACTTGTAATTGCCAACCATCCTGGCGGGAACAATCGCCTTTTTACCGGCGCCGGCCAGGATGATTCCTGTTATTAAAAGTAACTTCATTACTTTACTAAAAACTGATTACAGTTATTTATAAATTACAAACTAATGAGCTGTGTTGACACGCATTGTGGCCAACTCGTGAGGCTCCGTGCACATAGTTATAGTCATTAGGAGGAATGGTGAAATGAAAACAACAGAACAATGCCTAAGAAGTCAGATCTTTGTTCTTTCTACCCTTGCCATTGTACTTTCTCTGGCTGCTGTAGCATCAGCCACCGAAAGGCAATCACTGCTAACGGCTCAGACCTTTTCAGGGCTGAAATTGAGGAACATCGGTCCCGCCCAGCGGTCAGGGCGAATCAGTGACATCGTCAAAGATCCAATAAAATCCAGCACCTGGTACGTAACGGTAGCGTCGGGCAATGTTTGGAAAACAGTCAACAACGGCACAATCTGGACGCCGATATTTGACAATTATGGTTCTTACTCTATCGGATGTATCAGCATCGATCCTAAGAATCCCAAGACCTTGTGGCTTGGGACTGGCGAAAACAACAGTCAGCGAAGCGTCGGCTACGGTGATGGTGTTTACAAAAGCATTGACGGAGGGAAGAGTTGGAAGAATGTAGGTCTTAAACAGTCAGAACACATTGGCAAGATACTGATTGACCCGAGGGATTCCGATGTGGTTTATGTAGCTGCCCAGGGGCCGCTGTGGGCTAAGGGTGGAGATCGTGGTCTCTATAAGACAATCGACGGCGGTAAGAACTGGGAACTCATCCTCTCTATTAGCGAAAATACAGGCGTCAGTGATATTGTCTTCGATCCGCGGGATTCGGACGTCATCTATGCGACCTCTTATCAGAGGCGTCGCCACGTTTGGACGCTGGTAGCAGGTGGACCGGAGTCAGCTATTTATAAGAGTCTGGATGGAGGAAGAACCTGGAAGAAAATCGTTAAGGGTTTACCCACTGTGGACCTCGGACGCATCGGCATCGCCGTTTCCCCTCAGCAATCGGATGTAGTCTATGCAATCGTTGCCGCTGCCTGGGATGAGAGCGGATTCTTTCGTTCTGACGATAAAGGTGAGAACTGGGTCAGGATGAGCGATTATATTACGATGGATCCCCAGTATTATCAAGAGCTTTTCGCGGATCCCCACCAGTTCGATCGCGTCTATAGCATGGATGTAAATATGCAAGTCACGGAGGACGGTGGAAAAACATGGCAGCGGATTAGGTCTCGGTTCAAACATGTCGATGACCATGCTTTACTGTTCGATCTAAATGATCCGGATTACCTGATGGTGGGCTGCGATGGAGGTATCTATGAGACTTGGGATCGGACAAAGACATGGCGCTATATTACCAACCTGCCCGTAACCCAGTTCTACCGGGTTGGTGTGGATAATGCGCTACCTTTTTATAACGTCTACGGCGGAACCCAGGACAATGGATCGACCGGGGGACCTTCACGAACAACCAATATCCATGGCATCCGAAGCAGCGACTGGTTTATCACGGTGGGCGGTGACGGCTATCAGACCCGTGTCGATCCCACTGACCCCAACATCGTTTATTCCCAGTTCCAGTATGGCGGATTGGTACGTTACGACAGAAGAAGCGGCGAGCGCATCGATATCCAGCCCCAGCCGGGCAAAGACGATCCTCCATTGATCTGGAACTGGGATACTCCCCTTATCATCAGTCCCCATTCGCCGACACGGCTCTACTTCGCTGCTAACATCCTCTTCCGAAGTGACGATCGGGGTGACACATGGCAGGCTGTAAGTCCCAACCTCACAAGAGGGATCGACCGAAATCAACTCGAAGTGATGGGTACTGTATGGAGTGTGGAATCAGTCTGGAAGAATGTTTGGACATCTTTCTATGGTAATCTGGTTGCGCTCGACGAATCGCGGTTGCAGGAAGGTCTGCTCTATGTAGGCACGGATGACGGATTGATACAGGTCACGGAGGATGGAGGCCGGAACTGGCGCAGAATTGAATTCTTCTCAGGGATACCCGACCACACTTACGTGGCGGATCTAAAAACATCCGCTCACGAGACGGATACTGTCTATGCAGTTTTCAATAACCACAAACGTGGCGATTTCAAACCCTATGCTCTCAAGAGTACAGATCGCGGCAAGACCTGGTTATCTATCAGTGGAGGTTTACCTGACAGACATGTTGTCTGGACGATTCAGGAAGACCCGGTCAAAAAAGAGCTGTTATTCGTTGGGACCGAATTTGGGCTCTTTTTCACAATCGACGGGGGCGAACACTGGATACAGCTAAAAGGCGGGGCTCCTATAATTCCTTTTCGTGATATGGAGATTCAGGAACGGGAAACCGACCTCGTGTGTGCCACCTTCGGTCGGGGATTCATGATTCTGGATGACTACTCTCCCCTACGGCATATCTCCGAAGATCTGCTTGACAAAGATGTTCATCTTTTCCCTGTCAGAAAGGCCTTGTTGTATATACCAGACGCCCCCTTGGGTTCGAGAGAGAAAGCAACCTTAGGCGATGCCTTTTTCACTGCACCTAATCCTCCTTTCGGGGCGATTTTTACATACTATCTGAAGGATGATTTAAAGAGCCGTCGGCAGTCCCGTAAGGAGAAGGAACTCAAGCTCCAGAAAGAAGCCAAACCGGTCTATTATCCTACTTGGGAATCACTCCGAATCGAAGATGCAGAAGACTCTCCTGCAATTTTTCTAACGGTCAAAGACCAGGAAGGTAATGTTGTGCGCCACCTTGTAGGCCCGGTTAGTAAAGGATTCCATCGGGTGGAATGGGATTTACGATACGCTCGCCCGGTTCCCACATCTATTGACGGAGCAAGAGAGAGTTGGCGAGAGTCTTCGAGTGGGATGCTGGCACTTCCAGGGACTTATACAGTTCAACTCTCCCGATACGTTGACGGGGAATTTGAAATTCTCAGCGAACCGCAGGAATTCAAGACTGTTTCTCTAGGTCTTCAGACGTTTCCGGTACATGACATGGAGACGCAGTTCCAATTCCAAAAGCAGGTAAGTAGCCTCCTGCGGGCCGCCATGGGTTTGGAAAAAGTATTTTACGACACAGAGGACCGTTTGAAGTATATGAAACAGGCGCTGGTTGATACTCCCAAAGCGAGTGAGCTGCATATCACGCAAGCTCGGGAGCTCCAACGCAAACTTCAAGATGTAGCCATAGTACTACTGGGTGACAAGAGTGTTTCGAGCCGTTTCGAGCCGACTCAGCCATCGCTCCTTAATAGGATTAATAGAGCCAGCAGGGGTTTCTGGTCGACTACTGGGGCAACAGCGACACATAAGCGTGAATACCAGATCGCTCTGGAGTTGTTTACAGACCTTCGCAACAAGATGGATGACATGCTCGAAAACGATCTGAATCAACTCGAGGAGGAGATGGAGAGAATTGGTGCTCCCTGGACGCCGGGGCGGAGAATTCCGGAATTGAAAAAATAAGCCACTTCCCTACCTAATTGAGTTTTGTTGTCTATAAGCTACAGTTATCTTACATGACTGAAATTCCGGCGGGCAATGAATTTTCATTGGAAATTCGGCCTATAATTAGAACTGTTTAGAGTATTTCTTTGTGGCTTTCAAAAACCTCCAAGAGAAGCCTTCTTTACCATCCCTCTCCTTACCTTGCCTAGAAAATATGCAACACCCGCCTCCTTGTTCTTACGAAGACTTACCGAATTTCCTGGACCGGTCCCACCAGCCGACTAGAAGCGCACTGAGCCGCGCACAGATACCCCAAATAATCCCATTTTCGCGAGTCGTAAAATGCCAGAATTCTTCAAAAAGTCACCTCTTTCATAAGCTGGAAAACACCCTGATTTCCAGGTGACATCATGGTCGAGTAGACGTAATATAGTTCTCTCATTTAGGCATGCTTTGTGTTCTCTGTTTCTCTTCTCTTTCGATTGAAGAGTGTCACAATATTCTGCCATGTGAAAGAACATCAACGTCCCTCACAGAACTGTGCATGCAGATTTCCAGCACACAGCTCTTCAGTAAAGCTCACGAGACAAACGACAGTGTATACAGATGATGAACAATGCGGGGTTCAGGTAGCGGATAATGCTCCAAATATGCTTCAAAGCCTTTCCAGTTGAACGAGCTTTTCTGGCTCCGCCGATTAAGCCACTTAAATACCAGTTGCTTTATCACATAATGGTACCGCTCAATAGCTCGGCTATTACCGCTGATACCATAGTATTGATAGTGACCTCTCAGCTTCGCCCGCAACGTCGGCCACCATTCCTTAAGCTTCGCCGTGCAGCGTATCTGCCGTAACCATGTTGCCATCTTTTTGCATGCCTTGCGAAACTTCTTGGCACTGGTCTTACGACGCAGTGTCGGATTACCTTTGCGGCTCCTACCCCAGTAATGGGTAAAACCCAAAAAGTCAAAGGTATGGGATTGGTGGTCTTTCCTGTTAGTCCTGCATTGTTGTTCTCTGTCTAAGTGGATGATACGAGTTTTCTCAGGATGCAATTCAAGATTAAACTTTGAAAACCGCTCTTGCATCATTTGCTCTATGTACCGGGCATCATCAGCATACTGAGTCATGCAGATAAAATCATCTGCATATCTCACAAGCTGACAAACTCCTCGAACCTTAGACTTGATTTTCTTCTCAAACCACAGGTCCAGTACATAGTGCAGGAATATATTGGAAATTATTGGGCTGAAATTACTGCCCTGAGGTGTTCCTTCTGTGGTTAAGACAAACTCACCCGCATCAATATAACCAGCCTCAAGAAACCTTCTGATAATCAGAAGGAGGCTCGGGTCTTTGATGCGAACTTGCAGACACCTGACCATCCAATCATGCGGGACGTTATCAAAAAAACGCCTGATATCCGCCTCAATGACATAGTTGATGGGGCGCCGCATCATTGTCTTATCTACCACATTCAACGCCTGATGACAGCTGCGATTTGGCCTATAACCATATGAGCAATCCAGAAAATCCTGCTCATAGATTGCCTCTAAAATCCGAGCAATACCCTTTTGCACTATTTTATCTTCGAGTGCAGGTAGGCCGAGCGGGCGTTTAGAATGCTCATCCTTCGGTATATACGTCCTTCGAGAAGACAACGGCATGTACCGCTTGGCTTTTAGACGGACTACCAAATCGCTAGTGTTCTCATCCAATCTTTCTCCATATTCCTTCCAACTGACACCGTCAATGCCACTGGCTCGGTCCCTGCCGAGTTGATAGTAGCATTCCTTCAGGAATCCTTCGTTCAGTAAATGAGCTAAGCTCGTGAACTGAAACTTAGGGTCCTTCCGAGCCCGTTCCGATATGAGGGCCAATTTTGCTGGCGTTATGTTATCCATCTCAGTGTATGGCATATGCCACCTCATCCCTCTACGCTTTACTGCCGGTCCCTTCAAGTGAGCATGGGCTCTCAGTGGGCATTACCCCACCTACTCCTTTACTATGAACCGGTCCGACTGCCATATCGCCATACTTCCTTCTCTGCCTCTTCGGCTCGTTGGAAGCTTCACTATCGAGAACGACATGGCTCTCCCAAGTTCCGCTGTGAATCTTCGAATGACCCGCCATGGACTTCGACCCCGGCACGTCGCTGACACACTCGCCGTTATCGCGTGCAGCGCTACTGGCTTCCAGATGGAGAAACCCTTGGCCCAATGCAACAAGACATATTTCGGGGCTGAACACCTTCACTTGCGTTATGGCTGACCATTCACCTTTCCTTAAGCCTTGCATATCTCGTTACCTCAATATACATTAAGTTCCGTTCTGGCCTGGTGGCTAACCTTTGACTAGGCTGGATTGTCCAGCTGACTCACAACAGCTTACCTTGGCGCACTCCCCAAAATGACCCCATTTTCGTGACTTCGCAACTACAACCTTTATACAACCCAACAATCCGTTATCCACCAATTCGAAAAAAAGTTTATCGCATAAGTCCTGTATGGGACGGATCAAGTGTGGACTATCATTCGTCACAAAGGGGCTGGATCACTGGTTATTATGAACAGTGTTCCCGTTCTTGCGGAAAAGCCGCCGGCATCAACACCATCTGGAGACAAACTGGAGTTTGAAGAAGAGGGCGCAAAAGAAATGGTGGCTGTAAGTCATTGTTTTATAAGTATATATAAAAAGCCAACGGTCGGATTCGAACCGACAACCACTGGTTTACAAAACCAGAACTCTACCGTTGAGCTACGTTGGCACAACTACTTCTAAAACTTGCGTATAAATTCGCTTCTCAGGCTGCTTTACTTTACATTCAACCAGGCGCTATTGCAAGAAAATTAAGAGATGGCTGCGTTTGCTACTCTGCGAAGTCCGCTACGCAGCACAAGATTTCAATATGCAAGATAATAGAACTCTTTTTATTTATAGCATTATTTATAGCACGGGCACTACGCCTTATTCGTTGACTTTGACCATATTTTTCGCAACTTCGAGTACCTTTTTGCGGAGAGCTTTTGGAGCAATTACCTGGACCTGGTCACCGTAGCCGAGTATCCACCAGGTGATTTCACCCAGGCCGTCCACGCGAAATTCTACAGTGGCTGAGCCGTCACTGTTGCTAACAACTTTTTGTGTGCTGTGCCATTGTACCTCAGCGACATTATTTGCTACTTTGGGCAGGAACCGCAGCTTGATATTGTAGATTCTGCCTTCCGGTATCATTGACCAGGCCCTGCCGAGGTAATCGTACACATCGAAATTTTCACTGTCCACGAAGCATTTCTCCGTAGTTTTTAACTCCCTGATGCGGTTTAGCTTGAAGGTGTGAACGCTTTTGTGCAGACTGGAGTGGCCCAGTACATACCACGCCCGATTGTTATAGAGCAAGTGATAGGGACACAGCTCAACGTCAATAATTGTCCCCTCGAAAAGAGATTGGTAACGGATGTTCACTTTGCGTTTCTTTGCGATAGCTTGCTGCAACTGTGCGAACGTTTTGTCAAGACCGGCAGAATGCGACTCGACTGAGCTCGTCGAAGTCCGGAACGGTGCCTGGGCGCCGGCCCTGATTGAGATATTTTGCAGCGCTGTAGTGCAATATTGTCTGATTTTGATGGGAAGATTGTTCTCGATTTTAAGAGCGGCCAAAAGAGCTGAGTTTTTGAACGGCAACTGTATCTGGTCCCTTGCCTTGTGGGCCAGCAGAAGCAGGCTCAGCGCCTCCTGCAGGCTCAAATTTACCGGTGGAAGAAAAAACTCGGGCTCTATGGTATAGCCGCCGGTTCTGGTGTCGTAGCGATACGGCACGCCGATAGCCTGAAGTTCTTTCAAATCGCGAAAGATTGTCCGCCGGCTCGTTCCGAACATTTTCGACAAATCACCGACGGCATAGCTTTTTCCCGCCTGCAATGTTGTTAAAATCTGCATGACTCTGCTGATTCTGCTGCGTTTCATAGCTTACCCAACTGTGAGCATGGGTCTCATACTCTATCAAGACCACCCCACATCAGTAATATATTAAAAGCTATAGAATTCTCTTCAAAGAGTCTTATTAGAAATAAGGCGTATGTAAACCCCCCTTTGTTGACTCTTTTTCCAAAAAAATTTGCAAAATCCGTAAAATTATTAAGTAGATAGGCCTTTGTATAGGCTGACAGGGATGAAGAAAGTATTACATGTCAGGAATCGAGAATACGATAGCTCTGAACCCCGGCCATTTCCTATCGAAGAATATTTTCAAACGGCATAATTTTTCTCTATTTTCTTGATTTATGGAACTGATTCGTATATATTACCTTGCTATCAACAACATAACAAAGGGCAAAGAAAAGTAATGAAGCGTTTCGTGCCTTCGTTGGAGGAGAGATTATGAAAAAATTAACGATATTGGCATTATTTCTTGGTATGACCTCGATGGCTATGGGAGAGGTTTCGACAAGGGTATGCCTCGCTGATAGCAATACCCCTCTTGAATTAGCTGATCCTAACACCCCTTTTGTCTATCAAGACATCATGGTTGGAACCAAGCTTACAATCATTGTTGATTCGAACGACGCTGAGCAATGGGATGGAGGTCTGTTTATTGCTGGGGCAGACAAGGATTACGGTGTTCTATCAGGTAGAGATTACAATGATACGACCCTGGACTGGGAAGGCTCTTGTTTCGATGCCGCAGGTGAAAGGGCCTGCGTATATGACTGGGAGGATGATGTTCGAATTGGTTTTGACTTACATGGCCGTAGAAATACAGCAGTGGGCGACTGGTTTATTATTGACTACACTGCCACAAGTGTAGGTCGTTGCAATGTGGGCTTCTATAATTACAGCGGGCCGGGTGGGATGGATTTCCCTGTCTATGATCTCGTGTTTTCGCATGTCCCTACGCGCGATTTCAATAATGATTCCAGAGTTGACTTTGCTGACTTTGTAGTGCTTGCCTCCCACTGGCAGGAAACGGGCTGTAGCGATCCAAACTGGTGCGAAGGAGTGGACCTCAACGCTGATGGCAATGTTGACTGCAATGATTTAATGCTGTTTGTGGACTATTGGCTTGAAAGTACTGAGTAGCAGCAATTACTCAGCAGCTTACTACTGGCTGTTCGTATCCGATAAACTGCATTTCGTATTGGGTGATAATGTGCATCTGCGGATGGCGTTTAGTTCATACCCACACGCTGAATTTTCAATATAAGATATTGCTCACTTAACTCATCTCAAGTTTTTTTAACTTTTTTTAGAAAAATATCAAAAAAGCAATCAACATTTTCTTATTCAGAACCGCCCTAATATGGTAGACGGACAGATACACATTAGTCCGAGAATATTTTTGTTGTTAAGTTATTCTTTTCACTGGCCGAAACTTGAGAGGAGGTAATTATGAAGGCGAAACATTTTGTATTAACGATTGTTCTTTCATTATCTGTAAGTTGCGTTGCTTTTGCAGACAGACAATTGGACAGAGCTGAGATTTTGCAAATCTTTGAGAAGCTAACGAGCCAACCAAGAAAGACCTGGATACCTACAGGTACGATTGAGGCAACACATGAAGAATACAGAGCGCCAAAAACAACTAACTTAAACGAGATTAA
>Ga0315532_1002444_pt1 | contig 12810 bp, 9 predicted proteins | sample SalMarWE160370MG_FD_203082 | JGI IMG/M metagenome (GOLD analysis project Ga0315532, IMG submission 203082) | Salt marsh sediment microbial communities from the Plum Island Ecosystem LTER, Massachusetts, United States - Salt Marsh Sediment WE1603-70 ... | reverse complement strand
TAATGTTGGCAATATGGATAAATAAAATTGCGTAGCACCATTTTCATATTTCGAAATGATTTCAAGGTAGGCCAACTTATTTCCTCCATCTTCCTTCGTCCCTCGTCTCTCGTCCATCCTCCGCTTTCTGTCCTCCGTCCTCAGTCTTCCGACTTCTGACGGGTATTATACCACAACCGGCTTAATTTTCAAGTGAAATTTACCCTGTGAGATAGGCTGTAAATAATAGAAATGACTTTATCTAATAGGGTGAGCCCCATGAGATAGGTGCAGCCGACATCTCACGGGGTGGATACTGGATGCTCGATTTTCAAGGCAGTCGCTATGTCACTCATACGTAAAGCGCGTACGCGCTTTACGTATCAAAACAGGTTAGCTGTCCCTGTTTATAAAAAGTCTATAAGTATATGCGTATATACTTATAAACTATTTTAAGAATCAAAAATCTACAAAAGATTTAATCGTTGTGACCTGCCTGCGCGTAGCCGCTTCGGCGAAGGCAGGCTTGCTCTTAATCCAAGAATAATTGCATTGGTCAGCCGATGTGGGTATTGTTGAACACCCTTTTCAAAACGGCTTAATTTTCAAGTGAAATTTCAGGAACAGTGTGCGGCAGTGTAGTGTAGTAGTACAAGTAGATATTAACCCACCGGATGAACCGGTGGGGGACATTTATTAACTGTTTGCTCTATTCCACCATTATTACAAGTCCGGTCTCATTGAGCGTAGTTCATATCAATCCTATAGACGTTGATTTCTCGCAAAATTCACTAACGTTCGGTAGAATTGGTGCGTCTATATGATAGTGAGGAAATATTTGTGGGCGAAGGTCAGAGAACGGCGAAGAGAGATACAGAACAACTGGTCAAAGCCAGCCAGGCCGGCGATAGAGGTGCGTTTGATGAGCTTGTACTGTTATATCAACGGTGTGCAATGTGTGCGGCTGTGCGCATATTGGGCAATGCAGAAGAGGCGGCTGAAACAGTTCAAAATGGTTTCGTTAACGCTTATCTAAATATTGGCAAATTGAAAGATGCAGAACAATTTGAGATTTGGCTGCTGCGGATTGTGACGAATGCAGCAATCAGTCAGGCAAGAAAAGCAAAACGCAACGCACAAAAAATAACGATAGATGATAGCCTTGAGGATAAAAAGGTGCTTTCGCCGGTAGAAAGTGAAAGTTCAGAGGAGTTGAAAGAAAAAATAAAGCAAGCAATGTTGAAGCTATCAAAGAAAGAAGCTAAAGCGATTTCGCTTTTCGGATTAGAGGATCTGTCGCATAAAAAAGTTGCTGAGATTATGGGCTGTTCGGTCGAGGCGGTGAGGTGGCATGTATTTCGTGCAAGACAAAAACTAAAAGTATTATTGAAAGATTATTTGTAATGAAAAATGGTCAGGAAAAAATTGATCTTTTATTAGAATGCAATGCCGACGAGCAGTTGAAAAACGTTGACTGGAATAAATTAAATGCAGCGATATTGAATCAGCTGGATGAGGCTAAGAAATATAAAGCCTCTGTAAGGAAGCACCCCATTGTGTTTAAGATAGCAGCTGGCGTCGCAGCGGCAGCAGCGGTTGTATTTATAGCGGTGATGATTAAGCCCCAAAGACCTGTGGATATAAAATTGGGTGAGGGCAGAACCGCAATGGTTGAGTTTATCGGTAGTAAAGGCTCAGCTTCAGTTGCAATTATAGAACCGTCTGATAGAGCACATGCGAAGGTTAATATTGCCGGACAAAGTGAAAAAACGGCTAATTGCTGTGTTCAGATAATCGATTCAAGCACAGGTCAGAAAGAGGATGTTAATCGGCCAAGCTGGTTTATAATCTGCATGTCGGAATATACTAATGGTAATAATGGAATAAATCGTGATGCGATGGATATGCTTTATTTGTTCTGATTTTTGAGCTAAAGGAGAAAAAATGAACGCGAAAAGTTTAACTAAGATAGTTGTATTGGTGGTTGTTTCGATTGGCGTCTGTGCGGATTTTGCATGGGCGGATAAGCAGCAATTACAGGAAAAGCTCGGCAAGGATATTAGAATTAAATTGGATGATGTTACTATCGCTGAAGCTTTGGAAAAAATCGGCCAAAAAGCGGAGTTGAAGATTGTCTTGTCGGATGAGGCGGTCTGGAAGCTGCCGCATGGTACAGCAACGAGATTGTCGGTGACACTGAATGGGCCTTTGGCTGAGAGTTTGACAGAGATGCTCAACGCCTTTTTAATGCGCTACGCAGTGGGTGAGGAGGAGGTTACTATATATCCCCGGCCGGAGCTGGAACATATCCTGGGTAGACCAATGACAAAACAATTGGAGGTCCTAAGAAAGATATACACGTTGCAATTTAACTGCAATGAGAGTGGAGGTGAGTCCACGTATATGGCGGAGTTTATAAACGAGCGTTTCGGTCCAGAAGGCCTTACAGTCCTACCTACTGAGTATTATGGGCAATTCGTACAAGCATTGGAGCCTGCAGGCGAGACCCCATTCACACTCGCTCAACTGTTAGACTCAACTAGCCATCGCGGGGCGTGGTATCTTTGGCAGAGGGATTTTGCGAATCAAGCTCCGGAAGTCCGGGTTGTTAGTGAAAATGATTTTTGGGAAGCCAAGCTTAACCAGATTGTTGATATTTCCTTCAAAGATGAATCAGCTTTTATAGTGCTTCAGAGGCTTGCGAACTGGGCAGGAGTTAAATTATTTGTATATAAGAGATCTCCTTCGTGGCTGGAAGAAAAGGTATCTGTTGATATGCAAAATGTAAAACTTCAGCAGGCGATAAGTAGTATTGTAAGTATGACGGGTGGAACGATAAGCATCGATTATGAGGATGGTGAAATCGGCGTAGAAGGACCGGTATATGAGGAAAAAGTTATTGAAAAACCAGAGACAAGCAAAAGCCCAATTGAAGCAGGTGGTAGTTATGTCGGCAAGATAAGTATCCCGATGGATGGCGGCAAATACTATATTGAATTTATGCTGCGAGAAAGCGACCTGACGGAGAAATTAAAAAAGCTGCGGACAGATAAAATGAAGAAGATTTTAGAGCAGTTTAGCCGCAGCGGACTTGGTAGTTGATTAGTTGCCGATCACAATTGTCTCGGTTGGACTAAGCAGTTTATAACGTATTCCCCGCCAGCGGATGGTTCTGCCGAAGGCTGAGGAGATAATAAAAGCTAATAGCAGAAGCGACCACGCCCAGAATCCAAGGATGTCAGCGATCATTGCGGCCTTCATTCGCGGCAAATCCTTTTTCAGCAGTTTACTAATCATTGTCTGTCGCTGAATCGCCCGGATAAGCTGAGCTGCAAAAAACACAACAGGTACAGTAATAAAAAGTGTTGTATGTTCATGTTGGATTGATGCTGCATAAATTGCCAGGGCAGCCCCAGCCCATAAACCTAATATCGAGTATAGACTGCTGAATAATCCGAACAACCAGGTGCTTGGCGCATATATGCGCGTGATTAGAAATTGACGCCGACCGAATTCAAAAAGCTCTCGCCACGTTGTGGATTCGTAAGAAGCGACCAAACAGCCGGGGCAGAAACTCATTAGTAGGCCTGTATTTTTAACTGCGTATGTAAGTGAGAAGTCATCACTTAGCGCTTTTTCCCAGATTTTATCGAGACTTACCTGGCGAAAAACGTCTTTACGTATTGCCATTGAACCACCCCATGCCTGATTGAACTTGGTATTGCCGCCGAGCAGTTGTGCGATCTTGGCGTTCACCGCTGACAGAACTATGCTGGCTAAGTTGTTCGTTTTCGGTATGAACCAGCGATAGCCGCTGGAAGCGCCTACCTCGCTTTGTCTTAGGGGCCAAACTAAGTTACTCAGCCAGTCCTGGGGTACACAAATATCGGAGTCGGCGAAGGCGAGTATCTCAATATCGTCTCCTGCTCTTTCATAACAGTAGAGCAGGTTATGAATCTTTTGACTACAGGCCCTGCTTGTCTCCTGTCCCACGGTGCCGGCGACAAATATTTGCACATCATAGGCTTTCAAGCTTTGACTTAGTTGATTTTTCAATTTGCATAATTCATTATAAGCGGGGTCTGACTTATCTGAAACGACAAACCATAGCAGATAATTTTCGTAGTCCTGATTGAAAAAAGGGCTGATATTTTTTTGAAAATCCGGCTCCAGGCCCTTACACGGCACAATAAGCAATGTCCGCAGCTCGTGCCACGTTCGCTTCTCTCTTTCGTATCTGTTCATCGCAAAGCGATAATTTTTATATGTCTGAAGCATGAATAGCAATTGCGATATGATTGCTGCCAGGGCTATATAATGATATAGTTCCATTCTCGTATCTAATGTAACGTACCTAAAGTGACAGCAAAGCTATCATTCCTTCGGCATCGCTCAGGACGGCGTCTGAGCAAAGCGAAGAATCTCTCTTTCGTTGGCCAGATCCTTCGGCTTCGTCTCAGGATGACACTAAAGTGTCACTTTAGCTCACTTTAGTTCACTTTTATGGTGTCCTACGGTATAGTGGCTAATGGTACCATTGAATTGATTAACTCGTCAATAGTGTATGTTTTTGTCAGGTTGATGGGAAGCAAACAACCATGGTTATGGTCGGATGCAATAATTATCAAGTTCTTACCGGCTTTGCACCAGCCACTTTCTTGCGGCTGATGGCCGAGAACAAAAATATCGACGTCGAATAGCTCAGCCATTTTATCGAGCAGAGCCTGACTATGTTTTCTGCCCCATGTTAAAATGTAGGCGGATCCAGGCTTTTCGCAGTCACTGGTTTTTAGTTGCCGGTCAAAAATCTTTGGGTCAAATTTATTGACGAGATTATCGCCTGGCAGCGAATGTGACAGCCATATTCTGTTATCACACCTGATTGCTAATGGCTGTGAGAATAAAAATTTCCTTATAATCAGTTGGATATCTTTGTAGCTTTGCTTGAATTCTCGCTCCAGCGATTGGCGGAGTGCTCGATTCATTTCTTTGCCGTCTTTCATTATTTCGCAATTGCAGACGAAGGCAGCAGCATGATTTCCCATGACGAAGTGCACGCGGTCAGGGAAATTTAGTTTGTAACGTGCAACGTCGAAAAGCAGCTTGTAAGATAGACAGCCGCCCTCGGTGTCTTCAGGACCTCCATGTATGATTTCCTGTAGGAGGACATGTCGATCCGGATTGGTGGTCAAATCGGCAAAAGCGGCTATTCTTTCAAAATTCCGCTGATGTCCATGAAGGTCGCCGGATATGACCAGAGAGCCTTCAGCAGGCAGATGAATCAAATTGCCCCGTCGGAACTTATCCGCGTAGTTGGCTTCTGCCGCTTTATTGAGCAAGTCGATTATTGTTGTTTGAGACATTTTTATTTGTTTTTATTTTACTGCCAAAGATGCTGTGTATCATCAAGTCCAGCCTGGATACGACCGTCATCATATTTTGTGGGCGTTCTGCCGGATTGTCTTTGACGCAGTCCATTACGAGTTTTGAGACTCGCATTGGTATTTGTTCCTTTAGTTCGTGAGGTGCTCGAAAAGGCTCGGATATGGGCAGACCGTAACTGTTGGTCTTGGGTATCAGGGTCGGGACATTTTTTCCTGTAAGAGCCCAATACATTGTAGCACCGAGGTTGAAGATGTCGGTTTTTGGCCCGAGTGCTTTTCGCCTGACTTGTTCAGGTGCAATGTAATCAGGTGTTCCCTGAATGCGCGGCTTGATGGTTCCAATTTTACAGCTTTGGCCCAAATCGATAATTTTGATCGAGCCGGACTTGTTTAAAAGAATATTATTGGGCTTTATGTCACAGTGAATATATCCATGCTGATGCATGGCATAAAGGCCGCCGGCAACCATTCTGAATACCAACAGCACATCTCCTAAGCTCAATGTAGGACTATTTTCAAGGGGTTTTCCATCGAAATATTCCATTGAAAGCAGCATCTCTTTCATCTTTAGCATACTGCGGATTTTTTTTAGTTTGTAGCACTTGCGGACGTAGGGGTGGTCTATCTGCCGAGCTACTTTAAATTCATTTTCTGTCTGCTCGAAGACTCTAAGGTCTTCTCGCTTTTCAAATATGACTCGTTTTAGAGCTATTTGATTTTGTTCTTGTTCATCAGTTGCCAGGTAGATTGTACTGCGAGCGCCGGTTCCGATACGTTTAAGTATGGTAAATCCACCAACGTTGAGTATGTCTTTAGCCATGTAAGCAACTGCCTGAAAATTTAACTATCAAATTTAATTTACTGTCTAAGAGCATCTAACAGAATGAATAGTACTGTTTTCTGTTTGTCACTCCCGCGCAGGCGGGAGTCCAGAAAATCCATAAAAGAATGGATTCCCGCTTCCGCGGGAATGACAGTCGTAGAACACCTTTCATTTTGTCAGAACCTCTAAATATAGGATACGTAAAAGTACATTCTTGTTCTATTAATTTTGCCCTTCAATGTTTTTGCATCTATAATATATCGAAGATTTTTGCGTATAAATCTACAAACTAAAATGATAAAAACTCGTAAACACGGCAATTTACGATAGAATTGCTTGTTTGTCCAGCATTATGGTAGTTTTTGATACTATCGGCAAAAACATGTGTGTCCTGAAAAGGTATTGAAATTTAATGGATGTTATGGGATACTTCGGATAAAATGAATTTGGGAAATGTAGTATAAAACTTGTTATGATTTGTTGAAGTTCCCCGATAGCTCAATTGGTAGAGCGAGCGGCTGTAAGATTCAAAATGCAGCGCCCGATGGAAACATCAGGATGAAAATTGGGTGAATTCAGGGAAGCCTAAGTCCTTGTCGAAATCGAAGGATATGGTAATCCTGAGCCGAGCCTGTTCACACAGGTAAGATAAAAAGTGAATAGGAAGGTGCAGAGACTATGAGGTGAGGCGGCCTGTGCCAATAAACTTCAGAAAGCGCCCAACACCTAACCCTTGAGCAAAGTCGAAAGGTATGGTGAAAAGATAGTCCAGTCTTCAAGGAAACTTGAAGGGAACTGTAACCGCTAGGTTGCTGGTTCGAGCCCAGCTCGGGGAGTTGTGGCGTTTGTGGTTTATGTAATCAACAGTATTATCACCGGTCGGTTATATATTTGGTAAACATCTGATTTAGCTCGTTGTTTAACCGAGCATAATTTAATCAAATTATACTTTCAGCATATAGCCTTGACGGCTTGTTTTTCCAGAGAATCATTATGGTTGTTTTGAGGCTATACATCGTGAGGATTGGCTAAAAAATGGTTTTATGCTTTAATTGAAGACCGTTGTGCTCAGTTTAACAATGGATTGTGAAACCTCATAAGCAGAGTCTGTGGCACCTCCATATCTTGCTTTTTCGTATCCGCCCGTGCTGTGTAGCGTAGCTCTCCGTAAGCACCGTCAGGCGTCCCTTGCGGGAGAGTCCATAGGACCGTTTTTGCAAAAAATATAAAAGACGGAAAACTCCGCAAATTATCGGGATTATATAGATTTACCAGCCATAGGACTATGATTTAGGTTAGTATTTCTATATCTACTTGTTCTATAACAACTTATGTTGATTTTGAACAGCAGGATGCTAATATATTGGCATTTTGTGAAAAAAAAAAGCTTGTAAACACCGGAAAAGCCTAAGTCTACAAAATCAAATAACTTATATATTGATTTTTTGTGAAAAAATCAGTAAAATAAAAAATATGAAAAAAGCATGAAAATACAAGATTTAATTATTGACTTCATATAGTAGAATAGCTAAAATACATGAATTAGGCAGACTTACAAAAATGAAATTCTTTTGCTTTGATATTGACATTTGCATAAGATATTGGTAAAATAATAGATGTTAAAAATTAACAAAAGAAAAAGTTAAACTGCGGAATTTTAGTTATTGACATAAGCTAGGCAAATTGGTAATCTTGTTAATTAGCTAAGTTGTATCAATAGATTTGCTTTATAACGGCACTTGACATCGAAAATAAGTTATTAAGTTCGGTGCCGGTTAATAGTAAGGATGGTGAAAGTGAGGAGTGATGGAAAGGTTTATCACGCTATTTCTTTCCTTCGCCCGCTTTTAACTCTGCTGGCCAGACCGAACTATAGTTTGGAGACGATCGGTCGTTAACCACGGTCAGCACTCAAGGAGGAGAAATCACAGGAGACTAAATGGACTGCCTCAAATCCTACGGATGGGCAAGGCAGCGGCGGTGTACGCGCGCAGCCTGTAGTGAAGAAATACCGTTTTAGAAAGTACGGTTGGGGGGGTAATAAAATGAAAAAGGTATTTGTGATTGCAATGGTGTGTTTTGGTTTAACTGGTATAGGCCAGGCAGTGCGACCCGCGCTGCCACCTAAAATGGTTTCTAATGAGCCATTTGTGGGCATATCGGTTACACCGGATAATATCAATCTTGGTATTGTTTCGCCTATGGGTTATAATAGTTTACCTGCTAAATTAGAGGCACATATCGTAGCTAATTGCCCGCACAAAGTTGAGGCGTCTTTTGTGCCATTCAAGGGCTCGGATTATAACGTCACGATTAATCCGAAACATACTTCTGTTGAGATAAACGGCATAAAAATTCGAGAAAATGGTTCTGGTGTTCCCATAGTAAGTTCAGCGATACCAACGCCTCCTGAAGGTGTTGGTGTACCGGTTGACATTAAATTTACGACAAGAGGTTTAATACTATACCCTGCAGGACAATACAAAGGCAGTCTTGTACTTACAATAATGACTAGACCTTAAATTTGGAGGAAGGTGATGAAACTATACGGCGCAGGATTTGCCGTGTAAGTTAAACAATCGTGTGTATGTGCCCAGGACCCAAGGAGAGGTGCCATACAAGCAACCCTTTTGAAGGATGAGGGAGAAAGGAGGTGTGGTATTGAGAAAGATGATAACTCGTAAGTGTGGAGCGTGCTTACGAGCCGCCTGAAAGAAAAAGGCCCGGTCTTAAGGCGGTTTAAAATATATAGCTGACGATTGTATATTTGAAATCGTTGGTATTATGGGCCCCGGCTAAGCGGTAAAAAAAGCGGGCATACTCGCAAAGTCGGCTGACCAAGTTTTCGCCCGCTGTTGTGTGTGGCACGGGCACGTGTGTGCCTAGCCAAAGAACTGGGCTGGCCCTATAAAAGGCAATATCGGCCTTTGTGGGGCAATAATTAAGAAGGGGAAATAAAAAATGTTAAAGAAAATTTTAATTGGATTAGTTGTTTTATCGTTCGTAGTGGTATCAGCGAATGCAGCAACGCAATTAGTGGATGCAGCCGATCCTGTAGCGACAACGCAAGGTGATATAGGCGATGATGCATTCGGTCTGAAAGCCTATGGCTGGGATGCTACAGTGACGTTCAAACCTCTCGATCTTGACCTCAAGGTCCCGGTTTATATGGATGTAGGTCTGTTTTTCCAGATCACCAACAGGAAAGAGCTCGTAGAAACCGGCATCAAACTAGCACAAGTTGCGATAAACAAATTTGAAGGATGCAGCGTAGCTATGAATATCCAGACCAACTTTGATATGGTATTGGGCGCTTCAGTAGCTGCTACAGACCTCGGCGTGGCCCTTGGTGGCGAATGGTCAGCCCAGATAAGGGATGAGACCTGCTCGACTGAGTCAGCAACAGTACTTAAGAATCTGAGTGGTGACCCAGAGAAGCGAAAAATCTGGGTGGAGCTTAAGGATGCCAAGGTTTTCGAACTCGATTTCGGCAAGAAAAAACATGTCGCAAACGTGACTTTGAATGTGAAGCCGAAGAGTATAGAGATTTTGTGGACAGATCCGTAGTATAATCTACGCAGCAAGGCATAAAACTGATGCTATGCTGATAAGCTGATTATCAACAAAGGCAAATGCCAAGAAAAGGAAGTTAATAGGGAGGGAAGGACAAGATGTATCCTTCCCTCCCTAAAGTTTATGTGCTCGAGATGGGCTTTTAGTTATCTTTGGTAGTGATAACCAAATAATCAGGCAGGCCTTTCTTAACGTGAAAAATGTGGAATATTGGTATTGTTCAGGCAGGGAGGAGATGTGCATTTCATTTTAAACGTGCCATTCATAGAAACTCTTCGGAACTACAATATTCTGGGTAAAATAGGTAATTTATCACTTGACTTTTATCATAAATAATGGTAAACATGTTAATATTCGCAATGCTGAAAAGGGGTTGGGAACCTAAGTACAAAAGTTTTTTCTGCATGAATTAATCGAAGGTTCGTATCTTTTGGCAAATTTAAGATAATTTATGGTAAGTAGAAGTGTTAAATTGCCGAAAAAGTAAAGGTTTTAGTCTTCGGTCTATTGAAGATTGACTGGAATTAAAGTCAAAATACAGATAAGTCATTTGCACATAGGTTCTTACAGCCTATCCGTAAGATATAAAATTAACGTTGTAAATTGGAGTAAAAAACTGCTAAAGGATTTTGATAGAGGGGGATGAAATGTCGAGGAAAGGGAGAAATACCATATCACGAGCATGTACAGTTTATGTTATCGGAATTATGGTGGTTACATTTGCGTCTGTTGCACCTGCATTTGGTCAGTTTATAGTGCAACCGATGAGATTGGATATTCCAGCATCCCTTGGGCGGATAACCAGAGCAGAGATACAGCTTCAAAACCACGATCCTGAAGAAACAGTATTAGTATCTTTGACCGTAACTGATTTAAGTCAGTCTGAGGATGGGTCTTGGCTTATGATTAATCCTGATGCGAATGATTTTGATGCATCAAACCTGCAATCGGCCAGGGAGTGGATTAGCCTCAACGCTAATAGTGTCGAAGTCAAGCGGGGGACGATAGTGCCGGTAAGATTGACCGTAAGACCGGAGGCTGGTGTCCGAGGGGTTTACTCAGCAGCAATCCTTGTGCGGTTAGGTACCCCATCTTATGAAGAAACGGAAGTAGGAGTAACCATACAGTTTGTGATTCCAGTATTAATTCATGTACAAGGCCGTACACCCCGTAGCAAAGTGGAAGTAATAGCTCTGGATATGGAGTTCCAGGAAGCCAATAGTGAGGGACCATCAACAACATCGATGTCTATGAGTGTTGTAAATAAGGGCGGGACATATTCCCATCTAAGGGGTTTGATGAAGCTTTGGGGACACTTTGGAGAACATTGGCGGTTACTTGCAGAGAGGGAAGTACAAGCAGCGGGTATTCTGCCTGGATCAACTTTAAAGTTGGACACCGATATTGAACGATCTCTGCCACCTGGAACATACCGTATGACTGGTGCAGTATTGGTGGACGGCCGGCGAGGTGATTCAAAACAAAGAGAAATGGATTTTGTCGGCGATCCAAGTGTTACTAAGATTGCTGCCGATGCAGCACTTAACATTGAGCCGGAAGAGATTACAATAAATGCCTTACCGGGCTCAACCCGCACCAGTGTGATAAAAGTTTCTAATGCTTCGGATGAAGCTGTCAATGTTAGGGCTGCTTTGGCACTTCCGCCTGTTCTTAAGGGTGTGGCTTTCGGCCCATCTTTTAGAGGGGAGGATTTAAACTGTGTTCAATGGGTAGAAGTAGTGCCTAAAGAATTTAAATTACCTAAATATGGACAGCAGAACATACAGATTATTGTGAATACACCGAATCCTGAGATGGTGCATCCATGTTATTATGCGGTTTTAGGTCTATTTGCCGCTTATCCTGACGGTCAAAACGCGGGCTATACGACTGCACAGATATGCGTGTTAAATCAGGGAGCTGATTGTGCTAACGTTAAACCTCAGATTCGAGCATCGGGGCCGATAAGCATCGGTCTACAGGCGGGGTCGCGGTACATAGTTTCGGCTGTATTCGGTAATTATGGGAAGATTCATTTTACTCCCAGACGATGCAGGGCCGTAGTTAGAAACATCAATAATTTACCTATGGATGAACCAATATTACTTTCAACTGAAGAAAGTGGTTTTATGCTGCCATTTGAATTCAGGGCGTTCTCTGGACTTATTGACTTTTCCGAGTATCCGGCAGGTATATACCAAGTGGAGGTGAATTTAGAATATGGCGACAAAGAGGTAATAACCGCTAAAACAGGTATAGAAGTTTCCATTGAGAATGAACAGCGGGTTATCAAAACTTTGCAACAAGGTGAATTCGAACGGAGAGTGGGTGTTCAGTGGCGTTAAAAGGTACGAACAGGCAAAGATATTTTGCTAAAGAAGGATGCCGGATTGCCGATACAAGGTAGAGAAACGCAGGACGGCCGTTTAACGGCCACAGAAAGGGACGTTTATCTATGGCGATTAAGAATATTGGTAGAACATTATCGGGCTGTGTCATAGCCTTCTGCGTTATTCTGTTCTGCTGCCTGAGCATCAGTGGTCAGTCGTTCACACCCAGTAAAAAGACTTTTACAATTTCAGGTTCTGTGGGTCAGAGTGGTGTGACGATGAGCGGTTTGCCCGATAACGTTGTCTCCGATGAAAACGGCTATTATACTGCCATTGTGGAATATAGCTGGAGCGGAACAGTTAAGCCCATCAAGAAAGGTTATACATTTAACCCATCCGGAAGACCTTATAATAACGTTAAAAGCAATTTTGAAAATGAGAACTATACCTTTGATATAATGAAGTTTACTATATCAGGTTCGGTAGGGCAATCGGGTGTGATAATGAACGGTCTGCCGGGTAGCCCTGTTAGCGGCAGTGACGGCACTTACAGAGGTGTAGTCGACTATGGCTGGACAGGTACAGTTGTACCGGAGCTTACCGGTTATACCTTCACGCCACTAAGCAAGCCATATATGGAGGTGGATAGGAATTACGTTGGTGAAAATTATAAAGCAGAGCAAATTACTTTTACCATTTCCGGTATGGTTGGTGAAGGTGG
>Ga0315532_1002443_pt1 | contig 12815 bp, 13 predicted proteins | sample SalMarWE160370MG_FD_203082 | JGI IMG/M metagenome (GOLD analysis project Ga0315532, IMG submission 203082) | Salt marsh sediment microbial communities from the Plum Island Ecosystem LTER, Massachusetts, United States - Salt Marsh Sediment WE1603-70 ... | reverse complement strand
GGCATCAACCTTCCCATGATGGAGGCGGGTAGACAATGGTGAAAGAGCAAACTGAACTACTATGGGCTGTTGTGAAAGTCGAAAGTGGAATTCCTGTCATGGTAGAAGCCTATCAGGACAGGCAATCTGCCGAAATGCGGGAGCAGTCCTTGCGCAAAGAGATGCGCCCAGAAAATGACGAAACTGGTGTCTTTGAAATCGAGATCGAGGGCGCCATTCCTTTGACCGTAAATTACGAGAAGCATTTTGGAGTTAGAGCCAAGGGTTCTCTGCAGCCGTCGCACTGTTGAAGTATGGACATTGAAGAGATCAAAGCCAAAGTTCGTGCCAACGAGTATGTCTATACCCATCACGCGGATATTGAGCGCAAGGCAGATGAGTTGACATTTGCTCAGGTTGAAGAAGCTCTACTGAACGGAGAGATACTGGAGCAATACCCTGACACCGGCCGTGGTGAAAGCTGTCTGATTGTGGGCTTTGCAAAGGATGTGCCCATTCACGCTGTTTGTGGTTGGCGTGGAGAGAAAGTGGCGCTCATCACGGTCTACATTCCACGCCCACCGAAATTCGTTGACCCCTGGACACGAGGAGGTAGGAGCGATGAGGAAAGCTCGGTGCAATTTCTGCGGCAGCGACCGCTATGAAGAACGGCGAATTGAATATCTCTACAGCCACAAGGGTGAATATTTGCTGGTGCCCAACACCCCGGTTGAGGTTTGTCTCAACTGCGGTATGGTTTACTACGATGCCGCAGTCCTGAAAGAAATCGAACGGCGATTCTTTGCCATCCGGCGCAAGGCTGAAAAACCAGACCGCTACATTGAGATGCCGGCGAAGGCCTACGCCTAGCCGTCAGGCGGCGACTGACAACTTCGGCTGACAAAGGCGAGCTTGCTGCAGAAGCCGTCTTCGCAAAACTCTGGGATAACGAGGAGGACGAAGTCTGGAAAAGGAGGTTCACTGATGAGTAACCAATTCAGCGAGGAACTTCGCGCATTTGCAGAGGATCACAAATGGGTCAGTGATCATCTCGAATCTCTGCTCGATGAGTATGCCGAGCAATGGATTGCGGTCAAGAATCGCCGCGTTATCGCCAGCGATGTAGAACTAATGCTGCTGCGGGAAAAGCTAGCGGACTCTGCAAACACCTGTGTTGAACTTGCATTCCGCACTTTGTTGAAAGGGTTATCAGGGCGAGGCCAATGTGGCATTCATGAACCCTGCTGCTGACGTCGCCCCGTTGATGTGGTGGAGCCCAACGAAGGTCAATGGATGCAGGTTGCCCACTAACGTGTGGCATCTAACAGGCAGCAATGCCCATAACGACCCGCGAATTGGGGCTCCTTTATCAGTACCTTAACATATTTTTGGATGATAGACGCACTCCTCCCTGGGAACGCTTACGCCCAGACTGGCTACCAAAAAATCTCGGCCGGCTGAGGGAATCCCAGCACGTCGAGGATTTGCAACTGAACAGGGTCAAGCTTGGCAAACTGGCAGCGAATCAGGGTCCCATCAGCTCTCTTGACCCGCACCAGGCCATACTGAGCAAAGGCCTTGAAGAGCCTCTCCACCGTCGGCCGCAAGTTGTCCCGTCCTTCGGGCATCAGGCCGCGGATCGGCTCTTGCAGTTCGGCCAACACCCGTCGCACTTGACGTTGGATCAGCCCGGCCACCAGCGAGCCGACCATGATGAGGAAGATCAGGCTGACGATGCGATGGGGTTTCTTCAGGAAAACGGGGCTCACCAAGAAGAGGCTATTCACCCTGCGAAAGCAGTGTTCGACCTTGTATTGCCCCTTCCATTCGGTGAAAATCTGCTCGTCCTCCAATTGAGCGGCTGGCCCACCGGCCACCAACAGGTAGACACCGTCCAGTTCGGTGTCTTGCTGAACCTGTTCCCAGTCAATGGTGTAGGTCAATTCCAAGGGGGCATCAGGCCGGTCGGCGTGTTCCAGCACCTCGATGGTGAAGTAGCGTTGAGCCCGTCGTTTCTTGAAGGCCTTCTTCTGCACCCGCAGGACGGTGATCTCCGCTGTCTTGTAGTCGTACTTGTTGACGATACCCTGAATACGCTGAATTTCGGCCTCAATGGCTGCCATTTCGCTTTGGCGACGGGTCGCCTCGCGAGCCGCCAGCACACTGGAGTGGACGTAAAGGTGACGCACCTTGTATTCTTCGCCCGTCTCTTCGTCGGTCAAGGTCACCGTGTGCCCCAGGTAGCGATAGACGGTTTGCTCCTCGGGGGGCTTCTTCCGATCCCGTTGGGCCACATAGGAGCTTTTTTGCCATTTTCGCTCCTCGTCCAACAAGCGGCGCAGAGTCTGACGGTCTTGATCCTGCATGGTGACTGGCCCAATATGGCCGATGCCTGCCCGCAACCAGATGAGCTGGTTCTCCTGCGTGGGCATCTTGCGGTCGCCCAGGATAATCACTTCTTGCAGAGGCAACAAAGTGGCCAGCTTCGCGTGCTGGCAGAAGGCTTCAAACTGAGGGGCATAGGCCGGGCTGTCTCCGTCGCCACCGTTGAGGGCATCGAACCAGACTGGCAAACCGCCATCACCGGACGCCAAGGTGAATAACTTGAGTTGCTTGACCCATTCGCCCTGAGGATTGTAGCCCTCTTCCAGCCGAGGCACGCTCTCGTCATCCGGCTGATTGGCAAACAACCCGGCAAACTTGATGGGCATGGTGTCCGCATGAAGCCGACTCAGGTCTATGGCATACCCACGGGCAGCGTTGGCGATCAATTCACCCCAGATAATAGGCCGACGGTCATAAATGGCATCCAGCATTCGTCCCACCCGGTCGTCGTTGAGTTGCTCTGCCCTCTCAATCTCGGGGTAAAGCTCAGGAATGGCATACTTGTCTGCCCAGTCCATCATATCGTACAGCGCACGAGGGTCGCTCAGACGACACTGGACAACGATCTCAGCAGTGGTCCCGCAGCCAATGTCACCCTGTTCAGCTATAGGGCAGTGACGGTTGACAATCTCATCAAAGCCCAGGTTACGCAGCACTGGCGTCGTCAACACCAATGGCCCAATGGTTCGAGTTTCAAATTCAACTTCGTCCAACGTCTCGGTCATAGTGGCACCTCACTCGCGTATTTGGTGCCCCTATTTTACCACAAACTAACCCTGAATGAGAAGTGCGGAATACAAGTCTAAGCCAGGATATGGGGACCCAAGCAACAGCTAATACACTTGCTCAGGGATACTACGATAACATTCGTAGGATGCTCCGGTTAGAAGAATTTAATCGCGAAGGTCTACGAGCGGACCTTGATGTATGGGGTACTTGCAGTGGTCAAGGTTGTAACAGTCTCCTCGACGAGTGGGAGGCTCTCTGGAATGGTCACGGGGGCCTCAGCCAATGCAGTGATCTCACCATCTCTCCCTCTAACCCTCAAGTTGACGAAACCGTCACTTTTTGCTTTGATGTCTGTAACGATGGTGATCAGTCAATCACCTTCCAAAACATCGGCCCACAGGGGCATGGTCCTCCTGATGGTCAAGGTGGGCTTTGGAATGAGTTCGCTCACAATATCACCGTCGGTGTAGGGCAAAGGGTTACCGTCTGCCCATCCAGGTCGTTTGAATGGGATGGGACATGGTGCATCGAGCATGTTCCAACCCAAGACCAGGATGGCAACTGGCAGGATTTGCCAGCGAGTGGCTATAGGCAAGCTCAATGCTTTGGGGTTGGTTCAATAACTCCTCCACCCGGTGGGGCTACTCTCTATGAGGACACGAACTATAGGGGGCAATCCGAAACTTTTACCTCCGATGACGGCTACCTTGGGGACAATCCTATTAGGAGCGATCGGGCAAGCTCAGTCAGCGTCCGTGGGCCATACTTCACTACGTTATACGAACACCCCGACTACGGGGGCACTCCCCAGAGCTTCCATTACGATGACCCTGATCTTAGCGATGATCACATTGGGAATGACACCGTTTCATCCCTTCGAGTCTACCCTGCTGTGGCACTCTACGAACACTCTAACTTTGGAGGGAGATGCGAGACCTTTGTCAGCGATCAAGCGAATCTTAGCGGAACCTACATTGCTCAGGATACTGTGTCTTCTATAAAAATTCCCAGTTGTTACGAAGTCACACTCTACGAGCATCCGAACTACGACGGTCGCTCGGAGCTCTTCACGGATGATGATTCAAATTTAACCAACAACCACATTGGCAACGATGTCGTGTCGTCTATCAAGGTCGAGAGAATCGTCCTTGATGGCATAACACTGTTTGAGCACGAGAACTTTGTCGGAAGGAACTGCACTTTCACCAATGACCGCTCTAATCTTGATAGCCAGTGTAAGGATATGGCAACTTCAATTAAAATATGCGGGCCTTTTATGGCCAAAGTTTATGAACATCCGGACTATGGGGGTACCGGCGAGACTTTCGACCATGACGATTCTGATTTGGATGGCAACCACATAGGCAGTGATACTATTTCATCTCTGAAAGTTTGGCCAGCCGCGGCTCTGTATGAACACGCGAATTATCATGGGAGGTGTCGGACTTTTGATAGGGATAATGCAAACTTGTCTGGCACCTATATTGGCTCAGATACGGCCTCATCTTTGAAAGTGCCTATTGATTACCTTGTCACCCTTTGCGAACACCCGAACTTTGAAGGGACTTGCCAGACTTTCACTAGCAACAAATCGAGTCTATCAGGCACCAGTGTTGGCAACGATACTGTTTCTTCCATCACTGTTGCAGCGATCGAAGACTATGATGCGGAAGATGGAGGCACATCGGCTGATTTCTGGGTTGATCCAGGAGAAAGTTTTGATGTGACAATTTCGGTTCGCAACAACGGCGATGCCATTTGGAGACGTATCCACCAGGTTCGGTTAGGACTCCTTACTTGGAACGATACGATAGGAGTTGGCGATCTTCGTCGAGACCTTGACTCTGGCGAGAGCGTAGCATCCGGAGCTACTCGATCTTGGACGGTAAGCCTGACCGCGCCAACCACGCCCGGAACGTATTGGCAAGGGTGGCAGATGTTGAGAGAGGATGGGCACGTGGGCTGGTTCGGAGACTTGATTCGATTTGAAGTCCACGTAAGTCCCCCAACCTACTCCATCTCCGGCTATGTGACCGGACCGGAGGGAGGCGCAAATCCTCTCGCTGGAGTACGAGTGGACATCAGAGGATATGCGTTTTTATCTACTGACCAGAATGGGTGCTACCTTTTTGGGGCGCTAGGGGCGGATCGCTACAAGGTGGCTCCCTATGACGATGGCTATGATTTTATGCCTACCTGTGAGTGGGTTACCATTCCACCCAGTCGAGGTGACGTGAACTTTGTCGGGGTGCCCGCGGGCCCACCCCCTGGAGTGACCCTGTACGAGCATAATCAGTACCAAGGAATACACGAGACCTATACCGAAGACAACCCAGATCTCACAAACAGTTGCGTTGGGGACAATACCATCACCTCTATCAAGATAAGAGGTCCCTACAGCGCAACCCTGTACCGGGAACCTAACTATCAGGGAACAAGCGAGACTTTCACCGACGATGATCCGCAACTCAGCGATAACATCATCGGCAACGATACGGCTTCGTCTATCTGCGTCCTCTTTGCTGACTTCGACGGCAGTCGTGAAGTGGATGTAGCAGATATCCAGCAGGTAGCCAGTCGCTGGCGCATGACGGACGAGGATCCTGAGTGGGATCCACGCTACGACCTCAATGGCGATGGAATCATCACCGTCGTGGACATCATGCTGGTGGTAGCTCACTGGGGGGAGACCTGCGACTAGGCCGCCACCCCAGGGCCATCCAGTCTGCGGCAGGAGCTTGAGAACTGAATGACCCTGCCACCAAATAGTTGCAAACACAAAGCCACCTGCTCCTGAAACAGGTGGCTTTTGTCGTCTACGTCATCAGCAGGCAACCCGCGGGTGCCTCCGCGTTCAGCCTTCCAACTTCTCCAATTTGGCGAAGCTGGCCAAGAGGTGCTTAATCCCCTCCTTCTCAAAGGCCACGGTCACTTCCTCGTCGCTCCCCGTGACTTTGCTCTCGATCACGATGCCTTCCCCAAAGATGGGATGCCGTACCCTGTCCCCCGTCTCGAATTGACCCGTCACCACAGGCTCGGATGCGGCAGGCCACTGGACCTGCCAACGGTAGCGCGGCTCTTCTTCATTGAGGGCCACCTGGGCTTCCCCACGCCCCGCGATGAGGTGATCGGGAACGTCGGCGATGAAGCGGGAGGGTTCACCTACCTGGCTTTCCCCGTACATGGTGCGGCGGAAGGCGTGAACCAGGTAGACGCGCTCCTTGGCCCGGGTGATGCCCACGTAGCAAAGACGCCGCTCTTCCTCCATGGCCTCAGGATCGTCGAAGGAACGGCTGTGGGGAAAGAGCCCATCTTCCAGGCCCACGATGAAGACCACAGGGAACTCCAGACCCTTGGCCATGTGTAAAGTGAGCAACGTGGGGACGTTCGCCGCCTCGTCGAGGTTATCAACCTCGGAGACCAGAGCCACCTCCTCCAAAAAGGTGGTCAGGGAGACCTCAGCGGGCAAGTCCAGGTACTCCCGTGCCACGGTGCGCAGTTCCAGGATGTTGTTCCAGCGATCCTCTCCCTCCTCCGTGCCATCCCGAATGTAGGCGGAATACCCCGACTTCTCCAAGATCAGGTCCAAAAGCTCCAGCACGTTCAACTTCTCCCGCGCGGCGATGAGCTCGTCCAGCAACTCCGCAAAATCCACCAGGACATTGCGAGCGTAAGTGGGAAAAGGAACAGTAGCCTCCTCAGTCTCCTCTCTTAACATCTGCAGGGCCGTGCGAATCGGGACCTTCAAGTCGTCGGCCCAACTTTCGAGGGCGCCCCACGTCTTCGGCCCGATGCCCCGCCGGGGCACATTGATGATGCGATCCAGGCTGACGCTGTCGCGAGGGTTGTGCACCAGACGCAGGTAGGCCAGAACGTCCTTGATCTCGCGGCGGGCGTAGAATCGGGTGGCTCCCACCAGCTTGTAGGGCAGGCCCGCGCGGACGAAGGCATCCTCCAGGACGCGCGATTGGGCATTGGTGCGGTACATGATGGCGCAGTCCCCTGGCCGGCAGGTCCCCTCGGCCACCAAGAGCGCGATTTGGTCTACCACGTATTGGGCCTCCTCCTGCTCGTTGTACGCCTCGTGGACGACGATGGGCAGACCCTGGCCCTTTTCGGTGTGCAGTGCCTTGGGCGTGCGGTGGATGTTGTGGGAGATGACGGCCTTGGACACGTCGAGGATGGTCTGGGTCGAGCGGTAGTTCTGTTCCAAAAGCACGAGCCTGGCGTCAGGGTAATCGCGTCGAAAGCGGTGCACGTTGCGGAAGTCAGCGCCGCGAAAGGCATAAATTGACTGGTCCTCGTCGCCCACGCCAAAGAGATTGCCGTTTTTCCCCGCCAGCCGTTTGACCAGCGCGTATTGGGCTGTGTTGGTATCCTGAAATTCGTCAACCAGGATGTGGAGGTAGCGCCGCTGGTATTTGGCTAAGACGTCCGGCTGCCGGGTGAAAAGTTGAACCGCGTTCATCAGCAGATCGTCGAAGTCCTGGGCGTTGTTTGCCAGGAGCAATTCTTGATAGCGAGTGTACACCCGACCGGCCACCTCCTGCCAATAGGTCTGGGGAGCGAAGGACTCCGGGCCGATGAGCTCGTTCTTGGTTTTGGAGATGGTCCCCAGCACGGCCTGCGGACGGTACATCCTATCGTCCAGATTCAGATCCGTCAGGGCCTGGCGGACGAGCCCCAGTTGGTCGCTGCGGTCATAGATAACGAAGTCGCTGCTCACATCCAGGTGCTTTGCTTCACGGCGCAGGGTGCGGGAGCAGATGGCGTGGAAAGTGCCGATAGTCAGCCCTCGCAGCCGCCGGCCCAGGAGGCGATGCAATCGCCCCTTCATCTCCTGGGCTGCCTTGTTGGTGAAAGTCACGGCCATGATGTTGTAGGGATCCACACCGCACTCCTTGACCAAATAAGCCACGCGGTGGGTCAAGACCCGCGTCTTGCCACTGCCTGGCCCGGCCAACACCAACACCGGCCCCTCGATAGCTTGTACTGCCTCCCGTTGAGCGGGGTTCAGATCTTTTAGGATATCCATTCGCACTTGCCTTTAGGAGTTATGCGGCTCTCGTCTAAATCCCGCAGAGCACCCTTTATGGGTGCGGCTTGCCGCCAAATCGCAGGCATAAACCCTGCTCTGCAAGGCCTAGGGTTAGTCTCCCCTCTTCCCTTTAGCGAAGAGCATCACCAAGAAAAAGATCGCTTGGCCAGCGCAAAGCACCAATCCCAACTCAGGGTCCCACTCCCCTGTTGTTATCAGTCCCCACCACAAAATCACTATTGCGAGCAAGCTCATCACCACAAAAGCTGCCCTCTCGGGGGTCTGCCACAGCTTATTCCATTTGACCTTTAGCCTCTCTTGCTGATTCACGCTCTGCCTCCTCCGTTTATCCGTTCTCAATCCGTTGACCTACTCGTATCTCAAAGCATCGATCGGATTCAGCCCCGCCGCCCGGTTGGCCGGGATTGCGGGTGTGGGAGCCTAATGGCGCTAACTTTTCCAGGTTGCACTGGGAAGATGTTTTTTTGAGAATTCGTTCGGGTAACCGCGGGGGGACTTTTATTGCTACACTACAGCTTGAAAGCCGTAGTTTGTGCCAGTTCGTATCGCCAAACAGGCTATCTGCTGCCCAAACTACATCATTCATGATGTAGTGTAGCTTTACCAGACCACCGTCCCATTACCCGGTTATTTCTCAAAGCGATGCGGCGCAAAATGTTAGTGACATTAGGCGTGAGAGCCCGCACTGCTACTCAATTGGTTTACTGAGACTCCATCGCATCAGCCGATAATGTTGAGAGCAGCCAGCCAGCAGAGAAGCTGGACGGCGATGGTACCTCCCCATAGCAGATAGGCGCCCACCCTCTGTCGGCGGTGAATGAGAATACCCAGGCCGGAATTGACTATCAGGACTACCAGGCCGATGGCTGGCAGTTTGAACATCTCAGCCCGAGAAGGGTAGCGCCAACAGAGATGGGCAAAAAGAATGAGGTTGACCCCTGAGCCAAGGGCGAGGAGTAGATGCGCCAGACGATCCCTCCAGATGGGCCAGCTCAGGAAATCGAGCTGACGGTGCTCATAGGATAAAAGCTGGATGGGACCCATGTGCTGGCGGATCTCAAAGGCGTCGAGGAATCCATCGGGGTCGGCCGGCGAGATGCCGTAGGTCCGGGTGGGAGTGACCACCAGCAGTTGTCCGGCCACAGGCCCGGTGGCGTAAAAAAGGGCGCGCCCAATTCCCTCAATCTGACCACGCCCCACCAGATAACCCGGCCAACTTATCCCTCTCACCTTGATCTCCTTCCCCAAATCCTCGCCCCGCACCACTTCCTGGATGTTGCCCAAGGGGATGATCTGCTGGGTCGCCCCCCAGACGATGGTCAAGGCATCGCGGTGCAACTGGTAGCGCAGGTTGAATAGTCCGTAAACCAGATAGCCCAACAGGGCCAGCAGGGGAAGGCTGAGGATGACTAACAGAGCGAAGATAAAGAAAACGAGGCTGATCTGGCCCCACCTGAGGTAAGAAAGCAGTAGCGCATCAAGCACCAGGATGGATAAGATAATAGCAACGCCCACCAGGACGCCGGTAGACCGTCGAGGTTTGAATACCATAAAATCTCTACCTGCTGCTTACGTGAAGCATCCTGGGCCTGCCGAAGGATGCGGGTCTTACAAAGTCGCACCCTGCGACGAGCTCAGGATGCTCAGGTGATCCTGCGGATCCAAATTCTGAAGCAGAGCGGGCTCCCACGCCCGCGGATCGGTGACCCTTCGGCTACGCCCTTCGACAAGATCAGGACACTGCTCAGGACAGGCATGGGAGCCGCCTCTGCTGGTGACTTTGGATCTACTGAATTGCTGAGCTATTTCGAATACACCGGCGTGCACCAGTGCCGGTACTCTTCAACCTTGCCCTTCACAACATCGAAATAGAGATCTCGTATCTTCTTGACGATGGGGCCTAACTTGCCCGTGCCCACGGGGCGGCGATCTATGGTGGCGATGGCTGCCACCTGCACACCGGTGCCGCAGAAGAACGCCTCCTCGGCCAGGTAAAGCTCCGTGCGATCTATGGGCCGCTCCACCGCCTCCAGGCCGAACTGCTCGCGGGCTATCTGCATGATGGTGGCTCTGGTGATCCCCTCCAGGATGTTCTCCGTCACCGGCGGGGTGATGAGCTTGCCCTCGCGGACGATGAACAGGTTTTCAGCACTGCCCTCGGAGACGTGGCCGTTCTGATTGAGGACGATGGCCTCGTCGAAACCGTTGAGCATAGCCTCGGTTTTGGAGAAAGCGGAGTTGATGTAGGCGCCGGTGATCTTGGCCCGCGCTGGCACAGCGTTGTCGCTGATCCTGCGCCAGGAGGAAACGCAGACCTTGGCCCCTTCTTCCTTCTCGATGTACCTTCCAAAGGGCACGGCGAATACGGCGAGCTCATCCTCCAGGTCGTGCAATCGCACGCCGATGCCCTCGGTAGCCTTATAAGCCAGGGGACGGATGTAGGTATCTGTGCGCGCCTCCTCCTTACACAAAAGCTCCATCGTGATCTCCCCCAATTGCTCCACACTGTGGGGCAGCTCGATGAGAAGGATGCCACAGGAGCGGTGGAAGCGCTCGTAGTGCTCCCTCATCCTGAAGACAAAAAGCTGGCCCTCTTCCTCGTTCCAGTAGGCGCGGATGCCCTCGAAGCAACCGGTGCCGTAGTTGAAGGTATGGGTCATGATGCTGACCTTGGCCTTCTCGATGGGTACGAACTCGCCCTCGAAAAACGCGTACTTAGTCATTTCGTTACCTCCTTTGTTGATGGAGCTCTCTCGGAAAGTGCTCCCCGGCCACGGGGCGGATCTTGCGGCTCGACTCCGCCAGCGACGCCCCCGGGGACGGGGGCTGGGAGCAGTTTCAAAGACTTTCCGAGAGATCTCGATGCTACGAGTCTCTTGACGTTGACGACTGAATTATATCCCTGCTGCCCTTTCCTGTCAAGGAGCTTTTTCACCAAAGGTAACAACCTTTTTCAGACTCCGGCGTGAAGTTCGGTAGGGGTGGGCGGCGGGATAGCCGATAGGGACGATAGCCACTGGACGGAGGTTAGTTGGCAGGCCGAGGGCCTTGGAGGCTGCTCTTTCGTCAAAGGCACCTATCCAACAAGCGCCCAAACCCAGGGCCGTGACAGCCAGGAGGATGTGCTCGGTGGCGGCAGCGGTGTCTTGCAAGCAGTACAACTGCACCCCTCGGCTTCCGTAGCGCCAGGCCGAACGCGCAGGATCAGCGCAAACGACGATGACCACGGGTGCCTCGGCGATAAACCATTGGCCGTAAGCAGACTGGGCGAGCAGGTCTTTGGTCCGTTCGCTGCGGATGACCACGAAGTGCCAGGGCTGGCAGTTGCCGGCTGAGGGAGCCCGGATGGCTGCTTGCAGGATCCGCTGCACCATTTCGGGTGGGACATCGTGCCCGGCATCGAAATTCCGCACGCTGCGCCTTTCCCCGATCACTTGCCAAAAATCCATAAGGCTCAAACTCCTCGATGCAGGTATCTCATGCCTCCAATCCCCATCGCCTCAGCTCCTCCATCATCTGATACTGGGTCATATCGAGATGGAGGGGAGTGATGGAGACGTAGTTGTTAGCCAGGGCCCAGATGTCCGTTCCCTCCTCGGGCACACCACTGGGTGGCTCGCCGCCGATCCAGTAGTAGTTCCGTCCGCGAGGGTCCTGGCGCTCCACCAGCTTATCGCTGTAGACACGCTTGCCCAGCCGAGTGATTTTGAGGCCTGCTATCTCGTCTTCAGGCACAGCAGGCACGTTGATATTGAGGAAAGTATTGGAGGGCAAACCGTGCTCCAAAACCAGTTTAACCAGCCGGGCAGCGAATCGGGCGGCGTAGGCGAAGTCCTGATTCTCGTAGGAGTCCAGGGACACCGCCAGGGCAGGGATGCCGAAGATGACTGCCTCCATCGCTGCGGCTATCGTGCCTGAGTAAGTGATGTCGTGGCCCACGTTAGCCCCCTGGTTGATTCCTGAGACGACCAGATCAGGTTGGTGATCCAGGATGCCCAGGATGACCAGAGCCACGCAATCCGATGGAGCGCCGGTGGTGGTGTAGGCCGATGAACCATCGGGCAAGGTCGTTTGGTTTACTCGCAGTGGCTTGTGCATGGTCTTGGTGTGACCAGCCGCCGACCAATTGTGATCGGGGGCGAATACCGTGACCTCGCCGACCTCCCGCAGGGCCTTCTGAAGGATCAACAGCCCCGGCGCATCAACGCCGTCGTCGTTGGTGACTAAGATATGCAAACCGCAATTACCTCGCTTTTGTAGAGATGCCCAGATAAATCCATTAGCCGATTATACCTTACTAGCTGGCAAAAGGCAAAAACCGATGGCTTGGCCAGCGATTCGACCTTGATGGAAGCCCTGTTTTTAGCTCTGTTCGCCAAGGCGTCGTCAGCGAGCTCTTGGTGGGGCGAACTTAGGCCGGCGCTTCACAGAAAATTCATGGAGGTTTCACGCCATTTTCACCCCCTGTTTGGGCTAAAGGTGTTATACTCTTATCGGGTGACCAGGTGATTAGATGGCTGGGTGATTGGGAGATTGAGGAGCGAGAGGAGATGAGAAATATGAGTGGCAAAGCTAGCATCTTAATCGTAGACGACGACAGGGGCATGGGCGAGACCTTGCTCGATATCATGGAGGACATGGGGTATGATGCCGACGTCGCAGG
>Ga0315532_1002442_pt1 | contig 12816 bp, 13 predicted proteins | sample SalMarWE160370MG_FD_203082 | JGI IMG/M metagenome (GOLD analysis project Ga0315532, IMG submission 203082) | Salt marsh sediment microbial communities from the Plum Island Ecosystem LTER, Massachusetts, United States - Salt Marsh Sediment WE1603-70 ... | reverse complement strand
ACATACCCTATCCAAAGGATTTAGGAAATTTCAAAAAACTTGTAGCACTAGGTTCAGAACTAATATTATTGCATCTACTTGAATTACCAAAATTAAGCAAATTTATTACTACTTATCCTAATTATGGATCAAATATTGTAGAGAAACTAGTCTACAAGGACGGTGGTGTGTATATAAATGAAAAGCAATATTTTGGCAATGTGCCCGAAGTGGCATGGAAATTCCATATTGGAGGTTATCAACCTGCACAGAAATGGTTAAAAGATCGTAAAGGCCATACTCTTACAAATAACGATATTGAACACTATCAAAAAATAATTGTTTCACTTGTCGAAACTAATAGAGTCATGCATGAGATAGATAATGTATTAGATTAAAGAATACTAAAAAATTTATTGGAGACTGTAATTAGTTTCTACAAAACTTTTTACAGTCCCGATGAATAGTTATTTTGATAAATTTAATCATCTGAATATTCTAGATACTCATCAATAATTGAGTCAGTCATATATTCTAATCGTTTCTCTTTTGCAAGTTCATAAACAGAATCATAGGAAATATAAGAACAAAGTTCCGACAGTGGTCCTTTCTCCATAACTGCAAATACTGGCCTTGATATTTGTTTGAATACCTCATTTCTTCTTGAAGATGGTGCAACTATGTGGATTTTTATATCCAACATTGGTTGCAATGCAAGTAAATCAGCCATTCTAAGAATCCCTGAATAAATTGAAGTTGTATCTTCAATTTCAAAAGCTCTAACTATTGACCTACGACGAATCCATAAAAGGTCAATATTTCTAATTGTTTTCAAAGTATTATTATCAAAGACCAATGGTAATTCTTCTAATAAAATGTCTTCTTTGGGTTTCCAAATTTTTAAAACTTTTGCACGGTCACTATTTGGAAGCCATATTTTCATATTTAATTTTTCACCAATCCCAGCAAGCTTTGCTTGTACCCTAACCGATTCTCTTTTTTCCTTTACAATAACTGAACTTGTCTTAGGTTCTATTACTTCTTCATCATCTTCAGGTACTGAAATAGCTACTTCCTTTTTGCTGCTAATTCTAATCTTATGAGTTTTTAATTTCTTTTCATCGTCTTCGCTAAATGGATAGTCTTGTAATTTTTGAGATTGTTTGAATAACATTTTCTCTAAAAATTCACAATCTTCTTTAGGCCATAATCTAGGACTTGAAAAGACCATATATGTCCATTTATTACTATCCTTGCTTAAGTGTTTGGTAAAAGATAACATATTCCAAATAAAATCTTCATGTATTGGAATTCCCTTAATAAGTGGTAACCATACTAAAGGTTCCACATTAAATCGTAATTCAAATGGGTCATTTTCATTTGTAAAAATTGGTGTTTTATCTATAAAATATTTACTTTTAACTTCTAGTAAACCAATAAACCGTTGAAGTCTAGTTACATAACATATAAATTTATCATTAAAGCCAATATCCTGATTCTCAACATATGTTTTTCTAGAAATGCGAAAACCACTTATATTTTTCTTTGATCGCTCAAATGCTTCTGAAGTTTCTGGTGAAAATAAATCAATATAGTATCTCATAGATTTATTTTAATAGTTCTTTTAATTAAAGTCATGCATTTTTATTTAATTGTAGGTATACATAAGGCGAAAAAACAGTTTTATGTATTAAAAAAATATAGAAAAAAGCATATGTAATAAAACTTAAATACTGTGTTATACTACTTATAAATTCTTTCAAAAAGGATGAGTATGCCGTTTTCTAAAAAGATTATCGAAGAAGCATTAGTTGCCTCCGCAAGACATTGCTGTGTATGTAAACAATTCAAAAGTATAAAAGTAGAAGTTCATCATATAATCCCTGAAGGAAAAGGTGGAGATAATACTTTTGATAATGCTATTGTATTATGTCTTGATTGCCATGCTGATGCAGGGCACTATAATGCTGATCATCCCAAAGGAAACAAGTTTTCTCCAGAAGAGTTAAAAAAACATAGAGATACCTGGTATGAAAATGTTAAACGTAATAATATATCTGCTAATGAAGGGGTTGATCTTGTTCACTGTAGGTATTATATTACAAAAGAACCTTCATTAATTAAAGAAATTACAGAAGGAAATTTCTCAAGATTTCCTGTTAAGAAAACTCTTATTCATAATAATACTATTTTAGAATTTCAAAAAAGAATTATATCTAATTTTAAGTTGGATCCAATTGTTTTTGATGTTAAAGATATAGACGCAGAAGAGAAATACCTTAAGGAACATCCTGATGTTAAAAAAGTGGATAGTAGAAATTCTCCATTTTACTCTTATACAAGAGTTCCCCGCAAAGAAGAAATAATTAAAACATGTGGCAATATGAAAGCCTGCAGATTTTTACTCTCTACTGGTGAAGATATTAATAATCTTTTCAAGTCATTTGCATTTTTTGAACCATGTGGTGGAACTTTTCAAGAAAGACTTCATATAAGACCGATATGGGCATGCTATTTATGCATAACCAATATTAGTGATAAGTATATAGAGGTCAATAAAATAAACTACAAAGGAGTTTTAGAAGATAATTTATGGACAACCTTTATGGAACTAGAGAATCAAGTAAAAGATGTGATGTCGTTACCAGAATTAAAGATTGGTCCTAATGAATCCATAGCAATACCAATCTTGACCCTATTAGGTCCTTTTGATGATAATGGTATAGAAGAAATATCATCTAACGAAGAAATATTTTATGATGTTGGTGAATTAGTGATAACTTCTCATTCCAAACTTACTGATTTAAAGGATAATTCAAAATTTAATATTTTAGGTCCAGGTATAATACCTAACAAAATTGACCTAAAATATAATGATTTGGGTGTGAGCCAGAGTTTACATCAGTTCAATTTTTCAAATATGTTTATCTATGATAGAGACTTCATGTGTGGCTGTTGTCCTCATATTTTTTTCAATAAGAATAATAATTTAGAATACCATGGTGAGGTATTTTCAAAAAAACCCAATGAGCTTCAGGTATTTAGGATAATAATACCAAGTCATGTAGATGCTTTCATTCTAAGTGAGCTTGAATATGAAAAAACATTTATTTTAGAAATAAAGATTAATAAAAAAAGCATAATTAGTAATAAGTTTATTAAAAAAGGTGAGTGTATAAAATTTAAAGTAAAAGCGGGAGACATAATAGAAGGAATAGGTTGCTATTATTTGGACTATAATATTATGGAAAAACCATCTCCCATGCATAAAAATAATATTATAAAACGTTATATATTAGAAAATTGTGATTATGGTAAGGTTTCAATTTTTTGATAGTAAAAACGTGTATTTACTATAATATTATCTTCAAATGGGACTGTAACAGATTCTGTGTAAACCTCAAATAACTATCTGGGGCTAACGCCCCTACAGTCCGTATAATTATATCACATATTTACTCACCCTTTCCTTAAAATAAATAGTTAGCTGGGATAATATTAGCGGCCAATCCCTTAACCTCATGGTCCATCTATCAGTAGCATCCATTGTGGCTAGATAGAGCATCTTAAGTAGAGCCTGGTCATTGGGGAATATGGATTTAGATTTAGTTACTTTCCTTAACTGCCTGTGGAAGCTTTCGACATTATTGGTGGTATAGATTATCTTTCTTATCTCTTTGGGATATTTGAAATAAGCTGCAAGTTCAGGCCAGTTGGTTCTCCATGATTTTATGGATAGAGGGTATTTTTTGCCCCATATCTCTTCCAGTTTATCAAGTTCAGCCAGGGCAAGCTCCTCTGTGGCTGCCCTGTAGATCTTTTTAAGATCGGACGTAAAAGCCTTAACATCTTTGTAGGAGATATATCTGGTAGAAGATCTTATCTGGTGAAGTACGCATTTTTGGACTTCGGTTTCTGGATATGCAGATGCTATAGCATCGGAGAAACCTTTAAGACCATCAACAGAGATGATTAAAATATCCTTTACGCCCCTGTTCTTTATCTCATTTAATACAGAGAGCCAGAATTTAGCTGATTCCGCCTCTCCCACCCATATTCCAAGCACTTCCTTAAATCCATCCAGGTTTACTCCTATAGCGGTATATGCAGCTTTGGAAAGGATCCTTCCCTCGCTTCTTACCTTGTAGTGGATGGCATCCATAAACACCACCCCGTATACTTCTTCAAGCGGCCTATTCTGCCATTCGGTAACAAGAGGAAGGATCTTATCGGTTATTCTTGAGATTAGCTCCGGGGATGCATCTATTCCGTATAGGGATTCAAGGTGTTTTTCAATATCTCTTGTGGTCATTCCTTTAGCATACATGGAAAGTACCTGGTCCTCTATGGAGGGTAGGGTAGTCTGGTTCTTCTTTACTATCTTTGGTTCAAACTCTCCGTCCCGGTCCCTGGGGATCTTTATATCCGTCTTTCCGTAGTTTGATTTTAAGCTCTTTTTGGAATAACCGTTTCTTGAGTTTGTGGTGGCCTTGTTCTTGTAGTCGTATCTGGAGTATCCCAGATCATCTTCCAGTTCTGCTTCCAGCATCTCCTGGATGGCATCGCCAAACATATCTTTTAGCATATTTTGGATATCAGCTGTGTCCTTTAGATTGTACTGCTTAATTAGCTTTCTTAGTTGGTCTTTAGGTATTATTGACATTTCTGTGTCCTCCTCTAAACCTTTTTATTTTATATTGGTTTAGAGGTTTACACAAAATTATTTACAGACTCCTTCAAATTAATTAACTCCTTTAAAAAAGGTTCGAAATTTCGTAACTTGGGGTAGCCACTAGAGATATAATCAAATCTTGTGGATTGAAGGGTAGAAAAGGAGCATATCCTCCTGTAAAATATTATCGATTTACAAAAAGATAATAGAAAGGAAGATATGCTCTATGAATAAGTATAGTCAAGAAATCACATTTATTAAAGACAAAGATTACCCAAGATCTGCACTGGAAGAGGTAATAATAAAAGGAGCCCGGAAGATGTTAAAATTAGCGCTGGAAAACGAAGTGGAAGAGTTTATTGAAAAGCATTCTCACCTGGTAGATGGAGACGGAAGAAGGATTGTTGCAAGAAACGGATATATGCCGGCTAGGGATATACTTACAGGAGTGGGACCGCTTACCATAAAGCAGCCCAGAATAGATGACCGCAAGCTGGATAATAATGATATTAAAAGATTTACATCCAATATCCTCCCCAGATACCTAAGAAGGATACCCAGTATCGACAACCTCATCCCCACCCTGTACCTAAAGGGAATATCGACCAATGACTTTGGTACAGCACTATCTGCAATACTGGGCCAGGGGGTTCAGGGACTCTCAGCAACTAACATAGTGAGGCTTAAGAGCTGCTGGGAAAAAGATTATTGCCAGTGGAGAAATAGGGACCTCTCCGGAAAGAAATATGTGTATTTTTGGGTGGACGGTGTATATTTCAATGTAAGGCTGGAAGGCGATCGTTCCTGTATCTTAATCATAATAGCAGCAGATAGTAACGGTAATAAGGAGCTTTTGGCAGTTTCTGACGGCTACAGGGAGAGTAAGATTGCCTGGAAGGAACTTCTCCTGGATCTAAAGAGAAGGGGGCTTGCCACTGCACCAAAGCTTGCTGTAGGAGATGGTGCCCTGGGATTCTGGGCAGCATTATCTGAAGTATTTCCCTCCACAAAAAGGCAGAGATGCTGGGTTCACAAGACTGCCAACATTTTAGATAAGATGCCCAAGGGCATCCAGCCAAAGGCAAAATCAGCCATCCATGAGATGTATATGGCAGCCACCAAGGATGGTGCACTTTCTGCCTATGATCATTTTGTAAATGTATTTTCCGATAAATATCCCAAAGCAGTGGATTGCCTTGCAAAGGATAAGGAAGATCTATTTACTTTCTACGGGTTTCCTGCAATACATTGGATCCATATCCGTACCACCAATCCTATCGAGTCCACCTTTGCTACAGTGAAACTGAGGACTTATAAGACAAGGGGATGCGGATCAAGAACAGCAGCGCTTACCATGGTATTTAAACTGGCTATGGAGGTATCCAAAACCTGGAGAAAACTAAAGGGTTCAGAGTTTATTGTACATGTACTTGAGAACAGGAAATTTGTTGACGGGGAACTAGTTAAGGAGGTGGCTGCATAAAGGTGTTTTGGAGGGTATGTGAGATTTCTAATCCACAACATTTGACAGTATCTCACAATCTCTCTGTATACTCCTCCTGCACGGTCAAAAAATTCTGCATGCAGGTGAAGAAAGTTTTCCATTTTCTGGCTAAAGTAGAGGTCAGCATAGCGGTAATTACCCTTACAGGTTGTAAATGCCCCCATCTGTAATACTTTAAGCTTTTGGTCAATAATTAGTTTTACTTCACCCCAGTCAAACTCAGACGAGTCTCCCCGGCTGTACTGCTGCCTTATGAAGGCTTCTCTTGTTCTTCGTTCAATCTCTCTAACTGCATTGCATACAGTGGTATAACCAATATCATGGCCATCATCTTTAAGTGCTTCTAAGATATCAATCTTTTTTTTCTGCTGCTTGGACCGGCCTGTCACTCTCTTTTCTTCATTCTCTTTTAGGTAGAGCTGTATTTTTTGCAGTATTTCACCAGTTAATTTTTGCTTTTTCCTACCAGAGCTGTTGTATTTTGGTGGGCAGATTATATCTTCCTTTAGTTTTAGATTATCACTGCCCATTAGTTTTGATTTTACATCTTCATAGTTTTTCAGGTATTTACCGATAGTGGTTCTTGAAATTTTCATCTCTCTTGCAACCTGCCTTTGAGGCTTCCCCTCCAGTATTGTCTCCAGTACTATTTTTTGTTTGTCTACCAATCTTATCACTCCTTTAGCCCTTCCTATATAACTTGATGATTATATAGGGTATGTTATTTTGGAGTGGTACAGTTTTCAAATGAAATATGGCCTAGATTTAGATTAACACAAGCATATGTACCTGTAGAAGCTTGAACCATTTACTTCTATGCCGTCTCTTCTAAGAAGTGTAAGTATCTTTGAGCCCTTTAAGCCTTTTTCAAGGTATGCTTCTATTCTTTTTACATGCGGAAGCAGTATGTCATCTCTCGGTATGGAAAATGATTTGGGCACTGTTGTAATTTCAGATCTTATCTTTTCTATCAGTTCATCCGTTATGGCATCCTTTGCGGGATCTACTCCAAGATCAAGTGAAATGGATATATATTTTTTTATTGTATCCCTATGAATTCCAAGCGTTCTTGAAATACTTCTTACGGGCTGCCCATTGGCTGCCCTTAGTAGTATCTCTTTTATCTCTGTCATCATGTGTACCTCCCGGTATACCATATACTGCCTCCATTTTTTTAGAGGCAATTATACAGTCTTTGCCTTCCGGGGTGGTACAATGCTGGTGAAAAAAACTTCTTCCAGGTGGTACAAAGCATCTGAAAAAAATCCTTTCCAAGTGGTACAAAGGTGGTGAAAAATCACACCAGATTTTTTGCTCTGGTAAAAACATACAGGCAAGATCCTCTGATGTTTTCAATTGAATACACCAGAAAAAATGCCACAAACAAAATACCTCTTGAGGTAGAAGAAAACATTATGACTGAACTTGCAGTAGAGAAAAAATTAATAACTGATCCTGATATCCCCCTTCGCTCATATAACTACAGTTATATAAGAGATAGGCTTAGTTTGGTTTATGGCCAAAAAGTATCACTATCTACCGTTATTTCAAGGGCTAAGGCTGCCGGATATTATTTAAAGAAGAAGGAAAAAGCCATTCATGACAGAGAGGTCTTGACCAATTACGTTGGAGAGATTGTGCAACATGATTCAAGCCACCACAAATTTAGCCCGTATGCTGATACCAAATGGTACCTTATTACCTCTCTTGACGACTTTAGCCGGTATATCCTTTATGCAAACCTTGTAGAAAGAGAAACTTCCTGGGCTCATATACAAGCTCTGGAAGCTGTAATTCTAAAATATGGTCTTGCCGCCACCTATTATGTAGACATCCACTCAATATTTCGCTTTGTACAGGGAAGGGATTCCTTAACACTACAGCCTAACAGACGAGGTTGACCCTCAATGGAAACAGGTACTGTCTGAGCTTAATGTAAACATAGCATATGCACTTTCTCCTCAGGCTAAGGGTAATGGAAAGCCAGCAATAATGTAAAGTTGAAGCCTCAAATGCTGTACTTTCGGCATGATCTTTATTGATTAACTTTACATTATCATCCAATCTAGTGACAGTAAATGTCAATAAAAAGATTGGAGGATAATGTAATGACCGCAAAACATTTAGAGATCAGTGAACTGATCAAGAAAGTGACAGAGGAGCTAAAAAAGCTGCGGTATACCGAAAAGCGGCTTAAAAAATTTGCTCCAACCTGGAACAAGCTAAAATGCTACATGGAATGTAGAAAAATATGAGATACTGTCAAATGTTGTGGATGAGAAACAAACATATCCTCCAATGATTCATTATGCAGCCACCTCCTCAACTAGCTCACCATCAACAAACTTCCTATTCTCAAGAACATGTACAATAAACTCCGAACCTTTGAGCCTTCTCCAAGTCCTGGACGCTTCCATAGCCAGTTTAAATACCATGGTTAGCGTTGCTGTCCTTGATCTGCATCCCCTAGTCTTATAGGTCCTTAGCTTTACCGTAGCAAAGGTGGATTCAATGGGATTTGTGGTACGGATATGGATCCAGTGTATTGCAGGGAAGCTGTAGAAGGTAAAGAGATCTTCCTTATCCTTTGCAAGGCATTCTACTGCTTTCGGGTACTTATCGGAAAATACTTTTACAAAGTGATCATATGCAGAAAGAGCGTCTTCCTTTGTGGCTGCCATGTACATCTCATGTATGACCGACTTTGCCTTTGGCTGTATGCTCCTGGGCATCTTATCTAAGATATTGGCAGTCTTATGCACCCAGCAGCGCTGTCTTTTTGTTGAGGGAAACACTTCAGATAGAGCTGACCAGAATCCCAGGGCTCCGTCTCCTACTGCAAGTTTGGGGGAAGTGGAAAGTCCTCTTCTTTTAAGATCAAGAAGGAGCTCCTTCCAGGCAAGCTTGCTCTCCCTGTAGCCGTCTGAAACTGCCAGAAGCTCTTTATTTCCATCTTTATCTGCAGCTATTATGACAAGTATACAGGACCGGTCATCTTCAAGCCGTACATTGAAATATACCCCGTCTACCCAGAAATACACATAGTTCTTGTCTGATAGATCACGGTTTCTCCACTCCTTATAGTCCTTCTCCCAGCTTGCCTTAAGCCTCACTATATTGGTGGCGGAGAGCCCTGCCGCTCCCTCTCCCAGTATTGCAGAGAGAGCGGTACCGAAGTCATTGGTCGATATTCCCTTAAGATATAGTGCTGGGATCAGGTTATCTATGCTGGGGATCCTGCGGAGGTACCTCGGAAGGATATTGCTGGTAAATCTCTCCATATTATTCTCATCCAGCGGCCGGTCATCTATCCTGGGCTGTTTTATGGTAAGTGGTCCTATTCCTGTCAGTATGTCCCTTTCCGGCATGTATCCGTTCTTGATATAATCCTCCTTCCGTCTCCATCTACCAGATTAGAGTGCTTGGCTATAAATTCATCCACTTCGTTTTCAAGTGCCAGTTTGAGCATCTTCCGGGCTCCTTCTATTATTACCTCTTCCAGCGCAGATTTTGCCTGAGCCTCGTCTTTAATAAATTTGATTTCTTGTGTACACTTTTCCATAGAGCATGTTCTCCTTATTATCTTTTTTGTCATTGATAATATTTTAACGGAGGACATGCTCCTTTTCTATATCAATCCACAACTTTTGATTATATCTCGTATCGTAAATAATATTTTCCATATAAATATTTTTTAAGATGAATCTTTTTGATTCAATCTTATCTTTCTAAATTACCCAAATTTATATATCAATTCCGGTGATTTCTCCATATCTCTTAATAGTTTTCTAATATTTAGAGCCATTACCGATAGTGCTACCATATCAAGCTTAAGCTTTACCCCGAACTCACAGGGTTTTGACAATTTACCTTTGGGTAGAGCCCTTGAATGGTCCTGATAGTAGCTATTCTACCGGTTATTTTCTCTCCGCCAAGTTTTGCCTCTACCTGGTCCAGTATCTTTTTATCTGTACTATTTAATCTTTTTTACCTTCTTAAAACACTTCCCGATACCAGACTGGATGTAGCTTCTACTGCAGAGATAGCCTTTCCTGTCTGTTCTTTTGCAATGGCTAGAAGTGCCGTACTTGTATCTTTTAGAAGTTTTTTAGTCTTTTTGGAGGCGCTGAAGTATACCTTAGCGATTGATCCGGCTTTTTTATAACTTTGGTTTTCACCATATCTTTTTTGTATCTTAGCCTCTGGGTTACTACAACTGCTTCTTCTATTACTCTTGATAGAAGGCCTATCTCTGTGGGATATATTATGTTTTTTTCCAGTGAAGTGGTATCTGCAAAAAGATACTTGCCATCTATTATCTTTTTATCTATAAGCTCTACCATAAAGGCATCCAGTATCGCCTTTATTTTTTTCGGGCCAAGCCTTTTTCTTATCTTTACAAGGGTGGAGTGGTCTATTATTTTCCTGCCTTCTTTATTTGCGGTTGCCACCTCATCATAGGAGAGGCTGCAGAAATGCATATATGTATTATTTAAATGAAGTTCTTCTATCAGAGCTCTGTCCGGCTTTTTGTACAGATGTATTAGAAGTATCAGTCCCAGGGGCAGATCTGTCTTTTTGGTGGCCCTTCCTCTTTTTGAAGGGAAGCATTCTTTATATATGCTGTTTATTTTTTCCAGTTCAGGACCTTTTTTAATTTGATTAGTTCATTGTCCTGGGGTAAAATATCATCAATTAAAGTATTAGTTATTTCTAACTGTGCTTTAAGGCCTGTAAACATATGGTCTCCTTTATTATTTAGTGGTTCTAAAGGAATTTTACCATATCTAACAGGCCTTTTTAATTTGTTTATGTCCATATTTTTCATATTCTGGTATATTTTTATTTGAATTATTCACCAGGAACTAATTAAATACATAAGATCCGCTACAAACAATAGGACTAAAAAGATATTATGACAAAGAGTAAAAATAAGATAAATAACTAAAGAATAAATCCAAAATTACGTATCGTTATATCCGTATTACAAGAACTATTTCAACAAAACCCATCCTTGAGGCTCTTCTGTCCGAATTATTAATCTATGGGGTAAAAAAGATTGTATAACCATAATCATCACTACCGGGCTCCATCGGCCAAATGCAGGTGAGGAACTGATAAAATTTGTGGGAAAAGATATTGCAGAAAATTATAAAATTATAAATCACGATGCAAGAGATACAAAGAACTGCATACAAATTGGGAAAACTAAAACCGGGGCTCCACAATCTTAAATAAAATTTCGCTGACTCTTTTTTTAAGTTAAAAGGCTTTAGAAGTTACCAGATCATCTTTTTGCTATACTCTGCCTCTCCACGAGCTCTGTTGAAAGTACTATGTTCTTGTATCTCACCCTCTTATGTTCTATTAAATCAAGCAATAGATTCATCGCTGTGGCACCCATTTGTTTTTTTGGTTGTTTTACAGTGGTTAAAAGCGGGTCAGTATAAAGGCTCATTAAAATATTGTCAAATCCCATTACAGATATATCTTCAGGAACCTTACTATTTAATTCCTTCAGAGTTCTTATGACACCTACAGCTATAAAATCGGATGCATTTAAAATTACAGTTGGAATATTTTTATTGTTAAGAATTTTTTTTACTGCTTCGCGGGAGCCCTCAAGTTCATTTAATCTCAGAGTCTCGCTTATCATAACAATATCCGGGTCATAAGCAAGGTTGTTGTCCTCTAGCCCCCTGCAATAACCCTGGAATCTCTTTTTAACTGTTGTCTGATTATCATAGGTATACGAAATATAGCCTATTCTCCTGTGCCCTATCCCATACAAAAAATTAACGGCTTTTCTCATGGCTTCAAAGTTATCTATTAAAACAGATGGGACCTTCTTATCTCCTAACTCCCTGTCTATAACCACGACAGGAACTCCATCATCGTTTAATGACTTTATATGCCCAAAGCTATTATAACCGGAAATAAAAAGAAAGCCGTCAACAAATTGCTGCTTTAAAATTTCTATGCTCCTCTTCTCCTCTAAAACATCGTAATAGCTGCATGTAAGGAGTACATTATATTTATGCTGCCTTGCAATTTCCTCTATACCTTTTATCACCTGGGCAAAAAACTGATTGGATATATCAGGAACAATAACAGCTACTGTGCGTGTACTTCTGGTCTTAAGACCCCTGGCTATTATATTTGGTGTATAATTTAAGTCACTGGCAATTCCAAGAATTTTTTCTTTTGTTTCTTTTTTTACATATCTTGAATTATTCAAAGCATTGGAAACCGTGGATATTGACACTCCGGCTTTTCTTGCCACATCTTTAATTGAAGTTACTTTACTCTTTTTTTTCAAGGTCCATCCCCTTCTTTATTAAACTTACGGTCTGCCAATCAAATAATTATGATACGAATAAGACAATTAAATTATTATTTTTACCGGCGCTCCAGCATAAATTCATCAATCAGTATTCAGGAATATTTTCCTGAATGAATTACTTATTATTATAATAACATAATTGACTGATTCTATTCTATAAAACGATTCTATATTTTATTTTCATCTAAGTCAAAACAATAAAGATGGATAATATTTCTAAGAACCCGGACTATTATTTATCCGGACTTTTTTTAAATAATTCGATAACCCTGTATTTTAGATTTATGAGCTTTAATTTAAATCTCCTGAAGGGATTGG
>Ga0315532_1002410_pt1 | contig 12932 bp, 9 predicted proteins | sample SalMarWE160370MG_FD_203082 | JGI IMG/M metagenome (GOLD analysis project Ga0315532, IMG submission 203082) | Salt marsh sediment microbial communities from the Plum Island Ecosystem LTER, Massachusetts, United States - Salt Marsh Sediment WE1603-70 ... | reverse complement strand
GCCCCCGTGGTAGGCCATGATTTGCTTTGCTTCTGCGAGGGTAAGGCCGCCAGTAGAGAGAAGCTCAGACAGGCGAGAATACCGTGCCTCACTGGTTCCCTTAAGGGAAACGGGATTTGTCTCCAAAAAGGCGTTTTGCAACAGTGGATCAGTAAAATGGTTGGTATTGACGAGATACCCAGAGGTGCAACTGCGCACGGCTCGTTTGCAGTGGCCCAACTCAGCCACCCCTATTGCTCCTTGAGCATCAGCGAGGACCAAGTTTCCCCGACCCATCAGGGGTTCTTTCATGATCATTCCGAGAGCCTCATCCACCCGTGTGCATTGCGTGAGGATCTTCTCTGTGAGAGCAAACCGGGGAAGACCAGGTCCGATATCAGAGGAGGTCACGTGCGTATCCGCAACCGCTAGTCCATGTTCGTTCATGCCGCTGCTATTTACACCCGGGACCCCATACGTGGTCATTGCCAGGTAACCAAATCCTTTCTGTGGACGCACACGAATCGCTACCTGCCAAGGACCGTAAGCAGATTTGCAGTCACGGTTCTTGGCAAGGATTGGGCCCTGATCTGAGTGGGATACCGAGAACGTACTGCACCCATCCCTTCGCAGATTATGAGCGTGCGCCATATCACTAAAATACCCCCCTATGCTGAATAAGAAGAGTTCTTTTGCTGGGGTGCCAAGCTTGCTTGCCATGCCCTCCACCCATTCGGTGATTCCTGGAGATCGCTGCTTAAGCAGGGCAAACACCTTGTTGAGGGCTTGTTCTGTGTAGACAGGAAGCATTCTTGCCTCGATGTTCTCCTGTGCGACGAACCTCTGAAACTTGCTGAGATGGGGAGGATTCTTTGCAAGAGTACGAGACATATCCGTCCCGAGCTTGTACGGGCTTCCTGCAAGATCAATAGTTTGGATAGGATAGGTCTCTTCCATCCTTATTTCTTCCCTCTTGTCAGCTTCGGATCGAACGCATCTCGCAAACCTTCCCCCATCAGGTTTACCCCCATTACAAGGAGGAAGATGGCAATCCCCGGAAATGCAGTGATCCACCAGGATTGAAAGATGTAATCACGCCCTCCGGCAACCATTCCTCCCCATGTGGCTGTCGGAGGCTGTACTCCCAAACCGAGAAAGCTTAAGGATGCTTCCATCAAGACAACCCAGCCAATGCGCAGAGAGGCGACAACGATCACAGAAGCCATCACGTTAGGCAGAAGTGATCGGATCAGGATATGCCAGTTACTCGCCCCCATTGCTCGTGCAGCCTCCACATAGTTTTCCTCCTTGGCGACCAAAGTGTCGCCACGGATAACACGGCAGGGAGTCACCCATTCCTTATATACAAGAGCCAGAATGATGTTCTTTAGCCCAGGGCCAAGTACAGACATAATCGCTAAGGCAAATATCAGATAAGGGAATGCTAAGAGTGTATCGACAATACGCTGAATAATAGCGTCGACCTTCCCTCCGAAGTATCCGGAAACGAGTCCGATCATCACACCCGTAATAGTTGCCACGGAGACGACAACGACCCCTATCAGGATGGATATCCTTGATCCGTAAATGACACGACTGAGAATATCGCGACCGAGAGAGTCGGTGCCAAACAGGTGTCTTCTACTTCCTCCTTCCATCCAGAATGGAGGGCTCAATCGTTCCGTAAGCTTTCCTGTGTTGGGGTCTTGAGGTGCGATGAACGGAGCAAAGATCGCCATGACGAGGAAGAAAATCGTCAGGATTAGCCCAATGACCGCAGCTCGATTCTTTCGGTACAGCTTCCAAAACCGCTTAAATTCCATGGTTTATCCTTCGCAGCCTGTCTAGAACCTGACCTTTGGGTTGAGAGCTGCGTATAGCAGATCGGCAATGAAGTTCATCACTACATAGGTCAACGCATAGATCAATACCACCCCCTGCACTAGGGGGTAATCGCGCGTATAGACGGCGTTTATCACGAGGCGCCCCAGACCGGGCCAGCCAAAGACACTTTCGACAATCATGTTGCCTCCCAAGAGGATGCCAATATTGAGGGTGACAACCGTCACTGTGGGCACAAGGGCATTACGCATCGCATGTTTCAGGATAACGACTTTATGGGAGAGCCCCTTTGCCAAGGCTGTGCGTATGTAGTCCCGGGATAGGACTTCGAGCATGCTGGAGCGAGTAACTCGCATGGTCAGGGCTGCCATATAAGAGCCCAAAGTGATAGCGGGTAACAGGAGGTGGCGGATGGCATCTCCTAATGCACCCCAATTCCCGGTAATGACTGCATCGATCAACAAGAAATTGGTAATAGGGGCAAGGCCATACCCATAGTTGGCCCTCCCTGTAACGGGAAGAATTTTGAGCTTCACGGAAAAAACGATGATCAGGAGCAATCCCAGCCAGAAGCTAGGCATGGAGACACCTGCAAGAGCTGATACTGTGCCAATATGGTCAAGAAGCGAATACCTTTTTACTGATGAGATAACACCTACGGGAATTGCAATGATCAACGAGATGATGATCGAGAAGATGGTGAGTTCGAACGTTGCTGGAAGCCGATCGGCTATCAGGTGCATTACAGGGGCGCGTTGGAGGATTGATCGGCCAAAGTCGCCATGGAGAACCCCACCTAGAAAGCTGAAATATTGTATATAAAGCGGCCGATCGAGCCCTAACTCATGCCGGATCTGCTCTATCTGCTCTGTAGTTACCACGCTGCCCCTTCCCATCATGATCTCCACAGGATCCCCAGGGGTTAGGTGCATGATGAGGAATACGATAAAGGTAATTCCAATAAGGACAGGAAGCGTTTGCAAAATTCTTCTAACAATATACGAAAAAGTCACCTGTAAAAACTCCCTTGATTAAGGTTAATAAAGCCCACGAGGAATGCTACGCATTCCTCGTGGGCCTACGCATAAGTTATGCCGCTCCTCAATCAGAGACGGATACATCCTGTAGGTTGATCCGACTGTCTGGGCTTGGAGTCCAGTTTTGCACACGTTTTGACACTCCGTATACCTCCTTGGTTACGTACCCCCAGACCATGGGACAATCTTCGTAGATGATCTCCTGGCCTTGGATGAAACATTCCTCCCTCTCGGTGAGATCAGACGTGATTTGCGATAGACTGAACAGGAGATCAAGGGTTTTGTTGGAGTAGCCTGTGTAGTTCCCGCGTGCCCCGGTTCCCAGTTTGGGCACGAAGATCCCCTGCGGATCCATGCTCCCATTTCCCCAATCTGCGAGCAATATCTGGCGCTTACCAGCTAGCAGTTCCGGCTTGAGGATGCTCCACTCCCACACCTGGACAGAGGCATTAATGCCTACCTCACGCAGCATCTGGGCATAGGCTTGAGCCACGTTCTTGCTAAAGTCCTCTGTGTCAATCACGACAGAGAAACCGTTTGGATAGCCAGCCTCGGCCAGCATCTCCTTGGCCTTGTTAGGGTCATATCCGTACGGATCGAGATCCGCGTAACCGATCGCGTTCGGTGAGAGGATCGTTGGAATTACTGCGCCAAGTCCAGAGTAGAAGGTGGCAACGATCTCTTGCATATCGATCGCGTAGTTCATCGCCTGGCGTACCTTTTTATCTGTGAACACGCCATTGGAGCAGTTCAACTCAACGAAGTAACTACGTGTTCCATTGCATGTGGTGATTGTTGCGTTGGAAGAGGCCTCGATCTGGCCCATGAGGTCGGTCGGTACCTTCTCGATGATATCCACCTCTCCCGCCAGCAGCGCCGCGATTCGGCTGGAGGTCTCCGGGATAACCTTGAAGATCACGGTCTTTACCTGCGCTGGGCCGACCGGGAGAATATCCGGAGAGCCACCATAGTAATCATCAAAGCGTTCCATTACGATTTGAGCCCCTTTATCCCGGAGCACAAACTTGAACGGGCCCGTTCCCATCGGATGTTCGGCAAGGTAGTCATCGCCGACCTCTTCTACGTAGTGTTTGGCTACCATCTCCTGAAACGGGAGGAACGCGAGCAGATGCCCCATTGGCGCATCAAGGGTGAGCTTTACCGTGTAGGTATCAATCACCTCTGCCCCATTAACGGGGTCGAGGAGGCTCTTACGCGGCGACGTCAGCCCATTGATCATCCCTTCCTTAACCAAGCGATCGATGGTAAACTTCACGTCCTCAGCAGTGAACAATTCTCCATCATGCCACTTAACTCCCTCCCTGAGATGGAAAACCCACTCGGTGGGAGAAACTACTTCCCAGGACTCGGCCAATTGAGGAACGACCACCATGTCAGTTGTTCGGGTGACAAGACCATCGTACATGTTGCGGATGACAGTCTCAGTTTCCCTGTCACGGTGATTGCCCGGATCGAGCGTTGTCACGTCCTGATGTATCCCAATAACAAGGGTGTCGCCAGCCGCCCACCCTAAAACTCCTCCTAACAACAGGCCACTCACAAGAATGGAGATAGCCACTACTAACATTCTCTTCATCACATACCTCCTTGACGATCCTTTTTGCTGCTCTAACACCCCGAGCTTACGCTCTTATACACTTTTGTCTACGATCACCTCCCCCTTTGTTTAGGATAGAAGCATAGACTAAGGCCACCTGGTCTGAAACTTGGTTACATCTACTTGTTTCATGACGAGAGGATTTATTGATATGGATACGGGGAATGCGCGACCATTAAGGCATTGATGACTTATTGCATTACTCACGGAGTCAAACTTCATTCGTTTTAGCCCCCTCTTCCCCAAAAGGCGAATTGGCAATACCAGTATGACCAGTCTAGCAGAAAAGCAGTTCCCTGTCAACCCTAAGAGTTGTCTCATGCAAGATAAACATGAGGGAGGAGCACTGGCAGCGCAGGCGCGTGTGAGTTCGAATCATGGGAGGCATGATCCTGATGGTGAAACGGATGCTTCCATCTCGCATATCTTCCCTTTTTTCATAAAGCACCGGGTATGGAAGCGACAGCCACGAGGAGGATCGATAGGAGTGGAAACCGTTCCCTTGAGGATAATTCCCCCCTTTTCTTTCCACAGCTGGGACTGCCGAGAGCAACGTTTTGGTATAGGGATGTAGGGGATTCTCAAATAACTCCATGATTTCAGCTACTGTCAGCGGCGGGGTCGGGAGGCGTTCATGGCCACTTGCGTATCCTCTCCGTGTCCAAGCACTGTCGGCGACACTACTGCTTCTTGAGAAGTCTGCCGGGATATCTCCCAGTGTGTTCTCCTTCCTCAATTACCACATCTCCATTGACGAGCACATACTCAATCCCCTGCGGGAACCGACAGGGTTGTTGAAAAGTTGCATGATCTATCACAGTCTGGGGATTGAAGATTACGATGTCCGCGGCTTGCCCCTCGGCGATCATTCCTCGATCTTTCAGTCCCAGTCGACTCGCTGGGAGGCTGGTCATTTTTTGAATCGCCTCGTTCAAGTCCAGGATACCCTTTTCCCTGACGTAGCGACCGAGAACGCGTGGGAAGGCTCCGTAGTATCGCGGATGGGGGTGAAGCTGCGCATAACGTCCCTGGGGGGAGACAGCCTTGCCATCGGAAGAGATCATCGTGGCAGGATGCTGCATTATGACCTCTACATCCTGCTCCGACATCGCTGGTACCACTACCTTAACGCTTCCCTCTTGAGTGGTCAACAACCTAAGAATGGCATCGACAGGCTCTCTTTGCCACGTGGTTGCAAGCTCTCCAATTGTCTTGCCGACGTATTCTAGATCGTTCTTCACTTCGGTCACAATGATCTTTTCGATCTCGATTTCTTCCAGAGGCGATCGCCAGGTCTCTGTCCCGCGCAACATGGCTTGCTTCAGAGAGTCGCTGAATTGCTTGTCGCTTAGACGGCTCAATACCTGATCGATACCTTGGGCACGCCACGCAGGTGGAATGGCATCGACTAAACCTGAACCATACGCTGTGTAAGGATATTGATCCCAATGGACATCCACTCCCTCAGCGCGTGCCCTATCAAGACGAGCAAGCAGGTCCGCAGCCCGACCCCAGTTGCTTTTTCCCTCAAGTTTCAGGTGAGAAATCTGAAGGGAAACCCTACTCTGATTTGCGATATCAATGACCTCATCCACCGCAGCAAAGAGCCTTTGCCCCTCATCCCTCATGTGTACCGCCCAGATCGCGTTGTTCTCTCGAATGATCCTGCATAGCTCAATGAGTTCTTCGCGATTGAAATGGGATTCTGGGATGTAATACAGTCCACTGGACATTCCCCAAATGCCCTGGCGAAGCTCCTCTTGCAGCAAGCTCTTGATGACATCTAACTCCTGAGGCTCCAAGTGCTCTTTCATGCCGGCTGCCGCAACGCGCAAAGGAACACCTCCCACCAGAGGAATCAGATTGGAGGAGACGCCTTTCTCAACAAGGTTGTTCACATGATCAATTTGAGAAGGCCAGTTCCAAAGTTTTTCCTCTGATGCCGTTATGGTAAAATTATTCGTCTCGAACAGGCGAAGCAGAGCAGCTTTATGTATTGCTCGCACTGGCGCGCTGGTAATGCCACAGTTGCCAACAACCTCCGTCGTAACGCCTTGCATTATCTTGCTCTGCGCATGTGGTTCGAAAAACAGACTAAGATCAGAATGGGAGTGAATATCGATGAACCCTGGAGCGATCACTAGGCCGGTGGCATCTATCTCGTTTCGTCCCGTACCACTCAAGCCCCTAACAATTAAGGATATCGTCCCATCTGCAATTGCAATATCAGCTGCAAATGAAGGTGCGCCCGTGCCATTGACTATACTGCCATTTCGTATTATGCAATCAAACATTGGCACCCCATCTAACGTTTAATGTGTGAAAGCCTAGGATCAAGCGCATCGCGAAGACCGTCTCCCATCAGGTTGAATCCCAATACAACGAGCATTATCGCCAGCCCGGGGAAGAGAGTTAGCCAGGGGGCGGCGAGCAGATACGCCCGGCCGTTACTCAACATGGCTCCCCAACTAGGAGTGGGAGGTTGGGCCCCGAGCCCGAGAAAGCTCAATGAGGCCTCTATCAGGATGACTTGACCCATTCCCAATGACAGCTGCACAAGCAGTGGGGCAAGACTGTTCGGCAACAGGTGTCGCCAAATTATACGGAGGTTGCTCGCTCCCACCGCCCGTGCCGCTTGCACATATTCCTCTTCTCGCAACGCTAGGAACTGGCCCCGGGTTATCCGCGCGTATCCCGCCCAATAGACCACGCCGACCGCGATCATTACACTGTGAAGGCCGGTCCCCAATATGAACATAATGGCAAGAGCAGCAAGGATGGTAGGGAAGGCCCATGTCAAATCGACCAATCCCTGCACGATGGAATCGAACCACCCGCCGTAGTAACCCGCGAGTGCACCTAACGGTACCCCAATACCTAGGGCAACGGCCGAGGCAATGAGCGCAATGTTTAGGGAAACCCGGGCACCAAAGATGATCCGGCTCAGGATAGAACGACCAAATTCATCGGTTCCTAATGTATATTCCCGGCACGGAGGGGTGAGGGCATCTTTCAGCGACTGGGCATTGGGGGGCTGGGGAGCAAGAAGAGGGGCAAGAAGCGCTATGAGCAAGAAAAGAACAATTATAACACTACCGATAATAGCATTTGTACTTTTAAAAAAGTTAAAGAATAGCTTATGCTTCTTCATTTACAGTTTTCCATCAATAATGCACCTTAGGATTTACGACGGCGTAGAGGATATCCGCGAGGAGGTTCCCCAAGATAACCGTTACTGCCAGTATGAGAGTGACCCCCTGCACGATGGGAAAATCGCGCATGTAGATCGCGTTCACGAGCAACCGGCCAACGCCGGGCCGGAGAAAGACGATCTCGATTACAACGGCTCCGCCGATCAACCAGCCTATCCGCAGGCCCAACAACGTGACAATGGGGATCAATGCATTTCTAAGAGCGTGTTTCGTGATCACAGTTCCGTAACGGAGTCCCTTTGCTTTAGCGGTTAGAATGTAATCTTGGTTTATGACCTCAAGCAGGCTCGATCGCGTCATCCGGGCAACTTGTGCCGCCCCACCAAAACCGAGCGTCACCGCAGGCAAGACAAGGTACTTGATGCCGCCATATCCGGCGATGGGAAACCAATGAAGCTGTATAGAAAAGAGTGAAATAAGAAGAAAGCCGAGCCAAAAGCTGGGTATGGATACCCCGGCAATGGCAAGCCCCATGCTGAGGTAGTCGATCACCGTATTCCGTTTAACAGCAGCGAGCATGCCCAGGGGGATGGCACAAAAATAAGATAAAATCAAAGCACTTCCAGTTAGCGTAAGCGTATTTAGTAATTTGGCTCCCAATAGTTTAGTAACGTCCTCTCGATAAATGACGGATTCCCCCAAATCGAGGTGAAACAGTCGGCCGAGGAAAGAAAAATACTGAATATACAGAGGTTTGTCCAAACCTAGCTCAGCTCGCATGCGGTCGTATGCCTGCTGCGACGCCATCTCTCCAAGGGCCAGGCGCACAGGATCCCCTGGTACGAGGTGTAGGATCGAGAAAACGATGATAGTCACTGCCAGAAGAACCGGGAGCATCATGAGAACCCGTTTAAGAATATATTGATGGATACTCAAGCCTGACCTTCGCCTCCTTTCCTCCCCACACGGGACGATCTGTTTAAGACTGCTCTAAACTGATCGGTAATACAAACATAGAGAGGGGATAGGTGCTTCATGGCGTATGCTATCCCCTCTCTTATTACGGATTACTTCCTATACAGGTCGAGTAGATAAACGTGGTCCAGCGTCGCGTTGTAGCCGCCGAGATCAGCCCTATAGGCCCTGACCTGAGCTGGGTAGAAGATGGGAACCCATGCGGATTGGTCGAGCAGGTACTCATGCACCAACCGATACACAAAGGTCCTGTCTTCGAGCGTGGGCATCGCCTCCGCCTTCACAAACAAGAAATCGAGGAGCGAATTATTCGTCCTCGTCTTATTCGTTCCTGCAGCGATTCGCTTGCTGTTGTAGAACCACTCTATGATGTCCATATCGTCCCAACCGTAAAGCCGGATAAACGCTTGCTGCTCTCCGGTCTTGAACATGTCGCCATAGGAGCCGGAATCGAATTGCTGAATCGTCGCTTTGATTCCGACTGCTGCCATTTCACTCTGCAGGACGGTGGCAATCTGTACCCGGTCCGTTATTGACTCCGTCCATAGGATGATCGCGAATTGCTGTCCGTCCTTTTCTAGAATGCCATCCGCGTTCTTTGTCCACCCCGCGTCAGCCAACAGGGTGTTGGCCTTCTGTAGATCATAGGTATAGGGGCTTTCCACCTGCGGTTGCACGTTGGGGGTGAGGAAGTTATAAGCTGGCAGTCCGGCACCATGGAACACATTCTCGGTGATGGACTCTCTGTCCACGATGTAACTCATCGCCTGCCGTACCCGCACATCATCAAACGGTGGTTTTGTTACGTTCAGCCCCATGTAGATGAGCCGTTTTCCAGAAGTAATACTAACGGTTACATTCTGGTCTGCCTTAAAGGCGGATATAGCGGTGGCATCCACCTCGTTGACGACATCCACCTCTCCCGCTTGGAGGAGCATCGTCTTCGTGACAGCCTCGGGGACAAATCTGTAGATCACCGTCTGGAAATAAGCGGGACCCTGGTTCGACATCCAAGACGGTCCCCAGGTGTAGTCCGGGTTCCTCTCGAGGGTGATATGATCCCCTTTTACCCACTCCTTGAAGATGTACGGCCCCGACCCCACAACCGTGGTTACCCCGTAATCATCTCCATATTTCTCGACCGCGGTGGGACTGTTGATCCCTGAGAAACTATTGCTCACATTATAGAGCAGGTTTGGAAAAGGATTCTTGAGGATGAGCTTTAACGTCACGGAATCGACCGCAACCGCGTCCTGGACCGCCGAGTAGAGGTACGACGATGCTCCACCGTCGCGCATGGTTTCAATGTTCCAGGCAACCGCTTCGGCGTCGCAGGGTGTACCGTCGTGGAACATGACCCCGAGTTTCAGGGTAAAGGTCCAAACTAAACCGTCCGCGCTAACTTCCCACGACTGTGCGATGTCGTCACGGTAGTTCAACTCAGCATCACGAGAGACTAGTTTGTTAAGTATGTCTTCGAGTGGCTCTGTGGTCCACGTAGTGGTGAACGTGCTCAGAGTTGGTGGACTTGTAGTTTCGGTAACGACTAACGTCGGGCTATTTGCTTCTCTGGTGGCGCGATCGACATCCTGGGCGACCGCGAGAAATGCCGTAAATACCAACAGGATTCCTACTAGTAGCAACCCCCACCCTATTCCCTTGCTTCTTTTACACAGCATTTTCTTACCTCCTTAACAAGACTTCGAGCTGCCGCAGATACTTAAACCGCACTATTACTGCCCAGCTTTATATCATATATCACCTCCACTAAAAGCAAAATGCATAAATATCTATATCATTGTTCTTTTCCTGCGTCACGAATCTGCTGTTCCAGCTCACGAAAAGATCGGTGAACATATTCCTGTGTTATTTGTTGTGCAAGGTGCCCATCCCTTCTCTCTAAACTTTCCAGAAACCGCGTGTGATCCTCCAGATCGAGCACAGATCCCTCAATCCGTTTCCGGTGCGCCTGCTCCACGTTCCAGAAGCGACCGTACACCATGTAAGGATCTATCAATACCCATAGCTGCTCTAAGACGCGAATCAGGTGACTCCGTCCGCTGGCACGGATGGCCACCCAGTGAAATTGTCGGTTAGCCGCGCGGGCTATGTCAGTGGACTGTGAATCTGTGCTGACCACCGTATCCGGCAATAACTCCCGCATTTGCGCCAATCCCTGTTGGGAGATCTGAGAGGCGGCTAATTCATTGGCCAAACCCTCCAACAAGGCTCGCATAGCGTATATGTCTCGCAGATCCTCGACCGATATGGTGACTGCCTTAACCCCTTTATGAGGGACATGCACCGCCAACCCGTCGGAGACCAACCGGTTCAGCGCCTCGCGCACCGTTGCCTGGCTCACCCCCAGTTTCTGGGCGAGGGCATCTTGACGGAGCCACTCACCTGGTTTCACTTGTCCTGTCGAAATACCATCACGAATAGATTTATAAGTTATTTTCGATAAAAGAGGCACACGCACACATTGAAGATCAGAACAATCTGCGACATCCGCACGTTCTGAATCCATTAAGCCGTTATTATCTATCATCGGTAATCGATTATTTATAACACGAACAAGTGCGATTGTCAACCTGAATCCGTTAAATGGCGGATGCTGATCATTACGTTTTCGCAGGCAGAATGCTAAACTCCGTGGTGTGAGCGTCCAATGTAGACGTTCCCCCAGGAGGTGAGGCTCGCGGGGCATCCGTCCCCGGAGAGGTTGAGCAAGGGAAAACAGGGCAATATACTTTGCAAAGCTCTACGGAGTTTAATACTTGCTTGAAAGGAGTAAGATGACGAGCTCTCTTGCGAGGATTGATCTTGCCACTCTCGCGAAGAATATCGAGCAAATCCGGGCTCACCTTCCTCAAGGCTTGAAGGTGTTGTTCGCGGTCAAATCCGATGGCTACGGCCACGGGATCGAAGCGGTCTCTCATACTGCTGAGGAGGCAGGGATCGAGTACTTGGGCGTCGCCACGGTGGAAGAGGGCGCGAGCATCCGCCATGCCGGCGTGAAGCTTCCCATCTTGATGCTCGGTCCGATTCTCCCGTCGGAAGCACGTGTCGCTCTGGATCTCGATTTGACTTTTCAGGTATCAGATGTTGAGTTCGCCCAGTTCCTCGCCCATTTGGCCAAAAAAATGGGAAAGAAAGTGCGCGTCCAGGTGAACGTGGACACCGGGATGGGACGGTTTGGGGTGCTCTCAGAGAATGCCGTTCTTCTTCTCACTCAGCTTAGACGGCTTCCTGCGCTCGATATTGAGGGAGTTTTCAGTCATCTTGCGGCCGCAGACTCTGAGCTTCCAGAGGACCAATCCTATACCCTGAAACAAATCGAACATTTCGAGTCCTTGCTTGCCGAGCTGGATCATGCCAACCTTCTCCCTCCCCTGCGGCATATCGGAAACTCGGCCGGGGTAATTCAGTATAAGGACCGAGTGACTTCGCCGCGCATGAACATGGTCAGGATCGGAACCCTCTTCTACGGATATCTCGAGGTGGGGCGCCCCTGGGCTGAGATGGTGGAACCGGTGGCCACGCTCACTACCCAAGTAGTCGGGCTGAAGGAACTTTCCCCAGGGGATTGCGTTGGGTACAGCCGAACTTATAAGGCCTCCTGCCAGCAACGGGTCGCCATCCTCTCAATTGGCTATGGCTCGGGACTAACCCCACCACTCTCCAATCGGGGACAGGTGTGGTTAAAAGGAAAGTATGCCCCGGTAATTGGAAGGATTTGTCTGGATCATACTATTGTCGACGTCACAGATATAGACGGAGTTTCAGTCGGCGATGAGGTTGAAGTATTCGGTCTTCACCTGCCTGCCGACCACCTGGCAGAGATGGCCGGGCTCCCGGTTTGCGAAGTCCTGGTGCCAGCGTTGCGGGGTGCAGGCGATCGAGTGTATCGATAATGCAACTGGAACGTTTTTACCTTAGGATCTACAGAGATGGATGGCAGCCAGTTTCCTTTTGATCCACGCAACGATCTTCGACGAACGTCACGCTTGTAGTGATAACCAAAGAGCGGTGCCCCGCGGTGCCCTTAAGCGGCATGTTAAACGACACAAGGAATACGTGATTCGGTTCAGGAGGAGCGCTTGGTAAACGAACGTATGCAGATGCCAACAGATGCCGCCATGCTTCAACTTGTCTTCCTGCTAAGCGGAGAGCCCACAGGGCGTCGTAGTTTGGCTCGGCGAACCGGGCTCTCTGAGATGACCGTGCGCCTTGAACTTGAACGCCTGCGAGACGCGGGCCTCCTCACTCTAGGCAAGTTAGGGGCGACCCTCACCGACTCGGGAAAGGAGCGGTTTGCTCCGTTGTTGA
>Ga0315532_1002409_pt1 | contig 12936 bp, 10 predicted proteins | sample SalMarWE160370MG_FD_203082 | JGI IMG/M metagenome (GOLD analysis project Ga0315532, IMG submission 203082) | Salt marsh sediment microbial communities from the Plum Island Ecosystem LTER, Massachusetts, United States - Salt Marsh Sediment WE1603-70 ... | reverse complement strand
CGCAGAAGCCAAAATGCAATGCCGTGGTGGCCCCAACGTTGCCTATTCTCCAGGCGCTGTCGCCCTTGGCGACAATAGCACGCCATTCGTCGGGGACGGACCGGAAGTTGACCCACGCCCCAACGGTAATCGCGTCCGTCAAGTCAAACAGCGGGTCGGCCCCGCAGTTCACATAGGGACCTTTGGTACCGTTTTCAGAAGGCAGCAAGTCAATCGCCATGCCGTCAACTCCAGCCACGTATGCTGCGTCACCACTTTCAATAGTTTCAACAGTGCCATGTAATCCATTACCGGAGCTGTCATTCGCATCATTCTCAAATGCGTAGTAGGCAACCAGACCTTCAGTGCCAGGATCAGCCGTAGATCTAAATAACCAGATTGGTCCAGGAGTCTCATGGCAGGCCTTCTTAGCCACGACTTGCCATAAATACACGGTGTCTTTACTCAACTCACCCGGGCAGAAACTCGGCTCGGTCAAATCTGATGCTATCAATTGCAGCACGCCGTTTGGGTCCGTTAAATAAACGTCCCAGATTGTATCCGCCGAATCTGGATCCGGATCCCATGACAGACAGGCATCGGCTGCTACTTCCACCTCACCATTTGCCGGGCTGGGATTTGACGGCTCAGCCGGAGCCGGACCAACATCAATGATCAAACGCCATGACAGCAGAACACCACTGTCAAAATTTGCATCATCTGTAATCTTAAGCTGCCAGGTGCCCTTAGCGTTTTTGCCGTCTAAAACGGACAGCGTCCCCTCGGGCTTATAGCTGTCTGTAAATGGTGGCGGATCATCCGGCGGTGGATTTCCAATGTACATGGAAGCTTCATCATCGAGATGTGTTTCTATAAAATCATTTCCATGTTCACCCACATCGGTGAAAAGTTCTACCTGTGTACCGTCGGGTGCAATGAGATATACATCCAAGTCGGTATCCCAGGTATGAGTGATATTAACTACAACATCAACATCCTGAATTGTAACTGAATCCGGTATTGCCAAAGAAGAAGAGATCGTCTGTTTATCCGGAATATCTTTGGGTACGTCTTCACTCTCGTAAGTACAAGTTACGCCTCTGGCATTTGCAAATAGGAGTAAAGGCGTGACAGTTACTATCAAGATTATTGCTAACCTGAAATTAGTTTTCATTTTTCTTGCCTCCTATATAGTTTTTTACCTCCCTCTAAATCACCGTATCATTCCTTTGTTTAAAAATGACAAATTTTATCTTATTGCACCTCCTTTCTTAACAGGTTAATAAACCTTCTACTTAAATTCTCGCTTTGAAGGTAACATTCTTTTACCTCGGCTATTTACTGTTTAGGTGAGAAGGGTCTGAATCGAAGTAACGTTTCCTTTCGCATTGTGCTTATTTAGTATGTGCCCCACAATGACCCTATATTCCTTTACAGAAACGTCTTCAGATATGTTTTAATTGACTTCTCCTGCCTTCTCATTCCCAAAGGTTAAATGTTACCGAATTCCAAAGCTAATATAAATTAAGGAAAATAGGTATTTTGTAAAAATCGATACGTTATTTGTCAGAAAAGCCGGCTTACCCTCTCGTTTATTGTAGGAAAATCGCATATGAAATTCTGATAAGTTTCAAATGCAAAAATAACCTCTTTTTAGAATCAACACTTTCTGTCGGTAGTTCAAGCCCTTCCAGTTTTGTGCTTATTCCTTATTTATTAGGTATACCCTTCCTACCAATATAATTACAGATAGGAAGTCAAACTCCTATCTTATGTTAAATATTCTTTTTATCAGTCTTCGCTATATTTATCAAGTGAAATTTTGTTATTTGGGTAAATTTTTGAGGCTTTTCTTTAAAAAAGTGGCCGAATCGAGGGGGGCAGAATAATTATTAGTGAGCTTTTATGCCAGAAATGGCTTTGTAACAGATCTTGGCTGCCGATTAGCCTAAATTGTTGAGGAATTGGATTGTTGTTTGTCTTTAAGGATTGACGGCAGAGCCGGCCAAATATAGAATTTTGAAGCATAAATTTTCTGAGGTTCTTTTAGAGGGGATTTATGATGGATTTTGAGCAGAGCAATCTTTCAGGATTAGGAAAGCCACCAAGCAAAGGAACCGGCTGGAAAGTATTCTTTGGCATTGTTTTGGCGTTGTCGGTTTTGGCAAATATAGCGCTGGTTTTGATGTTAATCGGGATAGTGGCTATCTTTACAACAGGGCAAGGAAGACTGTTTACCGAGGAAGTAATACGCAAAGGGCCGTCAAGAACCAAGATAGCAGTAATTGCCGTAGAAGGCGTAATAAATAGCGAGCAAGCTAAAGGTGTTTACAGACAGTTAAAACAAGCCCGGCAGGATAGGAATGTAAGAGGACTGATAATTCGTGTTAATTCACCCGGCGGCACCATCTCAGGCAGCGACCAAATCTATAATGAAATTTTGAAATACCGGGACGAGGAAAAAAAGCCGGTCGTTGCATTTATGCAGGGCGTTGCTGCTTCCGGCGGTTATTATACATCGGTTGCATGTGAAAAAATTGTAGCAGAACCAACTACAATTACAGGCTCGATCGGTGTTATAAGTTTGTATTTTGTGGTTCAGGAATTGCTTGAAAATAAGCTCGGCATTTTGCCGATTGTTGTCAAATCCGGCGAAAAAAAGGATTGGCCAAGTGTGTTCCGAAAACCAGAAGAAACGGAGCTGAAATATCTCCAGGACAAGCTAATCACTCCTGCTTATGAGCGGTTTGTTGAAATTGTTATCAAGGAGAGAAGTTCAGTGCTTTCAGAAAACCGGCTAAGAGAACTTGCTGATGGCAGTATTTTCGGTGCGCAGGAAGCACTCCAGGAGAAACTAATAGACAAAATCGGCTATCTCGATGAGGCCATAGAATTGGTTAAGTCACTGGCCGGGATTGAAAAAGCTGAAGTAGTTGAGTATCGAAGATCGTTTTCCTTAGCGAGTTTTTTGAGCTACCGCAGCCAGAATATTTTAAAAATCAATCGGGATACACTTTACGAATTTAGTACGCCGCAGATAATGTACCTTTGGACAGGACGTTAGACCACTCTGTAGGACGGTCTTTTCTTAACAATTAGTAATCTTTGAATCTTCTCATCCACTCTGGCTGGTTCTCCCAACACTTGAGAATTAGTGGTTGATTCAAGTTAAGGATCTATTCGGGGCCTATACTTATTGTGTATAGGCCCTTTTGTTTGGTATAATTTACGCTTTGCTTCGTAGAGTAGAGTGTGCATTATGAAAGACGGAATAATAGACAGGGAGTTTTGAAAGGGACAATGTAGATGCCCATTTTTGAATACAAATGCACCAAATGCGGACATGTAATGGAATTTCTGGAAAGAAGTAACAGTAGCCTGGAATAAAAATTCTAATATCGAAATACGAAATCCGAAACAAATTCTAAATTCAAATGTTCAAATTCTCACCCCTTAGGGGTTGTCATTCAAATTTTGGTAATTTGATATTGTTTAGGATTTCGAGCTTCAGATTTCGAATTTGTCATACCGGTACATGTCCCAATGGCACCTGCCCTATGTCTTTGAGACGGCTGTAGTAACAGTACTGTTCAAATATCTTCAAGTCCTTCGACCCGTCTGCGGACAGGCGGGATAGGTTTGTTCGGTTTATCTTCTTGGTTTGTGCGGCGATGTGCTTCTGCCTGCACCTGTGGTGACGCAGACACAGGTGGTTTTGCTCTCCGTATGGAGTCCCTAGGACTTGCCAGCAGCTTATCAATAGCTTGCTGGCCGGTTATTTTATTATCTTTTGAGGCAGCGAACCAGTTGACTTTATCGCACCACCAACAAAGACACGATATGTTGGCCTGTTGAGTTTCTCTGTTGAAACCCATTTCATTTAAGAGCTTGTTTTGGGAAATTGGAGTAATACAGATTAGTAAAACTATAAAACTTAGCACAAGAAAACCAGCGAAGAAACCGAGGAAACCAGCAAAAAGTATATCGAATATTTTGGGGAATGGCACCTCGAATTGACCTGTAAAGAGTACGTATGTTATTCCGTAAAGGACAAGAAAGACTGCTGCTGCAAGAGCTATAATAGTTAATGTAGTGCCATAATTTGTGTCGAGGGTAGCGGGCAGAATATCTGTAACAATCGGAGTCAGGTAGATAGCCAGATAAACAGAGATTAAGATGTTAAATAGCAGTGCCCATATTTCATAGAAACCAATCTTTATGGCAAGCCAGGCGAAAATCGCACCACCCAATATTGTTATCCAGAATACCACGACTTTTATCCTACTACTCTTTTTAGTTCTTGGAGACTTGTTTTTCCTTCAAGGACTTTTTTCAATCCCTCTTTTTTAAGGTTGGCTATATCTTTCTTACTACCTTTGCTTTTTAATTCAGTTATCAATGTAGCATTGTTTATGAATTCAGCTTTAGTCTTATCCGTGATCTCCATGACGTCGCCGATAGCTGTTCTTTCAAAATACCCCGTTCCATTACATCGTTTGCAGCCTACAGCTTCATATATGCCTGAGTAATTTATGCCTTTTTTAGTGAATCCGTCGATTAAGCTTTGTGTTAATTGAGCCGGTTGTTTACAATAATTGCACAACAAGCGAATCAGCCTTTGAGAAATCAGCAGGCTAAGACCTGATGACAAAAGCATCGGAGATATACCCAGGTCCATGAGTCTGACTAATGCCATTGAATTGCTGCCACAGTGTATTGTTGCCAAGACGAGATGACCCGTCTGTGATGCTCGCAGCGCAATCTCTGCAGTTTCTTCATCCCGTATTTCGCCCACACAAATCACATCGGGATCCTGTCTCAGGATACTGCGTAAGGTTTTTGCAAAGGTGATATCAGCTTTTGGATTGATTTCAATCTGGCTTGACTCAGGCAGGACAGCCTCAATTGGGTCCTCTACGGTAATAACGTTGCGTGTGTAACGGTCTATCCGGTTTAACATTGCGTACATAGTGGATGTTTTACCGCTACCCGTTGGGCCACAAATCAATATCATGCCCGATGGTTTGTTCATCGCCTTATCTATTTCAGAGTATTGTTTTTGTGTAAATCCTGTGTCTTCTAAGGTAAACGTGCTGGCACGTTGGTTTAGAATTCTTATTGAGAGTTTTTCGCCGCCGATGACGCCTGCGCTTGCGACTCGAAATGAGGCTGTCATCTCGCCTTTTTTGGCCATGAATGCTCCGTCTTGAGGCCTTCTTTTTTCAGAGATATCCATGCTTGAGACGGCTTTTATGCTGTTAATCACAGCTTTGCAGGTATCGGTTTTAAGTTGTTTTACCGGCATAAGAACACCGTCTATCCGTAGCCTGATTGTATAGGTTGAGTCATCCCTTGGGTCGATAAGGACGTCACTGGCTCGTTGTTCAAGAGAGTTAGTGATAATCTGCTCAGTTAAGTCAAGAATGTGTGTGTTTTGACCTTTGCCTTCACCATGGCCATATATTTCCTTCAGCTCAGTGCCGGATGAGTCAAGAAGTCTTATTTTTGAATCGTCCTCTTCAGGCCGTTTGAATCTTTTTGACCATATATCGACAATAGTATTTTTTATTTGTTGTTTTATTATCACGAATGTGCTTTCGCCGCTCTTGGATGATTTTTTGGCTGCATCTACTAATAGCAGGACGAGAAAAAGTGCTGGCCCCGCAAAAAGAGATATAATGCAGAAAATATCCTTATGTTTGTGGGGCACGAGAAGGCTAAACTGAGCACACTGAACGAAATATAGGCAGAGGTAAAACCATAATATGAGAATAAACAATTTAACGGGATTAAATGGCAATGGTGCTAAAGAAGTACCACCCTGAGCCTCCATTATTAAGAGTTGAGTGAAATCCGCTATTTGCATATTTTCTCCCTGCTGGTAAATACCGAAGATAAAAGACCTACAAATAATGAAGCATTTTTTGCTTGTGTTGGCAAGCAAAAATTCTTCTACCTGGTGGCAGTCCTATGGACTCCTTACGGAGAGCTAAAAGAGCAGGCAGATATTTTCGATATTCTTTTAAGCAGAGATGTCATTTCGTAGCTGGTGGCAAGAGCAGTTCTGCTCAAATATCTTCCAGCTCAGCTAAGAAATCATCATCTTCATCTATATCTAATTCCGGCAGATCGTCTAACTCGTCTAATAGGTCATCTGTAGGTTCTGCAGCGGAGCTTCCTGATGGCTCCTTCTCTGCAGGTTTTGTTTTTGGCTTTTCCGGTGGAGTTGGTTTTTTTGTGGGTTGTGCAGGTGAGACAAACTCTTTAGGCTGTCCATTGATTTGGATTCCAAATGTAAGGGGGCCTATTGTGATATTGTCTCCTGCTTGAGCTATTATCTCGTCCGTTATGCGTTTTCCATTGAGAAAAGTGCCGTTTCGTGAGCCGAGGTCGCGGATTTTCAGAGACTCATTATTGAGGATTAGCTGGCAGTGCCTTTTGGAAACGGGCATTAAAGGAATACGTAAATCGCAATCCTGACGACGGCCGATTATCGTAACATTGCTCGGTAGAGAAATTACTTTCTGCGAGCCGTTATTTTTGAAAAGAATTAAATTTACATCCATCCTTCACTCCCAGTTAATTTCAGCCTCGCAGCCTTCATATATTATATAATTAACGGTATATTATGGCAATAGATAAATCGAATAACCGATAAAAATGCCTAAAGTGAGCTAAAGTGTCTAAATCCCTATGGGATCCCTTACGGGAGTGAACTAAGGTTGCAATTTTAGGCACTTTAGGCACTTGACATTTTCTCTCGTATATCTATACTTGTAGATAGCTCTGAAGGATTAGAAATACTGGATGTATTTATGGCAAAAGTAACACTGCCTGACAGTGGTATATTAACAATTACTGAAGGTACAAGCTTAAAACAGGTGGCAGAACAAATAGGAGCGGGACTGGCAAAGGCTGCTATAGCGGCTAAAATAAATGGGGAATTAGTAGATTTATCCGTCCCTGTTACAGGCGATATTAACGTTAAAATCATTACCGGTAAAGATTCAGAAGGACTTGAGATAATACGGCATAGCTGCGCGCACGTCATGGCCGAAGCGATATGTACTATTTGGCCTGCGGCAAAACTGGTCTATGGGCCGACTGTTGAGGATGGATTTTACTATGATATTGACCTTGATGAGCCGATCCGGCCAGATGATTTTCCGCGTATCGAAGAAAAGATGCGAGAAATCGTTGCAGCGGATAAGCCGTTTATTCGTAAAGAGATGAGCAGGGCGGAAGCCCTTGCGAAATTAGCAGATGATAAATACAAAATCGACAACGTAAATCGAGCAGATAGTAGTACCATCAGTTTCTATTCTCATGGAGATGGTTTTGAGGATTTGTGTCGTGGTCCACATGTGCCCAGCACCGGCAAGGTCGGAAGCTTTAAGATTATGTCTGTTGCCGGTGCGTATTGGCACGGTGATCCCACACAGAAAATGCTTCAGCGGGTCTATGGAACAGCTTGGCCGAGTCAAAAGGAGCTTGACGAATATCTGACGAGATTAGAGGAAGCAAAAAAACGCGACCATCGTGTATTAGGCAAACAATTAGATTTGTTTAGTTTCAACGAAGCCGGCCCCGGCTTTGCGTTTATTCACTCCAAAGGAATGATCATCTGGAATGAAATTGTTGACTTTCTGAGAGATGTCAACCAGAAGTACGGCTACAACGAGATAAAGACTCCAATAATTTTGAATGAACAACTCTGGCACAGAAGCGGCCATTGGGATAATTACAAGGAGAATATGTACTTTAGCGAGATCGATGGAACGGGATACGCTATCAAACCAATGAACTGTCCCGGCGGCTGTCTGGTCTATAAAACCACCAAGCACTCATATCGGGAATTTCCTATGCGCGTCGCAGAGTTTGGAATGGTACACCGGCATGAGGCAAGCGGTGTTATGCACGGCCTTTTCAGGGTCAGACAGTTCACCCAAGATGATGCTCACATTTATTGCACACCTGAACAGATAGAATCGGAGATTGTTGGTGTAATTGACCTGATATTTGAGGTATACCGGGCGTTTGGTTTTGAGGATTTTGTCATTGAACTTTCAACAAAGCCTCTAAAGCATATAGGTTCTGACGAAATCTGGGATGTTTCTACTGAGGCTCTCAAAGGTGCTCTTGGCCAGAAGAGAATCGAATATGATATCAATCCGGGCGATGGTGCTTTTTACGGTCCGAAAATAGATTTCCATGTTAAAGACTGCCTCAAAAGGTCATGGCAGTTGGGCACGATTCAGTTGGATTTTTCTATGCCGCAGCGGTTTGACCTGGTTTATACCGACAAGGATAATACTGAGAAGACGCCGGTTATGATCCACAGGGCGGTTTTAGGCTCTTTTGAGCGATTTATCGGGATTCTTATAGAACATTTCGGCGGTGGTATGCCTCTGTGGCTTTCGCCGGAGCAGGCCAGAGTTCTGCCGATAAGTGAGAAGACCAATGACTATGCGAAGGTCGTTTATGATAGGCTTAAAGATGCTCAAATGCGCAGCAATTGTGACCTATCGGACGAAAAAATAAATGTTAAAATCGTTAGAGCTTACGGCGAAAAGATTCCCTTTATGTTGGTAGTTGGCCCGAGGGAAGCCCAGTCCGGTACTGTCAATGTGAGAATACGAGGGGAAAAAGAAAACAAGACAATAGAAATTAATGATTTTTTAAAGATAGTGAAAGGTAAAATTTCCAATAAGGAAATAGACTTAGCGTTTGAAATTAATGGTTGATTGTTAGCGGCATATTAGCTAAATGGACATTTTGAAGAAAGGTAAGGTGGTGTACGATCGCTAAACACAGTTTGAGGATAAATGGAGGAATCCGAGCCAGGACGGTTCGGCTGGTTGACGAATCAAACAATCAAGTGGGGATTTTAAACACAAGCGAAGCGCTGGGAAAGGCCCGTGAAGCTGGGTTGGACCTGGTAGAAGTTGCTCCTACAAGTGACCCGCCGGTCTGCAGGATAATGGATTACGGTAAGTGGCTGTATCAGCAAAAGCGCAGGACTCGTGAAGCACACAAAAAAAATCAACGCCATAGTAGTACGCTGAAGGAAATCCGGCTCAGGCCGGAAACCGATAAACACGACATCGAAATCAAGCTCAAACATGGCAGGGAATTCTTGGAAAAGGGCCACAAAGTGCAATTCACTTTGTTTTTCCGCGGGCGTCAAATGCTGCATGTAGACCAGGGATATGCTGTTCTCGAGCAGATTAAAGAAGCATTGAAGGATTTGGCTAAGGTTGAAAGGCCAACCTCAATGACTGGTAGGCGTGTTACCTTATTGCTTGTCCCTAAGTAGCAGAGCCAGCCGCAGTAGATATCGAATAGATTGGAAGCGAAGTCCTTTTGCAGAAAGGTTTCTTAACTCTTACTAAGGACTCGCCACGATTTGGATAGTGTGCTTTAAAATCCTCTGCTATTGTTATTTTTCCAAAGAATTTGCATCTTTAATATTGACGAATAGCTGCGAACGGCGTAAACTGTTGACTTTATATTTTTCAGAAGTTTGGAATACATATATTTTTGAGGAAGTTAGACAGATGCCGAAGCAGAAGACCCATAAAGGGTTGAGCAAGAGATTGAAAGTTACAGCCAGCGGTAAGATCAAGCATCGGCGCGCGGGCGGCGGCCATCTTATGAGCGGCAAAAATGCCAAGCGTCGAAGACGAATAGACAGCTCCGCTGTTATTACTGGCACCATTGCCAACAAAATCAGGGTTAAAATGGATAAATAATATATTATACGCTTGCTTCTCGGCTTAACATTGGCTGCCGTTAGCAGGTAGGATTTTTAACAGGAAAGTAGGTCAGTAAAAATGCCAAGAGTCAGAAAAGGTGCTGCAAAACGCCAGGCCAAGCGTCGGCTTTTTCGAGCCGTGAAAGGATATCGCAGTTCCAGAGGTCACCTTTATCGCCATGCCAAAGAAGCCGCTGTGAGGGCGGAGGTCAATGCAAGAATCGATCGAAAACGCCGAAAGCGTGACTTCCGAGGTCTGTGGATTGTACGCTTAAGCGCGGCCTGTCGGCAACGTGGTATAAGGTACAGTCAGTTCATCAATGGATGCAAAAAGGCCAACATAAGTCTGAACCGTAAAATGCTGAGCGAGATCGCGATAGCTGACCCACAAGGTTTTGATGCCATCGTTGATGCCGCTAAGGCTGTGATTGCTTGAGAAAACAAAACTCCGTGACATAAAAAGAACCCCGCGTTAAAACGCGGGGCTAAATATTTAAAGATGCTTGAGCAGTTCCGGAAAATTGGCAAAGGAGCCCTCGACGACCTAAAGAAAGTTAAAGACCTAAAAGCTCTGGAGGACTTTCGTATAAAATATCTTGGTCGCAAAGGGCAGATTATCCAGATGCTTAGCAAATTAGGCAGTCTCCCTGCTGAACAGAAGCCCAAAGCAGGCCAGTTCGCCAACAAGATAAAAGTAGAGGTCACTGAGGCATTTGAGCAGCTTAAAGAGACCCTGCTGGAATCGCAAAAGGAAACACGAGAGTTCATAGATGTCACTCTGCCGGGAGTACCTGTTAATATTGGCAGGCCTCATCTTATTACACAGACCACAAATGAGCTGTTGGAAATATTTGGCCGAATGGGCTTCGCTGTAGCTTATGGCCCAGAGGTTGAGGACGAGTGGCACAATTTTGTAGCGTTGAATATAGGCACTGAGCATCCGGCAAGAGATCCGTTTGATTGTTTTTATATCGACGAGAATATTCTTTTTCGCAGCCATACATCGCCGGTTCAGATTCGTGTTATGGAGCGCACCAAGCCGCCGATTCGCGTCGTAGCGCCGGGAAGGGTCTATCGGCCGGACACCGTTGATGCTACGCACATGTATATGTTTCATCAGCTCGAAGCTCTGGTCGTTGACGAGGGCGTTAGTATGATGGACATGAAAACTACTATCGACCAGTTTATCCATACCTTTTTTGGTCACGGAACAAAATGGCGATTTCGTCCGAGCTTTTTCCCGTTCACCGAGCCGAGCGGCGAAGTAGATTTACTCTTAGCGGATAAGACCGGCAAAGAAAGCTGGGTGGAAATGGGCGGCTGTGGTATGGTCGATCCGAATGTTTTTGACGCAGTGGGGATAGACAGCGAAAAATATACCGGCTGGGCCTTTGGCTTCGGCATAGAAAGATTGGCTATGCGAAAGTATGGCATCACCGACATCAGATTGTTCTTCGAGAACGACCTGCGGTTCTTAGATCAATTCTAATTTTTCCGCACAGATTCAGTTCCTTTATATTTAGCCCGCCAATTTATTGGCGGGTTACTGGGGGACTTAACAAGCTGCTGCTGTAAATTTTCTTGACATTCGTCCTATAAAAACAGTAAAATTGTAGTGTCTTTAGTTAATTTTTCTGATAAAAGAAGCAGAGGAGAATACAATTCTGTGAGCTTAATTCGACATAGTTTGTGAGCAAACACGTTGAGCATTATCAGCGTAGCGTAACATTAACTATTACCTGCTGAGGTTTATCCAGAACTTGATGCGGGACAGAGAAAAATTTTGAAAGGGTTGAAAAATGAAAACGAAAAAGTTGTTAGCAATTTTGGTTTTACTTCTGGGGCTGATAAGAAGTTCTTCGGCTGAGCTACCAACTGGTTGGCATAACGTCGATATTGGCGAGACTTCAGTACCGGGCGATGCTTTGTGGGAGGAGTCAACAGATACATGGTCTGTTACTGGAAATGACAGCCATTCCTCCCACTATGTTTATAAGTACTTGAAAGGTGATGGCCGAATCATCGCCCGGATCGTCGGTCTCGGGTACAATTCATTTTTAAGGAATTATTCCACGGAAGTAGGAGTGTCGATTCGTGAGGATTTGACTGTTTCATCGAAACATGCCACAATTAGCGCTTATCGTGTTGTTAGCAGTACAGCTCTAGGATTAGCAACAAGCGAGTACACAACTTTTCATTATTGGTCGGGGACAGAATCAGAGTCTATCTTTCTCCGCAGTTCAGCAACCACGCCTTTTTGGGTTTGCTTAGAACGAAATGATAACACATTTACTGCGTATACATCTGACAATGGTATTGATTGGAGTGATGGGGTATCAATAGAGATACCGATGGTCACGAAAGTATGGATTGGTCTCATTGTCTCAAGTAACACATGTACACCAGCAGTGTTCGATAAGGTTTCTATCGAAGGTGATACAGGTCCTGAGCTGAACGGTCCTGACAATGGCTGGACAGTATCTGATAGCAATATGTTTTCGATCCCCGACGTAAATATCGGCATCGGGACAACAAATCCTACAAAAAAGCTGACCGTTCGAGGCAATATCTTATTAGAGGATCCTAACGGTAATACAATTATGGAACTCGGTCAGGGGCTTGATTATGCCGAGGGTTTTAACGTTTCAGAAAAAAGTAAAATAAGTACCGGGACTGTATTAATTATCGATTCGGAAAATCCGGGTAAGCTAACAATAAGCGAAAAGGCTTACAATAAAAGGGTTGCAGGGATTGTGGCTGGCGGCAAGGGATTTGGTTCCGGCGTGCGACTTGGGGCTGGGCAATTCGATTATCCTGTAGCGCTTGCAGGACGAGTGTACTGCAATGTTGATGCAACGCAAGAGGCTATCGAGCCGGGAGATTTACTAACAACATCGGATAAGCCTGGCTATGCCGCCAAGGTTGTGGATTATGTTCGTGCGCAAGGGGCTATTTTAGGAAAGTCTATGGAAAGGTTTGAAAAAGGCAAAACCGGCCAGATACTCGTACTGGTAACCTTGCAGTAATCGGGAGGAAACGAACATGAATAAGATAAGAGTAATATTTATAATCACATTATTGCTAAGTATGGTTCCTGTTGCGTCGGTGCATGCTCAGATGGCGACGTTGGATGAGGCAGCAATCGTTGCTAATAACTGGATAGTTCGGGTCATCCAGAGAGAAGGGAATTGGGGCGGCTACGA
>Ga0315532_1002405_pt1 | contig 12943 bp, 10 predicted proteins | sample SalMarWE160370MG_FD_203082 | JGI IMG/M metagenome (GOLD analysis project Ga0315532, IMG submission 203082) | Salt marsh sediment microbial communities from the Plum Island Ecosystem LTER, Massachusetts, United States - Salt Marsh Sediment WE1603-70 ... | reverse complement strand
GTGCGGCAGGTGTCCGATCACCGGCAATCCGGGACTGTTGTCCTCGATGAAGGTCTTATCTTCTTCCCCCTGAACCTTGCTGCCCACGATGTAGAGATCCTTCAGTTTGATGTCTTCCGCCAGCGATTTGATCTGTTCGGCGGTGGTCAGACTGCGTTTGGTCGGTTCGACCACGATCAGCATGGCGTCGACGGCGGCAGCCGTGGCGCGCCCGAGATGCTCCACTCCGGCGTACATGTCGAGCAGAATGACCTCGTCGCGCTGCAGGAGAATGTAGGTGGTCAGGGCGCGCAGGATGGCGCTCTCGGGGCAGATGCAGCCCGATCCACCCAACTCGACGGCGCCCATTTCGAGCAAACGAATACCGCGATGCACGGCTGAGAATTGGTCGGGAATGTCGTCCACACGCGGGTTGATCTTGAAAAAGCCGCCGGTGGTGCCCGGCTTGGCGCCGGTGCGCTCGTAGATCAAGTCGTCCATGCGGGCGATGGGAGTCAACCCATCCAGCAGTTCCTTTGGGAAGGCCAGCGCCTCAGCAAGACAGGGTGCCGGATCGGCGTCGATCGCCAGGACTTGAAAGCCCTTTTCGGCGTAGGCGTAGGCCAGTAGGGAAGTGAGTGTGGTTTTGCCCACCCCACCTTTTCCGGTGATAGCGAGTTTCATTGTTTTCCTCAGGTTAATTTAAGATTTGAAGCGGTTGATCTTTTCCAGCTTCCTACGCAGGGATTCTATCCGTTCTCGGTCGATCTGGGGAGATCGTGTAGCTGGTCTCCAGCCGGTTATCCGGGAATGCAGCGAACGCAGCTGGTAGAAGCGCTTGTGGTACCCGCGCAGTCTCGCCTCATGCCGCAGCGTGCGGATCACGGCCGGGATGTCGAAGCCTTGCTGGCAATGGATCGTGTTTGTGAACGCATCGTCGCAGTTCCACAGGGACCGATTCTGCAGCGCGAAGGGGTCATTCCGCGCGGCGGCGCGCAGGATCTCCCCAAAATCAAGATCCATGCCGGGAGTCATCCAATCCTCGCAGTTGCGGCAGTTGGCACAGTGGCGCACGTCCTGGCCGGTCTCGGCCAGAATGATGAACGGCAGCGGACCGCGCTCGATCGCTTCGGATTGAAACGGCGATATGCGCTGGATGAAGTGGTCCAACTGCCAGCGGTCGACCCATTGTCCAAAGGTCTCCCGAATCGAGGTCAGCTCACGACCTCGCAGCGCAGGATGGGCCCTCAACTCGCGAAACCGAGTGTGCATTCGGTTCTTACGCTCCTTTGCCGCATGAACCATTCTGGTGTGAGCGCTGCGCAAGGAGCGTTCCGTCGTACGCAGGTAATCTATAGCAAACCTCGTTCCTTCAGCAGTGGCCGTGCGTCGACCATGTTGAACTTCAACGCGGCTTCCTCCGGCATGCCAAAAGCTAGGGCCATCAGCTGGGTGAAATACAGCGCGGGGACCGGTTCTGTGATGTCCATTTGCGATTGACGGCCGTCGATATTGGCGTGGCACATCGGGCAGGCCACGGCCACCAGATCGGCGCCCCGGGCGCGTGCGTTTTCGATGATTTCGGCGCTCATCTCGAGCACGATGTCGGTCGCCGTGAGGGACAGGGATGCACCGCAGCAAGATACCTTGCGGTCCCAGTCGATCGGCTCAGCTCCCAGCGCCTTCATCAAACGGTCCATGGCCATGGGGTATTCCGGTTCTTTCGATTCAGTGATTTCGGGCGGACGGGTGAGCAGGCAGCCGTAATAGCAGGCGATTTTCAATCCTGCGAGCGGCTTTTTAACCTTCTCGGCTATGGCTTCCAGGCCGACGTTCTCTACGACGTAATCCAGAAGCGATGAGATCGCCAGGCTGTCTTGATACTCGTAACCCAGTTCCTGATCCATTTCTTGTTTCAATTCGGGATCGAGGCGCACTTCTCGCGCCGCGGACTTGAAGCGGTTGAAGCACATGGCGCAAGGCAGGGTAACCTCGCTGACGCCTTCCATTTCGTAAAGAGCCAGGCTTTCGAGCGGCATCTGCACTGAAAGCTTGTGGTCCACGCGATGGGCGGGCGAAGAGCCGCAGCAAATCCAATCTTTCGGTTCCACGGGTTTGCGATCGAGCGCTTCCAGTGTCGCCAACGCCGAGATGTTGAACTCCTTGGCCAACGAATGTAACGAACAGCCGGGATAATACCCAACCTCGTTGGCCTCCCGTTCTGGCGGTATTACTTCCGACTTCGGCTTGCGTTTGCGGATCACGGAGGGCAGAAAGGCGATCTTGCCGTGCTTGATCATGTCCAGCCCCAGGTCGACGTCCTTGAAGGGCTTCTTGGTGCGCATGTTCATCTCGACCATCAATCCCAGCTCGTAAGAGCGGCCCAGAATGTCGACGTCGCGTAGAAAGACCTTGTTGAATAGGGCGACTTCGGGCACCTTGGGTTTGATGCCTCTGGCCATCGCCTCGCCAACGATGAAGTCCATCACACGGGCGATGTCGATTCCCTGCGGGCAACGTGTGGTGCAGGTTTGGCAAGAGGCGCACAGCCAGGGTGATTTGCTCTCGAAGATCAGGTCTTCCATACCCAACTGCGCGGCACGCATGATCTGATTGGGCGCCATGTCGAAATGCTCCATCAGGGGGCAGCCGGAGGTGCACTTCATGCAGTGATAGCAGAGGAACACATTCTCGCCGGTGGCTTCCCGGATGCGTTCGGCCAGATCGGTGCTGAGTTTTGTCTCCATAGGCATCTCCCTACGCCGCCGGTTCCGGACGAGGCAGCAGTCCGGCACCCTCGACGATCGGCTTGACTGCTTCTTCCCATTCGATGGCCATCACGTGCACGCCGGCGACGCCTTCGATCTCGCGCATCTGCTTGATCTGCTCGATGGTGATTTGCATGCCTTCCTCACGCCAGGCCTGGGAACGAGCTTTCTTTTCGGCTTTGTCGATGCCCTTGGCGGCTTCGGTCATGCGGTCGACGTAGATATCAGGCACGTCCAGGCCTGGCACCTGATCGCGCATGTAACGCGCCATGCCGGGGGATTTCAACGGGCCCAGACCGGCTAAGATGTATACCTTCTCGTGCAGACCGAGCTCGCGCACTTTCTGCATATATTCGTCGAAGCGTTTGATGTTGTAGATCAACTGGGTCTGGATGAAATCCACGCCTGCGGCGACTTTTTTCGCCAAGCGGAGTGGGCGGTATTCGAAGGGATCGGCGAAGGGGTTGGCTGCCGCACCGACGAAGAAACGCGGTTCGACTTCTTCCATTTCATCGCCGCACTCGAATTGCCCCTCGTCACGCATCTTCACCACCATCTGGATCAACTGCACGGAATCCAGATCATGGACATTCTTGGCGGTGGGATGATTGCCGAAGGATTGGTGATCGCCGGTCAGGCAGAGCACGTTGCGCATGCCCAGAGCGTAGGCGCCCAGCAGGTCGGATTGAATCGCCAGACGGTTGCGGTCGCGGCAGGTCATCTGGATGATCGGCTCCACGCCTTCCTGGACCACGATCGTGCCGGCACCGATCGAGGACATGCGTACGATAGCGGTCTGATTGTCGGTGATGTTGGCCGCATCGACCACGCCCTTCAGCAGGGCGGCTTTCTTGCGGATCGTATCCCCATCGGCGCCCTGCGGCGGGCCCAGCTCTCCGGTGACGACGAATTCGCCGGCGCGCAGCAGGCGTTCCAGGCGAGAGCCGGATTTGTAGCCGTTGCTCGATGTTTTTGTCATGGCTTCGCTCCTTTTCGCCTACTCAGTTTCTTCGGCCGCCAGACGTAGATCCTGGCGGGTGATTTTTCGCGGACCGCCGTCACGGCTGCGGGACCAATTCTTCGGTGCTTGAATTTCCTCCAGCAGGTGCAGACGATTTTGTGACTTCAGTTTGTCGTAGATTAACTGCCAGGCGCAGGGTGTATCCGGATCGATCTCACAAACACCATTTTGTGACCCGCCGCAGGGTCCATTGAGCAGCTGTTTGGCGCAGCGGGCGATGGGGCAGATACCGCCTGTCAAACCGAGGATGCACTCCCCGCAGGCGGCGCAGCGTTCTTCCCAGACACCTTGTTCCGTAGGTAAGCCCAGAAAGGAGGTGTTCAACCCGGGAACGACGACGGCATCCGGGAAGCGTTCGACGAGTGCCTGCACACCGATACCGCATCCGATCGAAAGCACCATATCTGCATCAGCGATACGATCCCCGATGGGGTCGATGTACTCCCATTCGCACTGGCGCTGCACGGTGATATGCTCCACGGCTTTGGGGCTGCCGTCGAGTTTGGTCGACATACGCAGGCTGCTGGCCAGGATGCCGGCTTCCTTCTCGCCGCCGGCAAAGCACACCGTTACGCAAGTGCCGCAGCCCACGACGAGCACATCTTTGGCATCGGCGATCAAGGCTTTGATTTCCTCCAATGGTTTTTGTTCTGCAATGATCATACTTCTCTCTCCCTGGGTTCCGAATCAGTCACACGCGTATTCGGACCCATGTTACCGACACACTCACGCATCGGCTTTTTCCTCAGCGGCGAGTTGCAGTGGACTCGGCCCCAAATTCTGAATCTGAGTTATCATGCGCTTTGCCGTTTCGGCGAATTGTGCAGCCATCGCCGAGGAGAGATTGAACATCTCCACGCGCTCGGGTTCTAACCCGATCGAGTCCAATATCTGTTTGAGTTTCTCCACCCGGCGTTTGGCGTTTACATTACCTTCCAGGTAATGACAGTCACCGGGCAGTCAACCGGCGACCATTACGCCGTCAGCGCCGCGTTCGAAGGCATGCAGCACCTCGAGCGTATCCAAACGTCCGGAGCAGGGAATTTCGACGATCTTGACCTGCGCCGGATACTGGATGCGTAACACACCAGCCAGATCTGCGGCAGCGTAAGCACAATGATGGCAGCAGTAGGCGATGATCTGTAGGTCTTTTCCGTTTTCACTCATCTTCGCCTTCACCCTTCACGTACTTGAATCTTCGTTTCGAATAAGGCACCCACCTCGTCCTCCAACTGATCGTGGCGGTAATGCAGCAGTTCGATGGCGTAAGCGGGACACTCGGCTACGCAGGTACCGCAACCCTGGCAAACGGCGGGTTCGATGTAGGCCGCGCCCACGATACCGCCAACCCCGGCAAGATCGACCTGCATCTGGGGTACGCCGTATGGGCAGATGCGCACGCAGGTCAGGCAGCCGACGCAGGCTTCGGGATCGACGCGCGCGACGGAACCGCCCGCGTCCAAGGTTTCGCGTGAGAGTACCGTTGCGGCTCGTGAGGCTGCCGCCTGGGCTTGCACGATACTCTCATCGAGTAGTTTGGGGTAGTGGGCCGCTCCGGCCAGGAAAATGCCCTCGCTGGAGAAATCCACCGGACGGAGTTTGACGTGCGCTTCCAGGAACCAACCGTCTAAATCAACGGGCACCTTCAACTTCGTGGCCAGCGCCTGGTTGTCTTCCGCTGGAACGAGAGGTGTGGAAAGTACGAGTAGGTCGGGTTTAAAGTTCAACGGCGCGCCAAGTACGGGATCCTGTACTTCCACGTGGATTTGGCCGTCAGCCTTTATAGATACCTGGGGTTTGTGCGCCGGGTCGTAGCGCACGAAAAGCACGCCCTGTTCGAGCGCCTGTTTGTAAAGACGCTCCTTGAACCCGTACGTACGCATGTCGCGATGCAGCATGACGACCCGCGCTGCAGGATGCACGGATTTCAACTGCAGTGCTTGCTTCAACGCAGTGGTGCAGCACGTGCGGGCGCAGGTCTCCTCCGCCGGACCGATGCATTGGATCATCACCACCTGATCTGGCGGTTTTTTATCTAATACCTTCCAGGTCTCGCTCGTCTTCTTGTCGAGTTTAACCCGTTTTCGGCCGGTTTTGGCCAGAAGGGCCTCGAACTGCCGCCCACTGACCACGCGCGGGCTTTCGGCATAGCCGTATTCCTCCCCGCGATACTCCTGAGCGCCCGTGGCGACGATCGTGGCGCCGTGTTGAATTTCCACCTGGCTGCCGTCTTCCTTCTGCAGTGTGGTGGTGAAATCACCGACGAAGCCTGTGGTGTGAAGCACCTGGCTCGATAGGTGCGTCGTAATTGCAGGATGAGTTTCAATCTTTTTAATCAACATCCGTAAATATTTTTGGGGATCGCGCGCAGCGCCCGAATCATCAGGATCGTGGTTGAAATAGACCCCGCGCAAATTGCCGCCCAAGGCTGCTTCTTTCTCGATCAGGTGGACGGGAAAACCCTGTTCTGCAAGTGAAAGCGCGGCGTTCATGCCCGCCACACCGCCGCCGATGACCAATGCCTGCTGGCACACAGGGACCGGCTGCGTGTGCAGCGGCTCGAGGTCTGTCACGCGGGCGACGGCCATGCGGATCAAATCCTGCGCCTTTTCTGTGGCAATCTCGGGTTCATGCGAGTGTACCCACGAGCAGTGGTTGCGGATGTTGGCCATTGTAAACAAGTGCTCGTTTAAACCCGCCTGACGCACTACGTCACGGAAGAGCGAGCCGTGTGTGCGCGGTGTGCAGGAAGCCACCACGACGCGGTTCAAGTCGTGTTCGGCGATGCATGCCTGAATCTGCGCCGTGCCGTCCTGCGAGCAGGTGTAAAGCAGGTGGTCGGCATGGACCACATGCGGCAAATTTGCGGCGTAATCGGTCACGGTCTCGATGTCCATGTATCCGGCGATGTTCGAGCCACAATGGCAAACGAAAATTCCTACGCGCGGTTCGCCGATCTCTTTTTCAGGTGGATAACTGGTTTGGCGCGTCAGTTGGCCGCGAGCTGAGGCGAGCAGTGTGGCAGCTTGACCCGCGGCGCCGCTGGCGTCGACCACTGATTCGGGAATGTCTTTGGGCTCGCGGAAAGGTCCCGCAGCGTAGATTCCCGGCCGTGAGGTTTCCACGGGATTGAAGAAAGCCGTGTGGCAAAAACCGTAGTCGTCGAGCTCGATGCCCAATCTCTGGCCAAGTTCTTTAACGGATTGCGAAATCTCCATGCCTACCGACAGCACGACGAGGTCGTATTCCGCTTCGGTTATGCGTGTTTCGGGCAAATCGGAATCAGCCTGGTTTCGAACCCCGACACCTTGTTCTTCTACATATCGGATCGTAATGTTCTTGGTGTCCGGGATTTCCTTGAATTCGGACGCGCGGCAGCGGGTGTACTGGATGCCGTATTGTTTCTGGGCGCGCTGGTAGTAGGCATCGTAGCCTTTGCTGAAGGCACGGATGTCCATCATCAAGACATCCACCTCGGCTTCGGGGTCGTGTTCGCGGACCAGGATAGCTTCCTTGGTAGCGTACATGCAGCATACGGACGAGCAGTAATCGTGGCTCTGATCTCGGGAGCCGACACACTGCAGGAAGGCGATTTTCTTCGCCGGGCGCCCATCCGAAGGACGCAACACGTGCCCCGTGGTGGGCCCGGAAGCAGAGAGTAGACGCTCGAGCTGCAGTGCGGTGATCACGTTGGGATAGCGGCCCAAACCGTATTCCGCGGAGAGTTCAGCCTGATACGCCTGGTACCCCGGTGCCAGGATGATGGCGCCGACCTTCACTTCCTCGGTGGTCTCGACCATCTCGTGATCGATGGCATTCGCGCCACAGGCATAGACACAGGCCAGGCATTCCGAACAATTCCCACACTGCAGGCAGCGTTTGGCTTCGGCGCGCGCCTGGCGTTCGGTCAAGCCCAAAACCACTTCACGAAAACTTGTCACGCGCTCGTCCATGTGCAGCAGCCTGGGTTCGTTGCGCGGCAGCAGTTCGATCTCCCTCGTTTTAACGCGGCGCTCGATATCCTCGCGGGTGAATTTGACCACCGGTGGTGTGGGTTTTTCCAATTCGTCGAGCGTGCCCTGTAAATAATGGTGAATCGATTTCGCCACGCGATGTCCCAGGGCAATGGCTTCGACGATGAAGCTGGCGCCGGTCTTACGCCCACCAACGACGAACAATCCGGGAGCGTCTTCACAAGCCAACGTTCTACTGTCGGCGCTTAGATCCTCGAACGCAGGATGCAGGTAATTCAAGTCGGACTGCTGGCCGACGGTTCCGATCACGGTATCGACCTCGAGGGTGAATTCGCTTCCGGCTTCGATCTTAGGGCGTCGGCGGCCATGCTTGTCTTTGGTCATACCGCGGCCGGTGCGGGCCAGTTCGACACCGACCACCCTGTCGTTCTCGGTCAGAATGCGAGTCAGTGTAGTGTGTTCGAGCTGGCGGATGCCTTCAGCTTCGACGGCGTCCATCTCCCATTGGTAGGCGGGCAGTTCGCCGCGTGGCCGGTCGTAGGCCAGGATGACTTCTTCGGCGCCCAGACGTCGGGCGACGGCGGCTGCGTCGAGGGCGGTGACACCACCGCCGATCACGGCCACGCGCTCGCCGACGGTGATCGGTTCTCCCAGATTGACCTTGCGCAGGAAGGTTGCTGCGGAGAGCACACCCTCGGCCTCCTCGCCTTCCACACCCAGCGAATGATCGCGGGTGGAAATCCCCGTCGCCAGACAAACGGCGTTGTAGCCTTCCTTGAGTAACTTCGTGGGATCGGATATCGGCGAGTTGGTTTTCAGAACCACGCCCAGCGCGAGGATGTCATCGATGTCGTCTTGTAAAACGCCTTTGGGCAGGCGATGGGCGGGGATGCCCACGCGCATCATCCCACCGGCAACAGGGAGCGCCTCGTACACCGTCACACCGTACCCCATTTTCACGAGGTCATGGGCGGCGGTCAATCCGGCTGGTCCGGCGCCGACGACGGCGATCCACTCCGGTCGTGTGCGGGGTACGGGTTCGACCTTCTCGCGTCCGTAGGCCAGGGCATAGTCCATCACGAAGCGTTTCAAGGCCATGATGCTCACTGGTTCGTCGACCAGGGCGCGAGCGCAGTGGCCTTCGCAGGGGTGATGGCAGGTGCGTCCACACACGCTGGGGAAGGGATTGTCTTCCTTGATCACACGATGGGCTTCGCGGTAACGGCCTTCCGCAATGAAAGCGATGTAACCCTCGGCGCGTTGATCGACGGGACAGGCGTTGCGGCAGGGGGCGATGCCCAACTTATCGATCGCGTAGGCGTTGGGAACCGCCTGTGGATAGAGTTTGTAAACCGCCTTGCGCGGCGCCAAACCTTCGTTGAATGAATCTGTGAGCACGACCGGACAGACTTCGGCGCAATCACCACATCCAACGCACTTCTCGATGTCGATGTAGCGCGGTTTACGCCGCACGGTAACGGTGAAATCACCCGCTTGCCCTTCGACCTTATCGACTTCGCTGTCGACCATCAGGTCGATGTTGATGTGACGACCGGTTTCGACCAGCTTGGGGCTGATGATGCACATGGCGCAGTCGTTGGTGGGGAAGGTCTTGTCTAGTTTGGCCATGTGTCCGCCGATGGCGGACTGGCTTTCCACCAGGAGTACACGGAATCCCTGCTCGGCCAGGTCGAGGCTGGCCTGCATGCCGGCGACTCCGCCGCCGACGACCATCACTGCGCCGGTGACCTTATCCGCGCTCATTTTTTCAACACCTCATCCACTTGCTTGAGCAGCATCTTAGGCGGCACGGGTTTCTGCATGTACCGCGTGACGGCCATATCCTGACCGGTCTCGAGTTCGTAACGTCGGCGGCTGGCATCCTCAACCACGGTAGTGAGGATGATGATGGGCAGATCGGCAAATTGGGGTTCGCTGCGCAGCTCGCGAATCACGGCAAAACCATCCATGCGCGGCATGAGTAAATCCAGGATGAGCAGATCGGGTTTGCGTTTGCGCACCAGTTCGAGGCAACTCTGACCGTTGGCGGCCGAGCTGACTTGATAGGGCTTGGATTCGAGGACCGTGGTAAGTGCGGCGACGATATCCGGGTCGTCATCAGCGACGACGATGTACGGCAGATCGACCACCGCAGTGACGTGACGCAGCAACTCATCCGGCGGTGCCGGTTTCTCGATGTAGGCTTGCACGTCCATCGCCAGTCCCGTCTCAAGTTCATATCGGCGGTAGGCGGCATCTTCGATGACCGTAGTGAGGATGATGATGGGCAGACCAACATGCTTCGGGTCGCCGCGCAGCTCGCGAATGACGGCGAAACCGTCCATGCGCGGCATCATCATGTCCAGGATCAATAAATCCGGCGTTTCTTCCCGTATAAGTTTCATGCAGGCGATGCCATCACCGGCGCTGGCCAGGCGATAGTCGCGCGTTTCCAGCACGGCGGTAATCCCCTCGACGATGTCCGGGTCGTCGTCCACGATCAAGATATACGGCTGCTCACTCATGTGATTCCCCCTTCTCCTGATGGGTTCCGAGCTCAGACGTTCTGCTCTGACCAGGCAGAGGGAGCGTCCGAGGGATGGTGATGGTGAACTTGGTTCCGGTTTTTCCCTTTTTATAGGGACTCTCGACTTCGATCGAGCCCTCATGGGCTTCGATGATTTTATGCGCTATGGAGAGACCTAAACCGGCACCCCTGAATTCGCCCACGTTGCTGGCGCGGAAGAAATCGTCGAATATGTGTTCCTGCTCGTCCTTGGGGATGCCGATGCCCTCGTCCATCACTTCGATCACCAATGCTTCCGGCATGTCATGAGCGGTGAGGGTAACCGTGCTGCCTTCGGGGGAGAACTTGACGGCGTTGACCAGAAGATTGGCGATGACTTGCCGCAGCCGACGTCGAGCAGCGACGATAGGCCGATATTCAGTTGGTCCGATGGCTTTGAGTTGCACCTTCTTTTGCGACGCCGCTAAACGTACTTCCTCAATCGCTTCTGCGCCGAGTTCAGCCGGATCGAGGCGTTCGAAATCTGCACGGATCTGCTCGGGCTGCATGCGGGCGAAATCGAGAATGTCGCTGATCAGGTTCCGCAGGTCGGCGATACGCAGCGTGCTGCGTTCGATCAGGCGGGTTTGTTTGGGACTTAATTCGCCGGCATAGCCGCCGGACAGTATTTGCAGGTAGTTTTCCACGGCGGCCAAGGGGCGCTTCAATTCATGGGAGACGATGGAAAGGAAGTACATCAGCGTCGATGTGGCATTGGTCATTCGTCCGCGGATCAAGGATGCCGTACGCTGGCAAATGACATATCCGATATCAGGATGTTCGGTTATATAGCTGCGCATATCTTCGCCGGGAAGTGCCAGCAGGTTGATATCTTCAATACACACACCGGAGGATGTGTAGAGATAGGGAGGGACAATACTCGACCAACCGACGGCGTTGCCGGGGCCGGCGATATTGAGCGCCGCGCGACGGGGTGTGCCTGTGCTGCCCAATTGCACGAGCATCTCGAGCGAGATCTTGCCATCCAATATCAGGTAGAGTTTATGCGCTGTGGTACCTTCCTGGAAAAGAACGGTTCCTTCAGGATGTTTTTCCTGCTTGGCCAGGCGCGCAATTTCCTTTAGAGCATCCTCGGGAAGCTCTGCGAAAACATCGAAGCGCTTGAGGGAATCAACTTTCGCCATCCTCTTTCGCTATCTCGACGGCGGATGCTTTGCTGTCGGGTTGATCGGTGCCGTTGATTCGTAGTGGATTGGGTCCCAGGCGTTGAATCTCTGCCGTTATCTCTGCCGCAGCAAAGGAGAACTCACCAGCCATGGCGGCAGAAAGGTTGATCATCTGCAGCCGCTGGCTTTCGAGACCAATTTCTTCCAATAGTTTGCGGGTGAATTCCACCCGTCGTCTTGCGTTTGTATTACCTTCCAGGTAATGACAGTCGCCGGGCATTCAACCCGCCACCATTACGCCGTCGGCGCCGCCTTCAAAAGCATGAAGCAAGTGTTCGATGTCTACACGCCCAGTACACTGTACTTCGATGATTTTTATCGACGCCGGGTACTGAATGCGCAGGCTGCCGGCGAGATCGGCAGCGTTGTAGGCGCAGTGGCTGCAGCAAAATGCGATGACTTGCGGTTCGAATTCGGCCATATCCTCTTCCTGATCCTGTCGGTTGTACTGTAAATCCTTTTCCAAAATCGTTTATAAATCAAGCGATATGTTCATCCTGAGTGTAACCGAATGTGTGGGTGAAGGATACTGAAAAGCACCTAGGCTTTCTCCTTGACCTTATCACCAAATGTCTCTGACAGTAGAGTATCCAATTTGATCGTGATCTGATTGTCACGGTGGTGGATGACGCTGATGGCCTTGGCGGGGCACTCAGAGGCGCACGAACCGCAGCCATGGCAAACCGTGGGTTCGATGTATGCTGCGCCGCTGATCTCCCCCACACCAGTTGTATCGGGTACTATCTTTGGCACACCATAAGGACAGACGCGAACGCATGTCAGGCAGCCGACACATTTCGTTGGGTCGACCTGAGCGATCACACCACCAGCGGTCAATGTGGGACGCGAGAGAATACGCGCGGCACGTGAGGCGGCCGCCTGGGCTTGCACGATGCTCTCGTCGACGAATTTGGGATAGTGTGCCATGCCGGCCATGAAATAGCCGTCGGAGGCGAAATCCACCGGCCGCAGTTTGATGTGCGCTTCCATGAAGAAACCATCCTGATCGAGAGACACTTTGAATTTAGAGGCCAACTCACGCGAGCCCTCGGCCGGTACGGCCGGCGTGCTCAACATGAGCAAGTCCGGACGCAAGGTCAGTTTTTCTCTCAGGACGTGATCCTGGATATCGATTTCCAATCCCCCGTCAATGCTGCGTACCACAGGCTGGCTGTCGTTGTCGTAGCGCACGAAGCGCACACCAGCCTCACGCGCCTCGGTATAGAGCGCTTCCTTGAAACCGTACGTGCGGATATCTTTGAAAAGTACTGTGACGAGCGTTTCCGGTTTGAGACGTTTGAGGGTCATGGCTTGTTTCAACGCCGTGGTGCAGCATAACCGGGCGCAATAGCGTTCCGCCGGACCGATGCACAAGATCATCGTCACTTCATCGGGGAGTTGTTTGCCAATCGCTTCCCAGGCTTCGGCCGCGCGACCTTCGAGATCGA